>Ga0268283_1000522_pt1 | contig 24721 bp, 16 predicted proteins | sample saktaG_13_FD_190140 | JGI IMG/M metagenome (GOLD analysis project Ga0268283, IMG submission 190140) | Saline water microbial communities from Sakinaw Lake, British Columbia, Canada - sak_2013_06_06_36m | ecosystem: Environmental > Aquatic > Non-marine Saline and Alkaline > Saline ... | reverse complement strand
ACTGAGATGGCAAGGACTGGGTTTCCTGATAGATGAGCAGAATGTGATCGTTCATGCGATGGCAAACCAGAAAATATTCCCGAATGGCCTCGGCCAGTCCTTTTACGCCCTCGTCAGCCCTGGACAGAGCTTGGGTGACGTGCTGCGCCATTTCTTCATGAATGGCATCGCAGACCAGGTAGAGAATATCTTCCTTGGACTTGACGTATTCATAGAGCGAGCCGATGGAAAAGCCCGCGGCGCCGGCGATCTGCCGGGTCGTGGTTTTGTGGAATCCTTTTTCGATGAACAGCTCGACGGCCGCATCAACAATCTGCCGTCGCCTGCGTTCCACCAGATCCGGGTTTTTGATCAGTGTAACGACATCTTTGGTTCTTCGGGGTGAATGATCCATATTGATCCATGCTGCTTAGGGTGATTATGAGATATGAACGAGCGCTCAGTCAAGTTTACCCTATCATGTCATTTTTGATTTTGTCAAGTGTTTATCAAAAAGGTCACGGGTCATTGAGAATCGTCTGTAAATCATGGGCAATGGGCCGTGAATTGGGGTGTTGTCCCTGTCCTTGAGTTATTGGGCCGACTGGTGTATGCTAACTTGAAAAATGAACATCATGAATAACCGGGGTATTCCCAGGAATGAAAATATCAGGCGATGCTTCACCGGAGATGTTCCACGCTAACGGTGCCAGAGGGTGGGGATTATGGAAGATCATGAAATTCTGACAGTACTCAAAAGAACGGATCCTTTTGAGATTCTGGAAGCGGATATCCTTAAACATCTGGCTAAAAAAACAGGAGTCAAGGCATACTCCCCCAATTCATACGTATTCCGGCAGGGAGACCAGAGTCTGGACCGGCTCTTTATCATCGTATCGGGTCTGGTTGAAATCACCGTGACCAATGACCGGGGGATAGAATCGGTGGTGGGGCTTCGCAGGGAATTTGATTTCCTGGGCGAGACGGTGATCCTGTCCCAGCAGCGGTATCCTGGATCCGCGCGGGCCAAGGAAGGCCTGGTCTGTCTGGTCATTACGCGAAAACAGTTTGAAAAGCTCATCTATGAACATCCGGAATTTTCCAGTTTTTTCAATGCGCTGCTGGCGGAACGGATGCGGCTGCTCTATGAGGAAATTGTTGCGCAGAAGTCGTATGAATCCTACAGCAGCGCGGAATCCCCCCTGTTCGGCAAACGGGTCAGCGAAATCATGTCTTATCCCGTGGTGACCTGTTCGATGTCGGACCCGGTCTCATCGATCTCCAGAATCATGTCTGAAAAGGATATCAGCGCGGTAATTGCGCTGGATTCCGAACAAAAACCCCGAGGCATCCTTACCGAAAGCAGTTTGGTCAAGCATTTAATCGCACAGCAGCTCTATCCGATTTCCACCTGCCGGGTAGAGCAGATCGTCAACAGCCATCTGGTGACCGTGGGGCCGGAATTCTTTATCGGCCAGGCACTGGTTTCCATGATTCGCAATAAGACCCGTTATCTGATTGTAATGGAACGCGGCAAGCTGGTGGGAATTATCGCCATGGTGGACCTGATCAAGCTGCGCAGTACCGGCCAGATGCTGCTGACCCAAAACGTTGAATCCCAGCAGTCCATTCAGGGCCTTTCGGTGATCAGCCGGGAAGTGGATCATATTCTGGGGGAAATGGTTGCCGAGAAAGCAGCCCTTGGGGAGATTCTGGATGTGATGTCGGAGCTTCATGAACGGCTGACGCATCGGGTTATGGAGCTGTCCGAGGAGAGAATGAAGCGCGAGGGCTGGGGGCCTGCGCCGGTCGATTACTGCTGGCTCAATCTGGGGAGCGCGGCCCGCTATGAACAGACGTTACGGACAGACCAGGACAATGCCGTCCTGTATGCGGATACGGATCCGGAGATGCGCAAGACGGTGGATGCCTATTTTAAGAAATTCGCGGAAATCGTGGTTGAAGGACTGGAGGCGTGCGGATTTGCCAGGTGTCCGGAAAACATCAGTCCGATCGAGGGTCAATGGCGAAGATCCCAAAGCGAATGGTTGCGGTGGGTCAGGAAATGGAGCAAGGCCTTCCTGCCCCATGATAGCCGGATGATGGCATTTCTTCTGGATCTGCGGCCTGTCTGGGGCAATAAATCCCTGTCCCGGAGTTTTGAAGACAGCCTTTTTTCGTTGTTCAGACAAGCCCTTCATGCGCGACGAAAACCAATTTCGAATGATCTGCCCCGCACGATTTCAGCCGGTTTTTCGGGAACCATCGTTACGGAAAAAAGCGGCATCCACAAGGATGAAATCAACCTGAAAAGCGCGGGGATTCAGCCACTGGTCAACGGAATTCGCATTCTGGCGGCAGGCTGCGGAATTCAAGAGCCTTCCACGCTGGGCAGGCTTGATCAGTTGACGGCGGCTGATGCCATATCCACAGAGGAATCCATGCTGTTTCGAACCAGTTTCGAATCCCTGATGCTGCTGGCCCTCGGTGAAAATCTGAAAAAAATCGGACAGGGCCGGTTCCCGGATAATTATTTGGATCCTTATGCGCTACGCAAGCGTGAACGGATTCTTCTCAAAGACGCGCTTTCCGGGGTAACCCAACTGAAAAAACATATCAGCCAGAAAATGAATGTTTCCTGGTTAAGGGGCATGACCTCTCCTTTCGGCCCTGAGGAATGATTTACGCCCAAAAGGGGAGGTGGGGGATTCCAGCTTCCCTTGTTTATGTCAGGTTTTTATGCTTGTTTAATCCATTCTTTCTGCCTAAAATAACCATTATGGAGCTGATTCATGCTTGGGCGGGTTAAAGCGGCCGAAGGCCTGGGTCCTGCAGTCCCTGCAGATACAATGGATAAAAAAATGGATCATTCTTTTGAGATCGGTCAATAAATTCTGGTTCGTTGCGGCGGTTTCAACACTGTTCTTTCTGAGCCTGTTCATCGGCCTGGGATATTTGTTCTGGAATCAGCTTGCGCCCGAAAACCAGGCGGTATTGCTGCCGCTTATCGGGGATAATTTCGGTTTTGTTTTGATTGCGTCTTCGCTGGCCCTCGGCGGATGGGGCGGGGGGTTCATAGCCGTATTTCATATTTATGTGCTGCCGATCCGTAAAATTGCGGATGAAATGATGATCATTCATTCCGCTAACCCCGCATACCGCATCGATATCAACGCCGTAAAAGACTTTAAACGCCTGGCAACCCTGATTAACGAGGGCGCGGATCGCTATCAGTCCTTGAAAAAAAGCATCGATGACAGAATTCGCCTTTCCGGAGAAGCGCTCGAGCAGGAAAAAAACATCCTGGCTTCCATCATTTCCTGTCTTTCCGAAGGCGTCATTGTCTGTAATCCGTCAGGGGCCATTCTGCTGTTCAACAAGCAGGCGGAGGAATTTCTGAGCTATCAGGAAAAAACCAAGACAGATGCGCAAATCGAGTTTTTAACCCGTCAGTTTATCGGACTGGGCCGAAATATTACCTCTTTTATCAACAAAACGCAGGTTCAACGCGCTTTTACGGAAATCAACGAAAAACTAGCCCTGTCTCAGGATGATCCCGGCACCTGTTTTGCCACTTTGGGGCCTTACGGCCATTTTCTTAAGGTTGAGATCGTTCCCATCCTCATTTACATGCACGAACTGGCTGGGTTTATCCTGAGAATCAACACCATCACGCAAACCCATTCCCAGCCGGAGAGCACATTTCTGTCCTTCAATGTGGCATCGGATTTCCACCCTTCGCCGGCTTCAATGCCCGTTTCCTGTCCATCCCATTTCAATTTGACGCTGATTCCGACGCAGATTCAAAACGTGCTTGAAATGGTGCAAAGCCTTGTCAAGGAACAATATGGCTTGACGCTTCGGCTCGACATGCCCAACGAACCGGCCTGGATTTACGCCGGCAACCATCATCTGACATCTGCAATGTCTTTCATGCTGAACCAGGTCGGAAAAGTCACGGGCATTTCAATATTTGATTGCCGGGCGGCGATTGAGCGGGATTATATCCACGTCGATATTCTCTGGGCCGGCGACCCTGTCTCGGACACCGTCCTGGTTGAGTGGAACGAGCGCATCGTCCTGCATGAAAAAGGTATGGGGTATCTGAAACTGAATGATATTCTATTACAGCACGAAGCCGAATGGTGGTCGTCCATAAAACATAAGTCACCGGAAGAAGCCTGTCTTCGCATATTTATTCCTTCAGCGGAGCCTTCCCGGGTCAGAAGCATCAGCCCCATCACCCTTGCAACCAGTCGTCCCGAATTCTATGATTTTGATCTTTTGAACCGGCCGGACAGCAGTCCGCAGTTTCAGGAGCAACTGCTTGCCAACATCACTTACACCGTCATCGATACGGAAACAACGGGTCTGGATCCTTTGTCGGACGAGGTTATTTCCATCGGCGCGGTTCGCATCGTGAACGGGCGGTTGCTGAACAATGAAATCTTTAATGTTCTGGTGGATCCCCAGAGAGATGTGCCGGAGGAATCCATCAAAATCCACGGCATCCGTCCGGAAATGCTTCAGGGCCAGCCAACCATCGATGAAGTGCTGCCGCTTCTTTATCAGTTCGCGGAAAATACGGTTTTGGTCGGGCACAATGTGGGCTTTGATATGCGGATGTTTCAGGTAAAAGAATATAGTTCATCCGTTCGATTTACCCAGCCGGTTCTGGATACCATGTTTCTTTCGGCCGTGATTCATCCCGCACACCGGCGTCACAGCCTCGAGGCGATTTCCGAGCGGCTTGGTATCAGCATCACCGGAAGACACACGGCACTTGGCGATGCATTGGCCGCTGCCGAGATTCTGCTGAAATGCATACCGATTCTGGCAAGAAACGATATCTTGACTCTGAACGATGCGCTTCAGGCATCCAGAAAGACCAGATATGCCAAGCTCTCGTACTGACGAATTAACCTGCCCGCTCTTTCATCGTTTTTTCCACTAGTTGACGCATGGGGAATTGTATGAATAACCAGACCATGAATTTCCTGTCCCAAATTCGGGTTTTCGCATTGTTGCCGGAAAAAGAGCTCGTTCGTGTGGCCCAATCCGCTGTTTCGAGATCCTTTGCCAAAAACGAGATCCTGTTTGCGCAGGGTCGGTCAAAAATGGACGGGATCTATATCCTTCAAAGCGGTGAGATCGAGCTATATTATGATCGGGAAGATCATAAAACTCAGATCAGCAGGCTGAGCAAGGGAGAGATTTTTGGGGGAATCTCCGTACTGATGAATTCGGGTGTTTGCGTCAGAACGGCCAAGGCCGCTCGGGAATCGACATGCTATATGATTCCGGTGGATGTCTTTATGAATCTTTGCCGTGATTATCGCCTTTTTAACAAGCATTTTGTGGACGCTTTCGGTCAGCGCATGGTCGATGAATCCTACGCATCCATCTTTGCTTCAAACCGCGCCTTTCTTTTTTTATCGGGGATTGCGCCGTTTTCCTTTCTTTCGGAGGCCGAAATCGAAAAAACCGCCATGGAATTATCCCTGGTTTTTCACCCGAAGAATACGCTCATTTTTACGCAAGGCCTCTCAAAAATCGAATCGCTGTATATCATCCAGAACGGTGCGGCAGAACGCTATTTCGAAGAAGGCGACAACAATATCGACAAAACGCTGATGAGCGAGGGCGACCTTTTTGGCGGTATATCCATGCTGATTAACAACTCCATTTCTATCCGGTCTCTTAGAACAACCGAAAATACACATTTTTATGTCTGGCCGAAACCGTTTTTCCTGGATGTCTGTAACCGGAACGAGCAGTTTTTGGAGTATTTTACGGATACTTTCGGCAAACGCATGCTCGACCGGTCTTATGCCTCCATTGTGGCCAAGACGATTCAGCCCGGTGAGGAGGCGCTCCAGTTTCTCAATCAGCCGGTCAGCAGTATCACCCAGAAAAAACTGATTTACTGCGTTTCCGGAACGAGCATTCAGTCGGCGGCGGAATTGATGAGCCGGCATAAGTGCAGCAGCATTCTGATAAAATCGGATCAGGATAAATTTATCGGCATCGTTACAGACAATGATTTGCGAAAAAAAGTAATTGCCAGTGGCCTGGATATTCAGGAACCTGTTGAAAAAATCATGTCTTTTCCCCTGCGGACGATTTCTTCGCAGGCTCTGGTCTTTGAAGCGCTCATGAGCATGATGCAGGAGAATTATAAGCATCTGGGGGTAACGGGCCCCGAGGATGAATTGATCGGCATTATTACCAACAAGGATATCCTGGCGGTTCAGGGCCAGTCCCCCTTGTTTCTGATCCGTGAGATATCGACGGCCGGCAGTATCGAAGCGCTGAAGCATCAGCATCAGCTTCTGCCCGGCGTGATTCAGGGCCTGATTTCAAACGGGGCCAAAGCCAGAAATCTCACCCGCCTGATCACAACGATTTCCGATGCCATACTGACCCAAATCATTGCATTCGCCCTTGAGAAACACGGGCAGCCGCCTTGTGCTTTCGCCTTCATGGTGATGGGCAGCGAAGGCCGCAAGGAACAGACCCTGAAAACGGATCAGGACAACGCCATTATTTATGAAGATGTCGCCGGCGTGCCTGCAGAGACCCTGCACTCCTATTTTCTGAAATTGGGCGAGACCATATGCACGTGGCTGAATGATGTTGGTTACGATTTTTGCAAGGGAAACATCATGGCGCAAAATCCCAAGTGGTGTCAGCCCCTGTCGGTGTGGAAGGGATATTTTCTTTCCTGGATACGTGTGGCGGAACCGGATGATCTGCTCAGCTCCACCATTTTTTTTGATTTCAGATGCGCCCATGGAAAGGCGGAACTCGTCAGTGAGTTGCGAAGCTTTTTGATGGCGTCGCTCTCCGAATGGCCGTTTTTTTTCCGGTATATGGCGGTAAACGCTCAGCAGTTCAAGCCGCCCATTGGGTTCTTCAGAAATTTTATCGTTGAGTCCAAAGGAGAGCACAGGGAAGCCTTTGACATCAAAAAAGTCATGGTGCCGATCATTGATTTTGCCAGAATTTATGCACTAAAGCATGGCTTGTCCGAAACCAATACCCAGGAGAGGCTGCATCAGTTGTTTATCAGAAAATTACTTCGCTGGGATACGTATAATGAAATGGAACATGCCTACAGCTTTTTGATGCAACAGCGATTTGCCAGACAGATCAATGCCATGATGGTGGAAAAAGCAGCGCCGGATAATTATATCAAGCCCAAAAAGCTGACCCGGATTGAACAGACCATGCTGAAAGAGATTTTTTTACGAATCGACAATATGCAAAAAGAAATCAGTTTTGGACTTTCAGACGCATGATGTCCGCACGGAATAGGCCAAGAGCGTCTCTTCTATCGTTTGGTCCATGGTGCTGTTGATGAACGCCATGAAGCCGTTAGCCGCTTTCTCGGCCCTTGCCAGCCTCGAAGAAAAGAACCTGTTTTCGGCGTTGCGTGTGCGCAAGGAGGAAAAACGCGCCGCTAAAGTCGTCGGCCTGTCAAATTCTGTCAGGTAATCGATCAGGGCAACCAGTTTTTCCTCCATTTTCCGCGGAAAGAAGTTCTTGCGCGGGAGACCGAATTGGAAAGCCTCCTCAGCCTCAAGTCCGAATAGAACATGACTGGCGCACACGAATGCTTCTTCAGGATGACCGAGTTCCATCAACAGGTTGTATCCGGCTGCGCCGTGCCCCACCGGGTCATGTGTGGCATGCCGACCGATATCATGCAGCAGCGCGGCAGACCAGAGAAAGCCCGCGTCAATGTCAAGGCGCTTTTTGATAATTGGCGCCAGATAATCCGCTATGTCGGCTACCGCAACGCAGTGGTTGACCCAATTGGCCTCTCCTCCGTAATTACTCAGGATTTGTCTGGCATCGCTGCATGATCCCATGGTTCTTTCCCTGATATGTGAATCTGCGCCCCGGCCGTCTGTCGTAATATCGTTGTTTGCTTGGCGTGTACTCTGTGAGAAAAAAACGCGTAGATTTTGTTACTGGTTCATATCTCTGACACAAATACCTTCTGAAGACAAGTGCAGAAGCGCAAATTCTGATTTTTTATGAATTTTATTTAAATATTGATGTCTTTAAATATAAGTTGACAAGGTTTGTTATTTGGGCTAAAAAAACAACAGTTCAAAATGACTGAGCGCTCGTTCATAATGGCGCGTATTTTATAGTCATTATTATACATACCAGTGAGTTGATTTGGCATTGGCCAGACGCGTTTTCAAGATGGTTTTCATTCAATTGGCCATGAAAAAATCAAGTGGACAGTTTTCGATGGGAAAAAAGATCTTGAAATTTTATCTAAAAATTGACAAAAAAACTTGACGGCTACATTGTGGTCATATTAAAGCTATAATCGTAGAAGTTTTTTTAAATTTAGATTCAACGGAGGCAGGAATGCAGGCAAATAAACAGAGGAGGTGAGTGCGGGCGCTTGATAGCCGAAAAACGCAGGTGATAACTTATTCAGACAAATTAAATATCTGGCCGAAATCGGAAAAGTTTCGGCCATGCAGAAGGGGAGAACCATGACTCACAACATGACGGATTACGACAAGACTTACGCTGAATTCAAATGGGAAGTGCCGGAGTATTTCAATTTTGCGGGCGATGTCATTGACAAATGGGCGACCCAGGACCCGAGCAAGCTGGCCATGCACTGGGTGAATGACGATGGCCTGGAAGCCAAGCGGACGTTTATGGATTTCAGCAAGGCCTCCAAGAGGCTCTGTAATGTGCTGTCCCAGCAGGGAGTGAAACGGGGCGATGTGGTGATGATCGTTCTGGGCCGTTCGATTGAATGGTGGGAAGTTTTCACCGCATGTATCCGCATGGGCGTTGTCATTGCTCCTGGAACCACGCAGTTGACCTCCAAGGACCTTGAATACCGGGTCAACACATCCAAGGCCGCCTGCTTTATTACCGATAACGCCAACGCGCCCAAGCTGGATGCGGTTGCCGACAAGTGCCCGACCCTGAAATGCAAACTGGTGATCGGCGGCAGCAGAGACGGCTGGATGGATTACACACAGGTCGTCACGGCCGCTTCGGATGTATTTGAAACCGCCAAGACCGCCAAGGATGAAGAAGCCATCGTGTACTTTACCTCCGGCACGGTCGGATTCCCCAAAATGGCCCTTCATACGCATACCTCCTATCCGCTGGGCCATCAGGTCACCGGCAAGTACTGGCTGGATCTCACCCCCCAGGACATGCACTGGAACATCAGCGATACCGGCTGGGCCAAGGCTGCCTGGAGCAGTTATTTCGGGCCCTGGTACTGCGGCGCCGCCCAGTTTGTTCACTGCACGGACCGCTTTGATCCCAAGAAAACCCTGGAGCTGCTTTCCCAGTACCCGGTTACAACCATGTGCGGGGCGCCGACCATTTATCGCATGCTGGTGCTTCAGCCGCTGTCCGATTACAAATTTCCGGCTCTTCGCCACTGCGTGGGCGCGGGCGAGCCCCTGAATCCGGAAATCATCGAAGTCTGGAAAAAGGCAACGGGCTGCACCATTCGCGATGGCTACGGGCAGACCGAGACCGTTCTTTTGTGCGGCAGCTTTCCCTGCATCGAACCCCGGTTCGGGTCCATGGGAAAACCCACCCCCGGCTTTGACCTTCAGATCATCGACAATGACGGCGTCATCGCTCCCGCCAATACCGAGGGTGATATCGCGGTTCGTGTCAAACCCACTCGGCCTTTGGGTCTTTTCAAGGAATACTGGAAAGAGCCCGAAAGAACCGCCAATGCGTTCAAGGGCGATTGGTATCTAACCGGGGACCGGGCCTACCGGGACGAGGACGGATATTTCTGGTTCGTGGGCCGTGCCGATGACGTGATTCTGACATCCGGTTACCGCATTGGTCCCTTTGAGGTGGAAAGCGCCCTGATCGAGCATCCGGCGGTTGCCGAATCCGCGGTGGTTTCCAGCCCGGATGAAACCCGCGGCGAAGTGGTCAAGGCCTTTGTCATACTGGCTCCGGGATATACCGCCAGCGAAGCCCTTGCCAAGGAACTTCAGGAACATGTGAAGAAGGTTACGGCGCCTTATAAATACCCAAGAAAGATTGATTTTGTCACCGCGCTTCCCAAAACCGTCAGCGGAAAGATCCGGCGGGTTGAGCTGCGCAATGCGGAATGGGGCAAGAAATAATTTTCACTTCGCGAATTTGCTCAATTCCGAACGGACATTTTTTCACCCTAACCAGAGTTGTATCTTAATCTAAAAAAAGAGAGGAGGAGACATTTTGGCCACTGAAAAAGTTGGGACCATTAACTACAAGGATTTGCCCCCGCTGGATGCGGAGACAGCCGCGACGATGAGTGAAGAACTCAAGATCAGCGTGACTCTGACCATTATTTACTATGCATTCCTGTTGGGAGTGACCGTTCTGAACTACACATCCCCGGCATTGATGAAAACCGTGCTCTGGGGAGGCATGACCGTTACCTGGTTTGCGACATCCGTGGTGTCGCTGTTCATGGCTTCATTTATTGCCTGGCTGCACGTGTTCTATTATCAGAAGCGGGTTTTGCAAAACACTAAAAATCAGGGGGTGGTCTAAACCATGGAACCTAAATACCTGTTTACCTTGATACTCTTGGGAACGATTATTGTCATTACCTATGCGACCAAAAAATATGCCACCAGCACTGTTGAATTCTATGTCGGCGGCCGCAGTTTCGGCTGGCTGATGAACGGTTCCGCCATTGCCGGAGATTACCTCAGCGCCGCAACCTTTCTGGGGCTTGCGGGTTTGACTTTTGCCCTGGGATACGACGGCATCTTCTATACCTTTTGTTTCTCCGTCGGCCTGACCATCCTGGCCCTGTTTATCGCGGGCCCGCTTCGGAAATTCGGAAAATTTACCGTTCCCGATTTTCTGGCGGAAAGATTCCACAGCCCGTCCGCCCGGTTGTTTGCGGTGGTCGTGGTATTGGCGATTTCCGGTTTTTACGCCGCCCCCCAGATCCTCGGCGGCGCCCAGATTCTGCAACTCTTTTTCGGTACCTCCTATGAAGCCGGGGTGATCATGATTGTCGTGGTCATGATCTTTTATGTGGGTGTGGGCGGCATGAAAGGCACCACGATCAACCAGGCTGTGGAGATCTGGATTCGCTTCGGCGCGTTCCTGATACTTTTTGCGGGCGCTATCTACGCGGGTCTTCATTACGGCAAGATCCTGGAATTGGTTCAAAACTGGACCGGCGCGGTACCCGGTAGCGGGGCCTATGCCAAGGGCGGCGCGGACATCGTTGCCAACGGGGCCAAATGGTCCTATGTGGGTGGCGGTATGTTCAAGAGCCTGACGGAATGTCTTTCCATGGTGATCGGTCTGTCCCTCGGGACTTTAGGCCTGCCCCACATTCTGCTGCGTTTCTATACCAACCCAAACGCCAAGGAAGCCAGATACTCCGCATTGTTCGCCATCGTCATCGCCAGTGTTTTCTTTACGCTGGCTTTGTACCTCGGTACGGTCGGCCGGTATTTGTTTCTGGAAGGGGCTAAAGCCGGAACACTTACGCCGGTTGACTTCAAGGCTTTTGTTACCGGTGGGATGAATATGGTCATCCCAACTGTTGCGGATATTATCGGCGGAAAGTGGTTGCTGGGAATTGTGGTTGCCGGCGCTTTTGCCGCGGTGTTCTCGAACCTCTCCGGTCTGTTCATCGCCTGTTCCGGCGCATTGGGCCATGACCTCTACACCAATTTCATCAATAAAACTGCCACGGAAAAGCAGCGGGTTGTAGCGGGTAAGGTTTCCGTGGTCATTATCGGTGTCATTTACGGGATACTTGGCTTGTTGGTTGAAAAGGCGGCTATCGGCCACCTGGTCGGGCTGGCCTTTAATGTGGCTGCCAGTACTTTCGCCCCCATATTCCTGATGGGTGTCTGGTGGCGCGGCATGACGGAAAAAGGCGCCATCTGGGGAATGGTGGCTGGCCTGGCCTCTTCCTTGTACATGATTTTCTTTGTAACGAGCCTGCCGGTATGGATGCAGTGGAGAATTCCCGGACTGGTTACGGTCCCGCTGGCATTCTTGACGGTTTATATTGTCTCCAAAATTGACGGGCAAGTTCCCGCGGATGTGAATCAATTCATGAGACAGATTCACTCATCGGACGTCAAGGCTTAGAAAAAGCGTTATACAAAAGGCCCCCGTTTATTGCGGGGGCCTTTTGTCATTGACTAGAAATAAATCGATTCTCCCACTCCCGCCTCTTCCGCACTTAATTCTCGACCCGTATTCCCCTGTATGCTATAATCTCCACCATAAGCATCAAGAAAAAACAGAAAACAACAAACCCCTGTTCATCCCCCCGTGGAGGGCGATTGCCGGTGAAACACAAGACGCAGTTTCTGTCAGGCTGTTGCCTGATGATCCTTTTAATCCTCTCCGGCTGTGCGCAGCAGAGAGATAAACCGTTTGCCGCGCCAACCCTTCTGCCTGGCACCGACCGCTGCATGCTGACCGCGGGCTACTGGATCAGCCGCCACCCATCGCCCGATGCCCTGGTGTTGACGGCGGAACAGATTTCCGGATTGAACCTCCATACTGAAAAAGTCTTGAAAACCGTAGCGGACATTACCCGGATCCCGGCGCCATATTCAGGCGGCGGGCTTGCTGCTATTTTGCAGTATGATCTCGACCGTCTGCGGGCCGGCCCCCGTTATCTTTCATCCGGCCGCCCGGCACCCGGCGCATTTTATGACCGCCTGACGGAGGAGATGGATCTGGCTGCAATCAATCCTGCCACCAATTCGGATCGCGGGCCGGATTACGGGGTTGTGGTCCGTTTTTCGGATCAGCGGATATTGCCGACTCTGGAGCCGCTTTACGGCGATCCGTCCGAAGTGGACTTCGACAGTCTCCAGAACAACACCCTGGAACTGGGAACGCCGCTGCTGCTTCTGCATCGGAGCCGGGACCTGAAATGGACGTATGTCCGTTCATCGTCCAGCTCCGGCTGGGTGGAATCCCGGCATATTGCCAGGTGTTCGCCGGAGGTTCTGGAGGATTTTATTCATCCGGATCGCTTCGTGGTGATTCTGCGTCCCAAAGCGGATATTCACCGGAATCCGGCGCTGACCTACTCCGAGGAATATGCGCAGATGGGCGTCCGGCTTCCGCTCATCGAAGTTGATGAGAATGCGTACCAGGTCCTGATTCCGATCAGTGATTCCCAGGGGTATCTGGTCAGGCAGCAGGGATATGTTCAAAAGAATCAGGCCAGTGAAGGATATCTTCCCTACACTGCCCGGAATATCCTTTGTCAGGCTTTTGAAATGCTCAATGCCCCGTATGGATGGGGAGGCATGTATGGCGAGCAGGACTGTTCCCGGTATATTCAGCAGATTTTTGCAACAGTTGGGGTGACATTCCCCCGTAATTCAGCGGATCAGGCAATGGTGGGGAAACTGGTTACCGAATTTGATCCAGACACGCCGGAATTCATTAAAACCAGCAGCTTGGATCAGGCCATCGGGGGAATCACTACGCTTTACCTGAAAGGCCACATCATGCTGTATCTGGGAAAAGCGGGCCTCCTGCCATATGCAATTCATGAAACCTGGGCTTACAGGGTACCCAACGGTGATCAGGATTCGATCTATAAGATCAACCGGGTGGCGGTAACGGATCTGGATCTGGGAAAAGGAAGTCGAAGCGGCTCTCTGTTGGAGCGCCTTAAATCGGTTCGTATGGTCCAGTAGTCAGTGATGATGCCTATTGCGGTTTGTGAAAATTTCTTTCAACGATAGAAAGAATTCCCTTCTGAGATTTCTGGTATCTTCATGCATAGGGATGGCCAGAATGCTATGGCCATGACCGTTTAGACATCTGCCGTCATATTTTTATTGTTTACGAGTTTGGTATGATATTTGCTGATTAATCACACGTACGTCGCATTCCTGCGTTTATATAAAGAAAGATAGGAGACCCCATGAACTCTTTTGAAATTGAAGTGCTTAAATATCACAAGGAGCCCAGACCTGGCAAAATTGAAGTAGTGCCCAGCAAGCCCTGCCTTTCCCAGTCCGACCTTTCCCTGGCCTATACGCCGGGAGTGGCTATTCCCTGCATGGAAATCAAAAGGGATCCGAACCTGTCTTTTGATTACACCACAAGGGGCAATCTCGTGGGCGTCATCACCAACGGCACGGCGGTTCTGGGCCTTGGCAATATCGGGCCCCTGGCCGGAAAACCGGTCATGGAAGGAAAGGGTGTTCTCTTTAAGCGTTTTGCCGATATTGACGTCTTTGACCTCGAGCTCGACATCCGCGATCTGGATGAATTCGTCCGCACGGTCAAGAGCCTGGAGCCGACGTTCGGCGGCATCAATCTGGAAGACATCAAGGCGCCGGACTGTTTTTATATCGAGGAAGAGCTCATCAAACAGATGTCCATACCGGTGTTTCATGACGACCAGCACGGTACCGCCATTATTTCCTGCGCGGCCCTGTTAAATGCCTGTCTTCTGACCCATCGCAACATGGCCGATACCCGGATTGTGATCAACGGCGCGGGAGCTGCCGGCATTGCCTGCGCCAAGATGTATATGACGATGGGCGCCCGACGGGAGAACATCATATTGCTGGATTCAACCGGCGTTGTTTACAAGGGCCGGACCAAAGGCATGAATCCCTACAAGGAGGCGTTTGCCCAGGATACGCCCATGCGGACCCTGATGGATGCGGTCAAGGGCGCCGATGTGCTGGTTGGTCTTTCGGTAAAGGGTGCGTTTACCCCGGAGATGCTCTCCCGGATGCGGGACAAACCCATTATTTTCGCCCTGGCCAATCCGGATTCCGAAATCGGTTATCATGAGGCCAAGGCAGTACGGCCGGATGCCATTGTGGCAACCGGGCGGTCCGATTATCCGAATCAGGTCAACAATGTGCTGTGTTTTCCCTTTATTTTCAGGGGCGCGCTGGATGTGCGGGCCAAGGCCATCAATACCGAAATGAAGGTGGCCGCGGTTCGGACCCTGGCTGAACTGGCCAGGGAGGATGTGCCGGATTCGGTGATCCGGGCGTATGGCGGAAAGCCCATGCGCTTTGGTCCGGATTACATCATTCCCAAGCCGCTGGATACCCGGGTACTACTTAAAGTGACGCCGGCGGTTGCCAAAGCAGCCGTGGACAGCGGAGTGGCCAGGGTGGCGCTTCCCAGTCACGCGGCCTATATTCAGGAGCTTGAAACCAAGCTGGGGCCGGAGCGGGAAGTGATGCGCAAAATCATCTTTACGGCCCAGCAGAATCCGAGGCGGATCGTGCTGCCGGAAGGCAATCACCCGGTCATTCTGCGGGCAGCCTCGCAGGTGGTCAAGGAAGGCATTGCAAAGCCCCTTCTGCTGGGGCATGAAGAGGAGATTCGATTTCTGGCCAGAGATTTAAATATTTCCCTGGATGGCATTGAAATTCTGGATCATCTGAAGAGCCCGCTTTACGAGGAATTCGCCGATAAACTCTTTGCGTCACGTGCCAGAAAAGGCTGGTCGCCCGCGGAAACCCGCTGGCAGCTCCGGAACCGGTATACCTTCGGCGCCATGATGGTCAGGGAAGGCCTGGTTCACGGCCAGGTTCACGGCATCAACCGATCCTATCCGGATGCCATCCGGCCGGTGCTTCAGGTCATTCCCCGAAGGCCCGGGGTATCCGTTGTCGCAGGGCTTTATATGATGATCTTCAGGGGACATACCCTGTTTCTGGCGGATACCACGGTCAATATTCACCCCAGTTCCGAGGTTCTGGCCGAGATTGCGATCCTGTCCGCGGAAATGGTGGGATTTTTTGATGTCAAGCCGATCGTGGCCATGCTTTCCTTTTCAAATTTCGGCTCCACCCGTCATCCGGATGCCAGGCGCGTGGAGCGGGCTGTCGAGATTGTGCGGACCCGAAGGCCGGAGCTGATCATCGATGGGGAAATGCAGGCCGATACGGCCGTTTCCGAAGAAATATTGAACCGGTTATTTCCCTTCAACCGCCTGGGCGCGCCGGCCAATGTACTGATCTTTCCGAATCTGGACGCCGGAAACGCCGCCTATAAATTGCTCATTCATATCGGCGGGGCAAAGGCTGTCGGCCCCATTTTGATGGGAATCAGCAAACCTTTCAACGTGGTTCAGCGGGATACGGACATGGAAAACGTGGTCAACGTGATTGCGTTTACGGTTGCCCAGTCCCATGGCGATTGTGAAAGCTCCGCTTGTTCCCTGGAGTGACGGTATCCCGGGACCGCTTTAATCAAAGGGCGTCAGGCTTTCGTACCCGACTTCCGTGACCAGAAGGGTTTGTTCAAACTGGGCGGAGAGCCTGCCGTCATCCGTCACAGCCGTCCATTTGTCCTCAAGAATGCGTAAAAACCGGGCGCCGATATTGATCATGGGCTCTATGGTAAAAACCATGCCCGGCAACAGCAAAAAGCCGTCGCCTTTCTGACCGTAATGGAGAATCTGCGGCGGTTCGTGAAATTCAAACCCGATGCCGTGTCCGACAAATTCCCGGACCACGGAGCATCCCTGACTTTCCGCATAGTGCTGGATGGCCCATCCGATGTGGCCGGTGGTGTTTCCGGGCTTGATCATGGACATTCCCTGGCGCAGGCATTCCCGCGTGACGCTGACAATTTTTTGAGCGTCAGGTCCGGGAGTTCCCACAAAATAGGTCTTGTTGGCATCCGCATAATAGCCGTTTAAAATAGGCGTCACATCCACATTCACGATGTCTCCGTCCCGAAGGACGCGGCTGCCTGGGATGCCGTGGCAGATCACTTCATTGACCGAAACACAGACGCTTTTGGGATATCCCCGGTAATGAAGCGGTGCGGGAATGGCGTGATTCTTGACGGTAAATTCATGAACCAGGGTATTGATCTCTTCCGTGGTGATACCGGGCCGGATGACGGATTCCGCCAGATCCAGAGAGTCCAGGGCCAGACGCCCGGCTTTTCGAATGCCTTCGATGTCTTCAGGGGTTTTGAACCGGATCTTGTATTTACGGCTGTATTCACTTTTAAGAAACGGAATCGAGGAAGGTCCGGTTTCTTGGGCCTTGGACGCGCAGCATTTTTTGAATTTCCGGCCGCTGCCGCAGGGACAAAGGCTGTTGCGGCCCAATTTATCGGACTTGATTTTCAAGACAACTCCTTAAAAACGCGTAAAAGGCGATAGGCAATAGGTAATGGGCAATGTGTAAGGGGCGATAATCGTGTCGGTTTTTACCCACAGCCCATCGCCTATTTTTTTGGTTTGATGCCCATGTGGATCACGGCAATGCCGTTGGTCAGTCTATTGAATGTGACATCCATAAAGCCGATTCCTTCCAGCAGTTCGGCAAGTTCGTCCGGCAGCGGAAAAAGGCGGATGGTTTCCGGCAGGTGAATATAGGCTGAGCGGCTTCCGGCAATCAACTGGCCGAGCCAGGGCATAATGTAAAAAGAGTACATGTCGTACAGCCATCTGAAGACCGGTGAAACCGGTTTGGAAAATTCCAGACACAGCATCCTGCCACCGGGTTTCAGAACCCGGAACAGTTCTTTAAACCCCTTGTCCATGTGGGTGACGTTTCGAATTCCAAAACCCACCATCACGGCATCAACACTGTTGTCGGGAAACGACATGGCTTCAATATCGCCCTGAATATACTGGATTCGCTTTCGAATGGCAAGATGGTTTTCCTGGGTTTTCCCGGCCAGAATCATGTCCCGATTGATGTCATACAGAATCACCTCGCCGGTTAGGCCCACCTGACCGGCCGCCAGAATGGCCAGATCCCCGGTGCCGCCGCAGACATCCAGGACCCTGTCCCCTGTCCTTAACTTTAGGGCGCGAATGGCGGCGCGTTTCCATGAATAATGGATGCCAAAGCTCAGGATGGTATTCATCAAGTCGTAACATTCGGCAACCGAATTGAAATGTCTGCGCACGTATTGCACTTTTTCATTTTCCGGCACCTGGTAAAACCCGTATGTGGCCAATTTTTCGCGGGTCAGCCTGGAAATCAGCCGGGCCCGTTCCATGCGGTCGTTCAGCCAGACGGTTTTTGGAAAAATCATGCAATGATCTCCTCTATAAGTCAATATTGATGGTCTTGTAAAAAGCCAAATTCCTTAGCCCATGCGGCCGCTGTCCAACGCAAGGCCGGCGTCCCGCATCAGTGCCAGCAGACATGTCAGGCTCTGGCGGCCGGCCTCTTCCGGCATATCCACATAGGGATATAGCTCCAGACTGATATCGCAGCGATATTCCAACCGGATCATGGCTTCAAAAATTCTTTTGAAGTCGATGGCGCCCTGGCCCACGATGAGATGATTGTGAACCCGGCTGGGAGCGATATCCTCGACATGCACATGCCCGATCCATTCGAATAGATCCTCAAATACCGCGTGGGGTTCTTCGCCGGCGCAGAAAAAGTGGCCGATATCAAAATTGAGGCCCACTGCGGCAGATCGAATATTGCGAATAAAGGCCTTGAACTGGGTGGAATTTTCCATCAAAAGGTCCGGTTCGGGCTCGATCAGCAACTTGATGTTCAGGGATTCGGCCAGCGGAATCACCTGATCCAGCCCCTGGTGAAAAAGCCGGATGGCTTCAGCCGGGGACATGCCGTTCAACGGGCCGCCGGGAGGAATTGAAATATTGCCGCAGCCCAGTTCCTTTGCGATCCCGAGGCATGCCCGGGTGTGCTGAATCCGGATATTGCGCTGATTTGGGTCGGGTTCGATCCAGGACGGCAGATAGGTATCGCCGACGGCAAACAGGGTAAAGCTGTTCAGATTCGTAATTTTCAGGCCCAGTCGATCAATGGCCTGCTTGATTTCCAGAAGGTCCGAATCCCGGTAGTCCGGCGGATAAAGATGGGGCCGGTCGCACATGATTTCAACCCCTTTAAATCCCAGATCGGCGATGCGTTTGAGGGAATCCGGCAAAGTGTATTTGACAAATGCGTTGGTGCTGTAACCCAGTATCATGGAATGGTATCGTCTCCCGGCTATTGGTGGTTATGTGAAATTCAAAGATCTTTTTCAAGCGATTGCAGGCTATTGAGCTGTTCTTGAAAGGTTACCGGCGGGCAGTCTCCCATGGGTTTTTTAAAAAAGAATCCCAGTTCCGGAATCAGACCTTTTCGCCCGGACATCGAAAGGGCCGCCATCCATCTGGCCAGATCCAGAACCAGCGGGGCCGCCAGGATCGAATCCCTGCCCTGAAGATTGACGCGAATGCTCATGGGAAGGTCAAAAAGACCGATAAGATCGATGACATCCCAGGCTTCCTTGGCATCGCCCCGGGGGGGATAGTAGTCGATATGAACCTTGTGTGACGGGGCTCCATATTTTTCTCCGACCGGATATCCCAGAATGTCATCCAGAAGATGGGTTTTGTTGGCCAGTTTACCGGCCGCCCTTTCCGGGTCCATTAAATTCATTCCATCGGCATTGCCCAGGATATTCAGGCTATACCACCCATCCACCTGAAGATTTCTGGCTTTAAAGGCCGAAGCTAGAACCACCTTGAAATAGGTCTGTCCGGTTTTACCGTCGCAGCCCGCCATGCAGACGCCATTTCTGACAGCTTCCTGAATCACGGCCGGGCATTCCAGGGGATTGGGCGTGAAGTTTACAACCGGGATTCGGGAAGCAATCGCGGCCAGTGCGTAGGAGAGATCCGGAAATTCCGATGCGTCGGTATGGGCATGGATATCCGAGAGGGTTTCAGGCGCATGTGAGGGTTCCGCGGCGCAGGCCGGCAGCAGATTGATAAAAACCGGCAGTGCATCCGGAAAACGGGTTTTCAGGGACTGAATATCCAGAATAATCTGTTGAACCTGTGCCGCCCGATCCAGGTCGACACTGGGGGGAGAAAAAACCTTCACCCGGTCGATTTCATCCTGGTAAGGCTCCCATATGGCCTTTGGCAGGACGCCGTGCCGGGAGATGGCGGTCGCCATGGGATGATCGGCGACATCCCAGCCGGCAAGATGAATTGCCTGCTGGGGAAAAAGCCTGGAAAACTTACCGGCGGTCGTCAGATAAGGCAGGACACTTTCAGGATGATGTCTCAGCATGGAAACGGCTGCCGCGAGAGTCGAACCGATGGCGCCTTTTGCGCCGGCAACCAGTAACAAAAGCGATTTGGAACCATTGGGATCAAGGGACATGTATCAGCCTCGGCAATCTCAGATGGGCTTCTTCCGAAGTCGTTATGATAAATTTTATTGATTTCAAAATATTATCGAAATTTGCACCGATGATCAAGTTGAATCATGATATTTTTGAAAGGAATCGGGAGCCAGAAGTCTGATGATCATTTATTTGTCAAGAATTGCGACAGGTGCCAACAGGTGAAAAGCGGATGTTTTATTTGAATTCCCAGCGATATCATCCTATGATGTATTAATCGTATGTAATACAGGTTAAACTGGAAAAGGAGAACCGTTATGTCCCTCAAAACCATCCGCCTGCGGGCAGCCCGGATCGGCAGCGCGCTTCTGATCGGAGCGATGATATTATCCATATCGGTATCCTGCCTGAATGCCAGGGATTATACGCAAGCCGAGAAAAAGGCGTATTTTGCCGCCATCAGGAACGCCCAGACCCCTACCCAGCAGGAAGTTTACCGGGGGCTCCTGGCCGTTGTTCCGGGAGACGACCGCATCAACACCGAGCGGACCCATGGTGAAGGCATCCGCTGGGAAGGAGTGCCGGGAAATTCCCGGGTCCTGGTTGTCTCATTCATGTCCAGAGCCAATTACGAGAAGTTTTACCGGGAGAATCTCGAACAGCACCTGGAATCCTATGCCCTGAAAAAAAGCCTTTGGGTGACCGTGGCGCCGGAGCTGTCCTGGTATTTCTCACGCAAACATTTCTGTCCGCCCTCCGAAGGCCGCCTGATACAGGCACTCGGGCTGAATCCCGCCATGGATTACGAAGTCCTGCTGGAAATGTGGGTCGATCCCGGAGATATGTTCCGGCCCTCACCGGATCCGGAAATCACCGATCATGAATCCGAACTGGCCGTCCGGATCGGGGAAAACCAGTGGATACTCCCCTCCGATACGAACCCGTTCGTCAAACTGGACAACACTCAGATGTATATGGACAGCGCCTGGTCAACCCCGGTGACATTCCGGGACTGGTTTGTCAACCGGGCTCAGACGATCTATACAACGACCAACGAGGCGGACCCGGCGACCTGGGGCTGGCCCTGGACGCGCCTGGGGTATACCTATGACTGGGGAAATCCGTTTTCCGTGTTTGGGCTCAGTGAATTCATTCTCAAAATCAATCCCAACCAGAACGGCGGAGAAGTCACGGTGAAGCTGGAAAAAGCCGTTGACTGCCTGGCCCCCGAGTGGAAACAGTATTTTCACTGCAGAACCGACTATCCAGACACCCGAAACAATTAAAATTGCTATTGTTCTCGTATGGTTATGTAATAAAACAAGCAAAAACAACCTTTATCATTTTGTCCGATGTTTGGGGTATCTGGCCTCTCACGAAACCGCGCCAATACTGGAACGTGTATTTCAGCATTATACAAAAAGATTCATTCTTTTTCATGTGCGGCATTAGCACTATCCAGCGACTTGAAAATCCATATTCCTGACGTTCTGCTTCAGGATGGAAGCACTCATGTATGGGGAGGATTTATAGAATACGATCCGGCTCTTTCCATCGACGAAAATATGTACTTACTTGTTACAAACCATCCAGTTATTCCAAACTGATAACGTTTTCAGGACGGCAACTTGGGGAACCGATAAGTTTCCATAATATCAGAGCAGATAATCAGACACCAGCCTCTAAGGTTGTACCCATTATTGGCTGGTGTTTTTTTGATTTGTCTATCAAACCACTATCCAAGAAGTCCGGAATCGAACAAACCCGCAGTTTCTCACTTAATCGACTTCGATCCGCCGATTAACAAGTCTCACCTCAATACCAAAGTTTTCAAATCGTGCCGATTTCTGCGATAAATTCCTCCATTGCTTAGCCTTCGTCGCCCCATCTCTTGCGGCCTAAATCCCTGTAAAGCCGTTTGGAGTGTCTTGTCCAATGGCAAAGCTCATATGCAGCCGTAGCATAATATTTTTTCGTATCGACAAAGTGTTGCAGTTGTGGTTTTTCGAGTGGGATATCGAATCCGCCGCCTTCGAGTCTGGGGCCGGGGTGAACAGGGGAACGAACCAGAGACCAAGACCAGGATGCTTTTGCAGATATGGCTTTTATTTATGCGGTAGATAGTATATAAGGCGCTTTCTTTAATGGGCTTTGGCAGGGTTTGTCGATCAACGCCAGGGCCCGTCAAGACCGTCGTATTTGATAACCCACATTGGCTTAATGGTTTTCGCCTGAAGACAATGAACTTGTCTCATAAACCAAGGAAAAGAAATGAATACAGAAAAAGTTGCGCAGAGAATCAAGTTTTTCATGGATAAAAAAGCCATATCCATTGCGGATCTTGCCGAACGGACCGGCCTTGAATCCGGCTTTATTGAAGCCATTCAGTCGAAGAATTCCTATCCCTCTCTTGGGGCCGTTGCTGAAAATTGCCCGCGCTCTGGGCGTGCGCCTGGGAACCTTTCTGGACGATCAGGTCAGTCAGGATCCGCTCATCGTCCGAAAGACGGACCGGAAGGAAGACTTGGGCGTGTTGCGGTCAAAGGAACCATCGGTCTCCATGAAATTTCACTCGCTTGGCAGGGGCAAGAGCGACCGCCGCATGGAGCCTTTTTACATCGAAATGCTGCCGGAGTCGGCCGCGGGGCATCCGCTTTCCTCTCATGAAGGCGAGGAATTCATCGTGGTGACATCGGGTCAGGTTGAAGTGATTTACGGCCAGGACCGGTATGTCCTGAGTGAAGGGGACAGTATTTATTACAATTCCATTGTTCCGCATGATGTCTGCTGCAAAGGCAGCCAGAAGGCATCGATCTACGCGGTGCTGTATATTCCGGAATAAACAGGGAGCAGGGAGAGAATTTATGGAAGTAACGCGGGCGTTGCGGTCACTGACCCTGGGACAGATTCTGGACAAGGCCATTGCCGGCCATCCGGACAATGAGGCGATTGTTTATGTGGACCGGGATCTGCGGCTGACATATCGGCAGTTCGGAGATCTGGTGGATCGGATGGCCAGGGGACTGATGGCCCTGGGGGTTCAAAAAGGGGAAAAAGTGGCGATTTGGTCCACCAATATTCCTTTCTGGGTCGCGCTTCAGTTTGCCACGGCCAAAATAGGCGCCGTGCTGCTGACCGTCAATATCAATTATAAACGGGATGAGCTGGCTTATCTGCTTCGTCAGTCCGAAACCGAGAATATGTTTTTAATCAACGGCTATCAGGACACGGATTATCTTCAGACCGTGTATGAACTGATACCGGAACTGAAAACCCAGGAGCGGGGGTATTTAACCAGCACCGAATTTCCCGATCTGAAACGCGTGTTTTTCCTGGGGCCGGAAAAGCATCGGGGGCTATTTTCGATTCCGGAACTGCTGGGGCTGAGCGCCATGATCACTCTTGACGAATACCAGTCCAGGCAGTCCCTGAATGATCCGCATGATGTGGTCAATATGCAGTACACCTCCGGTACCACCGGTTTTCCCAAAGGGGTCATGCTGACCCATTACAATATCGGCAATAATGGGTATTACATCGGACTGAATCAGAATTTTGCTCCAAAGGACCGGGTCTGCCTGCCGGTTCCGCTTTTCCATTGCTTCGGATGTGTTCTGGGGGTGCTTGCGGCCGTTAATTATGCCGCAACCCTGGTGATCCTGGAAACATTTGATCCGATTCAGATCATGGCATCCATCGAGCTTCAGGTGACTACGGTCGGGCGTGCTCTTCCTGAAATTGAAGTCCGGATCATGGATCCGGAAACCCGGGAGGTGTTGCCACCGGGGCGGCAGGGCGAAGTTTGTTGCCGCGGATACAATGTCATGAAAGGCTATTACAACATGCCGGAAGCCACCGCCAGGGCCATTGATTTAGACGGATGGCTCCATTCCGGGGATTTGGGGATGATGGATGAAAACGGGTATGTGTCGATTACCGGTCGCCACAAGGATATGATCATCCGCGGCGGAGAGAATATTTATCCCTGGGAAATCGAGGAATTTCTCTATAAGATGGAGGGAATATCCGATGTTCAGGTGGTGGGGGTTCCCAGCCGGAAATATGGAGAGGAGGTCGGGGCCTTTATCATTCAGAAAAAAGGGCATGATCTGCAGACCAGCGATGTTCAAGACTTCTGCAAGGGGAAAATCAGCCGGTATAAAATCCCCAAATTCATTACATTTGTGGACGACTATCCCATAACCGCCAGCGGGAAAGTTCAAAAATACATTCTGAGACAAAAATCATCCGGAATTTTTCCCGACCAATCGGCGTAGCCGGCTTTTCAGCGCTTTGCGGTGATGAACTTTCAGGAACTGCCCGAGAGGAATCGAGGCGGCTGGCGGCTATTTTTTCAATTCCTCGGTTCCGGTGATCCAGATGTAATCCCCATAAGAAAGGTCAACCGTGCTGCCGACAGGGGCCAAATACAGGGTTTTAAAAGGTGTCTGGGTCCGGCTGAAGGCCCGGTCCGGAATGCCGAATTTTTTTACGATATGGCCATTTCCGGTCAGAACGATCATTTTACACGGATTGAGATGCCTGGAAATGGCTTCCGCCATGGTATCTTCCCAGATGCACTGGGCCGCATAAAAATATTCGAAATTCTCCCTTCCCTTGAGCTTAT
>Ga0268283_1000521_pt1 | contig 24739 bp, 18 predicted proteins | sample saktaG_13_FD_190140 | JGI IMG/M metagenome (GOLD analysis project Ga0268283, IMG submission 190140) | Saline water microbial communities from Sakinaw Lake, British Columbia, Canada - sak_2013_06_06_36m | ecosystem: Environmental > Aquatic > Non-marine Saline and Alkaline > Saline ... | reverse complement strand
AAGAGTTGACATATATGGTAAAATATATAGAAATAGAGCATGGCTATGGAAAAAAATAATACAACACAAAACAAAGAGCTATGATCAGCACTCACCAAGATTATCCTTGAAAACAAGGATTGATTTTTTGATTTTTTTGATGTATTAGAAAATCCTATCTTATGAGAAGAAAGCAAAAATTCTAGTATGTGAAAATCAAAAACAGAAAAAATAATATATACTACCTCTATGGATTTAATACATCAAGACATCCTCTCTTTACAAGAAATCGAAGAGATAATAAAACATAATCCATCTCTCGCTCGACATTGACAGAATAAAAAACTCCTAAATTTAGGAGCAATGGTGTGTAAAAAAACATGAATAAATATAAAGAAAATCTTTTCTGTTTGTTCAGATATTTCATTTAATGTACCTACTATCAAAGACAAAAATAAAGAAAGAATAACAGATGATAAACGAAATATTGTTTTCAATGAAAGCGCTCTAGAAGAGTTAAAAAAAACAATATGAGAAGAAAAATTTAAAGAAGCTATGAGTTGAGATTGAGGATTTGAAATCATACAAGAGATGAACATATCATGAAATATTTACCAAAGGATGAGGATGTTGTTTTTTTTGTTCGACTATCATTTAGAAAAGGAAAACATCCACATAAGTCCACTAAACATATTACAGGAAATTTTTGAAAAATGCTGAGAACATCGGACCATGCAAAACGTATATATCATAGCAAATTTCCTTAGTTACATAATAGATAAGTCTCTAGAAAGAAATAAGATACCAAATCTAGAATCACTAGATATCTTATGTTCTCCAGAAAACATAATCTATTTCGCAGAAAACAATCATCATGAAATAATGGACTTTATAGAGATCATAAAGATGTTCACTACAAAATGAATCATAAGCATAGACATCAATGACTATAAGGTTTGGTATGAATGAATGTTGAAAAACATAGAAGTAAAAGAAGACATTGTAGACCTACTGGAAAAATCATCAAAAAACAAACTGAGAGCATGGGAATCAATAATATTGAACGTAGCTACAACAAAAGTTAAACATATGCTTGAAGCAACATCATTACATATAGAAATACCAGACGACATACAACAATATAATGATGATTATTTCTTTGAGAACAGAAATTCATTATTGAAAGATCTATATATATTTTCAAAGGAAGAGATCATACATTGAGATATGCAGGATCATAAATTATTGCAGTTTTTGCAAGGATCATTACCAAGATGATTATCACAAATTTCCTTTTTTATAGATTTTCTCCTAAAACTCATTCACCAAAAAAAAGAAGGAAATTCTGAATATATTCAAGACATCAATAACAATCTCGGGAAATTCTGGCTTCATATGTATAATCGACCATTCGAGTTGCAGAAAAATTTTTATAGCATCTCCATATTCCTTTTACAACACGATATACATGCATATCAATCGTTTGTAGAAGACTTATCAGTACTCAGTAAACAGAATCGCAAACATTTCGTTGAAAAGATAGTACCACTGATAGAACCACAGTTAATGATAGTAAATGAGCTTAGAATAGAAAATAACGATACAGCAAAAAATGAAGACGGTTCAGACAAAGTAAAGGGTATAGAAATAGTAAGTATTTCAAATTTTATAGAATCATTTTTTGAAAAAATATATGACTGAGTATCGATACAAGAACTTGAAAAACAAATGAACAACGATGAGAATATAAAGACATATAAAAAAGCGTTTATGGAAAAATGATTAGGCATAAAATCACCAGAAGTATATTTCGAAGAATATCCTGAAATTACAGAATATTTATTCAAATATGCATGCAACCTGTCACAAAAAAACGAAAAAAATTTGATAAGCATATGAGCAATCCTAGCAACATTAAAAGACGGTTCCCGAAATGAGTTCAGAATAAATAAATCAATTCCAAGGAAAGAACTTACTGATGAAGGAAATGAAATAATAAACGAAACAATACTATCTCAAGAAAGAGACTATCGAAAATCTCTGGTAAATAACGAGACACGAATGACATTGCAAGAAGATATGAATCACACAACCATAATACTTCCGCAGACACTTTGAGAGAAAGTGTTTAATATACAGCAAAGTTTCGAAGAATTATACGATCCTGATATCTATGAGAATGTTGATGCAAAATCGTTTGTAGAGAAAATTTTTCAGAAAAAAAATAAACAAAGGGTTTTGAAAAACATAGAAGCTAACGAAGAACAAAGTAAGTTTTTGAAGAAAAATATTCCCATACTACAGTTCACTAACAAGATAGAAGATTTAAATCTAGACGAACTATTCAAAAAATTAAAATATAATGAAGAACAATGAATACCTATTCCCGAAGAATTAGAAGAGGATTGAAAAAAGACAATACAGGATGCAATTATGATTTTCAAAGATATCGTAATTGCGTACAAAAACAGTTCAATACCCGATACTGCTCAGATAAGGATAGAAGAAATCGCAAACAACTTTTCATTGGAAGTCGATGAACTTTCCCGCATGATAAGTCCGACAGATGAGTTCCAAGGTCCGATAAAAATCAAATCATATATAACGAATGATATAGTAGAAATAATAAAAAATATAAGGTGATGTCTTTGATGTATGAAAAAAAACAGCAACAATCACACCAACCTCCAATTCATCTCACCAAATAGATTTATTATCTTTAGCGGTAAAGAAGATGAATCTTGATCAAACATAGCTGATCAGATATGCATACTTTCACAAACTGATCAATGACCATGTTTTATCTTGGATGGACTATACTGAGCACGTATGTCCAACATATTACTCAATCACTGTATGACCGTAATAAAAAAAATACAATCAGTAAGAAACACACAAGTAAAAATATTGATTCCCAAATCAAGTATTACATCTGCATGAACAAACAGTATTCACTTCCAATCACTATTGAGCAAAGAAATTATAGATAAGGATATATATATGGAATATACAACGGTAAAACCAGAAACGGAACATTTATGATATCAAGAAATAGGAATGAAAGAATGAAGTATAGAAGGGGTATTGTTAAGCATAAAGTAAAAATACATTTATCTACAAAACAGAGTAATATATGAACAACAATATTTCCTATGGTCCTCATCTTTTTCCTGGATGACCGGAATTATATATTAGAAAAGGACAGATAGACATAACAACACAAGAAATACATCAAAGGATAAAACAGACTTTGATAGAATGATTTGATTATCAAAATCCCGACAACATCATCACACAAATAACAGAGAAAATGAAATTGAATCCTGAAAGCAAAATCAATTTAAGCTTCATGAACTACGGAAACACAGAATTGGTATATCTTACTAATATAGATGACAAAGCAAAATTTGCCACATTGATAAATCAACCACACACGCCTCTAGGAAAAGTGAAGGAAGAATTTGATAATCTAAAAAGAATGGCAGAGATAGATCCTCACTTTGTTGTAAAACCCTTAGCTCATTACATCAATGAAGAAAGGGGACACGAACTGTATGTTTCTGAGTATATCGATAATGCATATTGTATAGCACACAATGATGAACATGGTGTATATAATCCCTTACCATACTATCACTTTGAAACATTCACGAAAGAAATAAGTAGCGAGATACACAAAGTTATGATAGCATTGCTCGTCAATTATTATGATAAAGAAAGAGGGATGTGATTGGCTGAAACACAGATATCAGGCAATGATTTTTTATTGAGTAGAGATATGGATATCAAGATGATCGGAGCAAGAAAATATGTAAAGATTTGATTTGATGAATATATCACTCGTTTAAAAAAAGAATTTATCCTAGGAACAAATCGTACAGAGTGAACTATAGGAAAAGACATTTTAATCAATCATAAATCCAAGAAGCCAATGACCCCAGAAGAAATAGCTGAGGGAATTACATTATGATTATACCTCAGAAAACAACATAAAAAACCATAAAATAATTTATATTGACATATGATATAAAATATATATAAATACAAACAAGAAAAACAAAAAAAACACAAAATAAAATCATGCCATATGGACGATAAGTATAAAAAAACACAAAGTGCGACAATAAACAGCAGGATAGAAGAGATAAAAAAAGCAATCAAGATAAAAAAAGCTTTTATTGCTCTCGAAGGTGGATGGAGTATGATAAGTAGTTATGCCTTACTCTGCATAATAGCGTATTATTTTGCTCCATGGAAAGAGATTATTATCGATTTGCGATTATTCTTTTCGGGCAATGCACAGGATATACTCCCAGGAAATTTTAAATTTTTGGAAGTAGTTCCCATCATCGCTGCCATCATCGTAATGGAATTATTATTATCAATGCTTGCAGGAATTTTTGGTTCAATATGTGTGGGAAATGGGGGTAAAAACGCCCTCAAATCGATGAAAACCGACAACATATTGAAAACATTATTCATTGCAGTTGTTGCAGAAGAATTGTTTGCAAGATGGTTTTTTCTAGGGTTTATGGCCAGTGATCCTAATCTGGGAAATTACTTCTATGTACTCTTAATCGCAGGAAACGGAATCTGGGCTTGGGTCCACTTATACAATTATGAAGATCCTAATAAGCGGCAGTTAATACGAGTATTGCCTCAGTTTATAGCAGGATTATTCTTCTCATACGTATATGTGAAATTTGGGCTTATGGCAACTATTCTCACACACTTCGGAAGTAACGCTATTTTGTTTGCGTCAGACAAAAGTCAGATATGGGACAAAAAAGAATTACGAAAGTTGTTAACATTGGTAGTATTTGGTGGAGCTATTTTGATACTTATATGGTTACAGGTAGATATAATAGCACTATTCAAACAATTTGTACAGTTTGACGAAAAGGTGATAAGAAATTGGACCGCAAACGATTTTTTCGCACTGTACATATCAATGTATTTGGTCATCAATACCGTATTTACATTTATGATGTATGATAAAAACTCTTCAAGCGAAAAAAAAGAAGAGACGGTATTCATAAAAAAGATGGCACAAATAATGGTGGCAGCAGTAGTTATCATTGGTCTTGTGGTAATAGTAAATTGGGGACTTTCTTTTCTTACAAGCTCTGTAATCTGGAAATCATTTATATCCACGATAATAGTAGTACTATTAGTAAAGCACAAGTCTTCGAATGCAGCAATGCGTACCTTCTGGACAACAATTCCACTGAGTATGGTATCCTTTACCGCAATTATTATCCTCCCATTCAGTAGTTGTTTGGTCTTCTTAATTGTCTGTAGCCTTATAGTGGAAACGATAAATGAGATAGCAAAATAACATAGTAAAAAACAAAAGCTTCCGATATTTCGGAAGTCTTTTTTTAATTTGTAGGAAACAGCTTGAAACCATTTCTTACGCAATATTACAGATTAATCTTTCTTATATAAATATATGCTTGGTTTTCACTTTTTGTCTTTGATAACATCATACGGTGTATGAACAGCAAATTGGAAAGAGTTAGAAATAATGATCGCATCAGCATCCATACGTTTAAATATCCAGTCTTCGATAGCAGCCATCTGTTGAGGCAAAAGATATACATAGATATAATCATATCCGTGGATATCAGCAACCAGAAAATCATTTTTTAGAAGTCTGAGGTCAGGATATCAGAGAAGTGTATTTAATATTTTGCCATAGAGATAAGGAAAATATTGGATTTCATATCCATCGCAACACACACCAAAGGTCCTGAAAAAAAACCTCATTGCCTTTCCATCTCCACATCATAAATCCACTAATTTTTTTCAACGAACTAATTTCAGATTATCTTTCATCAGACGGATATGCCTATTAAACGATGGGACATACATCGCAGACGTATTTCTTTTGAACATGAAAACGAGTAGTCCGTAGACCACTCGTAATGCAAAAAACACTGTGAACAATAAAAGCAAAGAAAATACTATCTGTTTAATTATCATCTACGTAACGTAATGAAAAAAATAAAGATTAATAATGGAAGTATAGATTTACGGACCATAGTGAAATACGATAGTTCATACTATTAACAAAATCCAACATTATTCATTCTTCATTAGTCATTATTCATTAGTTTTTATGATGTGGATTGTGTACGACAACACCTTTACCTTTGCTAATCCATGCTAACCACTCAGCTCTAAGTAAAGCTTTATATTGCCAAGCATATTGGCATACGCTAAAGATTGTAGTAGTAACGATGTATAAACCAACTCATGTCTGCATGCTATAAACAAACGAACCTATCATAAAGACAAGGAAGATATTCATAAATCACATCATCTTACCCATATCAGGAACTTTCTGTCCAGGGACATTGGGCGTAGCGGGTTTAGCTATTGTAGTTAATTTAGTTTGAAGATAGGTAAATACTGCAGCGATAATAGTAAGTGCGATATTTTTTGTAGCCAAAAGATCCATACCAAGGAAATGTGTGTTGATAGCACCATTTTGTAATGCTTGAGCATCTACAAATCTTGCACCAAACCCATGAAAGAAACTATAGAGCCACTCTGGTGGTATTGTAGCAGCAGCCATATGTCTAATTACATAATAGAGTCAGATAAAGACAGGAATCTGGATAAGCATCATAAGACAGCCCTTGAATGCTCCCTTTCCATCAGTCTTAAAAACTTTCATAGTCTCTTCGGACAATTTTTTGGGATCATCTTTATATTTTTCTTGAATTTCATTGAGCTTTGGTTGAAGAGCCCCCATACCTTTTTGCATATCATTGCCAGCAAGCGTTTGTTTGACCATAAGTAATCTGATAGTAACCGTCAACAATATAATAGCTACACCGAGATTACCGCCAAAAATAGCAAGAAACACAGCCAAGATATTGAAAATTGGACGATACAAAATCTCTGTAAACAACATTCAAAGCATATGAAAATATAATTAAATAGTAAAAAAATCAGTCACTGTTAGTTGTTAGTTATTAATTGTTAGTTGAATTACATACTCATCACCTCATCAGCTTTATTTTTGATAAGTTCATCTATTTTTTCATTCATTGTTTTGACTAATGCGTCGATTTCCTTTTCATTTCTCTTGCTTTCATCTTCACCAATCTCTTTTGCATCAAAGATAGATTTATTATCTTTCATAGCTTCTTGCCTAGCCATTCTCACACGTCATTTTACTTCTTCACCCATACCTTTTACTTGTTTAGCTATTTCCAATCTTCTGTCTTGCGTCAAAGCAGGAATCCTAACGATAATATAACTTCCTTCATTTTGTGGAGTGAGTCATGCATTAGCATCATAAATAGCTTTTTCTACATGTTTCAATTCGTTCTTATCTCGTGGTTCAATCTTGATCGTCTGTGCATCCATGATAGTAACATGGGCAATTTGAGGAACTTTCATAGGTCCATATGACGCCTCTACCGTAATATTTTCAACTAAACCAGCTGAAGCTCTTCCCACTTGTAATGCTTTGAGTTCTGAGACCAAAAATTGAATAGCCTTGTCCATCTGTTGACGATGTAGTGTCAAATCCATAAGTTTTTTTACGTTACAAAGTAAATCAGAAAACATAATAAGAAATACGTTAGAATTTGCAATATTAAAGAACCAAAAGTCTTCATTGTAATTCCAAAGGATTTCCTTAGTATAGATGTGTTATTTCAAGCACAATAAGAAAAAATTTAGCGTTCTCGCTCTTCATACGTCCTTATCGCGTTCCAGGACTAGTCAAGAGTGACCTGGAATAGATACATCCTCTCTGAGGCTATAAGGTATGAAGTAACATGAGAACTTTTTTTATTATATTTTTTTTCGACAAAAAATTGCCAAAAAATTGACGTAAAATTGCTTAAAGTTGTAGTAAAAACAACAACATTTAGTCAATCATTTGTCGTTCGGATAATCGAACATTAGGCTATTATTTGTCATTTTATCATTTAGTTTACACATGACAACATTTCAAGAACTATGAATCTGAGAAAAAACACTAGCAGCGTTGACGAAAAAATGATTCGTTACGCCATCTCCGATCCAAGAAAAAGTAATTCCCCTTCTTCTTCAAGGAGAAAAAAACGTTATAGGACAGGCAGCAACCGGTACAGGAAAAACTGCAGCTTTTGGTATTCCTTTGATCGAAAAACTTACCCCAGGTGGTAAAGTACAAGCGCTTATCCTTGCACCGACGAGAGAACTCGCAACACAAATTGCAGAAGAAATAGATTCCCTCCAAGGAAACAAATGATTGAAAATCATGGCAATCTACGGAAAACAATCGTATGAAATTCAACACAGAGCACTCAAAAGAGGAATTGATATACTCGTAGGGACACCAGGAAGAATAATGGATCATCTTGGACGCAAAACATTGGATCTGAAAGATATTTCTTATTTCATTCTCGACGAAGCAGATGAGATGTTGGATATGGGATTTATCGACGATATCGAAACAATTTTCAAAACAACAAATCCTGAGAAAAAGGTATTGTTATTTTCAGCGACAATGCCGAGAGAAGTCTTACAAATAGCAAAAAAATATATAGGTGAATATGAATTAGTAGAAGCAAAAAGCACAGATACAACAGGAGAAAATACTGATCAAGCATATTTTGAAGTGAATGAAAGAGATAAATTTGAATTACTTCGCAGAATTATGGATACAGAAACAGGATTCTATGGTATCATTTTTTGTCATACAAAAGCAGATGTAGATGGATTGGTTTCTAGATTAAATGATGAGTGATATAGTGCAGAAGGTCTCCATGGTGATCTCGCACAAAAGCAAAGAGAACATTTTCTTCAACGTTTCAAAGACAAAAAAGTAAAGATACTGGTAGCTACCGACATCGCAGCGAGAGGAATCGACGTGAACGATGTGACGCATGTCATAAATTATGCGATACCACAAAATGCAGAAAGATACACACACAGAATAGGAAGGACAGGAAGAGCAGGAAAAGAATGAACAGCAATCACCTTCATAACACCAAAAGAATATAGCAAAATGTCCTATATCAAAAAAGTAAACAAAGTTGACATCAAAAAAGGAGTAATCCCAGACATCAAAGGAGTAATTGAAAAGAAAAAAGACAGATTAAACGAAAGCATTCAGGGAGTACTTGAAAAAGATAGTCACAAAAACTACGTAGAAATAGCAGATAAATTGATAGAAAACAGCGATCCTCGTGATGTAGTAGCGGCACTTTTGAAGATGCACTATGAAAGTGATTTCGATCAAAGCAAATATCGCGATATTACAGAACAAACAAGAGAAAATAGATTTGCAAGTAAATCAGGAACGGGAGGACAAAATAGATTATTTGTAGCATTGGGAAGAAAAGAAGGATATACAGCTCGTTCACTATTAGATCTCATTACCAAAGAATCGTGAGTCGAGGGAAGAGATATCGATGACTTGAAAATGATGGATGATTTTTCGTTTATCAGTGTATCAGCAAGCAACGCAGAAAAAATAACAGGCGCTTTCGCCAACAAGACCATCAATGGAAAAAAATCAATTATAAATAGAGCAAAAGAAAGTGACTGAGGAGGAGCAAAATGAGGAAGAAGACCGGCTGATAGATGAGCAGGAAGAAGTTTTGGTGATAGACCAAGTTATCCTAGAAGAGAATGATCTTCTAGTGGTTCAAGCTATCCAAAAAGAGAATTCTGAGATAGGCCTTCATATCCAAGAAGAGATGGTGATAAGCCAGCTTACCCTAAAAAAGAATTCGGAGATAAAAAAACGTTTCCACCAAAAAAAGATTTTGGAGCATCATCCACGAATGTGGACAAGAAAAATTATTGACCGAAAAGAGAGTTTGGACCCTCGTCCACGCATGTGGGTAAGAAAGAATTTGGAGCGAAAAGAGACTTTGGAGCTAAGAAAGATTTCTGAACTAAAAAAGATTTCTGAACTAAAAAGAGCTTCTGAGATTACCCAGCAAGAAAAAGTTTCAAAAAATAAGATAACCAAGTATTACGATTGAATTATGGACATATTTATGTATGGTCTACATATAAAAACAAAAACAATAAGCTATGATACCATGGATTTTTTTCATCATTAGCACAATATGTCTTGGTGCAAATATATTCGTGCTCACACGCATCCAGAAAGTATATGCAAACAGAGACCATTTTTATGTAGATCTTCCAGACATACCCAATGGTGTACCAAAAAATTTTGATGCATTTGGAAAATTCATTATGTACGTATACATGTCATTATGGACAATAATGGTAGCGTTTTGTTCAGCAATCATTGTTTTCTCGTATGTGAGAGTAACATATGATAACTGCTTTCTGCTTGATGGAATCATCACAACTATCTTGTGTATACCACTTATTTATTACTGGATACAGAGAGATTTCTTGAAACCACTCAAAAAATTTGAAAAAAATGATCAGTCAAAAATGAGACAATGAATATCGCCCCTGTATATGGGGCATTTTTTTTATAAAAAAAAATAAATGTATTATTTTTTCATACCCCAAAACCTTTTTGATACTACACTACAGCACAACACCACTAACGAAATAGAAACGCTAAGCAAGAATATTCTCGTTGCTATAGCATCAAAAAAACCCTCAGGAAACAATGAAATCAACATACTTGATGCATCAAAAGACCAATTACCTTGAGGAAAAAACACACCATGAAAAAGATTAAATGTAGCGGTAAAATCTATAGATAAGGCCAAAATAAGCAAAAAAGATAGCAACAAGGAAGCTAATGAGCCTCGAAACAATCATCTAACGATATGACGAAATCTTTTCTGAAAAACAAATACCAACAAAATCGATAAAAAAACACCACCAGCTATAATTCCAACAAGATAGGTAAGACCAAAAAGTTTTTTAACGTCTTCCATATGGCTTTTTTCGGCTAGAGGGAAATGTTGATCTAGAGAATCCCTTCCTTGGATAAACATATATATATTTTGGACATAACCAAAGGATATATCAGACACAACAAGTCATTGCTGGTCCATATAGTGAGTATAAAAACTAGGAGCAGAAGAATAATACACCAAGGGAAGTAATAGCAAAAGGAAAAAAAGTGATCCACTAAAAAATGGAAGAAGAATATAGTCTATCAAGCGTTTGTAAGAAAAAGCAATCATATAAAGACTATACGGTTTTATATAACCAAAGACAATAAAAAGTAGCAGGTTTTTCAATTGAAAATTTACGATAGATAACTACACTGCCATATACAAACAAATATTGTTAGTTATTAGTTTTTAGTTGTTAGTTTAATTAGTATGTCTCTCGCAAATAAGTATCGTCCACAGACCTTTGATACCATCATTGGACAAGATCATATCACAGAAATTCTCAAAGCACAGATGAGCACGCACAAGCAGATTCATCATAATTACCTATTGTTTGGACCAAGAGGAACAGGAAAAACGACTGCAGCCAGGATATTGGCAAAAGCTATCAATTGTCTGGATCCACATGAGGGAAATCCATGCAACAAATGTTTCAACTGTACAACTATCAACGAATGAAAGACGCTTGATTATGTAGAAATAGACGCTGCATCACATACTGGAGTAGATAATATTAGGGAAGAAATTTTAGACAAAGCAGCATATCCACCAGCAAATCTCAAGAAAAAAATCTACGTGATAGATGAGGTACATATGCTAAGTAAATGAGCATTTAATGCACTCTTGAAAACGATCGAAGAACCTAGAGACAATGTATGTTTTATTCTCGCTACGACGGACATACAGAAAGTACCAGAAACTATTATCTCTCGTTGTCAGGTATTTAATTTCAAAAAGATAGACAAGAAAGAGATAGGAAAACGACTCAAAATGATTTGTGAAAAGGAAGAACTTACTGCCACAGATGGAGCGATAGAATTGATTGCTAAGATATCGGAATGATGTGCTCGTGATGCGGTAAAATATATGGATCAGGTGAGTGTTTTAGGCAATATAGATGAGGAACATATTACGAAGTTTCTTGGTGTTGCATCAGAAGTCTTAATAAAAGATTTTCTCACACTCATACAGACAGGGGACGCAAAAGCTCTATTCGAGAAAATAGATGAGATCCACAATCAAGGCATAGATCTACATAATTTTGCAAAACAAACACTTATGTATATCGACCAGATTTTCTTAGAAGATATAGAATTTTCTACCAAAATATCTGAAACATTTACAGACATCATTGGAAACATCAGATATTATCCATACCCTACGATTATCTACAAGGTCGCGATACACAAACACTTGAAATGAGATACAATAAAAAAAATTTAAATAGTATAAAAAAAACGATGGTAGAGACAACAGAAGAAACAAACACAAATGAACAAACTTTTGAAAATATTCTTGCTCAACTTATAGAAAAAATTGATAAACCATCTATCAAAAACAGTCTCAAAGATACGCTTATTATAAATAGGATAACAAGCGATACCGTAGAAATGATCACCATAAGTAAGGTTGCTCAGCTCATTTTCAGCAACAAAGAACATATGAGATATATCGAAGAGAAGATGAATGAAGTCATGCAAAAACCAGTAGCATTATATATAACCTTTGAAAACAAAGATAAATATTTTGCAAGAAAACTAGAGAACCTATAATTTCACTTTTTTAGCATATAAGATATGCAACTCCAAATCGACCAGCTCTATACACATCGAGAAAAACTCCAAAAAAAACATGGAGAAAAGACACTTTTTGCTATACATGGAGCAGGATGTATTCAAAAGCCAGATATCTGTTTCATTTTTATGAATCCAACAGGAAAGAACATTTCAGCAGTAAAAGGATGGAAATGAATCCGTGCTCCTCGACTTGGAACAAAAAATGTTCGAAAGATTTTTTTTGCAACACATATCATTTCAAAAACAACATACAATCAGATTCAAAATATGAAAGCAAATGAACGAACAGAAAATTTTGCAGAACAGCTATACAAAGAAATTGCAGACAAGAAAATATATATCACAAACCTAGCCAAGTGTACTCAGACGGACGCAAGACCCTTAAAAGACAAAGTATTCAAAGACTACCTGACATATACTATGGAAGAAATTGCCTTGCTCAAACCGAAACATATTATTTCATTGGGTAACCAAGTAAGTTCGATACTTCTACATAAGCCCATAAGAGTTTCGGAATATAAAAATAACGACCATGAAACACTCACTATCGACAATACAACATATAAAGTTTATCCAACATTCTATCCAGTTGGACAGGGGATGAGAAATATGCCAAAGGCGATAGAAAGGATACAAAAAATAAAAAAATTATCTGTATAATCATAAAAAAATCTACATCACGGTAGATTTTTTTGTATATAACAGAATAATTTATCTCGCACAACACTTCACTATAATAATATTGAAATGGAAGGTCTTCACCTCCTCGAACAAAAAATGGACGCCATAAAGTCTGCGAAGAATATCGATTTGCCGGGTCATCATCTCAAGAAACATGATAAATGAATCAGCATGAATATTATATCCTCAAATAAGGTTGAGAACCTGATCAAGCATTTTCTTATAATAATCGAGTCCATCCTCCCCTCAGATAAATGCAGCTCTTGGTTCCCATTTTTTGACATTATCAGAAACGTTTTCATCAAAAGTTTTTTCGGGGATATAGGGAAGATTAGCGACCAATATAATATTTCCTTGAGGAAGATTATATGTTCCATCAAAGAGAAAAGTAAGCAGATCAGAGCGAAGAAATAAAACTTCCGCATCTTCTTTTTTGACAAGGTTATGATAGTTTTTTTGAGCAACTTCAAGAGCATCCTGAAAATGATCAGTGAAAATAGCATCGGAAAAGACACCAGGATTCTGAAGCAATACTGATATTCAAAGCACTCAGCATCAGGTACCGATATCAAGCAAGAGATTATTACTAGCTTGATCACCTTGCTCACGGATGTATTCAGTTACTGCAGTAATCATGTATTCTGTCTCAGGTCTTGGAATCAAGGTAGAACTATTAACGTAAAATTTCGTACCAAAAAACTCGACATGTTCCATGATATATTCCAAAGGCTTTTGTTCATCCACATACGACTTGTAAGCAGTAAGTATTTTTTGTATAGTTTCTTCGGGAAGCTCTTTATCCATTTGAGTCCACAATGATTCTCTAGAACACCCCAAAAAAGCACAGAGAAACTTCTGAAGAACAAATTTATCTGAAAGATCACCGCGTCACATGAGTTCTCATACTTTCATACATATATAATCAAAAAGTAAATAATTAGACAAGGTTTTATATTCCAAACACAGTATGAATAGCAAGTTTTCAAAGACAAAGACAGAACATCATATTCTACCAGAATTTCATAAGCTACTTTTAGAGATTGAAAAACAACCGCTGATTTCTATATTTATTACCAGAATAAGTCCGAAATGATATAATGAGGAATTATCTTGGTAATAAATACATATGTTTCAATAAAAATATGAATTACATTTTTAAGGAACATATGGAATGATACCTGGAAGGATTTCCAGACAACAGAAATGATCCTCAGAGCTACATTTCAAGATATCTTATGCTACAACAAGCTGAATCAAATGTATCATGAGCAAAGGCGCAACAGCACAAGAACTCTTTATTGTCTGCAACGATCAAGACACAGAAACAATAAAGGAATATCTAAACCAATTCATCATATAATCAATTCTTCGTTTTATCGTTTCATCATATAGTCGTGAATATAGTTCGACCAATCATCACAAGTATCTTACTAATATATGTACGAATTCGAATCATAAATACAATTTTTTCACAAAAGAAAATTAAAATCTGAATAACCCTCAAGGTATTTGGACTCGCAATCATTATCGTAGGATCGCTCTTTGCGTATACCTACCTTTTATGATATATAGGACAAGGAAATTTGGCTTTGACAAACATCATCGACACTAAAAGCTTATTGCTCTTCGTAGCGTATTGTACAATATTCGTCATCCTCGTAACAATGATTTTTACTCTGAGACACAAGAAAAACACGAAATTTCCTGAGGGTTTTTATGATGTCGAAGGGATACCGACGAGTTTAGATACTTCAACTTTAAATGAAGTGCAAAAGTTGGAGATATCTAAAGCAGTTCGGTATAGGAATCGATACAAAACAATTACACAAACACTTCTTATCTGATCTATTTTTTTCGTAGCACTCGCATACGGAGGATTCCTTGCATGAATAAATACATTAATTCTCTATTACTTAGTCTCTGCATACGCAGAGGAATATATGAAATATTCTGGGGGAAATAATTTGTTTCTCGCAAATAAAGAGCCAAACCAGAGTAATCTAATCTTTTTCTGTATCTTAGTCTGATTGTGATTTAGTGCAGTAGAAAATATATTGTATATAGTCAATACGCTAATCAACCACGAAAACATAAACATTATGAATATAGTAATCGGTAGAGGATTGGTGAGTACATTGATTCATATCGTCTCTACAAGTTTGATTGCCTTCATTATGATCAAAACAAAAAGAACAAACAGTATTATTGTGCCAGTAATCCTAGGTATCATTGGTGGCTTTTGACTCCACAGCCTCTATAATGTCAGTTTACAATATAACCTCAGTTATATAACAATTCCGATGATAATTCTCGCATTTTTCTTGATGACGTATTTAACGTTTCAGTCTGATATTATCTACAAACAACAAGAATAAATTTTGTTTCGTATTTTCACATACTGAAAAAACTACCCGGCTAAGGTAGTTTTTAAGTATATAAGCGATTGTTTAGCCATTGAGACAAACGAATCAGATAATCAAAAAGAATAGAAACTATTCCACCTTTAATAGCTGTTCAAAAACTTTTTGGGTAAGTCATGTGGATTGATAAGGATCTAGACCATAAAAATAACTTCCATCATGTACAACTATAGCTCAATCAGTAGTGATATCCATCTTTCATCAACCCAAAACTTCTTCCTGTGTATATCAATATTTAGCCGTTATAAATTTATGCTCAGTCATTCATGTATCGTAAATAAAAACCTTTTTTCAATCTCTAACACAAACCACATATTTGGCATCTTTAATATAGCCAGATTGAGCAAAGTAATCTGTATCGAAAAATCATTGGGCAATGACCATAACATTTTCTCATTCTACAGATACTTCTTTTGCAATATCAAATTGAAATTGTTTTGGCACTCAGAGCATATCTGCATAATTAGTATGCAATAATTCTGTATAATTAGGTAAAATTTCCAGATATTCATAATAAGAATTCATATGCCCATTGCGATAGTTATGAAAAGCATTCATATGAATCAATAGTTTTTCTTCATTATGTATATCGACATCATTCGGAAGTAATTTTTGTATATGATTGTCAGCTGATCACCTCAATAAATCTAGTTTTTTATATAGAGGAGTTTCTTTAAATTGTTCTATAAGATAAGCAAGAACTAAGCCAAGATATATATGAAGCTGTAAAGATCTCAGACGTTCTACGTCTTCATTGGGCATACTTTCAGATAAAAAATTATAAAATTTAGCTTGGTTAAATATCAATGGAGGTCTAGCATCCTCGTCCCAATCTATAACATTTTCATCATTAGAATTTCTCTGAATATATGAGGAAAGAACATTTTTTAAATTATACGTATCAACGATTTGACGGATATCATTGATTTTTTCACTAGTAAATCAAAATTGTTTTCATTTATCTGATTGTTGATATTTCAATACAAAGTCTTCAAAAGACATATTTCATATATAACTAGGCAATGTTCATCATTTATTAGTATCAAAATAAAGATATTGATAGGTTTTGGTATAATCATAAAAATAAAGTTTATCTGTTTTAGGGATTTCCAAAAAATATTTTTGTATTTTTTGAGTATTTTTTGATATATCCTCTTGATTAAGAGCATTACCAACACTATTTTCTGTATTATCTATGATTTCTCAGGTTTTAGGAGCATCTTGATCATTTTCCGCAGAATTAATATCCGTCACATCAATTGGTGGTACCATAACGATATTTTAGTAAATAAATATAATATAAGTATAATCAGAATTAAATTTTTTGCAATTTTTTTACATACTGAAAAAACTACCGGTTAAGGTAGTTTTTTGATTCCCTCGACCGCCAATCTGTGTTTTACAGATTGGATGCGAGAGGAATATCGATGATCAATCGATGCAATAGTATTAAAAAGAGATAAAGACATGGTCGGGTAGTAGGTATTAAGTTCATTATAGGTTAGAATGGTGGTCTATCCCCACCTTCCGGTAGGGATACCTTGTTACGACTTAACCCCAGTCATCGGTTCTCTCCTTAACCCGCATGGCGAATCTTTAGAGAGCCCCAACTCCCATGGTTTGACGGGCGGTGAGTGCAAGGAACAGGGACATATTCACGGCGACATGGCTGATTCGCCATTACTAGCAATTCCAACTTCATGTAGTCGAATTCCAGACTACAATCCGAACTGAGGGTAGCTTTAAAGATTTGCTCCACCTTGCGGTATTGCTTCTCGCTGTAACTACCCATTGTATGATCTATGAAGCCCCAGACGTAAGAGGCATGAGGATCTGACGTCATCCTCTCCTTCCTCCCGCTTACGCGGGCAGTCTCGTTAGACATATTTAACTAACGATGAGGGTTGCGCTCGTTACTAGACTTAACTAGACACCTTGCGGCACGAGCTGACGACGACCATGCACCATCTGTGAAAAGCGCTGTATTGCTACAGCTATACGACTTTCATCGTAGACACAATCCATGTCAAGTCTGGGTAAGATTCTTGGCTTAGTATCCAATTAATCTAGATCATCCACTGCTTGTGTGTTCCCCCGCCTATCCCTTTGAGTTTCATTCTTGCGAATATACTACTCAGGCGCCTCGCTTAACGTGTTAACTTACGGCACCTCCATAACTTTTATAATAACAGATGCTATCACAAAAGTTATGGAGACACCTAGCGAGGATAATTTACAGCTTGAACTACCGGGGTATCTAATCCCGTTTGCTACTCAAGCTTTCGTCCATCACCGTCAGAAATATCATAGTTAGCTGCTTTCGCTTTCGGCGTTCTTTCCGATATCAACGCATTTCACCGCTCCACCGGAAATTCCACTAACCTCCAATATTCTCTAGGTATAAAGTATCTATTCCCTTTCCACGATTGAGTCGTGGTATTTGAAAACAGACTTTTACACCGGGCTACGGACACTTTACGCCCAGTAAATCCGGATAACGCTTGGGACCTACGTATTACCGCGGCTGCTGGCACGTAGTTAGCCGTCCCTTATTCTTGGTGTACCGTCATTCGTCTTCCACCAAAAAAGGAGTTTACACACCGTAATGCGTCATCCTCCACGCGGAATCGCTGCATCAGGCTTTCGCCCATTGTGCAAGATTCCCCACTGCTGCCTCCCGTAGGAGTATGGACCGTATCTCAGTTCCATCGCGGCCGGACATCATCTCAGACCGGCTACCCGTCAAAGGCTTGGTAAGCCATTACCTTACCAACTACCATGATAGGACGCACCCTCCTCCAAAAGCGATAAATCTTTCCTCACATTGGGATTTCACCATCGTGAGCATATTGAGAATTAGCTACATCTCTATAGTTGTTCTCAACTTTTGGGCAGATTAAGTACGCGTTACTCGCTCGTTTGCCACTAATTTTATTTTGTATTGCTACAAAATAAAACTCGTTCGACTTGCATGTGTTAGGCGTTCCGCTAGCGTTCATCCTGAGCCAGGGTCAAACTCTTCATAAAAACCATGCTTTATCTCTTTTTAATACTATTAATGATCACACAGACTAGTTGAATCGATCGATAAGCTAAATATTGGTGATAGTGAGAGGGATATGGGGTTGAAGAGTTTGTTAAACTTCTCAACTATCATCACGACATGGCTTATTGCAATTTGACCTATTCATCTACTGTAATGGTGGCGCTAATCTACTTTCCCAGTACTGACAGTACAAGTATCATCGACCGGCAAGGGCTTAACTTCTGTGTTCGGAAAGGGAACAGGTGTTTCCCCTAGTCGCGTCAACACCACCGTTAGAGTAAATGAATTCTTCATATATGAAGGATCATTTTCACAATAGGATTGTATATTACGTTAAAAAAACAATAAATCTCGCTCGATCTATTAGTATGTCTCTGCTAAATCCGTTACCGGACGTACACATAACACCTATCAACCCAGTAGTCTACTGGGGATCTTACCTCCGAAGAGAGAGCAATCTAATCTTGAAACAAGTTTCCCACTTAGATGCTTTCAGTGGTTACCTTTTCCCAGCGTGGCTATCCAGCTGTGCCACTGATGTGACAACTGGTTAACTAGAGGCTAGTCCATCCCGGTCCTCTCGTACTAGGGACAGCGTTTCTCAAATTGCTTACGGTTACAGTAGATAGGGACCGAACTGTCTCACGACGTTCTGAACCCAACTCGCGTCCCGCTTTAATAGGCGAACAGCCTAACCCTTGGGACCTTCTACAGCCCCAGGATGCGACGAGTCGACATCGAGGTGCCAAACGGAGCCGTCGCTATGAACGCTTAGGCTCCATTAGCCTGTTATCCCCGGAGTAACTTTTATCCGTTGAGCGGATCCCCTTCCACATGGAAGATCCGGATCACTTTAACCTACTTTCGTATCTGTTCGACCTGTTAGTCTCACAGTTAAGCTTGCTTTTGCTAATATACGTCCACCACGGTTTCCATCCGTAGCAAGCAAACCTTTGTACGCCTCCGTTACTTTTTAGGAGGCACCCGCCCCAGGTAAACTGACCAACTGACACTGTTTCCCGTTGTTGCGGGATTAGAGATGCTATATGTAGTGAGTGGTATCTCATTGGTGACTCCGCCCGGACCAAAGTCCAAACATCAAAGTCTCCCACTTATGCTGAGCACCACATACTACAGCCCAATATCAATTTACAGTAAAGCTTCACAGGGTCTTTCCGTCTAACTGCAACTACCCGGCATTTTTACCGGGAATGTAATTTCACCGAGTCTAAGATTAAGACAGTGTGGAGATGGTTGTGCCATTCATGCGCGTCGGAACTTACCCGACAAGGTACTTCGCTACCTTAGGACCGTCATAGTTACGGCCGTCATTCACCAGTGCTTAACTCTCGAGCGTGAACAAGAGAGCATAACATTCTGGCATTGGACAGGCATCACTTCCTATACATCCTCTTTCGAGTTAGCAGGAAGCTGTGTTTTTGATAAACAGTCCCCCCCACGTCATTCGCTGCGGCCTATATTGCTATAGGCAGGGCTTATTGCTAACTTACGCCCGCTAATTTGCCAAGTTCCTTAATCATTAGTTATCTCGATTGCCTTAGTATTCTCTACTATCCTACATGTGTTTGATCTGGGTACGAGTTACATACACATAAGTTTAGCGGGTTTTCTAGGCACCAGAACTATGAGAATCAATCAATCCGAAGACATCATTTCCGATCGGGCTCGCGAATAAGAGCGGATTTGCCTACTCCTACCTCCTCAATTGCTTGAAGATCTTGCCATCTCGACTCACATTCTTAGTGAGCTCTCACACATCCCGATACGTTACCGCATCACTGTGCATATAAGGGCTGGAATATTAACCAGCTATCCATCGACACCCCGTTTCCGGGTGAGCCTTAGGTCTCGCCTAACCCTACGACGATGAACGTTGCGTAGGAATCCTTAGGATTTCGGCAGCAAGGATTTTCGCCTTGCGTCGTTACTTATGTCAGCATTTTTACTTCTTTACAGTCCAGCCGAAGCTTACGCCCGACCTTCAACCCGTAAAGAACACTCTCCTACCGCCATGTCGATAAATCGACAGGCTTTCAACTTCGGTATATAGCTTAGCCCCCTTACATTTTCGGCGCACCTTCGCTTGTCCAGTGAGCTATTACGCTTTCTTTAAAGGATTGCTGCTTCTAAGCAAACCTCCTGGATGTTTAAGCAAAAGCACCTCCTTTTCCACTTAGCTATACTTTTGGGACCTTAGTTAGAAATCTGGGCTGTTACCCTTTTGACCACGAAGCTTAGCCCCCGCAGTCTCACTCAACAATATTCCTCATAGCATTCGAAGTTTAACAAGGTTTGGTAATGCCTTTCGACACCCCTAGCCTTATAAGAGCTCTACCTCTATGAGATCTTCATTGCTGGCTGTACCTAAATACATTTCGGAGAGAACCAGCTATCACGTAACTCGATAAGCTTTTCACTCCTACACACAAGTCATCGGAAGGTTTTGCAGCACCAACCCGTTCGGTCCTCCAGCATGGTTTCCCATGCTTTCAACCTGCCCATGTGTAGCTCGTCACGCTTCGGGTGTATTGATAGCAACTAATCGCCCTATTCAGACTCGGTTTCCCTACGACTCCGGCTATAACTGCCTTAGTCTTGCTACTACCAATAACTCGCTGACCCATTCGTCAATAGGTACGCGGTCACTCTTTCGAGCTCCCACTCCCTTGTAGGCTAAAAATTTCAGGATCTATTTCACTCCCCTTCCTGGGGTTCTTTTCACCGTTCCCTCACGGTACTATGCACTATAGGTGTAAAAAGGTATTTAGCCTTACCCAGTGGTCTGGGCAGATTCGTGCCGAATTTCTCGTGTTCGACAGTACTCAGGAACTACTAAGGAGGTGGTTTGCTTTCGAATACGGGACTATAACCCTCTATGATGTTCCTTTCCAGAAACTTCTTCTAACAAAACACAATATCCTAGGATTCTTGCTAGAGAATCCAAAGTAGCCCTACAACACCTCTTATAGCAACGCCTAGCAGCTTACACTATAAAGGTTTGGGCTCTTCCCGGTTCGCTCGTCACTACTAAGGGAATCTCATTACGATTTCTTTTCCTCGTGCTACTGAGATATTTCACTTCACACGGTTGTGGTCATTTACGACATCCTGGTATACAGGATAGGTTGCCCCATTAGGATATCTCCGGTTACAAGCGGTTACTGGCACCTTACCGAAGCTTTTCGCAGCCAATCACGTCCTTCATCCACCTTTTTACCCAAGGCATCCATTTTTAGCCTTTAAAAAGATTTATTGTTTTTATATTAAACGTAATATACAATACTATTGTTAAATATCCACATCATAGCACATACTTTTTTTTGTGTAGAAAAAATTTGTGCAAGGTCGTTTATAGTAAATTACATACCCATTGCAAGTCTTTTTTACCTTTTTTTCATAGAATTTTTAGCATAGTCGAAAAGCTATCAAACTCACCAAAACGTACCACTTATAAAAAGATTTTTTAAAAAAAGTCAATTAAATGAGCACATCAAAAAATAAAAAATCGAGAATAATAACAATAATATATCAGAAGCAAGAAATGATAATATGACACAATAAAGACAAAAAGAAAAATAGTGGTGGAGATAAAAAAACTGTCTAGGTATGTCAAACACGTAATGCACACATTGTCTACCAAAAATTAGTAGAGTATTTTTTGACAAATGAGGTGGGTTTGAGTATAATAAGAAAGATGGATAATCCCCAAATAGAACACAGGGAATATATCATAAATAAAATCTGCCAAAAGAAAATTTTTACACCTCCACAAAAAAAACATGAACAAAAAAATCATCATGACACTACTTGTCATCATGGGAGCATTATATGCGATAGGAAACGCTAGTATTGTACTTACTTTTCCCAACGTTAGCCAATCATTTTCATCAGGATTTTCTCTGATACAATTTGCGGGACCAGGAAATAACTTCGTAGGAAGTGCATTTCGATTGGCTACAAAATCAGTGAGTCCAGTAACTATAACATTTGGAGTAGCAAGCAAGCAATGTACCAAACAATTGAGAGGGCTTTATTTTAATTCACAAAGAGGAAAAAGATTGTGGCCTTTGGATCAAGACACCTTGGCATTATTGAAATTACAGAATCCAATATATAATAGTCTTGAGGTAACAGGATGATTGTATACTACTTGTGGCATAACATCACTTGACACCTATAGTATATTTTGAGCAATAACCTATACACGATCTGGTCAGATATCACAATTAGTAGCAGGAACCAAATTGGATTTTCAAAACAATAAGATACTGCCATGACTTGCAAAGAGCTTACAATATTTCGATAACAAGGTACCTATTGGATATATATACGATAGCATAGGACGTATAGGATTTGTAGGGGGAATATTAAGTGGACAAGCAAATCTAATAAATTTTATAAACAATAGTTGATGAACCATAAATAGTGGATTCATGTATGCATGAACTACCATTGTTTCAAGCAATCCCGCAGAATGGACAATAGAAATACTCAGTGGAAATGCCATGCAAACATTACGGAACATGATCATCCAGGGAAGTGTTGGATTGTCGAAAACAATTGCCGAAGCAGAAAGATTATCATTGTTAGGAAACTTCCGAAACAATACAGTCATCTACAATGCAAGTGACATAAACTCTTCGACACTGATAAATTTCGCAAAACAAAAAACACAAGAACTCTGTCAAGGAAAAGACCCATATATGAACACCACATTAGAAACATCAACAGAAAACATAATTTGTATCTCAGACCATGATTTGACGATAAAACTTACTGAGGAAGATACATATAAAAACAAGACCATCCTAGTAAAAAATGGAAATGTGCTATTACAATGAGGAATGAGAGGATGATCACCATCACTCGATCTCTTCATCGACAAAGGATTGTTATTCCTACCGGAACCATTTGACGGACAAGGATTTGATGAACAATGATTCCCAGCAACCACAACCATAGCCGTAAGTTCATGATTATATCTCAGAGGAAACTTTATAATTAACTGATTAATAGCTCCTCCAGAAGGAAAACCAGCATTTAGCCATAAGCTTCATATCCAAGGAAAAGTAACAATGCTCAATGCGCCACTTATACCTACCGACGGAAAAATCCTTCAGATAAACAATCTTTTATGAACAGACACTTATAATGAAATAATAAACCTTCAGAATATATTTACACGAGGATGTAATCCAAACGGAATAGGAACAGACAATACAACATGCGCATGAGGTGGTGTTATTTCTCGTACACCATTGGTTATCATCAATGGAAATTATCGTTCAAATATATTACAATAATCGAGAAATCATAGGATTGTCTATCAAAATATTTTTGGTGTCAGAAAATATATTTTTCAAAGAGAACATTTATCCAGAGTATAACGATGAAATATAAGATATATAGCCAAACCGACAAGTTTCTGGATGAATTACAAAAGGACATCTACGAAGCAAAGACATCTATATATATAGAGATGTACATTTTTTTGGATGACGATAAAGAACCATATAATTTTGTAGAAGCGTTGATAGAAAAATCAAAACAAGGCGTTCATATCGTTTTGGTACTTGATGCATTTGGCAGTAGAGAACTTGAAAATACAATTATACAAAAAATGATACAAGCAAAAATAGATATACGTTTTTTTAGTAATCGACTGAGAAGAACACATAGAAAATTGGTGATGATAGATGAGAGTATTGCGTTTTTTGGATGAGCAAATATGAAGGAAAGCACAAAAAAACGACTAGATTTGCAGGTAAGAATCAGAGGAAAAAAAAGCATAAAACCATTTCTCAAGACATTTGCATATACATATAAAATGTGCTGATGAACAAACAGAGAAATCGCTGCCTATGCAAAAAAATGATTTTTCAAAAAGATAAAGTCCTTTCTTATGGAAAATCTACCTGGACACAAAATGTATCGTCTCACCGACTATTA
>Ga0268283_1000520_pt1 | contig 24762 bp, 25 predicted proteins | sample saktaG_13_FD_190140 | JGI IMG/M metagenome (GOLD analysis project Ga0268283, IMG submission 190140) | Saline water microbial communities from Sakinaw Lake, British Columbia, Canada - sak_2013_06_06_36m | ecosystem: Environmental > Aquatic > Non-marine Saline and Alkaline > Saline ... | reverse complement strand
ACACAGTTCACAAACCAGTCCTGATCCGGATAATCGACCGGCTCGGTTCGATATGGCCGGGACTGATTCAGCAGCCGGGAATGGCCATTTGAAGTCAGGGCCGCAATCCCTTGAAGGCAGTTATCCTGCTTCTGTCCCAGGTTCGACCCCACACCCACGAATGCCGTATGCGCAAACATGTCTAGAATCCCGTGGATTTCATCCTGGCCACGGCTTCTTTCATCCGCTCGGTTCCCACGGTCAGGGCCATGCGGACATAGCCCTCGCCGGGAGCGCCGAAGCCATTGCCCGGCGTTGCCACAATACCGGCCCGGGTCAGGAGATGCGAGGCGAACGATGAAGAAGAATACCCCTTGGGAACTTCGATCCATACATAAAAGGTTGCACGGGGTTTATCCATGGACAGGCCGATTCCGCGGAGGCCGTCCACCAGAATATTCCGGCGAAGCGTATACTCGCGATTCATGTTCTCCACGCAGGACTGATCCCCGTCCAGGGCAGCAATGCCGGCAAACTGAACGGCCTGGAATGCGCCGGAATCGATATTGCTCTTGATCTGCCCCAGGGCCTGTATCACTTCGGCCCTGCCGACGGCGAACCCGAGCCGCCAGCCGGTCATGTTATAGGTTTTGGAAAGGGAGTGAAATTCAACGCCGACCGCCTTGGCGCCGTCCGTCTCCAGAAAACTGGGCGGACGGTATCCGTCAAAAGCCATTTCCGAATAGGCGGCATCATGACAGACGATGATGTGATGTTTTTCGGCAAAGCGCACTACATCCTTGAAAAAATCCGGAGTTGCCACGGCGGATGTCGGATTGTTGGGATAGTTGATAAACATCAGTTTGGCTTTTGCGGCAACCGAATCCGGGATCGCTGACAGATCCGGCAGGAACCGGTTGGATTTGAGAAGCTCCATAAAATGTGTCCGGCCGCCGGCGAACTGAATGCCGGTATTATACACGGGATATCCCGGGCTGGTCGCCAGACCGATATCTCCCGGATTGATCAGGGCCAGGGGAATATTGGCGATTCCTTCCTTGGACCCGATCAGGGTGACGACTTCCGTTTCCGGCGAAAGTGCGACCTGAAAACGCCGTTGATACCACCTGGCGACTGCTTCGTTAAAAGCGCCCATGCCGGAGTAAGAAGGGTAGCGGTGATTGGCCGGATCCCAGGCCGCCTTGTTCAGGGCCTCGATAATGTGCGGCGGCGTCGGCATGTCCGGATCACCCACCCCGAGATCAATAATGTCCACGCCTTTTTTGCGGGCTTCCGATTTCTGGCGGTCAATTTCCTTGAACAGATAGGGGGGCAGGGCTTTGAGCCGGTCGGATTTTTCTATCGTAATCGTCATATCATCATCCTTGTTCGATATCGGCATCAGGGGCCTCGGCCATCGGGTCGGAACAAGCCGTGGCCGCGACGGACCCCGGCCTTTGTCAATAATTCCAGGCCTCTTCACAAAGCTCTGCCCGGTATATCACACGAGCATCCCCTTCCATGTACACATCGGAGAATGCGTCCTGATGAAGCGTGAAATAAATGCGCAGATAGCCGCCGCTTCGGGTCAAAAGGGTCACCGGGGACGCCAGGGCGAATTTGCGGGCCGTAACCAGTGCACTGGCGACACATCCGGTGCCGCAGGCCAGGGTTTCATCTTCAACGCCCCGCTCGTAAGTCCGGATCGCAACAATTTTATCCGTCCGGACCGAAACGAAATTGACATTGGTTCCCGCAGGCGCAAAATCCGGATGAAAGCGGATTTCTCTTCCCATTTCCTTCACGGGTGTTTCATCTAAATTATCCACGACCATAACGGCATGGGGAACGCCGGTATTGACGCTGCCGACCGCAAATTTTCCGCTTTTAAGGGCAAGCGGCCGGTCCAGCACCAAATTCAGGGGGTCCGTCATCCTGATCCTGACCAGACCCGTTTCAAAAACCGATGCGGATACGATCCCCGCCAGGGTTTCAAAAGCCATATCCGGACCGGTAATGCCATTCAGATATGCAAAACGGGCCACGCACCGGGCGCCGTTTCCGCACATTTCCGCCACACTGCCGTCTGAATTGTAAAACCGCCACTTGAAATCCACGGTATCCGAATTCTCGATCAGGATGACGCCGTCGGCGCCCACCGACATTTTTCTACGGCAGACGCCGACAATAAACGCGAAGAGATCTTTTTCTTCAATCACCGGGCTCCGGTTGTCAATGACGATAAAATCATTGCCGCAGCCGCTCATCTTGTAAAAATGGATTGGTTTCATCGCATCCTTTTTTATAAAAACGCCGGCACGGACTCCCCGGCAATCAGATCCGCAAAGGTTTCCCGGTCCTTGATCACCCCAAACTTGTCCCCTTTGACCATGATTTCCGCAGCCCTGGGCCGGGAGCAATAATTGGATGACATCACAAACCCGTATGCGCCGGCGCTCATCAAGGCCAGCAAATCGCCGCTTTGAACCGGGGTGATTTGCCGGTCCTGCGCCAGAAAATCTCCGGTTTCGCAGATGGGTCCGACGATATCCGCGGTAAAGGGCTCCCCGCTTGAGCGAACCACCGGCAGGACCTCATGGTAAGCGTCATATAGAATGGGGCGCATCAGATCATTCATGCCTGCATCCGTAATGACGAATTCCTTCACAAGCCCTTTTTTCCGGTACAGCACCTGCGTGACCAGAATGCCGGCGTTTCCCACGATCACCCGGCCGGGCTCCAGAATGAGCTTGATCTTCAGGTCTCCAAGGACTTTGGATATGGCCCGGGCATATTCAGCCGGGTGGGGCGGCGACTCTTCCCGGTAGGTGATTCCCAGGCCGCCGCCCATGTCCAGATACCGGATGGAAATCCCCATTGCCGCAAGCCTCTGAATCAGACTCTTGAGGCTTTTCAGGGCGTCTTCAAACGGCTGAAGTTCAGTAATCTGGGAGCCGATGTGGCAGTCGATTCCCACAACCGAAACATGGGACATCCGGCTGGCGCGTTGATAGGCCGAAAGCGCGCCTTCGGTGTCGATCCCGAATTTGTTCTTCTTCAGACCGGTTGAAATATACGGATGGGTCTTGGGATCCACATCCGGATTCACCCGGATGGAAACAAAAGCCTTTTTGTGCAAAGCGGCGGCCCGCTGCTGGATCAGCTCCAGCTCCTCCAGGGATTCGATATTGAACATCAGGATGCCGGTTTCCAGGGCAAAATCAATTTCATCCGCCCGTTTCCCCACACCCGAATACACGATGCGATCGGGAGAAAATCCGGCCTTCAGGCCCCGGAAAAGCTCTCCGCCCGACACGATATCCAGCCCGCTTCCCAGATTCGCCAGAAGTTTGAGCACAGCCATGCTGGTATTGGCCTTGGCTGAAAAACATACCAGCCGGTCAAGCCCTTCAAACGCATCGTTAAACGCCTTGAAATGCCGGGTCAGCGTGGCGTGGCTGTAAAGATAAAAAGGCGTTCCCACCTGCCGGGCAATATCCTTAACCGGAACATCCTCACAATACATTTCGTTGTTGCGATATTGAAAATAATGCATGACTACTCCCCTTCCACCACCACCACATTCGAATCCTTGCCGGCAAGCCCGGTTGTCGAATAGCAGATCACCTTGTACCGGTAACGGTATCCGCTTTCAAGCATATCCCGATATGTCATGACAGCGGCCCCGTCCCGGTCCGCCGGAAAGGGAACCTCGGCTACCCGTTTAAACAGAAACGGACAATTGCCGCAGCTTTCGGATACCGATTCCGACGCGCGAAACACGCCAAAGCCTTTTACGGGCTCGGACCCGTAATGGGCTTTTGAAAAAGACCAGGTCAATTCAACCTGATTCCCGGCCAACCGGAAGCGAAGATCCGTAACCGGTTGCGGCGGGACCTGGCGGGGCGCAGACGGCATTTCTTTTTTGCCGCAGCCAAGGATGCACAGGCATAGCAGCATTGCCGCAATCAGGCGCTTTATCGAAAACCGGCCGGCCGGCATCCTCCCCGCGATTATGGGCACACCGCCTCCGACAGGAGCTGCCTGGCCGCTTGAATGGCTGCCTTGACATTCTCCTGAGCTGTCCCCCCGAAAGACGTCCGCCGATTGATCATTTCTTCCGGCGTCAGGATCCCGAATATGTCTTCTGCAATCAGCGTCGAGAAAGACTTCATCTCCTCAAGCGTCAGCTCATGGAGTTCTTTTTTCCGGCCGGAGGCATATCCCACGGCCTTTCCCACGCAACTGTGCGATTCGCGGAACGTCATTCCCCTGGTAACCAGATAGTCCGCCAGATCCGTTGCATTCAAAAACCCCGTTGTGGTTGCCTGATACAGGATTTCCCTGTTGATCTTGAGCCTGGGCAGCATGGCCGTGTAGATCTCGATGCAGGCTTTCAAGGTATCCACGGCATCAAACACGGCCGGCTTGTCTTCCTGCATATCCCGGTTATACGCCAGGGGAAGAGACTTCATGAGGGTAAGCAGCGCAAAGAGATCGCCGAAAACCCTTCCGGCTTTTCCGCGGACCAGCTCCGGCACGTCCGGGTTTTTTTTCTGGGGCATGATGCTGCTGCCGGTTGAAAACGCATCCGGAAGCTCGATAAAGCCGAACTCGGCGGAAGACCACAGAATCATCTCCTCGGAAAGCCTGCTGAAATGAACCATGGCAATGCTGGCGCAGGAAAGAAATTCCAGCATGAAATCCCGGTCCGAAACCGAATCGATGCTGTTGGCCGAAACCTCCGGAAACTGAAGCAGGCCGGCCGTATACTGCCGGTCAATCGGGTATGTTGTTCCGGCAAGGGCGGCGCTTCCCAGCGGCAGAACATTGATCCGCTTCAAGGCATCGCAGAACCGCGCCCGGTCCCGTGAAAACATCTCGAAATAGGCCATCAGATGATGCGACAGCAGCACCGGCTGGGCACGCTGGAGATGGGTATACCCGGGCATGATCACCCCCAGGTTCTCCTCTGCCAGAGACACGAGCACCGTATTCAAGCCGTCCAGAAGCCGGACGATGCCGCGGGTTTCCTCCCGGAGGTACATTCGGGAATCCAGCGCCACCTGGTCATTCCGGCTTCTGGCCGTATGCAGCTTCTGTGCAACCTTGCCGACTTCCTGAAAAAGCCGGGTTTCAATGTGCATGTGGATATCTTCCAGGCCGTGATCAAATAAGAATTTGCCCCGCTGGATTTCCCGTTTGATGGCGCCAAGCCCTTCGATCAGCTTTTCGGCCTCTTCGTGCGTAATGATGGAAACATGGGCCAGCATCCGGCAGTGGGCGATGCTGCCATCGATGTCATAGGCGTACAGCCGCTTGTCCACATCAATCGACGAGGTGAAGAGTTCAACGCTTCTATCGGTTTTTTCCGCAAATCTTCCTTCCCAGGGCTTTTCGATCATGGATCTCCTCTTTGAAACAAAACGAATGATATTCTGTAGTCTTTTATCCTTTAAGCATATTCTGGATTCTTAACCTGAGGGCATTGAGCCGGATAAATCCCTCTGCGTCCTTCTGGCGATAAACCGAATCATCTTCAAAGGTTGCAAAATCAATACTGTACAAAGAGCGGTCCGATTTTCTTCCCAGAACCCGGCAGTTGCCCTTGTACAGTTCAAGACGCACCTCGCCGCAGACATGCTTCTGCGTATCGTCAATCAGGTTCTGCAGCAGGCGCATTTCCGGAGAAAACCAGAACCCATAATACACCATTTCCGCATATTTGGGAATCAGGGAATCCCGCAGATGCATGACTTCCCGATCGAGGGTGATGGACTCCACGGCCATATGGGCGGCTCTTAAAATGGTTCCTCCCGGCGTTTCATAGACGCCGCGGGATTTCATGCCCACAAACCGGTTTTCAACGATGTCCGCCCGGCCGATGCCGTTGCGGCCGCCCAGCCGGTTCAACTCCCGGAGCAGGGCCGCCGGAGACAATGCCTGGCCGTTTACGGCCACGGGATTTCCCTGGTCAAAGGCAATCTCGATCATTTCGTGCACATCCGGCGCATCCTGGGGGGACACCGACATCGTAAAGATATCATCGGGAGGAGCGGCCCATGGATCTTCCAGGATGCCGCCTTCATAACTGATATGCAGCAGGTTCGCATCCGAGCTGTAGGGCTTTGAGGGGGTTGTGGGAACCTTGATGCCGTGCCGGCCGGCAAATTCCATCAGGGCGGTCCGGGAAGTCAACCGCCATTCCCGCCAGGGAGCGATGATGCGGATGTGCGGGTCCATCGCCAAATAAGTCAGCTCGAAGCGCACCTGGTCATTGCCTTTTCCGGTTGCCCCGTGGCTGACCGCATCCGCGGCTTCAATTTTGGCGATTTCCATCTGTCTTTTGGCGATCAGAGGCCTTGCCAGGGAGGTTCCCAGAAGATACTGGCCCTCGTAAATGGCGTTTGCCCGGAATGCCGGAAACACATAGTCCTTTACAAAGGTTTCGGACAGATCCTCCACATACGCTTTGGAAGCGCCCGTGTTAAACGCATTTTCCCGGATCTGATCCAGATCTTCATCCTGACCGATGTTCGCGGAAAATGTCACCACTTCGCAGTGATAGGTTTCAATGAGCCATTTTAGAATAACCGATGTATCCAGGCCGCCCGAATAGGCCAGCACGACTTTTTTTATCTGATCAGACATGGTGGTTCTCCTTATCTATTTCCCAGGGCAATGCCCCGGATCGCCCATAGCCGTCTCTACGGATTTGTCATCAGCGCTTCGAGAATGGCCTTATTCATGTGCATTTTGTTTTCAGACTGATCCCAGATCACCGGAATGGGGCCGTCCATCAGTTCCTCGCTGATTTCCTCGCCCCGGTGCGCGGGCAGACAGTGCATGACAATGGCGTCGTTTCGCGCATGACGGACCAGCCCCCGGTTCACCTGGTAGGCTTTGAATACTTTTTTCCGTGCAATATGCTCGCTTTCCTGTCCCATGCTGGCCCACACATCGGTATAAATCACATCCGCCTCATGCACGGCCTCGACGGGATCGGAAATCACGCAGATGCTGCCGGCGCCGATATCCGTCGCCCGATTCAAAATGGCGCGGTTCGGATAATATCCTTCGGGACAGGCCAGAACCAGATTCAGCCCCAGGGTGGCGGCGGCATTGATCCAGGAATGAGACACGTTGTTGCCGTCCCCGATCCAGGCAATCTTGAGCCCCTCGTACCCGCCCTTGTATTCGATGATGGTCATCAGATCGCTCAGCACCTGGGTCGGATGGTAAAGGTCCGTCAGCGCATTGATGACCGGAATCGTTGCATAGGCTGCAAAGCCTTCCAGGAGATCCTGAGAGAACGTCCGGATGGCAAGGCCGTCCAGATAACGGGAAAGCACTCTGGCCGTGTCCATGACCGGCTCATCCCGGGAGATCTGGGTATCCTTGGAGCTGATAAAAATAGGCGTCCCCCCCAGTTGAATCATGGCGGTTTCAAATGAAACCCGCGTTCGCGTGGAGGGTTTATCGAATATCAGCCCCAGCGATTTGCCGGAAAGCAAGGTTTCCCGGACGCCTTTTTTTCGGCGTTCCTTCAACTCAATGGCGCGTTCAAACAGGACATCGCAATCCGATTTCGTCAGATCCAGCAGTGTCAGCAAGTCTTTCTTCAATTTTCACCTATGATGGCTTCGTAAAAAGCCCATCTACTTCGTTGCGCTGCATCCTTCGTCATTGCGGCGTACCCAAAAGTACGCCTCACTCCTCAGGATTTGCGCGCCTCGCACCTGGTTCTTTTTACTTTGCCATTCCAATTTTTACTTTTTATAAAATCCCATCCAGGCAATGGATCAGCGGGTCGATTTCCGCCTTCCGAACGATCAGCGGCGGGACAAACCGCAGGGTATTTCCCTGAACACAATTGATCACAAATCCTTTTTCCAGGCAGGCCTGAACCAGCGGAAGGCCGTCGGTGTTCAGTTCCATTCCCAGCAGCAATCCGAGTCCGCGAACATCCACAACGGAATCATGCCGGCTTTTCAGTTCCAGCAGCCGCGCTTTGAAATACTGTCCCACTTCCGCGCAATGCCCGATGATATTCTCCTGATCCAGGGTTTTCAGGACGCAGAGGGATGCCGCGGTCACCAGCGGCGTGCCGCCGAACGTCGAGGCATGGGATCCGGGAACAAACGCGGCGGCCACGGATTCTTTCGCCAGCATGGCCCCGATGGGAAGGCCGTTGGCAAGGGCCTTGGCAAGGGTCATGATATCGGGCTCGACCCCGAAATGCTCGTAAGCAAAGAGCTTGCCGGTTCGCCCGATTCCGGTTTGAATCTCGTCAAAAATCAGCAGGGTTCCGGTTTCATCGCAGAGCCTTCGAATGTTTTGAAGAAACTCCGGATCGGCGCAGCGGATGCCGCCTTCTCCCTGAACCGGCTCCAGCAAAATGGCGCAGGTCGATGCGCTGATTTTCTCCCGGACAGCCTGAAAATCATTAAACGGCACAAAGTCAAAGCCTTCCAGAATGGGCGAAAACCCCTGCTTGATTTTATCCTGGCCGGTCGCGGAGAGGGTCCCCAGGGTTCTGCCGTGAAAGGACTGGTTCATGGAAATAATCCGGTACCGGTCCGGATCCGCCCTGTCCTTGAAATATTTCCGGGCCAGCTTGATGGCGGCCTCGTTGGCTTCGGCCCCGCTGTTGCAGAAAAACACCCTGTCGGCAAAGCTGTGATCGACCAGCCAGGCCGCCAGCTCTGTCTGCGGCATCGTATAATAGAGATTGGACACATGCACCAGGGTTTTGGCCTGTTCGCACAGGGCATCCGAAACCGCGGGATGGGCATGGCCAAGATTGCACACCGCAATGCCGGCGACAAAATCCAGGTAAGACCGGCCTTCGGTATCCCACAGGGTGCAGCCGCTCCCCCTTGAAAACACCACCGGTGTGCGCTTGTAGGTTGTGGCCATCACCCCGTCTGCCTGTGCCATCCATTTGCGGGTATCGCCGTTTGCCGCCTGTTCCACTGTCATAACGTAACCTCTGTTCCGATGCCTTTGTCCGTAAAGAGCTCCAGCAGCAGTGCGTGCCGCCGGGTGCCGTTGATGATATGCACTTTCTGAACCCCGCGTTCCACCGCCTCCAGGGCATATTCCACCTTGGGGATCATGCCGCCGGAAATGGTTTTTTCCTGGATCATGCGCTGGGCGATTTCCGCGTTCAGCGAGGAGATCAGGTTTCCGGAAGCATCCAGAATACCGTCCACATCGGTCAGCAGAATCAGCCGGCCGGCGGTCAGCGCCATGGCCACATGGCTGGCCACCAGATCCGCGTTGATGTTGTAGGTTTCACCTTCAGCCCCGGCGCCGACCGGTGCGATCACCGGAATGAAACCGTGCTGGGTCAGGGTATGAATGATTTCCGGATTGATCTGCGTCACCTGCCCCACCAGGCCCGGATCAATAATTTCCGGCGGACTGTTTTCATCCGGCTGATAGACGATGTGCAGTTTTTCCGCCGTGATCAGCCCGCCGTCCTTGCCGCTCAGGCCCACCGCCTTGCCGCCATGCCGGTTGATCTGGGCCACGATGGCCTTGTTCAGCTTTCCGCCCAGGACCATTTCCACCACATCCATCGTGGGCTCGTCGGTCAGCCGCATGCCGCGGACAAACTGCGGGCTGATACCCATGCGTTTCAGCACCGAGTTGATCTGCGGCCCGCCGCCATGAACGATGACCGGATTCAGGCCGATAAATTTCAACAGCGTGATATCCTGGGCGAAATCCGCTTTGAGCTGTTCATCCACCATGGCATGGCCGCCGTATTTGACCACCAGGGTCATTCCGGAAAACCGGCGGATGTAGGGCAGGGATTCTACCAGGATGTCTGCGACATTCGGGGTCATAGCAAGTCTCCTCAAAAAGCCTGAAGCGTCGCTTGCGCCGGTTCCAGAGCTCCGGCCCGGGAACCAGCAAAACTTCGGCCTACAGTATATACCGGCTCAGGTCCTCGTTGCTTTTAATGGCTTTCAGCTTTAAGTCCACGCGATCGCCGTCGATGACGATCTTTTTTTCCTGCAGATCCGGCGCATCAAAGAGAATGTCGTCCAGAAGGCACTCCATCAAGGTGTGCAGCCGTCTGGCGCCGATGTTTTCGGTCATGGTATTGACTTCTTCGGCAATTGCGGCAATGCGTTCGATGGCGCTGGTTTCAAATATCACATCAACGCCTTCGGTTTTCAGCAGCTCCGTGTACTGAAGAACCAGGGCGTTCTGAGGTTCGGTCAGGATTCTGAAAAAATCCTGCCGGCTCAGGGAGTCCAGCTCCACCCGGATGGGGAAACGGCCCTGAAGCTCCGGAATCAGGTCCGAAGGCTTGATGGTGTGAAATGCGCCGGATGCGATAAACAGGATATGGTCGGTTTTGACCGGGCCGTACTTGGTGGTCACGGTGGAGCCTTCCACAATGGGCAGCAGATCCCGCTGCACCCCTTCCCGGGAAACATCCGGGCCGTGGCCGCCGCTTTTCCCGACGATCTTGTCAATTTCGTCCAGGAAAATGATTCCGGACTGTTCCACTTTTTCCCTGGCCTGGCGGATCACCTTGTCCATATCGATCAGATTCTGGGCTTCTTCCTGAGAGAGAATTTCCATGGCTTCCGGAACCTTGATCTTTCTGCGCCGCGTATTCTTGGGCAACAGACCGCCCAGCATATCCTTGAAATTGATGCCCATTTCTTCCATGCCGACATTGGAGAAAATCTCCACGGTGGGCATGGATCGGTCGGGAACATCCAGATCCACATAACGGCTGTCCAGTTTTCCGGCACGCAGCATGCCGCGCAGTTTTTCACGGGTCGAAAATGATTCATCCACGCCCGCGGTCACCACCTCAAGCTGCGTCTCCTTGGCGGTCTCCCCCTGCTGAAGCCTGGGTTTGGGGGGCAGCAGCAGATCCAGCATTCTTTCTTCGGCGATGGCTCCGGCTTTGGGTTTGATGGCTTCCTGTTCCCGGGTTTTCAGCAGATTGATGGTCAACTCCAGCAGGTCCCGGATCATGGATTCAACATCCCGGCCCACATAACCGACCTCGGTAAACTTGGACGCTTCAACCTTGTAAAACGGGGAATCCGTCAGTTTGGAAAGCCGGCGGGCGATTTCCGTTTTCCCCACGCCGGTAGGCCCGATCAGGATAATGTTTTTCGGTGCGATTTCATCGCGAAGCTCCTCGGCAACCTGCTGCCTGCGCCAGCGGTTTCGCAGGGCAATGGCTACGGAGCGCTTGGCGCGATGCTGCCCCACAATGTATTTATCCAGTTCGATTACAATTTCAGATGGTTTCAGGGAATTCATGGGTTTTTTACAAAGTCATCATAGTTCTTCAATGGTGATGTCCATATTGGTGTAAATACAAAGAGAGGCCGCAATGGCCATGGATTTTTCAACAATTTCAAATGGTTCAAGGGGTGAATGCCGCACCAGCGCCATGGCGGCGGCCTGAACGATCGCGCCTCCGGAGCCGATGCCGATCACGCCCTCATCCGGTTCAATGATATCGCCATTTCCGGAGAGCAGAAAAGTCCGGCTGTCATCAACGGCGATCATCATGGCCTCCAGCCGCCGGAGATATTTGTCGGTCCGCCACTCTCTGGCCAGTTCGACCGCGGCCCGGGTGAGGTTGCCGTTGAACCGTTCCAGCTTGCCTTCAAGCCGCTCGGAAAGATGCAGGGCGTCCGCCGTGGCCCCGGCAAACCCAACAATGATCTTTTCGTTGTAAATCCGTCTGACCTTTTTGGCCTTATGCTTGACGATGGTGGTATTGAGCGTCACCTGGCCATCGCCGGCAACGATCACCTTGCCCTTGTGTCGAAGCGCCAGTATGGTCGTTCCATGACATACCAAAGGTTACCTCACTTTCTGGGATGGGCCTTATCGTAGGTTTCCATCAGCTTATCCATGCTGACATGGGTATATTTCTGGGTTGTGGACAGCCGTTTATGCCCCAGAAGCTCCTGCACAATCCTTAAATCCGCGCCGGAATCCAGCAGGTGCGTTGCAAAGCTGTGCCGCATGGCGTGAGGGAACACGGGTATGGAAAGGCTGCATTTCAGCGCCCATTTATCCAGGATACGGGCAACCGACCGGGAGGTCAGCCGGCCGTTGCGATGATTCAGAAACAGCGGTCCGTTTTCGTGAAATCCGATGCCGGCCTGATGCGCCAGACACTCCCGGTATGCCCTCAGCGCGGCCAGCGCCTTTTTTCCGACAGGCGCCAACCGCTGTTTGTTCCCCTTGCCGCAGACCCGGATCACAAACTGATCAAAATCCACGTCATGGACATTCATGGCCGTCAACTCGGAAACGCGAAGCCCGGCGGAATAAAGCATTTCCAGTATGGCGCGATCTCTCATATCGGAAAGCGAATCCGCGGAAACCGAATCCAGAAGCCTGAACATTTCATCTATCGGAAGAAATACCGGAATCGGGCTTTCGGTTCGCGGATTTGGAATCATCTCTGCCGGACTGGCTTCCAGTATGCCCTGCCTGACGAGAAACCGGAAAAACGACCGGATGGCTGAAAGCTTTCTGCCTATGGACGTCCGGGTGTTCGTCTTGTAAAGATGGCCGATATGCCGCCGGATCGCCAGCGCATCCAGAAGTTCCAGGGAGACACCCTGAATATCCTTTTCCAGAAACACCGCGCTGAGCGAAACAAATTCCTCGAGATCGTGTGCATACGCCCGGCAGGTATTGGCCGAATACCCTTTTTCAGAAGAAAGGGCTTCGATGAAATGCCGGACCAGCGAAATTACCGGACTCAATTCACAGGGTTTCCTCTTTCCAATCGATCAGTGAATGGATGTCCTTCCAGGAACCGACTTCATGAAACGGATGGATTTGCCGATTCCAGGGCTGCCTGAAAACGAGCGGTTCAACGCCGGCATCCTTTAACTGAAAACAGGTCTCCAGCCGGTCCTCAACAAAATAAGCGACCCGGTGATCCCGCAGAATCTCCGCCTTGGCGTCAAAGGAACCGGTTGTGATCAACTTTATCGCCTCGGCGTTCAGTGGCAGAATGCTTTGAATCCATTCCAGAATCGGACCGGTATAAGGCCGGGCCGTTACAAACAGAATCGGGCTGCTGAATTTTTCAAGCCGGGTCAGCACCTCCACGGCGCCTGCCATCGGCTTCAGCGGCTCCGAATAACTGCCATCCTGTATCCGTTGAATAATCGTTTCGATCAGATCCGCGTCCATTTCAAGACAATCCTTCAGCATATAACAGGTGATGTCTTCATAACGAAGATTCTGAACCTGGTAGTCTTTTCTGGCAATGTCGAGAAACAGCGTCATGGTATCTGCCAGAACGCCGTCAAAATCAAACGCAATGGAATCCGGATCTATCATCATGCCTCAATCCATACGCAAAAAGACGCCACACATTTTCCTGGGGCCGTTGCGCCTTTGCAAAATAATTTTGGTTCCCGGCCCGTTTAGTCTTTTCGGGTCTGTTTTTTCAGGCGGATGATTTTTTTCTTATAAATCCTGGCCATCCGAAGGTTGTCTTCACTCACGGCGGCCGCCTGAACCACCTTCAATTCCCGCATCTTTTTCTTGATCTCGCGAACCGTGGAGTTGGTTTTTCCTGAAACTTCATCTACAATTCCACGGGCTTTTTTTATTTCCGCGACGAGCTCCGGTTTGTTCATCCCATACACTCCCGTCAGGTCCGTGGATTCTTTGGCCAGATCTCTAAGCTCTTTTACCGTCATTTTATCAAGAGGTTTTTCTTTTACGGCCTTCTTTTTGCTGCCTCCCATAACAACTCATTCTCCTTTCCCAAGTTAAAAGCACAAGCGGAGGCCATCTCTTCTGCCTCCGCATCACAAAATTTTATTAATAATCTATTTTATTGAATACTGTCAAACGGTTTTAATACCTTATCCAGGTCAACCGGTCCTGAAATCAGTTTTTGATCCAGCATGATCCGCCCGGTCTGCTTCCAGGCGGGGATATCAATGCTTCCGATGATGCTCTCCGCCCCTGGCTTGATGAGACCGCGTGTTGCCGCCAGCTGCCTGCGGATGATCTCCACCGGGGTGTCCTTGTCGAACCGGCGGAGCACGGACACCGCCTTCTCGTTGTTTTCCGGAGCCACCGCATCCCGCCAGCCTTCGATCAGGGCCTTTCGAAAATCATTCACCATTGCCGGCCGTTCGCTGAACATTTTTTGCGATGTCACCACGGAATTCGCCACAAACTTCACGCCGAATGCGTCGGGATTCAAGAAGTCGACCCTTTCTCCGGCCTTCTCCAGTTTATCCTGAATGATAATGCCCTGGGCATTGACATAGACCGGCCACAAATCGACTTTTCCCTCATAAAATGGCGTGTAGTCGTAGCGGACGCTGTACAAATCAACGGACGCTTCGCTGATGCCGAATTTGGCCAGAAGGGTCCGCATAATGGTTTCATCGTTTCCGCCAAACGTGACCCCCAGGGTTTTGCCCCTGACAAAAGAGCTGATGTCCGCCGGGCCGGCAAGCGTCAGCTTATGCTTATTGGTCCGATACACCCATTGCAGCGGGTTCACCTGAAAGAGCTGCGCAATGACGACAATCGGAGACCCCTTTGCCACAGCCCGAATCACCTGGTCCGCCGACGCCACGCCAAACTGGGCATAGCCCAGTTCAAGCTCCTTGATGGCGTCGCGTTCAGGTCCGCCTTCCTTTACCGAAACCATCAAGCCGTGCCTGGCAAAAGCCCCATGGACCTCCGCATAGAGATCTCCCACGACACTGGTGTTAAAAAGCCACTTCAGGCGATAGGCCACCGGAGTCAAGTCCCCGCAGTCCCCGATTCGCGCCAGCAGAATCAGCCAGGCTCCAATCCAAACGATTGTTTTGATCGATTTTCCCGCCCTCTGATCCATGATCCCTCGCCACCCCCTGCTTTCCGTCTTCCGCCTAAGCCCGGCACTTCTTCTGAATCACGCTGCCCATCCATTCCAGGACGGTGAGATAGAGCGATGTGCTGATGCCGATCAGGAACAGGGCTGTCAGAATTTTCGACAGATCGCTCTGATACAGCGCCGTTCGAATACTGTACCCGATGCCGGCATCGGCCGCAATGAATTCCGCAACGATCGTTCCGACCATCGCCATTGTCGCACTGCCCGCAATGACGGTCGTCAGCTTGTTGATGTTTTCATAGGCCCGGATCCGGACCTGAAGGCGCCAGTTCATTCTTTTCGTCGCCACATAAAAATGCTCGATGCTGTCAACCGGTTCGGACAGGATGCCGATGACGGACAGCAGCAGGGGGAAATAACAGATCATCACCGCAATCAGCAGCCGGGTGATCAGCCCGTCCCCCAGAAGAATGAAGATAATGGGGGCTACCGCCACAACAGGATAGGCCTGAATGTTATAGGCCGCCGCCTTGATCAGGGAGCCGATCCACGAATTCCGGCGCCCGACAATCCCCACCAGAAAAGCCAGAACGATCGAAATGATATGGCCGACAATGGCAATCCACAGGGTATCCAGGACATTGAAAACATATCTTGCAAAAACGGCTTTACAGGTCTGCCAGATTTCGACGGGTCCCGGAATCACATAATTCGAGAGGTTCAGCAGATATTTCACCAGAAGCAGCGACAACAGTCCCAGAAAATAGACCAGAACGAACTGCTGAAGGCGCCTATGAAGCATGAACGATCTCCAGCATGGTCTGCTCAAGTTCCTTCATCACAAAATCGGTTTCATGCATCAGGTCTTGCCCGGAAATCACCTGGGTTTGCGGATGCTTGTCAGGGCTTCTCAGCACGACAATCTGATTGCAGAATTTGGCGATCTCCATCATGTTGTGCGAAATATACAAAAAGCATTTTTCCGGAAACAGGGTTTTCAGGGTAATGATGATGCGGCCGCGGGTGGTTTCATCCACATTGGCCAGGCTTTCATCCATGATCAGCAAATCAAATTCCTGAAGCAGATAGCGGATCAGATTGGCCCGGTTTTTCTGTCCCAGGGACAACTGGCTGAATCGGGCATGCATCACGGAATGAATTCCAAAGGCTTCCACCAGCGCATTCAGCCTGTCCCGGCCCGAAGCCGGCGTTGTGGACGCCATCAGCTCCCCGATACCGGCCCACCCCGGAAATCGTTCCATATTGTGGGTGTAAAGGACTTCGGAAATCTGACGGGAGTGGATCTGTCCGGAATACCCTGTCAATTCCCGGGCGATCATTCGCGCCAGGGTTGTCTTTCCCAGACCGGACTGGCCGAACAGGGCGTGAAAGCCGGGCCCCGCCACCCGGCAACTCAGATGATCAAATACGCGGGTATCGGTCTGGGGATATTGATAGGAAATGTCCTGGCATTCAATCTGCATGGGCATCCGCTGGACTGCTCCATAAAAAGTGAGCGATATCGCTCCGGCCGTCTGTGCGGGCGTCCGGCTCCTTTTCAGATATCAAAATGGGCCTTGATTTTAAATACGTTTGTTGCCGGCAGGTTCAAGATGTCGGTAATGCCCGTTGTCCGGGATATGGCTTTCAGGTTTTCTTCGATTTCAGCCATGGAAGGCGCAATAAAGGTGAACCATATATTGAATTCATCATCCCGCTGATAATTATGGGTCACACCGGGAAATTGATTCACCCGCCGGGCGAAATCGTCGATTTTATCCGGCGGAACTTTTGCAGCGCAAAGCGTGCTGACAAAGCCGATCTTGCCGGGCACGATATTTCCGCCGATTCTTCGAATGATGCCGGAATCTTTTAAACGGGTTACGCTTTCGATCACCGCCTCTTCCGTCAAACCCAGATCTTTTGCAATGGCCAGAAAAGGCCGCGGCGTAACCGGGAAATCAGACTGTATGCGGTTCAGGATTTCTTTATCCTTCTCATCAAATTGGGACATCAAAAATGAGCCTCCGGGAAAATATCCGGGAAAGCAAGTTCCCGTGTTGTTACGGTAAACCAATTCGATCAAAATTTCAAATACTTATTTTTTCAAGACATATCCCAGCCATGCTTCATTGCTCCCGATAGCGGATACATTTCTGGAAAAAGAGGCCATCTCCAGTTTCAGGTTCACAAATATTTCCCTGAGAACCGGATCATTCCAGAGATAAAACGTTCTGCCGTCCGCACGGTGAATTGAGCCGTCGCCTTCTTTCAGCGTCAGCAGCAGCACGCAAGGGGAAGAAAAAGCGGAGAGAATTTTTTGAATCGTACAAAAAAAACGCTCAGGGGGAATATGAACCAGAGACCCGACCAGCATGACGGCATGCCATGACCCCGTCGAAAAATCAAAGGACTCCAGATCCCCTTCAATGACCGGACATCCCGCGTGTCTCCTGGCAAGCTTCGCCAGCGAAGCGGAACGTTCAAACCCCGTGGGTTCAAATCCGCGCTGTTTCAGCCAGAGCAAATCCCGGCCCGAACCACAGCCGATATCCAGAATTCGCGATCCAGGGGGGAGAAGCTGAACAAAAGGGGATAAAAAAATGGACGGATCCGCTGCGAAGGTCTTGTCGTGGTAATCGCCGGCATGGATTTCGTAATAATCGGTCATGGGCACAAAAAGGGGCGGCGATGGAGGACAAGGGCCAAAAAAAAGGTCCTGCAATTGCTTACAGGACCTTTAAGGTACATGAAGGCCGTCTTTTTACCTTCAAACAAGAAAAGGATTAGACGCAGCCGGTCGGTTTCGGAAGGCCGGCCATTTTACAGGCTCCCTTGCCCGGACCTGACGGGAACAGCTCATAGATGTGTTTCAATTTGAAGCCGGTAACCTTGGAAAGTACGCGAACCATCGGAGCGATACCATTCTTCTCATAGTATTCTCTCAGCATGGAAATAACCTTGCGGTGTTCTTCGTTCAGCTCGTCGATACCTTCTTCTTTTTTCACAAACTGTACCCAGCCTTCCGACCAGTTTGTATATGAATCAATAAAACCATCTTCATCAACCACAAACGTTGATCCCTGAAATTCGATCTCTGGCATTTACTTTCCTCCTTGGTTTATTTGTATTATTCTAATGGCAATCTGCCTGCAATCTTGTTTAAATAAGTTAAGTCAATTATAGCATCTACCGGAATTTGTCAATATGAAAATAAAAATACGCTGACGTTCATATTGAAGATCAAAGATGCAGTGCAACGCAGCCTCCGGAGTTTTTCAGTCATCAATATTCCTTGGGCATGGTCGTCAACTGGGCCAGCGTAAACACCGGTCCGTCCTTGCAGACGAATTCTTTCCCGACGTTGCACCGCCCGCACATGCCGATGCCGCACTTCATCCGGTTTTCCAGAGACATGATGATGTGATCGTGCGCATATCCCATCTTGTCCAGAACCGGCTGGGTAAACTTGATCATGATGGGCGGCCCGCAGATGATTGCATAGGTGTCGTCACCGGCCTCGGGCGCTTTTTGCTCCGTGATGGTCGGCACAAATCCGACATTGTATTTCCAGCCCGGATCATTGGCCGCATCCACGGTGATGTGCATGTGAATGTCATCGCGGCGTTCCCAGGTGGCCAGTTCGTCCCGATACAGCAGCATGCCGGGCGACCTGGCGCCGTAAATGACATTGATGTCCTTGAATTTGGAGCGGTTTGCCGGATCCAGCATGTACACGATGGAGGACCTCAGGGTGGTGAAAGCAAATCCGCCGCCGATGATCACCACGTTCTTTCCTTCCATGATGTCCCAGGGATAGGAATTGCCCAGCGGCCCCCGCAGCCCCATGATGTCGCCGACCTTCATGGCGTGCAGATACGTGGATACCAGGCCCACCTTGTTCACGGTGAATTTCACGAATCCTTTCTCGGTCGGGGAAGAGGCGATCCCGATGGGGATCTCCCCTTTTCCGGTTACCGACAGTTCCGCGAACTGCCCGGCTTTGTAGGCGAATTTTCCTTCATCCTCCGGATCGAGAAAGACAAATTTGAATGTCTTTAAGTTCTTGTCTTCGGTTTCGGTAATGATTTCATCAATCCGAACCGGATAAGGCAAATATGGATTCTGCACAGTACACCCCCTTTTCTGGCTAAGCCGGGCAGACGCAGGCTGCGGGATCATAATCATTCATCTGGTTGCAGACCTTGCGAATATCAATGTTAACCGGACAGAGGCGGATGCACCGACCGCAACCCACGCACTGGATTCCGTTATCGTACTTGTCCACATAGTATTTCAGCTTGTGCATGAACCGCTGCCGGACCCGCTGCATTTTGGCGCCACGGGGGTTATGCCCGGTGCCATGCATGGTAAACAGCGGAAACATGCAGCTGTCCCAGTTCCGGAGACGGACTCCCGAGTTTCCCCGATTTTCATCCTGGATGTCAAAACACCAGCAGGTGGGGCAGGAATAGGTGCAGGTGCCGCAGTTGATGCAGGAAAAAGCGGTGTCTTCCCAGAACGGCGCATCATAGATCTGCGTGGTTTCCTTGGCTTTAAGCTTATCCGTTGACACACGCGAGCCGATCCTGGATTCAGCCGCCTGTTTGAGGGCGTCTATTTTTCCGGCATCGTCCGCCTGCGCTTTCCATCCGGCGGCGGCCAGAAACGCCTTGCCTTTATCGGTCAGGTTTTTTGCCAGAAAACGATCCCCCGTATCCACCAGCAGCACATCCAGGCCGGCCTCATGAAAGGGGCCGCATCCGGCGGATGTGCAGAAGCAGGTGGAGCACGGATCATTGCAGGCAAACCCCACAAAGGTCATGGCGCTGTAAGCCTTCAGCCAGTAAGGGTCCTGATACTGGGGAGCGTCGAAATTGCGCTTCACCAGCAAAAACGCCGCTGCATCGCAGGGCCGGATGCCGATCACCGCCTTGGGGCCGGCGTCTTTTTCAACTTCTTTCAGAATGTGATGATCCGGCCGGCTTTCATCCAGAGTATAGGTAAACATCGGCTCCGTCTGCGGCTGAACCAGAAATTTCGGAGAAAGCCGGGTGTTGGCGTAGGTCATGTCCGGCTGTTCATCCTTGCCAAGGGCTTTGAAACAATGCCACTCTTTTTCTTTTACAGGGCCGAACACCTGATAAGACGATTTCGCCTTTTTAATGCCGGCGGCCCATTCTTTTTTGTCGATGGTGAGAACTTTCATGGTAACAGACCTTATTTATTTAATAAAATCATTGGGGTCATTCGGTTTGTACGTATCCAGCGGCGGACGCTCATCCAGGGTCATGCCCGCTTCCCAGCCAAACATTTCCAGTGCATCCTTGTTGAGTTTGCTGGTAAACTGCCGGACCTTGATGCCCACCGGACAGGCCCGCTCGCAGGCGCCGCAATCCGTGCACCGGCCGGCGCAGTGGTAGGCCCTTAAAAAATGAAAGGTGCGAATATCGATGGGGTCCTGGCTTTTCCCAACCCACTGGGGCCGGGATTCATCCACGAAGCAGGTCGGACAGTAGCAGAGCGGACAGGCATTGCGGCAGGCGTAGCAGCGGATGCACGGAGCGAGCAGGTCTTCAAAATACCGCCATTTTTCCTGATGCGACATGGCTTCCACCCGATTGACATCGGCATAGCGATCCACATCCGTCTGCTCTTTCACCAATTCGCCCACCAGTTCATCGAAGAGCACGGGGTTGCGGTGAATGCAGGTCGCGCAGTTTTCCTGAAGCACATCGGCTTTCTTCAGGCTTTTTTCGCTGCCCGGGAGCTTGATTTTCAGCGTGTCGCCATCTTCCGTAACGTCCTGAATGCCGTCTCCGAACAGGGAGGTGACCTTGCGCTTATCCACCATCCCCTGGCAGGGAACGCCGATAATATGCAGCTTTTCCCGCTTGATCTTGTTCTCGATGATATGGGTTACGATGTTCCGGGAATCGCATCCTTTGGCCACAACCGCAATCTTTTCCTTCCGATCGGTCAGATAGTTTGCCAGGTTGATGCCGCAGTTGCTGTCCCACACCAGTTGATGGACATCTTCGGGCCGACGGATAAAACAGGGCTCATTCATCATCGGCAGGGTTCCCTTTCGAAACCCGATGACCATATCAACGCTTCCTTCCTTCAGAAGCCGCGTGGCGGCTTCCTTGATTTTATCTTGGTATCCGGACATGTTAAGCTACCTTAACTGCTTGTTTTTTGTAATTTGTATTGGGGCCCAGGGCCTTTACGGACCCGGTAACGGTCTTGACCACCTCGACAAATTTGGTGGATTCCGCAGAGCTGATCCAGGAAAACTGAAGTCGCCCCGGCTCGATTCCCATGTGTTCCATTAAATTCATAAACAGTCCAAATTTTCTCCGGGCATAGTAATTACCTTCCAGGTAATGGCATTCGCCGGGATGTCACCCGGACACCCAGACCGCATCGGCCCCTTCACTCAGCGCCGAGAGGAAAAATTTCGGACTCATTCGGCCCGTGCAGGGAATCCGGATCACCCGGATGTTGGACGGATATTCCATCCGGCCGACCCCGGCCAGGTCCGCCGCCCCATAACTGCACCAGTTGCATAAAAAACTGACGATTTTGGGTTCAAACTCGGTCATTATCTCTACTCCTTTACCGAAGTGCCGGCTGCTTCAAACGGCCCAGGACGCCGCCGGCGATTCAGTCCATAAATTAAACAGCTTCATTCAGCGCAAATATCTGCGCAAATATCTGATCATTGTCAAACCCCTTGAGCCGGATGGCGCCGGACCGGCAGGAAGCCACGCACAGCCCGCATCCTTTGCAGAGCACAGGATTGATCTGGGCCTTGCCCGGATTGAAGCGGGCGGATTCCTCGATAAACGAGGGGGCGGAATACGGACAAATCGAAACGCACACCCCGCACGAACTGCAGGTTGTCGGAACGACTTCGGCAATCGTGCCGCTGGTTTGAATGATTTCACGGGCCAGCAGGGTAACCGCGCGGGAGGCGGCCGCCTTTCCTTGGACAATGGATTCATCGATTGGCTTGGGATAATGGGCCATGCCGCATAGAAACACACCGTCGGTTGCAAACTCCGAAGGCCCCAGCTTGGCGTGGCGTTCCACAAAAAAACCATCGGCGTTCAGCGGAACCTTGAAGAAATTGGCCAGTTTCTCATCCCGGTTCGGGACAATCGCCGTGGCCAGGGTAACCAGATCGGTTTCCAGTTCAATCGGGCGCCCCAGAATGTGATCCTTGACCCGAACCGTCAATCGGCCGTTGTCCAGCGATACCCGGGGCTTGTCATCCACGGAAAAGCGGATGAAAATCACCCCTTTTTCCCGGGCTTCTTTATAAAGATACTCCCGCTCGCCGTAAGTCCGGATGTCCCGGTATAACACATAGACATTCATGTCCGGGTTCCGGTGTTTCAGCTCCAGGGCGTTCTCAACGGAATGGGCGCAGCAGACGCGGGAGCAATAGGGGCGATCCGGCTCTCTGGAACCCACGCACTGGATGAATACGGCGGAATTCAGCGTCTTGAGCAGCGGATCATCATTCATGAACTTGCGGTCCAGCTCCAGACTGGTCAATATCCGGGCATCCTTGCCGTAAGCATACTCGGAAGGCATCAGGGGGGTGGCGCCGGTGGCGATCACCGCAACGCCGTGCTCCAGAACCGCTTCTTTTCCATGGGCGCTCAGGGTGCTTTTAAAGCTTCCCACAAATCCGTCCACCTGAATCAGATCCGACTCCAGATGCACATGAATCCGTTCATTTTTTTGAATGTCCCGGATCAATTCAGCCAGTTTTTCCTGAACATTCTCGCCCTTGGCCGTATGGTATAGATTTCGGGCCTGACCGCCCAGTTGGCTGCTTTTTTCAACCAGATGGGTTTCATAGCCCTGCTGCGCCAGGCTCTGGGCCGCAGCCATGCCGGAGATGCCGCCGCCGATGACCAGCGCGGACGGCTTGATCTGCAGATCGGATTCCTTGAGCGGCTGGGTCAATGCGACTTTGGCCACTGCCGAACGCACCAGATCCTTGGCCTTCTGGGTGGCTTTTTCAGGCGATGATTTATGGACCCAGGAATCGTGATTCCGGATATTGGCCATTTCAAACAGATACTTGTTGAGACCGGCATTGACCAGGGTCTCCTGGAACAGGGGCTCATGGGTTTTGGGGGTGCAGGCGGCCACCACGATCCGGTTCAGGTTTTTCTGTTTGATGATGCTGACCAGATTGTCCTGGGTGTCCTGGGAGCAGGAATAGAGGTTATCGGATGCAAATTCCACAAAGGGAAGGGTTGCCGCATACTCCGTGACTGAAGGCACATTGACGACGCCGGCGATGTTGATGCCGCATCTGCAGACAAACACGCCGATCCGGGGCCGCTCTCCGGCGACATTGGTCTCCGGAACGATTTCTTTTGCCCGGGTCAGGGTGTTTCTTGCCGGACTCAGGTTCTCTCCTGCCGCAGATGCGGCCGCGCTGGCATCGATAACCGATTGCGGAATGTCTTTGGGCCCCTGGAAGGCGCCGCACACATAGATGCCTTCCCTTGAGGTGCTCACCGGTTCAAATGACGTGGTCTGGCAGAAATTGCCTGCGGTCAGATCGATGTCCAGTTGTTCGGCCAGGCTGACGACATCCGGGTTTATTTCCAGGCCCACGGACAGCACGATCTGGTCAAAGACTTCCGTGACCGTCTCGCCGCTTTCGGTGATGTAGCGGATGCTTAAATCATCGGTTCCGACAACCGGATCGATGGTATGCACCCGGCTGCGGATAAACCGCACCCCGTGTTTGTCTCTGGCCGTATTGTAAAAGCGCTCGAAATCCTTGCCGTGGGTGCGCATGTCCATGTAAAAAATGGCGCAGTCCAGATCGCTTCCCGAGTGCTCCTTGGCGATCACGGCTTCCTTGATGGCATACATGCAGCAGACCGAGGAGCAGTAGGCATGATCGCACTTGTTCATGTCCCGGGAGCCCACACACTGGAACCAGGCGATTTTTTTAGGCTCTTTATGATCCGAGAGGCGCACCAGATGCCCGGATGTGGGGCCGGAGGCAGACAGAATCCGCTCCATTTCCATGGCGGTAATGACATTGGGATGCTTGGCGTATCCATAAGCGTCAAATTTGGACGGGTCAAAGGGCTGGAATCCGGGCGCCAGGATGATGGAGCCGACATTCAACTCCACCACCTCATCCTGCATGGTGTGATCGATGGCGTTGACCCCGCAGAATTCGGTACAGACCTTGCATCCGCCGGTTTTGAAATGGATGCAGACCGACCGGTCGATGACCGGGGTGTTGGGTACGGCCTGGGCGTAAGGAACATAAACCGGTTTTCTACCCTTCAATCCCATATCGTATTCCGAGGCAATGGGCTTGAAAGCATGGGTGCTGACCTGCTCCCGGATTTTTTCCAGGGTGATGTGGCCCGTGGGACAGACCGAAGCGCAGGCCCCGCAGGCCATGCAGACATCGGTCTGGATATGAAACGGCGTATCCACCTTCATATCCACGCCGCGGCCGGTCAGGCTGATGGCGCTGTTTCCCATGCGGGTGCAGATTCGCGTGCAGAGGCCGCAAAGGATACAGGTATCCGCCTCTTTTTTGAACCGGGTTTCCGAAATGCCGTATTTCGCCCCCAATTCCTTGAGAATCGGAACATCCGGACACCGGGCCATGAGCAATTCCACGATCAGCTTGCGGCCCTGGCGCACCTCTTCGGTATCGGTCTTAACCTCCATGCCTTCCCAGATGGGATAATTGCAGGAGGTCACGAAACGGGTTCTCCGCCCATCAAAAAGCTCTACCGTGCACAGCCGGCACATTCCGGCCGGCTCCAGGGCTTTATGATGGCAAAGGGTTGGAATATCGACCCCATATTTCTGGGCAACCTGGAGGATATACTGCCCTTCCTCCCCCTGAACTGTTTTACCAT
>Ga0268283_1000519_pt1 | contig 24771 bp, 19 predicted proteins | sample saktaG_13_FD_190140 | JGI IMG/M metagenome (GOLD analysis project Ga0268283, IMG submission 190140) | Saline water microbial communities from Sakinaw Lake, British Columbia, Canada - sak_2013_06_06_36m | ecosystem: Environmental > Aquatic > Non-marine Saline and Alkaline > Saline ... | reverse complement strand
GCGTTGATGCGGTTAATAGCAGCATGGAAGGAAAGGAAGTCCGGTTCGGGATCTTCAATTCGGCCTTGTTTGCGGCCGTTACAACCGATGCATCCTGCGGCGCGGTCAACGCGATGCACGATTCCTTCACGCCGTTGGGGGGACTGGTTCCGCTGTTTAATATCCAGTTGGGAGAGGTGGTATTCGGAGGGGTTGGCTCAGGGCTTTACGGCATGTTGATCTTTGTGGTGCTGGCGATTTTTCTGGCAGGGCTGATGATCGGCCGTACGCCGGAGTATCTGGGAAAGAAAATCGAAGCGTTTGATGTCAAGGCCGCGGCCCTTGCCATTTTGATCCCTGCCGCGCTCCTGCTCGGATTTACCGCCTGGGCCACAATCAGCCAGTGGGGCATTGCGGGCTTAAACAACAGCGGCCCGCACGGTTTCAGCGAAATCCTTTACGCATTCACTTCCGCGATCAATAACAACGGCAGTGCATTTGCCGGTCTTTCCGCCAACACCCCCTGGTACAACACGACACTGGGGCTGGCCATGCTCGGCGGGCGATTTTTTGTCATCATCCCCGTGCTGGCGCTTGCCGGAAATCTGGCGCGTAAAAAGATCGTTCCCCAGAGCGCCGGCAGCTTTCCGGCTTTCGGCCCGACATTTACGTTGCTTCTTGTCGGAACAATCCTGCTCGTCGGGGCACTGACGTTTCTGCCGGCGCTGAGTCTTGGCCCCGTCGTGGAACATTTCCTGATGATGAATTCCAACAACCTGTTTTAAGGAGCAAAGATGTCAACCAAGGCGCGTTCCATTTTTGATAAATCCATTCTGGTTCCTGCGGTCGCGGATGCTTTTCGCAAGCTCAATCCGCGCGGTATGGTGCGAAACCCCGTGATGTTTGTGACCCTTGTCGGCGCCGTGGTGACAACTGCGGAACTGGCGGCAGCGCCCTTGCGCGGTGAACCCGTGGGTTTTGTCCTCCAGATCGCCATCTGGCTGTGGTTTACCGTGTTGTTCGCCAATTTCGCGGAAGCCATGGCCGAAGGACGGGGCAAGGCCCAGGCAGCCACGTTGCGCAAGTCGCGCACGCAGACCCTTGCCAATCGCCGGCGTCGCGACGGACTTTTGGAATCCGTTTCCGCGGAGTCTCTTCGAAAAAACGATATCATGGTCATCAAAGCCGGAGAGGTGATTCCGACCGATGGCGAAGTGATCGAAGGCGCGGCAACTGTTGACGAATCCGCCATCACGGGCGAGTCCGCGCCGGTGATCCGCGAGTCGGGCGGAGACCGGAGCGCTGTAACCGGAGGGACCCGGGTGCTGTCCGATGAAATCGTCGTGCGCGTTACCGCCAATCCCGGCGAGAGTTTCATGGATCACATGATTGCCCTTGTCGAAGGCGCAAATCGCCAGAAAACGCCCAACGAGATTGCATTGACCATCCTGCTGGCCGCTCTGACGATTATCTTTCTCATCGTGATCATGACCCTGAAGCCTTTTGGCGTTTATTCCCATGTGACATTCTCCATCCCGGTTCTGGTTGCGCTGCTCGTTTGCCTCATTCCCACCACGATCGGCGGGCTCCTCAGTGCGATCGGCATTGCGGGAATTGACCGGCTGGTCCAGAAAAACGTGCTGGCCATGAGCGGCCGCGCCGTGGAGGCGGCCGGTGACGTGGATGTGCTGCTGCTCGATAAAACCGGCACGATCACCATGGGCAATCGCCAGGCCACCGAATTTTTCCCCGCGCGTGGGGTGACGGCGGAAGAACTGGCGGCTGTTGCACAGTTGGCCTCATTTGCCGATGAAACACCGGAAGGAAAGAGTATCGTTGTTCTGGCAAAGGAGTTCGGGCTTCGGGGACGGGAGCTTCATGACCTGAGTCATGCCCAGTTCGTCCCCTTTACGGCAAAGACACGGATGAGTGGTGTGGATGTGGCGGGTCAGCAATACCGCAAAGGCGCTGCGGACGCAGTCCGCGAATTCATCGGCACTGCCCTGCCGGCTGAAGTCGAGGCCGATGTCGATCGGATCTCTCAGATGGGTGGGACCCCCCTGGTTGTGGCGAGTTCTCAAAAAGTCCTTGGCGTCGTTTATCTCAAGGATATCGTGAAGGGAGGACTTCCGGATCGTTTCAAGCGGTTTCGGGCCATGGGTATCCGCACGATCATGATTACCGGGGACAATCCCTTGACCGCGGCGACCATTGCCAAAGAGGCCGGTCTGGATGACTTTCTGGCCGAGGCGCGGCCCGAGGATAAGCTGGCCCTCATTCGCCGCGAGCAGGCCGCGGGGCATCTGGTGGCCATGACAGGCGATGGAACCAACGATGCGCCGGCTCTTGCCCAGGCAGACGTCGGCGTTGCCATGAACAGCGGGACCCAGGCGGCCAAGGAAGCGGGAAACATGGTGGACCTGGACTCGAACCCCACAAAGCTCATTGAAATCGTTGAAATCGGCAAGCAACTCCTCATGACCCGCGGGGCGCTGACAACGTTCAGTGTTGCCAACGATGTGGCCAAGTACTTTGCCATTATCCCGGCCATGCTCGTTGCCACGTTCCCGCAAATTGCCGCGCTGAACGTGATGCATCTGCATTCTTCACAGAGCGCCATTTTAAGCGCCATTATCTTCAATGCGCTCATCATCGTGGCACTCATTCCGATTGCCCTGCGGGGCGTTACCTTCCGTCCCAGGGGCGCCGTGGCGATTCTGCGGCGAAATCTGCTGATTTATGGACTGGGCGGCATCATCGCGCCGTTCATTGGCATCAAATTGATTGATATTGCCATTACATGGCTTCATTTGGCCTAAAGGAAATGCTCATGAAAACAAAGGCTTTTATAAAGGAAGTGAAACTGGCCATAATGGCCACGCTGGTTTTGGCCGTTTTATTGTGTGGCATTTATCCGGCACTTGTCTGGGGGATTGCACAGATCGGTTTTTCTTCCCGGGCAAACGGGTCGCTGGTCCTTCGGGATGGCCGTATTCTTGGCAGTCGTCTGATTGCCCAGGGATTTACCGGAGCACAATACTTCCATCCGCGCCCATCTGCCGCGGGTGATGGGTATGATGCGGCAAATTCAGGCGCCAGTAATTTAGGGCCGCTTTCTCAGAAGCTCGTGGATCAGGTAACAGAACGTGTTGCCGCATATCGCGCCGAGAACAGCATTGCTCTTTCCGTTAAACTCCCCGCAGATGCCGTAACCGCATCCGCCAGCGGCCTGGATCCTCACATCAGCGTCAGAAATGCCGAACTCCAGTCCGTTCGCGTTGCCACTGTCAGAGGGATATCCGAAGCCGCGGTTCGAAGCCTGATCCACAGCCATACCGATGGACCCGATCTTGGCTTTCTTGGCGAGCCCGGTGTGAACGTTTTTGAACTTAATCTTGCACTCGATGCAAGCAAGGGGTAAGCAAGTCCCATGACATCCGACGATAAAGCGCTCAGTTTTCTCAGATTGATCCGCCGCTCTCAGCGCGGCAAGCTGAAGATTTACCTGGGGTATGGACCGGGTGTTGGAAAAACATGGCAGATGCTCCTCGAAGGTCACCGTATCAAGCTGGAGGGGATTGATATTGTGGTGGGACTGGTGGAGACACACGGCCGCCTGGAAACAGCCGGGCTCGTCGAAGGCCTTGAAGTCATCCCGCGTCGCCGGATTCAGTATCACGGCATCACGATTGATGAGATGGATCTGGATGCGGTTCTCGCGCGCCGGCCCAAAGTGGCTCTGGTTGATGAACTGGCGCATACCAATGCTCCCGGCGGAAAAAATCTGAAACGCTACCAGGATGTTCAGATTCTTCTGGATGCGGGCATTCACGTGATCAGTACACTCAATATCCAGCATCTGGAAAGCCTCTATGACACGGTAGAAACCCTTGTGGGCGTAAAAGTGCACGAACGGCTGCCGGATTCCGTGCTTTTTGATGCGGATGAAATCGTGAATGTGGACCTTGCGCCTCAGGACCTGCTGCAACGCCTGCGCGAAGGCAAGGTGTATCCGAAAGAGCGGGTATCCACAGCCCTTGAGAATTTCTTTCAGCGTGGCAACCTGGATGAGCTTCGGGAACTGACGCTTCGGGAACTGGCTTCACAGATCGATATCAAACGCCGCAGTGCTCCCAAAGAGGAACAGCGAGCCGCACCCGATCAGGTGATGGTGTGTTTGAGCTCGCGAGGGCCCAACAGCGCGATGCTGCTTCGCTATGGGTCCCGGCTTGCCGGACGTCTGAACCGTGACTGGTATGCCGTCTATATTCAGACGCCGAGTGAAGCGCCAACCGTTATTGACTCGGCAACGCAGCGCTACCTGCTGGATACCCTGACGCTGGCCAATGCGCTTGGCGCAATGGTCTTTACCTTTAAAGGCGAAGACATCGCGGATACGATTCTGCACTTTGCCAGGGAATACCGTGTGGGGCACATTGTCATCGGCCGCCCCAGCCCCCTGCCTTTCTGGAAGAACTGGCTGGGCAGAAAGACGCTTGTCGAGCGGCTGATTCTAAAAGCAAAGGGATTGACCATCGTGGTTGTCGATCCGCGAACAGAAGATAAGGAGGAAGTATGACGATAAAAACAAAGCTTTCATTGGGTCTGGGATTCCTGTTCTTGATTATTTTTGCGCTTGCCGCGTTTTGTTCCAATCATGTGGGAAAATTGGCTAAAGAAACCGACAATATTCTGAAAGACAATTACAACTCCCTGGTTTATTCCAGAAATATGATTTCCGCCCTTGAGGATATGAAAAATTCCATCAGCAGCACCCTGTTCAATCCGGGTGATACGGGTATAAAATCGGACTATTATCAAAATATGTTCGAATCCGGAAGAAACGGCTTTGAAACGAATTTAAAATCGGAAAACAATAACATTACGGAGATTCATGAAAAAGAAACAGTCGAGAGGCTCAATCATGACTATGAGATGTATTTGAAGCTCTGTATTCAGATGAAGAATGGCGCGGGCGGCAGTTCTGTGTATTTCAACGACTTTCTGCCGGCCAGCGAAAAACTGTGGCAATCCGTCAACGCCATTTATGACATAAACATGCAGGCAGTCGTTCGGAAAAGCGACCTGGTAAAGCAGGACTCCGCCGGTTTTTTTACCTCCATGGCCGTGGCAGCAACACTCTGCGTCCTGTTGGCCTTGGGATATTTCTGGTACTTCCCGCTCTATATTTCCACCTCCTTTGGTTATCTCTCGAAGAGAATCCGTAATTTGCTGATAAACATGGGTATTGCATTTGACATCAATACCAAGGATGAGGCTTTTGTCATTCTACAGGCCATAAACCTGCTCGAAAATAAACTGGGTGTGAAAAATGAGGACAGGGACAGTCTCTGATCCTCTCCTTGCAACTATTCTTCCCACCAAGCGAAACAACCTCATGATGTCCATCGCTGCTGCAGATAGGGGAAAAGCCTGAACCAAACAGATAATGGTCGCTTTTTCCCCTATTTCAATTTGAAATCCCCAAAAACCGCATCTCTTGCATTTTGAATTTCTCATCCCATTTCTATCCCTGATAGCAAGTTATAGCTATATGATATTGCTTAATATTTCATGAACAAAAATGGCATGCACCTTGCTTATTCTATCAAGTGAGGAGTAGCAGAGATGTGGCTCAAACCCAGATTGATCAACGTCATTTATGCTCCAGCGGCCGTTCTGCTCATTGGTTACATAATGAGCGCCGGGTTTGGTCACCTTGTCAAATGAGGTTATGGTAATGAGAAGTAGTTATAGTACGCCGCAATGACGAAGGATGAAGCTCAACGCAGATATTGGACTTTTTACGAAGCCATCAATATTATATTAAAGAAGATCATAAGGTAAGTGGAGAATTTTATGAAAAAAATAGAGGCCATTATACAGCCATTCAAATTGGATGATGTCAAAAAAGCGCTGAACGACATGGGTATTCAAGGGATGACCATATCAGAGGTAAATGGGTACGGTCGTCAAAAAGGTCATAAGGAAATCTACCGGGGCGTAGAATATGATGTGGATTTTGTTCCTAAAATCAGGGTTGAGGTCATTGTCATGTCCGACCTGGTGGACCTGGTCATAGAAAAAATTCGCGATTCCGTAAATAGCGGGAAAATTGGAGATGGAAAAATTTTTGTGAGTCCTATTGAGCAGGTTATTCGGATCAGAACAGGTGAAAAGGGAAGGGATGCTCTTTAGCTCAATCCATTGCCTATAAACCTCTTTTCAACCTGTCCCAAAAAAGACAGGCTGAAAAGAGGTTTACTGTTGGCGGAAGAGTCTACCCCTGCCTGAATCAAACTGAAAATAGTCACCTTGCTCCTTATTTCAATTTGAAATCCCCAAAAACAGCATCCCTTGCATTTTGAAAGTATCATCCTGTTTCGAGCCCTGCTGGTCATTTATAACTATTTGATTTAGTATAATATTTATTACATAAAGATGGCATGCGCCTTGCACACTCTATTAAGTGAGGAGTAACAGAGATGTACCTCAAATCCGAATAGATCAACGTCTTTTGTGCTCCAGCTGCCATTTTGCTCATGGGTCACAAGATGAGCTTCGGGTTTGGTCGTTTTGTTAAAGGTAGTTGTGGTAAGGATCATTATATGAATTATCAAAGAGTTAAGGCACCTTTCATTTTGAAAGATGCCGATCTGATTGCATTCTGAGGAAAAAAGAGGAGGAATCGACTATGAACCTTTTAATCTGGTTGCCGGCAATGTTTCTCTTGGGCCTTTTCGTGATGGGCGTATGTTACCTGTTCATGGAAGCCTGTGAGAAAATCTAAACGGAGGGGATGAAGATGATCTATCTGACAGTGGTTGTAGCGGTATTTTTATTTGTATATCTGGTTGTTGCGCTTGTACGGCCGGAATGGTTTTGAATATAGGTTTGGCGTTGTGGGTTGAACGTATTCCGGTCCCGGCGGTCCTGAATTCACGACTCGCAGCGCATGATTTGCAACACGTAACATGAATCCAATAAGGAGTTGAAACAATGTTCATACAAACCTGGTTACTTCCTTTTGCACTCCTGGCAACGGCGACCATCGTCGCGTTTCCCTTGAGTCGCTATACGGCATGGATCATGGATGGCAAATACCGGCCATGGCGAGTATTTGGCTGGTTCGAAAAAAAGTTGGATAGCGGTCCGCAGAACTGGAAACAGTATGTAGGCGCCCTACTCCTTTTCAACACGGTAATGTTCGTCTTCGGCTTCCTTGTTCTGGCGCTCCAACCATGGATGCCGCTCAACCCGGACGGCAAGACCATGTTGGCCCCAAGCACCATCTTCAATAGTGTGGCGTCGTTCATGACGAATACGGACCTCCAGCATTATGCAGGGGAACAGCATCTGTCCAACTTCAGTCAGATCTTCTTCAATATCTTCATGCTCTTCGTGTCCGCTGCAGTGGGCTTGAGTGCACTGGCAGCGGTCATCCGGGCTTTGCGCAGCGATTCTTCGCTTGGCAACTTCTTTGTCGATATGTGGCGGGTGCTGCTCTACATGTTTGTGCCGGTCGCGTTTGTTATCGGTCTTCTTTTCATAACGCAGGGCACCCCGATGACCTTCCAAACTTCCTATCAAGTTTCGACCCTGGAACCCGCTACGATGGGAACCACGGACAAGGGTGAGGTGAAGCAGCAGAATATTGCGGTCGGGCCGGTGGCGGCTTTTGAGTCCATCAAGATGCTCGGAACCAACGGGGGCGGTTTCTACGGAATGAATTCGGCTCACCCATTTGAAAACCCCACCGGCCTCTCGAACTTCTTCAACGCCTATTCCATGATGATGTTCCCGTTTGCGCTGGTTTTGATGTACGGCCGAATGCTCGGCAGGTTCAGGCATAGCATGGTCATCTTCGTGGTCATGTGGGTTTTGATGGCCGGAACCGTCGGTTGGGCCGTCTATTTCGACACGCTGAATCCGAACCCGGGACTGACCAGTCATGAGGCAAGAACCTACGAGGTCCCCAATTCGAAGGCGCCCGGCGGAAAACAGGTTGTGAGCATTCCCGCCGTTGCCAGTCTGCCGGTGGACCAGCATCTGGGTAATCTTGAAGGCAAGGAGATGCGCTTTGGAACCTCGGCAGGCGCCACCTTCGATACGCTGACTACGGACGTGACGTGTGGCGCGGTGAACGCCGAGGAAGACAGCCTCAACCCGATTGCAGCCTTAGGCCCCATGGTCGGCATGTGGCTGAACTGCATCTACGGGGGCAAGGGGGTTGGGATGATCAATATGCTCCTCTACGTGATCATCGGGATCTTCATTGCCGGAATGATGGTGGGGCGAACGCCCGAGTATTTGGGCAAAAAGATCGAAGCGCGAGAGGTGAAGCTTGCGGTCATCGCTCTGCTGGTCCATCCACTCATGATTCTTTTCCCCACCGGCCTTTTTGCCGCAACGAGCTGGGGCCTCCAGGCCATCAGCAATCCTGGCGCCCATGGTCTTTCACAGATCCTCTACCAGTTCTCCTCGGCCTCGGCCAATAACGGCTCGGCCTTCGACGGGCTGGGGGTGACCTACGGCTTCTACAACGCTTTGAGCCCGGCGCCGAGCGCCATTGCCTTTGATATCGCAGCGGGCATCGTGATGCTCGTGAGCCGTTACCTTCCGATTATTGCGCCTTTAGCCATGGCGGCATATCTGGGAGCGAAGAAATCGAGTCCGTTTGGACTGGGGACTCTGCGTGATGACAGCCTTACCTTTGGCTGCCTCTTGTTCGGGACGGTTCTCATTATCGGAGCTCTGCTCTTTCTCCCGGTTGCTGCTCTGGGACCGGTGGCGGATCATCTGGGCCCCATGCCGTTTGGCGGATGATATCGAAACCCGTGATCAGTGAACTAAAAGGAGTATGACATGAAAAAAGTAACCAAGACAACACTCAATCTGAGGGAAGGCCTTTCGTCCTCGGAAGACGATATAAAAAGTGGCGTATTCGGTAGTATGGAAGCCGCTTTGAAGGCTCCCATGGGGCCACAGGTGTCGATGCGCCGTTTCAAACCACAGCGGCTTCTCGAGAAGGAAACAGTAAAAACAGCACTGAAGCAGGCATTCGTCATGCTGCGGCCCGACATCCAGTGGAATAACCCCGTGATGTTCGTGGTCGAAGTGGGCGCCTTTCTGACGCTTCTTTATGTCTTGCAGATGGCATGGGGCGGAGAGAAGAGTCAAACGCCGATCACATATTTCATCGCCCTTGACGCATGGCTTTTTCTGACCGTGCTCTTTGCCAACTTCGCCACGGCTCTTGCCGAGGCGCGGGGCAAAGCCCAGGCCGATTCGCTCAGACGTGCCCGCAAGGATACGCCGGCCCATCGTTTGAATTCGGCGGGAAATATCGAGAAAGACGTTGAAGAGGTTTCCTCGACCGATTTGAAACCGGGTGACCTGGTACTTGTGAAGGCTGGTCAAACGATTCCAGGCGATGGGGAGATTATCCGGGGGATTGCTTCCGTCGATGAATCGGCGATTACCGGTGAATCGGCTCCCGTGATCCGCGCCGCGGGCGGAGACCGATCGGGTGTGACGGGAGGCACCGTCGTGCTGTCCGACTGGATTGTCGTTCGTGTCACGAGCGGTGCCGGCGACTCGTTCCTCGACCGGATGATTGCGCTGGTTGAGGGCGCCATCCGTCAGCGAAGCCCCAATGAGATCGCTCTCACTTTGGTGCTCTCGGCCTTTACGCTGGTTTTCCTGATCGTGGTGATTCCCCTCTGGCCGATGGCCTGGAACGCTGAACAATACATGATGAGCTTCCTGGGTCTTCAGGAACCCTTGAAGAGTTTGGGAACCGATATCCCGACGCTCATTGCGCTCATTGTCTGCCTTATTCCTACCACCATCGGCGCCTTGCTTGCCGCAATCGGCATCGCCGGAATGGACCGCGCCCTGCAGGCCAATATTATTGCGAAGAGCGGCAAGGCGGTGGAACTGGCGGGTGATATCGATATCGTGTTGCTGGATAAAACAGGCACGATCACCATAGGGAACAGGAACGCGACTGCATTTTTGCCCGTCGGCAAATACTCGGCCGGCGACGTGGGGCATCTGGCTGCACTGGCATCCGCGGCGGATGAGACGCCCGAGGGCAAAAGCATCGTGAAGTTCTTCGTAAAGGAAAGTGAGACTCCCATCAGCGTTCCGGACAAGGCAAATTTTGTGCCCTTTACCGCCCAAACGCGCATGAGCGGAGTCGATCTTCCGGATGGAAGGCGGATACGAAAAGGTGCCCCGGACGCTGTCATCAAGTTTGTCGAGGAGAACCATGGCAAAGTGCCGGATGAACTCAGCGCTCTGGTCGATAGTGTGGCATCCGAGGGCGCAACACCCCTGGTCGTTTCCGACGGCACTCAAATTGCGGGTGTGGTCGTTCTCGAAGATATTTTGAAACCATACATGAGTGAGCGCTTCGACCGACTGAGAAAGATGGGACTTCGGACCATCATGATCACCGGGGATAATCCGTTAACGGCTGCAACCATTGCCAGAAGGGCCGGAGTCGATGACTTTCTCGCCCAGGCAACGCCGGAAACCAAGCTTGCCTATATCCGCAAGGAGCAGGCGGGCGGGAAGCTGGTGGCCATGATGGGAGACGGTACCAACGATGCTCCGGCTCTGGCTCAGGCGGATGTGGCCCTGGCCATGAACGCGGGAACGCAGGCGGCCAAGGAAGCGGCCAACATGATCGATCTGGACAGCGATCCCACAAAACTGATCGAAGTTGTGGAAATCGGAAAACAGCTTCTGATCACGCGAGGCTCACTTACGACCTTCTCCATGGCCAATGATGTGGCCAAGTACTTCGCCATTATCCCCGCGCTTTTTGCAGGGACGCTGCCGTGGCTCAAGGTGATCGATATCATGCATTTACATTCACCGACCTCGGCCATTCTCTCGGCCGTGATCTTCAATGCGCTCATCATCCCCGCGTTGATCCCGGTCGCGCTCAAAGGAGTTCGTTACCGGGCGCTCGGAGCCGATGCGCTGCTACGCAGAAATCTGCTCGTCTGGGGACTGGGTGGCGTCGTGCTACCCTTTATCGGTATCAAACTGATCGACCTCATCATGGTGAGTTTGCATTTGGTGAGCTGACATTTTAAGTAAATCATGGAGGCATCAACATGTCCAAATATCTTTCAAAAAGTCTTTTGCTCTTGTCGTTTTCAGTGGTCCTTTGCTGCATGATCTATCCGCTGGCATTGTGGGCGGTGGGCCAGGCCTTCTTTCCCTTCCAGGCCAATGGCAGCATACTCAACGGTTCGGACGGCAAACCCGTGGGATCAAAGCTGATTGCGCAGCCCTTTACCAAGGACGGGTACTTTCAGCCCCGACCATCCGCGGCGTCCTACGATGCGTCCGCTTCGGCCTCATCGAGCCTGGCGGCATCGAACTATGGACTGCGGGACCGGGTCGCCCGCTCGCTTGGCCCGATTGCGACATACCGAACCGGACCCAAGGCCGGACAGCTCGTAGCTCCGGATGTCGAAAGCTGGTTCCTGAAGGATATGTTCCAGGGCAACTCGCATATCGTTAGCCAGTGGGCGACCCTGCACAACTCTCTGGCCCAGGCCTGGGTCAAGGGGGATGCGACCCACGGCACGTACGTGGATGATTGGGCCAAGTCTCATCCCGCCCTGGTCGCCCAGTTCGTGAAAGACAATCCAACCATTCCCGAGCCGAAGGCTCCGGATCTGGCTGTCGTGTTCTTCCAGAACTTCTCTGAGGAGAATCCGGCCAAATTCCCTTCCGCTGTCAGCCACGCGGGAGATGATGGTAAGACTGAAACAACGATTGAGCCTGTCAACACCGGCTCGGACATTCAGTCAACCTTCTTTTTGATGTGGCGTGAGGAGCATCCCAAAGCCGATCTCCAGGATGTTCCGGGCGACATGGTTATGTCTTCGGCTTCCGGGCTCGATCCTCATATCACACTTCAAAATGCCGAGTTTCAGCTCGAACGGGTTTCCTCCAAATGGGCTGCTGATTTAAAACGTGATCCGGCATCAGTGCGAAAGGAGATCGAGCAAATGTTGCAGAAGAATGCTTCGGCCCCTTGGGGAGGATTGGCGGGTGAGAAATTCATCAATGTGCTCGAGGTCAATATAGAGCTTCACAATCGTTACGGAGAGCCATCATAGCCGTATCGCGCTTATGATGGAACCGAAAGAGACAGAAAGCCACCGATTCTCGGGGGCACGATAATATGACTCGGCCATGATCATCGTTTCGATCAGCTTCGGAAAAACCTGAAGGGGCGGTCGAAACGATGATCATGAGCTTATTCGTCAAATCTCAAGAACTTGAATGCTAATAGTATAATACATTCCAGTCGATCCAAAATCGACTCTACGTTGCTCTTCATTATATAAGCGGCTTCCCTATCTCCCACCGCGACATAATCATTGCGGGCAGTTCCTGAGCCCTGAAATATTTTCTTCACTTGCCAATTTTTTAGGAGACAAGCGTCTTGAGAATGGCGGTTTGTCCGGAATTTAAAGCAGTGAGCGTTGCCACTGTTTCGGGACGCCTTGTAATGATGAAAGGGGCAGCGAAACATGACTTGGATAGTTTTACAAGGCTGTACCCTGTTAGCGAAAGGAAAAATGAAGATGTATCAGCAGAAGAATATATGGATCAGGCTCGTTTGTACTGTCATTATGATATTCATCTGTATTCCCTCTGCCGGAGCCGATATTTATGTTTTTAAAGACAACAGTGGTGTTTGCCATTATACCAATGTTCCTGTGTCTCCGAAATGTCGTCTTTACCTGAAAAGCACCCCCAATAAATATTTTGATACCTGCATGGGTGGAAAATTTTCAACAAACATCGATCCCGATCAATATGATGTTCTCATCCTGAAGGCTTCTTTGCTGCATGATGTTGATTTTTCGTTATTGAAATCCATCATCAAGGTGGAATCCAATTTTGACTGTCACGCGGTTTCCCAAAAAGGAGCAAAAGGTCTGATGCAGATCATGCCGCGGAATTTTTTCTTTCTGAATATCAGAAATCCGTTTGATCCTGAAGAAAATATCATGGGGGGAACGCTTTATTTCAAACAAATGCTTGAAAAATTCAACAGAATAGTAGAACTGGCGCTTGCCGCCTATAATGCCGGACCCAACACGGTTGATAAGTATAACGGCATTCCACCGATTTCAGAAACCAAAGGATATGTGAAAAAGGTCATGTCTCATTACAAAGACTTGTCTGGTGACAACGAGAAGTCCATTTAGGATGGGATTGGGGGTTTTCTGAATTATGTTAAAAATATTTTTGAATAGAAATGTTTGTCGGACAGTGACTTGCTTACTCTTATGGGCATATTAACGATGATCCATGTCAATAATCACAAGCAGCTTCAAACCTTCGATCCATGGGATTTTTTGGGTGAAAAACGCCGAAAACTCATGGATGCTTCCTGGGCAGGAATTTTTCAAAAAAAAATCCTGCCAATTCTGCCGGCCAAGGAACTGTTCAGGGAACTGTTTCCACATTTCAATGCCTCATTTGGAAGACCTACCAAAGAGCTTTACACAGTAATTGGTGTTTTGATCTTTCAACAGGCATTTGATCTGACGGATCAGGAAACCGTTGAACAATTATCATTTAATCTCCAGTGGCATTATGCACTGAACATATACGGCCAATCAGATGAAGCTACATATATGTCCCCCAAGACCCTTTGGAATAACCGGGATTTGGTGGCCCAGCACAGCCTGGATAAAATCATTTTCCGAACCATTATCGGCAAACTGGTCGATGTGTTCGGAGTGGATACCACAAAACAGCGTCTGGATTCTGTCCATATTAAATCCAACATGCAAAAACTGGGGCGCATCCGCATCTTCTCTGAAGGCATTCATCGGTTTTTGGCAAATCTGAAAAGACATGAGACTTACTTTGCAGCGGTAGATGATGCGATCATCAAAAAATACCTTTCGGAAAAAGCCATTGGATGTTTCTCAAGGGTTAAGCCCTCAGAATCCGAAAAGACGCTGGATACGGTTAGCGCTGATCTTTACCGGATAGTGATTCAGTTTGAAAACGTGTCTGAAATCCGCGACATGAACACCTATAAACTGTTAAAACGTGTTTTGACAGGGCAGTGCAATGTGGCTGAAAACACTGCTGTGCCAAAGGCTCCCAAAGAGATTTCCTCTGATTCTCTTCAGAATCCATCTGATCCGGAAGTAACTTGCAGTGACTATAAGGGACAGGGGCTTCAGGCTCAGATCATGGAGACGTATTCTGAAGAAAAAAAAGAAACGGTACTGAATCTGATCACCCATGTAGAAGTTGAGCCTTATTGAATAGAAATGTTTATCGGCCTGTTACTTGCGGATGCTTACACGCATAAAAGCATACACGCAAGTATTCAAAAAGGGCATTACCATGGAAATTGTCAATTTATTAAGAATCATCAACAAAAGAGGAGGAAGAAGAATGAAAAAGAATCGACGTATCTTGGGCTGCATTCTGGCGATGACAGTCATTTTTACCAGCTATGGGGCCGCACTGGCGGCGGATGAAGCGACACCCGCAACACCCGCGGCAACAGATGCATCCAAACCAACCGCATCAATTGATTTGGGTATTTTCAGCCAGTACATCTGGAGAGGAATGGAGCTGAGCCATAACAGCGTGGTAATTGAGCCGTCCGTGACATTGGGCTATGAAGGCTTCAGTTTCAATGTCTGGGGGAATCTGGATACGGATCTGAAAACCCGCGGCTCGGACGCGCATACGTCCAAATATACGGAAACGGATTTGACCCTTTCATACGCAAAGTCCGTTGGACCGGTTAAGCTGACCGGCGGTTATATCTACTATGCGCTGGGTGGCACGCCGCCGGTCGGCTCGCAAGATCTTAATGCCAGCTCGCTGGATTCACAGGAAGTGTTTGCTTCCGCAACCCTTGATACAATTTTGAGTCCAACCCTGTCCGTTTACCGGGAAATCGCCCATGCGCCGGCCTGGTATGTGAATTTCGGCATTTCGCATTCACAGCCGATCGTTGAAAAAATCACCCTGGATCTGGGTGCATCCGCAGGGTATTATTATTCCGACAACAACGGCATGGTTGAAGCCAATGATCCTGATACCAAATACAGGGCGCTTCACAATGGTCTGGTATCGGCCGGATTCACGATACCCTTTGGTGAATATTTTTCCGTTAAACCCATGATCGCCTATTCTTTTCCGCTTTCCTCAAAAGCCGATGATTTCATTAAAGCAAGCAGTATCAGCGATCATTCCAATTTTGTTTATGGCGGCGTAACTTTGTCTATGGCATTTTAAATGCGCTTTATAAAATCGTTTTGATGTGTCATGTGATTATTCAGAAACCTGAGTCCCTTCTCAACGGTCAATCACAGGACAGTACAGGAACGCAAAGAGGGAAAGCCGTTTACCGTTTCCCTCTTTGCGTTTTATTTTGGCATGGAACAACCTTATCCTGTAATCCCCTTTCCGCCCTTGACGATATGAAAAATTCCATCAGTAGCGACATGTTCAATCCGAGTGATACGGGTAAAAAATCTGATTATTATCAACAGTTGTTCGAATCCGGAAGAGACGGTTTTGAAACGAATTTAAAGTCGGAAAATAATAACATTACGGAGATTCATGAAAAAGAAGCTGTCGAGAGGCTCAATCATGACTATGAGATGTATTTGAAGCTCTGTCTTCAGATGAAGAATGGCGCGGGCGGCAGTTTCGTGTATTTCAATGACTTTCTGCCAGCCTGCGAAAAACTGAGGCAATCCATCAACGCCATTTATGACATAAACATGCAGGCAGTCGTTCGGAAAAGCCAGTTGGTAAAGCAGGACTCCGCTGGTTTTTTTACCTCCATGGCCGTGACTGGATCACTCTGCGTCCTGTTGGCTTTGGGGTATTTCTGGTACTTCCCGCTCTATATTTCCACCACCTTTGGTTATCTTTCGAAGAGAATCACCAATTTGCTGAAAAACATGGGTATTGCATTTGACATAAATACCAGGGACGAGGCTTTTGTCATTCTGCAAGCCATAAACTTACTCGAAAATAAACTGGGTGTGAAAAATGAGGACAGGGACAGTCTCTGATCATCCAGCGTGAGACAAAAGGATCGGCCGGTTTTCTGTCCACCGAGTGGATACAGTATTTTCACTGCGGAACCAATGATCAGGACACGCGAAACGAGTAAAATCAACGCTGTCCTATTGGCCGGCATCGAACAGCATGGACGTCATGCCAATATTTCAGGCCTTGGAGGTCGCTCTGGCCGTCCATCGCAAGAAATAACGGTCCTCAACCGTAAATTTTTCAACTTCAGCGGAAACAAGTCGTTTTCGGTCGTTCATCATTTTGTCTATAGTTTTGGGTATTCGACCTCTTGCAAAAGCGCTTAAATGTTGGGTCGCATTTTTACACTCTGGACAAAATGAATCATTTTGTCCAGAGTTCTTATACTAAAAGTCACTGCTGTCCAAAATAAATTAAAAAACGGTATTCACTGTATTAAATTTCAACTGGTTATAGACGTCTGATCAGGTTTTTCCAAATCAGGTTGCCGGTTTTAGCATATGCTGTCCAAGACCTTTGAATGGTAGTAAATTTTGGATAAAACCGGGAGTAATAGGAAGAATATCGAAAGGCTTATCGATCCATTCCCATAAATCCCTATAAGTAAAAAGATTCCACCTTAAAAAAGCCACCAGGTTCGATAATGACCAGTTGAACTTGGATTTGAACTGGAGGTACTTGATCAGCAGCATGGCGATCAATGCTGTCCAAATCTGGATATAAAGAGCGTTTTCGCTGGTCCCGACGAAGGTTTTAACCTTTAAATTCTGTTTCAGTGCTTTAAAAAACAGTTCTATCTGCCAGCGGTCCCTGTAGATTCCCGATATGGTGGTTGCCCCAAATTCAAGATGATTGGTCAAAAGGACGATTTGACGCTCTTGCTCTTTATCCCAAACAACAACCTTGCGCAGAATGTGCGGACATTTTTCTCGAGCGTAATAACCGGTAAAATGGATCAACTGATCTGCAAGTATGTTCCGGTTTTGTGGCACGACGCGTTCATGGACCACAGTGTAATCGGCATTGTCCTTTAATCGGGTCACAAAGAAAATGTGGTTTTCGGTCCAATTGGCAAAAAGGCTGTAATCGTTATAGCCTCTGTCCATGGCAACAATCGAATACGGTGACAGTGGCACCTTGCGGGCAATGGTGACATCATGTTTTTTGCCGTTGGAAATATAGGCGTAGGTCGGCAAGTACCCATCATGATCCAGAAGCAGATGCAGTTTTATAGCCCCCTTGGTTCGCCGGAATTTGGCCCACGGGAAAAGCGATAAGCACAGCGATATGGTTGAGCTGTCCAGAGATAACAGCTTGTTCTTGAATTTGAATCGATGCTTGCCGGTACCGGCCATTTTGCACACCTCGAGCGTCTGATAGAAAAGCTCCTGATACATCTGCCATGGCCGGTGGGCATTGGCATAGGACAGGGTGGATTTGTTGGGTGCTCTTTTGACCCCCAGATGGCGCAGCTTTCCCAGGCAGCAGGAAAGACCGCCACAGATTTCCCGTAAACTTTTGGCTTGGGCCAGTTGGCAAAATAGCATGGCTACAAAATGGTCCCAGGTGTCAAACCCTTTACAGTAACGTTCAGCTTTGTGACGAAAGACCAGATTATGAAATTGAGTGCGATTGAACAAAGCAACCAATTGACTAAACAGACTCGAATGCCGTATCATCTATCTGCCTCCTTGTTTTTGGCCATCGGTTTTGTTTGGCAGCTAAACCATGCCTTACAAGGAGGCAACTTTTCAAGATTTTAGTGAACTATTTTTTTAGTCAAAACCGTTTTTGGACAAGAGTGACTAAAAGTAGTAACAAAGTCAAAACTCCATGTTTTCATTTCGAATAAAATAGAGTATTTGAATTTTACATCAACAGTTAAATAAAATGAAGCACATTTATTATAAATGGCTATAAATTACAGACAAGTCATAAAAAGGAGCCACATGAAGACTCTCCGATCCGCCACTTTTTTTCTTATGTTTTTATGTTTCTTCTTTACTTGGCCTGTGCTCGCAAGAAGTGAAAGCATGTGGTTAATAAAAGTATTGCCTGGTGTTGAGACGTATTGTGCCAGTTTTACCCTTGGTACGACCCCCCATTGTCCAAATGAATGGTGCGAATATCCAAGCTGCTCTATTATGGGACCAGGTGTGTCGAAAGTAATAACACCACCCGTCCATGGCACCCTTCGAATTGCCATTGAGAATAGAATTTTTGATAATAATAGTGTTTATGGGCTAAACTGTGACATTCAGCCTGTGCCAACGAATGTTATATATTATACTTGGAATGATGACGCGAGCGATGCCACCCAGGACTATTTCGTGCTTGATTACTGTAACTATAGTGGTTACTACGACAACTCTTGTTTGAGTGATCATTACAAACTTGACTTTACTGTGTATATTGACAAACCTTCTCCAACACCCACCCCAACACCTTTCCCGTGTGATCCTGATTGGTGCGCTTATACTGGGGGAACTTGTATAGATGACGTTTGTGTGCCTAATTCTACCCCATCTCCCGAACAAAATCTTGGTTATGAAACTTCTTCAGGTACCCCAAGCATCAATTGCTTCGACCCTGTCAACATTGCGACCGGCAATAATTTGCAAACGGAAACAGATTTTGTAGGTGCTTCCAATACTTTTCTGGAACTGAAGCGCACTTATAACAGTCAATCTACGGCTTCCAGCGCATTTGGCGCAAACTGGAACGGTACCTGGCAACGTTCAATAGCACAACCGAACAGCACAACCGTCAAAGCCACCCGCGCCGACGGCGGCGTGTTTACATTCACCCTTACCGCCGGTGTGTGGCAATCTGGTCCTAATGTTACCAGTAAACTATCTGCAGTGCTTGACTCAAACAACCAGCAAATAGGCTGGCAACTGGTGACCGCCGATGACAGCATTGAATACTATTGGCTTGACGGCAGATTTGCTTATTTTGTTACACGCGCCGGTCTTGTGACTACCATCAACTATGACTTCAATAAAAAATTAAGTTCAGTTGTCGGCCCATTCGGTCGCACACTGAACTTCACTTATGACGGCAGCAACCGCGTCAATCAGGCGACGGCCCCAGACGGAGGTGTTTATCTCTATAAATACGATGGGAATAACAATCTTTCCTCAGTGACTTATCCTGAAAATGTCGTTCGGCAATATCTCTATGAAAACACCAGCTTCCCCCATGCCATGACCGGCATCATAGACGAAAACGGTAATCGTTTTGCTACCTTCACCTATGATGCGCAAGGGCGAACAGTCTCCACGGCACATGCGGGCGGCGCTGAGCAGGTTACCATAACGTACAACGCCAACGGCACATCGACCATGACCGATGCAAACGGCAATTCCAGTATAGCTACATTCACAACTCAGTTCGGCATGGTAAAACCGGCTGCCGTGGACAATAAGGGATGTTCCTGCGGAAGCAGTGCCTATACCTATGATGCAAATGGCTTCCTTGCGAGCCGGAAAGATTTCAACGGTAACCTCACCACTTATTCACGCAATGCGCGTGGGTTGGAACTATCCCGCACTGAAGCCTCAGGAACTCCGCAGGCGCGAACGATTACCACCACCTGGCATTCAACTTTCCATCTGCCCACAAGCATCACCGACCCAAACCGCGTTACCACTTTCGCGTATGACGCAAAGGGTAATATGCTGCAAAAAACGGTGAAGACGAGCAAAAATACGCGCACCTGGAAATATACCTATAACAACAGCGGGCAGGTGCTCACCGTTGATGCCCCTCGCACGGACGTGCAGGATGTAACTACTTTCACCTATGACAGCAAGGGCGATATTGCAACCATCACCAATGCCCTTGGCCATATCACCAGCATCACGAGTTATGATGCCAACGGACGGCCGCTGACCGTTCAAGACCCCAACGGCCTGGTGTCCACGCTCGGTTATGACGCTCGCGGACGCCTTACTTCTCGAAATAGTGGTGGCGAAGTTACTACCTATAGCTATGACGCTGCGGGAGAATTAAACAAAATCACAAAGCCGGACGGCTCCTATACCACCCTCGGCTATGATGCCGCGCACCGGCTGACCGATATTGCCGATGCGCTCGGCAATCATATCCATTACACTCTGGATGCCGTGGGCAACCGCATAAAAGAAGATGTTTTCGATACCAACAACAAACTGACACAGACCCGTTCCTACGCTTATGACCAGCTAAATCGTCTGTCCCAAAACATAGGAGCGCAGAACCAAACAACAATTTATGGTTACGACAACAACAGCAACCTCACCAGCATTACCGATCCACTCGGCAATACGACAACTTATACCTACGATACCCTGAACCGTATCGCACAAACAACCGATCCGAATAAAGGCACCATCAAAACAAATCATGATCCCAATGATATGATAACGAGCGTAACCGACCCGCGTGGTTTGGTTACGAATTATGCCAATGACGAACTGAACGACATTACGTTAATTCAAAGCCCTGACTCCGGCACCACGACAAAAACCTATGATGAAGCGGGAAACGTCGCCAGCACGATCGATGCACGTAGTAATACTATTACTTATACTTATGATGCCCTAAACCGTATTACAAAAAAATCTTCTTCAGATGGCAAGTCCGTTGTCTTCAATTACGACCAGCTTACCAACGGCATAGGCCACCTTACGAGCATGACCGACGAGAGCGGAACCACCACATGGACTTACGATATTTATGGACATGTCATTCAGAAACAGCAACAGACCGGCTCCGCCATGCTGACGACAAGCACAACCTATTCATCGGGGAATATCGCCAGCATTACCTATCCTTCAGGCCGGAAACTCACTTACAATTACGCAGCTTTTTCCGGCAAAATCGCTGAAATTGATGTTGATGGCAAGCCATTCCTGAGCAGTATCCTATACCAGCCATTCGGCTCCGCGTGGCTGTGGTATTATGGAAATGGATCGTTGTTCGCAGGTCGCCTTTTCGATCTTGATGGTAATATATATCTTTATGGACACAACAACCAGCAGGGCACAATCGAGTACGCCACGCTCACCCGTGACAAAGCGGGGCGCATTACGAACATCGCAAACTCAACTTCGTCGGAAAACAAAATATTTGGTTATGACGCACTTAACCGGCTGACGAGCTATGCCAACGGCACACAGACTCAGAATTACGGTTACGACTCTAATGGTAACCGCATGAGCCTTGATACCAACACCGACACTATCGACTATCTCTATGCCAGCACAAGCAACCGGTTGCTCAACCACTCGGGGGCTACACCACAGAGCTACTCCTATGATGCTGCCGGAAATCTTACCAGTGATGGGGTTTTCACCTATGCCTATGACGCGGACGGGCATCTGGTTCAGGTGAGCAAGGGGATAGTTTCTACAGTTACACCAACTCCGATGGTTGACAATAATGATGGGACTATTTCGATTTCTGCCACTGGACTGATGTGGCAAAAAGTTACGGCAGGTAAAATGACTGTAGCCGATGCATTGTCTTATTGTAATCAATTATCTCTTGCCGGATATACAGACTGGCGTCTTCCCAACAAAGATGAACTATATGGTCTTATTGATCAGACCCGTTGTAACCCTTCTATCAATATAAATTATTTTCCTGATACCATGTCATCCTGGTACTGGTCATCGAGTACTTGGCCGAACAATGGGAACCCCATAGCTATAAATTTCGATTATCCCTGTGGAAGTGATGGCGACGGAAGTCAGCCCAGTTGGTATATCCGTGCTGTGAGAACACTAACTTCAACGCCCACTCCTACGCCGATACCGGCTCCATCCCCGACACCAACTCCAATTTCAATCCAATACCAGTATAACGGCCTTGGACAACGCGTTGCCAAGTTGGGGACAAGTGTTTCAACAGGCGCTAATATTTTCTCTTATGATCCAGTTGGTAACCTTCTGGGCGAATACGACGCATCGGGCAATGTGTTTATAGAAACAATCTGGCTTGAGGGAATGCCCGTGGGCAGGCTTGTAACTGGGGCTCAGTTTAATATAATCCCCGACCATTTGGGTGCACCGTATGCGATTACAGATACAAATGGCAATACAGGCTGGACATGGGATCACGATCCATTCGGCAACGGCGCGGCCCCTGTTTATAACCTGCGCTTCCCTGGACAGTACTTTGACACTGAAACAGGACTTCATTATAACATGGCTCGCACCTACGATCCCGTCACAGGCCGTTACATCCAGAGCGATCCTATCGGGTTGGCGGGCGGGATAAATACGTATGCTTATGTTGGAAACAATCCGGTTGTGGGGGTTGATCCGTTAGGTCTATATAATTACCATGAAGATTTAAAAATTTTCGCTGAAGCTATGGGAATAATCGGCACAGGTGCTGCACTTTCTATCACCGCCGGTGCTGCAATTGCTACTGCGCCTGCAGTACTTACCATTGCCACACTTGGTATAGCGGCAACAGTTCTTGACCTGGCGATTTATCCTAGTGAACATCCAAATTCAGATGCAGTTGCGGAAAGTTTAAAAATAGTAGTGTCGTCAAGGCTTCCAGAAGGCACTAATTTAATAACTGATCCTATGATTGACCATTTAGCTGAAGTAGTTCCCAGGAATTTTGAGATTGCGAACGACATAATTTTACCAGCTTTGTCAATAATGGGTAAACAACTTGCAGATAAATACTCGCATAATAAATTGAATGACGATCCTTCAAAAAATATTTGTTACCAGTCCGGAGGGGCCGGAGGGAGATGGTGATTTAGCCTGCTCAAAACTGAGGAAAAACGAATCTTACTTGTAGGCACAGCAATATCATTCCTCGGTATTGCTGTGATAAGAAATTATAATCATACACTGTGCGTTTAATGCTGCAGAAAAGATCGCCCGCTTGACTTCTTTCAAAACCTTCAGCCATGATGCAACATAGGCCGAATGATCCTCCATTGTTTCGGGCGTTACCCCTTTCTTACCGGCGCTGACAGTTGCATCCGTCGCATTTTAAGTCGAGCGTTTGAGGGGGGGTGTGAGAACCATGAAGATGATATTAATTTATCTGCTGGCAATTCCTTGGTAAGCGGCTCTCAAAATGGCGTCTGCTGGTGGGCGAAGGGGGCAAGCGGGAGGGATTGATGGTAAACTTTGTGGTTCGGCCCGAGACGATAGGAGGAAATAGATGGCACAAAAAATCGATGAGGTAACGATGGCCGCCCTTGACTTGAGTATTGAAGAACGGGCGCTGTTGGCTGGCAAGCTCCTGCTTAGCTTGGATGAGCCTTCGGAATCAGAAGTGGAGAATCTGTGGCTGGAAGAAGCTGAACGTCGCTTAAAGGAGTTTCACGAGGGCAGAATTCGCGGCATACCCGTTGATGATGTTTTCCGCCGGGCCATGGATGACATATCATGAACTCAGAGTTCTTGCCGGATGCTGAGGATGAATTTCGAGAGGCTGCGGTGCAAATACAGGAAGTGAGAATTAAGGATATAATCGTCACCGAAGACACCATTACGACTGAACTCATGGATGGGCGGACAATCAGCGTTCCCCTTGCCTGGTCATGGCGGTTGTCGGAGGCAACACCCAAACAGCGGGCAAACTGGGAGATCATTGGAGACGGTCATGGCGTGCATTGGCCTGACATCGATGAAGATATCAGTGCTGAAGGCATGCTTTACGGTATTCCTGCTCCAAGACAACGAATGTCCTCCAAGTTCAAATTGAAATCAGAAAAGAAGAGAACGGCGGCTAAAAAGGGCATTCCGCGGATCGCCGATAAAGCCGGCTTCCGCTGATGCCCGCCGTTGAGCATTAAGAGGAGATTGCGATGAGCGATAAGCAGTTGAAGCAAAAAAATCCTCATGAACTGTTCAGGGAGATTGATGGACTGTGCGAAGAGATAGACAAGGCAATTCAAAAGCCTTGACCAATGAAAATAGCAGGAATCTCTCCTCAACCAAACTGGGTGTTGTCCATCGTTGCAGACGATGGTCGTATTGGCAATTTTGATGTCAGTCCCTATCTGGGATATGAGGCGTTTGAAGCCCTTCAGAATTACAACGAATTTCTGAAGGTTTCCAATGGCGGATACTTTGTCGAATGGGATTGTGGTGCTGATTTGTCAGCGGATACCATTGAGGCACGATGGCAGATAGTTGGCAAATCAGCCCAGCAGGCAACTGCCTGACAACCGCAACGAGGTCGACGCCGGGAAGCTCGGTGGCGCTTCGTGGCAATGTTTTTGCCGGCGCTGCTTATGCGGAGCGTTCTACAGGGCAATCAGCGGTGCGTCGCAGGTAGCGAACAAACTCCGGAAAGCTCTGGATCATCAGACGGGTCTGGGGACCGGGACTTCCGTTTCCGATAACGGTGTCATCCACCTCTTCCGCTTCGCTCCGCCTTCGGACGGTTCCTCACGGTTCCGCCCTTGACACCTTTGGTACGTTTGTGTCAGTAATGATACCTGACAGAATTCACATACAGGGGACTTTCACCCCATTAGTTCACGCCCGTGCCGGGCGTACACCAGGCAATACAACCGATCGCTTGCAGCTCCGGCTGATTTTTGTGTTCCGCAGATTGATTACTGCTAAGGCCGAAATTTTTTGACCAGATTGATATGGCATTTACTGATTTTTCAGGATAACAAAAAGGTGCGTTGCCTGCCAGAGAAATATGACAGGCAACGGATGTGATTAAACAGTTTTGATGCTT
>Ga0268283_1000518_pt1 | contig 24791 bp, 29 predicted proteins | sample saktaG_13_FD_190140 | JGI IMG/M metagenome (GOLD analysis project Ga0268283, IMG submission 190140) | Saline water microbial communities from Sakinaw Lake, British Columbia, Canada - sak_2013_06_06_36m | ecosystem: Environmental > Aquatic > Non-marine Saline and Alkaline > Saline ... | reverse complement strand
GAAGAGTTGCTTAAATTGAAACCGTCAGGATTAGGTTTACCCATTTCTGAAACCGACACCCTGAAACTCATACACGAGCTTCAGGTTCACCAGATTGAGCTGAAAATGCAGAATGACGAACTTAATCTGGCAAATACGCAGGTAAAGGTTGCTGCTGAAAAATACACTGAATTATACGAATTTGCACCAATTGGTTATTTTACGCTATCCAGAGAAGGAGAAATCATTGAGTTAAACAATTGCGGGGCAGAAATGTTGGACAAAGAACGCCGACTATTGAAAAAAAGTCGTTTTGGTTTTTTTATTTCCAATGACAATAACCCCATTTTCAATCTCTTTCTCGCTACAGTATTTAACAGCAAGGCCAAAGAAACCTGTGAAGTAACCCTTTCAAGGGATGGAAAATCGCCAATGAATGTTCAACTTCAAGGCATAGTTACAAAAAACGAAGAACAATGTTTTTTAATCGTGGTTGATATCACCAAGAGCAAGCAAGCTGAGGAGGAGCTGAGTCAAAGCAGAGAAAAATATCAGAAGGATTTGATCTTGTTAAATTCGATCCTGGAAAGCCCTGTAAACATTATAATTTTCTCCCTTGATAAAAATTATTGTTACACTGCGTTTACAACATTTCACAAGGAAACCATAAAAAAAATATGGGGAGTTGAAATTTCCATAGGCATGAACATGCTCGATATAATTTCAAATCCTGAAGACAGGAAAAAAGCAAAGAACAATTTTAACAGAGCATTAAAAGGCGAGCATTTTGTTTTATCAGAAGCTTATGGAGATGAACTGCTTTACAGGACCTTTTATGATGATTATTATAGTCCGGTTAAAGATGGCGATGGAAACATAACGGGCGTTTCTGTTTTTGTCATCGACATAACCAAACGAAAGCAGGCTGAGCAGGAATTAATTAGGGAAAAAGAACACGCCGAAGAAAGCGATCACCTCAAATCAGCATTTCTTACCAATATGAGCCACGAAATCCGTACCCCGATGAACGGCATTCTGGGTTTTGCCGCACTATTGAAAGAACCCAACTTAACAGGCGATGAGCAACAAAAGTACATCCGCATCATCGAGAAAAGTGGTAAACGCATGCTCAACATCATCAACGATATTATTGATATTTCAAAAATTGAATCGGGACTGATGGAAGTTGGCATAATGGAGTCGGATATCAATGAGCAGATAGAATACATTTATACCTTTTTTAAACCAGAAGTTGAAGCCAAAGGAATTCAGCTGTTCTTTAAAAATTTCCTGCCCGCAAAGGAGGCGATCATTGAAACAGACAGTGAAAAAATCTACGCCATTTTGACCAACCTCGTCAAAAATGCCATTAAATATACCCACCAAGGTTCAATTGAATTTGGATATGAAAAGAGGGGCGAATACCTCGAGTTTTTTGTGAAAGATACGGGTATTGGAATTGCCAAAAACAGGCAGGAAGCCATATTCGAACGCTTTATTCAGGCTGATATCTTCGATATACAGGCTTATCAGGGGGCTGGTCTGGGATTATCCATTGCCAAAGCGTATGTTGAAATGCTGGGAGGTAAAATCTGGGTTAAAAGTGATGAAGGAATTGGTTCAATATTTTATTTCACCATTCCATACAATACAAAAAAGCAGGAACAAGGCACTACTGTAAATGTTTCGCAAGAAGATGAATCAGGTCAGATTAAAAACCTGAAAATATTAATTGCCGAAGACGAGGAAGCCTCGGATTTGCTCCTTACTTTAATGCTTAAGGAAATCAGCCGTGAAGTCATACATGCAAGGACAGGGGGTGAAGCAGTTGATGCCTGCCGCAACAATCCCGACCTCGATCTGATTCTGATAGATATCCTCATGCCCGGAATGAATGGATATGAAGCGACCCGTCAGATCCGCGGGTTCAACAAGGATGTGATCATCATTGCGCAAACAGCCTTTGGACTTTCCGGCGACCGGCAAAAGGCAATAGATGCGGGATGCAATGAATATCTTTCAAAGCCCATTGACAAAGATGAATTAATGCGGTTAATGCAACAGTATTTCTCTGTGAGCAAGTTGGATGAAATGATCATTCAAAATCGGGGAAACATAGTCAATGTGTCTGGCTTTTTCACGCGATCGAAAACCTTACGATTTCGGAAGGCGTATTACGATTTCGTAATCTTTTTATTTTCATGTTTTTATTTATACAATATCAAATGATTGATATACAATCATTTATATAATTTGGCATATTTTTTGATCTTAAAATCACCATTATTCTAACTTATAATGATAAGCAGCCATGAATGTTGACAATCACATTTTGAATGCACTAGCTGATTTTAAATTCAGGTTTTATGAGCATACTGAAAGATTATTTCTTGCCGATCATATCAAGAATTCGCTGGCAGTAATCAAAACAACAATATAATGCCAACCACCAGTTCATGAAAAACACCCATAACAAATCCGACATCGCGCTCCTGCGCCAAAAGGCCGAAGAGCTGCTGAAAAAGAAATCAGCAGGAACTGCTTCGCCATTTTCTGAAGTCGAATCGATCAGACTCATTCATGAGCTGGAGGTTCACCAGGTAGAGCTGGAAATGCAGAACGATGAACTCCAGCGTGCAAGGGCTATAGCAGAAGTTGCGAATGACAAGTATATCAGATTGTACGATTTTGCACCCTCAGGTTATTTTACACTTTCCGATAAAGGTGAAATCATCGAATTGAACCTCAGTGGGGCCAAGATGCTGGGCAAAGACCGGCAACATTTGAAAAACAGCCTGTTGGGTTTTTTTGTGTCAGAAGAAACAAAACCAATCTTCAATCGCTTTCTTGAAAAGGCATTTAATGGCAAAGTCAAAGAATCATGTGATGTAACCTTGTTACAGGATGGGAATTTACCAATGTATGGTCACCTTACCGGCATTGTTTACGAGAATGGAGAACAATGTCTTGTAACCATGGTTGACATCACCGAGCGAAAGCAAGCCGAGGAGGCAATAAAACTAAAAAACGAACAACTGATCCACGCAAATGCCGAAAAAGACAAATTCTTCTCCATTATTTCCCACGATTTACGCGGCCCATTCAATGGGTTTTTAGGATTGTCCAACTTGATGGCTGAAGAATCGTCAGACTTGACACAGGATGAGATTCAAAAAATGGCAGGGGCCATGAGAGACTCCGCAGTCAATCTCTTCCGGCTACTCGAAAACCTGCTGGAGTGGTCTCGCCTGCAAAGGGGCATTACATCCTTTGAGCCTGGGCCGTTCTTATTGATGCCCATGATTGCTGAAAGCATGCACCCGGTAATTGATTCGGCTGACAAAAAAGGGGTTGAGATCAAATATGAAATCCCGTCCAACCTGGAAGTGTTTGCCGATGAGTATATGCTCGCTTCAACCATCCGCAACCTGGCTTCCAATGCCGTGAAATTTACCCTCAAAGGAGGGAAAGTCACCATTGCAGCAAAGTCAGTTCCCGGCCATTCAGTTGAAATCTCAGTAAGAGACACAGGCATCGGCATGAGCCCTGAAATGGTTGCCGATTTATTCCGGCTCGATACTAAAACAAACCGCAGAGGCACCGAAAACGAACCCAGCAGCGGGTTGGGATTACTCCTTTGCAAAGACTTTATTGAAAAACACGGCGGAAAGTTATGGGTTGAAAGCGAAGAGGGAAAGGGTTCCGTGTTTTATTTTACCATCCCTTCCAATGCTGAAGGGCTGATGAAAACCGTTATTTCAAATAGTGTTTTGAACGAAGAGAAAGAGGTTCAAATTAAACGCATGAAAATATTAATTGCCGAAGACGATGAAATATCAGCTTCCCTCATCTCTGCGATGGTCGATAAATACAGCCACAATATTTTACATGTGAAAACCGGCGTTGATGCCATTCATGCCTGCCGTAACAATCCTGATATTGATTTGGTTTTGATGGATATTAACTTACCCGGATTGGACGGGTTTGAGGCCACACGTCAAATTCGTCAATTTAACAATGACATGGTCATTATTGCACAAACAGCCTTCAGCCTTAAATTTGACAGAGTAATGGCCATTGAGGCAGGATGCAACGACTATATCAACAAACCTATCAGCATTTCTGCGATCAAAGGGTTAATCCGAAAATATTTCACTGTATAGCAAGTTGGGTGAAATTGCTTTATGAAAAATAACGCTTGCTCCACCTCGCAACCGGTAATCATTCAGTCATTTCGCTGCTGCCGCTGCTTTGCAGCTCTCTCAGCCGCTTCATTCCTTCACTCTTACCCGTTGCTCGCAGAAAGGTTTGTATTGTAATCCATCTTTCCTGGGCAACCTCATAAGCCTTGATATTGCAATTTGCACTCATAGGCTCTTCGGTGGCTTATGAAGTTGCCCCATCAGTTCATCAATGTGGTTTCGCCTTCAAGCAACATTGACTCTTTCGTTCCCACCCCCCACCCCCAGCTGTACCAGCAGGTACTCCGGGAAAACCCGGTTATTTTCTCCATACTGGAAGTCTGGTATCTTTTGAGCAAACGTTTCAATCCCTTGTAGTCTGTATTTTCCTACCCTCAGTAAGTCGAGTTTCTGTCTATTTAATCATAACATGACTTTATAAAACTGCCGCTGCTTAATGCTTTCCATCGCTCAACACCATACCTGCGGACACTCTTATAAATCAGTATTATGATAAATATCCAGGTTTGTGGCACGAGTTGTTTGAGAGGGTGCTCTTTCAGCCGCCTGACGAGTAATTTTGAGTTTGAAGCACAAGTAAATCGGCAGCGCATTTCTGCCTCGATCATGGTGCATTATGCAATACCTGCCAACTCCAGGTGGTCGTTCCCGGGCTTCATGTGTCCGCTTCATTTCGCGACAGTCGGCATACAACCGTTCGTCTGTTAATCAACATGCCCCTTGCCGCCGGACGCTCCATTTGCTCCCACAGCAAGCCCTTCACTCCCCAACCGCTCACTGCTTCGAGGTTGCGCCGCAGCGTAAATCAAAACTGTCGTCCAACGCAAACCAAGCAGCCGCGCAATCCTCTCAGAGTTCGCTGCATATTCCCTGTTATTTCCGGTATCGCATAAAGCACCTGCCATTACCACCACCAGATTGAAAAACCGGTAAATACCCTGCCTCCTGCTTCGACGAGCCTGACAAGTGTCCTTTGTAGAATCCACATCCCGGACTTCCGACCATTCCGCAACCAAAAAGTTTCAAGAAAAGGAAACATATTGGCAGCGGACTTTCGATCACCTGCCGCACCACTCAAGCTGATAATTTTTCAGCCATCGCCTGCTAATTCCCATCCTTTACTCATTTATTTCCCCGGCTCCGCCTTCAAAATTCCAGCTTTTCGGGTCCAGCAAGTGATCATGGTAAGCTATCTTTCTGCCAGCAGCCAACCAGCGGAAAGAACTGGCCGCAGGTTGGCTCCCTAAAGTTTTCTCAGTCCGCCAGCCAGCTCCTGCCACCTATTGCACGCCTCGTGCCTCGGGTGCAAATCTTGGCAGCTGGTCAACCATCCTTCGTTCGTCAGGTCAGCAGACGGGTAATAAATCAAAATCTGCCGCAAAATTACCTTCCAAAATTTTATATCTGCAAGGCCAAGCCCGTTGGGCGGCTTCGTTTTTTTAAGAATCTATTTTTTATGGTAAAAAAAACGACCGCCGGCCTTGCATCTAAAATTTTGTCCGGTTACTGGATGCTAAGATTTCAATTTTTTTCCATCATTATATTTTCTACCAATTCAAAACGGAGGGTTTATGATCTTTTACATAATGAGTTTGGCGGTTTCTATACTTTTTATCATTGCTGTGGTCCGCAATGCCGTCAAGCGTTGGCATCGCAATCAAAATACCTATAAATGGAGACGCAATTATTGATCCTGTTTGATGATCCGACCCAGAATCCGGTCACTTCGGATACACCGGTTATACCTGATCCACCCAGGCGGCCAGTAGTTATTCCTGCAGAGCAGAGATACCCGCATTTCAGGGTTTCTATTCCAGCTAAAATACGATTTCCTGTTCCCGGTGGGAGTCCCACGCCGCCTTCTGAACCAGGATTCCCGCTCCCGTGGATGGAAGGTCATAAATAATTATTCCTGGTGTTGAAGAAGGTCCTGCGGGATGTAACCATGTGATTTCACGATTAAATCAGGTTCCTGAATCCTTGGTGAGTGATTTCGGGCTTGCGCCCGTATTTCCGGCACCGCCGGATGGGTGAGTGCAACAAATGCAACTCATTGTCAAAGTTACCTGCGTAATTTTTAAGTGCAAGGCTAAACCCTTCGGGTGGCTTCGTTTTTTTGAAGTGTCTATTTTTTTGGGGTAAAAAAACGACCGCCAGCCTTGCCCTTTAAAAAATTACTTCGGTGTTTGTGGCCAATAAGTTTCATTTTTTTCACACAATTAAAAGCGGGGGTTATCATGGCAGCAAATCAATCATCCAATCGTTCCAGGGCTTCTTATCAAGCCAAAGTTCATTCGCAGTTATCGCGCATCCAGGCCATCAGGCAAAGCTCGCAGCCTAAGCCGGTTTTGGTCTCCGAGCTGCGTTCGCTCATTCAGCTTACCCAGGCTCATAAAGCCTAAGCGGGTTCAGCTATCCCGGTTCCCTGGCCACCTGGCCAGGGTTTCCCGGCGGACGAACCCCGGACTGATGATCTTAAAATTGATGGATTGCCGTCTTGATGATCCTTTGCCCATGAAATAACCTGCTCAGGCAAGCATACCGGATGGCATCAATGGCATGATTGAACCGGTCCACCGGAATATTCATCGGCTTTCCCGATGCATCCTCTTTCCATTTGTAGTTTTTCAACTCCCGGATCAGGTTGACTGATCCCCTGGTCACATTGATCGGGTACCGCTTCAAAATGTCAATCCCGGTCAGGATTGAGTCCGGACCTTTGAAGGTTGCTGAAATCTTGAACCCCTCCTGATGGATTTCATATATGCACTTGGGCTGGTTATCCGCTATGATCTCATCGCCCTGGGTGATCCCCAGTTTTCTCATCCATGTGCAGATGTCCGGATTGGTTAATCCCCGGGAATAAATCAGTTCATCCACCCAAAGCTCCCCGCCATCCATCCCGACTTTGACCAAGGCCGTAGGATCATTGCTGAAACCAAAATCCATCCCGAAGGTGATCCACTTGCACGAATCCGGCCAATGATCAACAGTGCGCCAGTTCGTCAGCACAAGGCCTGTGATTTGCCCGACTTCACCAAGACCATAGATCCGCCAGTAGTTCTCATCCACCGATTTCAGATTTTCGATCTCCTGTACCATTTCGACAGGCAGAAACTGGATGTTATCCAGGTAGGTGGAATGGATGAAGGTACAATCCTTTCGCGGCAGGACCTGATCATAAATCCAGTGTTCATCCATCGAAGGGTTGAAATCCAGGAAGATTTGTTTCTCTGTTCTGAGCGATAATTGGACCCAGTCCTCCAGAGATAATTCGTTTGCCTCGTTGATAAACAGGTAAGACCGCTTGGCGCCACGTTTCTTTTGCGGCTGATCCAGACTCATGAACTCAAAAAGGTTCCCGTTCAGAAGATAAGTGTTCTCGGTCTTGTTGTGGTTCTTCTCATCGTAAAGGCCAGCCGATTTGAGGATCTCGAAGAAATCGCGCATCGCCGATGCCTTCAACGCCGGCATTGATCGCCTGACAATGGAGAACACCATGTCATGACCTTCAAAAGCCTTGACGAGAATAAAAACCTGAAGGATTGAGTATGTTTTCCCTGACCGGGTGCCGCCCTGGTTGACTACGATCTTGGTAGCAGCTTCATAATTTTTCCGGAATACTTCTGATACCTGAATCTTCGATTCCAATGGGAAGGGTTTTAATGTTTGAGTCCGGCAGGAGCGTGGTATGGATAACCTCGAAGGTGATCTTAGTGAGCTTGTCTTCAGCCGGGCCAATGTCAACGTTCACCCGCTGCAGCTTTGGCCTGATGTATTCCTGAAGCTGGATCCATAAAGCTACCCGATCTTTTCTTTTCAATCCCTTGATATCATCATCCAGATAGTCCTCTATGAGTTCGAGCACATGTTCAAGCCTTTGTTTTTTCTCCGTTGTGAGCTTGTTAAGAGATCCCTTTGGACGACCACCCTCACCCGGTTTAAATTGCCAGTCTTTGTAAGTTTTCTTATTTTCCATTATTTTCTCTACATCGACCTATTAATAACGGGGTTGCTTTTTGTAAATCATTTTGTCAATGACACTTATGGAGACGCCATAGGCATCTGCCAATTCATATTTAATTTCAGTAAAATTTTTTCCTCCTTTTTGGCGGCATTGACATTTTCGTGCCTCATCGAGATAGATTTCTTTCACCAGGAATTTTTTCGCTGTTCTAAGCGGCAATATTCCACGTACAATGAGGTATTCCGCTTCAATTCCCAGGCGTTCTCTGAAAGCAACCACCACTTTTTCAGTTTCCGTGTCCATAATATAAGACATTTCTTACAAAATTACGACACAATTATGTTCGTTACAAGCTAACATTCAATTTTCTGCCGATTTGTCCTAAACTTTTACTTTAAGTTGATCGTACCTTTGTCACCAATTTGTTTTAAGTGTTCTTGTTTGATCAACTTCTCGTCTCATGAAATCATTTTCCACCCCACCAGTTGCCTTCTCTGTTGCCTTTATCAATGAGGGTTCCGGGGTACTTCAGAAGGTCGTTGTAGCCCAGGCCGGCAAGGTAAAATCCTACTTCGAGGAGATTGACGGTGAAACACTTTCTCAGATCGTATCCCTGGGTAATGCAAAGGAAAATGGGGTTAAGGCCCGCTTCGGCCACCCGAACATGTGCAGCAGTGCGTTTGGCACCTATATCGGCAGGTTCAAGAACTTTCAGCTTGATGGCCAGAAGGTCACCGGCGATCTGCACCTTGACACGGTTTGTAAAGCCTCTCCCGGTGGGAACCTTTACGATTACATTCTCACCATGGCCAAGAAGAACCCGGATATGTTCGGCGCTTCCATGGCATTCATCCCTGCAGAGCCTGCCCTGGGCGCGGGTGAATTTCCGCTGGTGCGCATCGAGGAGCTTCTGGCCACCGACCTGGTGGATGATCCAGCTGCCACCAACTCCTTGTTCGCAGTCGATTCATTCTCTTACCAGGCAACCCGATTTTTGGATGAAAACCCGGCCATTGCTGCCTTCATTGCCCGCCGGCCCGAAACAATCATTGAATTCATGTTAAAGTACTATTCTAAAACCGATCTTATGAAACCAGAAATTTTTCAGAAGTTTAAAAACCTCTTCGCCGCTGCCCCCGATGAGGTTCAGCAGTCCAAGGCGTACGATCAGGCAGTCGAACTGCTCGAAGCCGATCATCTGGAGGAAATCACAAATTTAGAGGCCTCATTTCAAACGAAGGTCACCGCCTTTGAATCTCAGCTCCAGACATCTGCCGATCAGCTTTCAGCTGTGAATGAGCAGCTCGCAACAACCACCGAACAGCTGGCCGCTTCCACTGCAGGGACAGCCGTGCTGGAGAAGCAAATCTCAGATTTATCATCCCAGTTAGCTTCCCTAAAGGACCAGCTCAGCGCCAACCCAACCAAAGTAACCTCCGGCGATCCCCAGGTCACCGTCGGCCACCCCGAAGTGAAATTCGGAAAAGAACTCCTCGCCGAAATGCCCGCATATCTAAAGGACAAACTCAAAAAATAAAAACATTTCATTTTCAAATCTCCAAATTTCCACATCCCCAAATCTTCAAATTTCCACATCCTCAAATCCCTTCGCCATGTCAAACATCTTCTCCCACGGCATCTCGCCCGCCTTCACCAAGCAGTCCATCCACGACTATTTCATCGCCCCGTTTTTCATGGGCGAAGACATCCGTGGAGCCATCACCGTGCGCTCCGACATCAAAGGCACCGAGCTTCTGAACAAGATCTCACGGCCATCCTTCATCACCAAGCCCAAAACATCCGCCGGGTTCACTCCAACAGGATCCTTTGCCCTTTCTACCCAGTCCATCACCGTGGCGCCCATGGCCCTGGAATTCGAGCAGAATGCCCGCGCCTTCTGGGGTTCCATCCTTGAGCAGTTGTTAGCTACCGGCTATAAGGAAGACGACATCGAGCAGATGAAACAGCCCGATGTATGGAACAAGATCATGCTGCCCATCATCGCCCAGGCCGGCCAGCAGGACCTCATCCGCCAGATGTTCTTTGGCAATCCGCTGCAGGAGGTGCTCTCTTCCGGCATTCCCACCGGGGTCATTGATACCAATTTTTCAGGTTATCAGGGATTCTTAACCCGCTTTATTGCCGATGTTTTATCCACCGCCATCCCGGCCGCCCAGCACGTGGTTGTTGCTTCGGCCACTGCGGCCGTTAAAGCTGAGAAGATCCTCACCTATACGGCTGGCACGGATACGTACCTTGTACTGACCATCAATGGCGTGGCCTATTCTCAGGCTTATGCCAGTTCAGCGACCGTTACCTGCAACAACTGGCTTACGGCCCACAAAGCCGCTGTCGAAGCCCGTGGTGGAGCATTGAGCGGGGTCATTGTAACCAACCCATCGGCCGGGGCCATCAAGGTGGTCAGCAAGTTCAAAGGACAGGATTTCACCTTCACCGGAGCGGTTACCGGCAATGGTACAGTTGCCGCTTCTGGTGTTGTCGCGGCTACCAAGCAGGGTAAATTGGCTGCCAATGAAGCTGATTCAACGTTTGAGGCCATGATCGATGCTGCCCGTCCCGAGATGTTCGAGTTCCCGCTGGTGTTCATGTGCACCCGCTCGATGTGGCGCAACCTGGTCCATACCGTCAAGGCCAAGACCACCGGCGACCTTCCGCTCACCATGATGCTGGGCGGACTTCCGGTTCCCTCTTACGAAGGTTATCCTGTGCTGGTCCGTCCCGACTGGGATACCTGGATCGCCAGTTACCAGAATGGCGTCCAGCCCCACCGCGCCATGTTCACCACCCAGCAGAACCTGATCTTTGGCACCGACGGCCTGATGGACACGAACGACATCGAATCCTGGTACAATACCGACCTGCAAATGAGAAGGTACAGAGTTCAATACAAAGCCGCCACCGCCTACCTGCACTCCGAACTCTTAGTACTGGCCGGCTTCGGAGATTAACAATTGGTCATTGGTAATTAGTAATTGGTAATTCGACTCATGTCTTCTAAAAAGACCCATAATCCTCAGCCTTCTCCAAGTCCTCGTTTCTACGAGTTCAGCTATTCTCCTGTCCTGGACCTGGTCGATACCGATGTGATTTTGGATCCTTCGAACATCAATGTGTTTGTCCCTTTTGGAATCGACAACGCCCTGCCCCGACAGCTCATCAAGCTCGCCCGCGAAGTTCCTGTTCACCGGGCCATTTTGAACTCTAAAACAAACTACATCCTGGGGCAGGGTGTTCAGTCCTCCGATCCGGTAACCGCTTCATTTCTGCAGCAACCGAATAACCGCAAGGAACTCTTTTCAGTGACTCTCAAAAAACTCTGCTTCGACTACCTCACCTTCGGCAACTGCTTTTACGAGCTGGTCACCAACAAGAAACGATCCTTCGTCTTTGTCTACCATCAGGATGCCTCCCGCGTTCGTTTGCATACCGATGGCAAACAGGCGCTCATCCACCCGAACTGGGATCTGTTCAGAGGCAACAGCGACAAGCACCTGAAATCCATCAGCCTCTTTCCGGAATTCTCTACTGGCGACGATGGACTGCTTCACTCCGTAGTCCACATCAAAGACTACGAGCCGGAGTTTACCTGGTATGGCATCCCATCTTACTTTGCCGGCATTCGCAATGTCATCATCTCCGGGCTTACAAACATCTGGAACCAAACCCGCCTTGAATCCTCCTTCGCATCTCCCGGTATGCTGGTCATCCCGGGAGTGAACTCCGAGGCCGATGCCACGGCGCTGAATACAACAATGGCAGGGTACTTCGGGGCATTGGGTACAAATTCTGGTAAAATTGTTTTACAATACCTCTCAGACCCGGCACCGGGCGCAGCAGTGGGCGAAGTGAAATTCGTCCCCTTCAGCCGCGACAACGAAGCACATTGGCTCGATCTGCATACCCAGAGTGAACTCTCGCTCATTACCATCCACAACTGGTTCCCTTCGCTCACCCCGTACTCCGATATGAAATCCTCGTTCGAATCCGGACGAATCCTCAACGAATACGAGGTAGCCATGGCCACGGTGATCAAACCCATCCAGCAGGTCTTTCACCAATCCCTGCAAACATCCCTTGCAGCGTGTGGGTTACTACTCAAAGATTTCGAGTTTATCAATTCTCCGCCCGTCTCGCGTATCAACCCGATGAATTTTGTCTGGGAGGTCCGCCGCGACTCCGGGCTCGAATTCGACAAGAACGACCCGGCTCAGAACGTCCTGGTCCTTCAACTCCAAAACACCTTCTCATCAATAAATCGTAATTCGTAATTGGTCATTGGTAATTGGTAATTGGTAATTATGACAGCCCTCATGTCCCCCCTCGAAATCATCTCAATCGCTTACATCACCGAACTCGACCCGGCCATGATCAAGGATTCATTCATTCTCACGGCCCAGGTTCAATACATCAAACCGGTGCTCACTGCTCCGCTTTATGACGATGTGCTACTCGATCCTTCAGGGGCGCTCTATGGTACCCTGGTCGAAGATTACATCAAACCATGCCTGGCATACTACGTCAAGGGAAACATGCTCAACCAGCAATTGCTTGAAACTTCTCAGTACACCACCGGCTCTGATCCTGCCCTTGCTCAATCCCTGATGGATGTCTCAACAGCCGTGATGATCTCCCCTGAACATCGTCGGGACATCGTAAAGGAAGTATTCGCAATGGCCAAATACAAACTGGATTTGCTCGTGGCGTATCTAATCGACCAGAAGTTTCCATTATACACCCTGCCGACAGCCCGTCGCATAGCCGGAATACGAATCACATAAAAAAATATTATTTCATTTTCAAATCTTCAAATCTTCAAATCTTCAAATTCCTTAAAATGGCACAGGTTCAACGTAGAGTGGTTTTATGCGATATGGACATTGCCACTATCGTCGCTGAAGGTGGTACGGCTTTTACTCCTTCCGTACAAATTCCCAATGGCTGCACCAAGATAACCGTACAATTCAAGTATCACGGCATCGACAATGCTTTTGGTTGTATTATGTATCAAAGCCTCAACGGCATTGATTTCGATGAGTGCCGAACAATCGACGAAATGCCTATCCAAATACTAATGGACATTGATTCTGTTTCTATGACATTAAATGTCAGCGAACTGCTCACTACCTGGATTCGCTTCCTGGTTGAAACTGGCGATTGCACCACTGGCACACTTGATAAGTTCTTGGTGTTATTCGCCGCTTAATATAACTATTGATATTATGGGTCAATCTAAATATTATCAAGTCAGTTCATTAAGGTCAGGAGTGACCAACTACAGGGATTATGCCAAGCAACTTCATGCAATTTCCAGGCCCTCGCTTCCTGGGGTTCTCCGCACATGGGCTGATTACAATTATAACATGTGCCTGAGCAAAGTCTCTGGAAATTCAGTACAAGTTCTTGCAGCGTTCGTTGCAAAGGGCATAACTACTGGTTTAACCCCGGTGGTATTGCTGGTCGATGGGTATAATCTCTTGCTGACCAAAAACAGGGCCAGTTCATTTGCAGTCAGGGTCATTGGTATTCTTTCAACGCTTAATGCCGGGTTTTGCCAGGAAATAAGGGGTGTTATTTCCATTGGAGCAAACAATGCCTCTGCAGCGCTTCTTTCGCCAACCGTTGATACAGTTATGCTGAGTAGCAGTGTAGGATTATCTGCTGTTGCAACCGCCGATACAATCAATGGAGCGTTGAAAATTACGGTCACCGGTGCAGCAAATGAATCCATTCGTTGGATTGCCCAGGTTGAAATGCTTGAAATCGCTATTGTCTAATCATTTTAAATCAAAATAATATGCCACTCTCCCGCACAAAAATCACCTGCAACCTCGACATCGCCGACGGCGATTCGTATCTCGATTACGTCCAGGTTCCCGATAGTTCCATGAACATCTCCGCCCAGTTCATCTACTGCGGCCTTGACGCCGATGTAACCGTTACGCTCCAACAAAGCCTCGATGGTTCAAAATTCGACGATGTCACCAGTATGGTTCTCGACAAAGACGATACCTCCGCCACCCTCAACGTGATGAACCTGCTCACAACCTGGGTCCGCTTCAAAATAACCGTAGGCACCGCCAAAACCGGAACCATCACCGACTGCTATTTTTCATTCAATTAAATAATCTCCACATCCCCAAATCTTCAAATCTCCACATCCTCAAATTTTCACATCCCCAAATCTTCACATCCTCAAATCCTCAAATTCCCATGGGCTCCTCAACCTTCTTCAACAACAGCCAGAGCGCCGCCGCCGGCGAATCCGATTATCAGCAGCACAGTCTGCTTGGCACCCCTCCGGCAGCTCCGTCATCCGGACATATCCGCTCTTTCGTCGATGACCACGGGGTGATGAACCTGCTCGATGCCGATGGCGATATCCTTAAAGTGATTACCGGCACCCAGGCCGATGTCGATGATGCCGTTTCCGATAAGCACGCAGCCGGTACCGATCAGGGCCTGGATACCGGAGGCACAAACGCCGTAACAGCTGCCGATGTCAAATCTGCCGTTGACCTTAAGCATTCTAACGCTAATGATCATGCCAACACCCTCGACCATTCAAACGCCGCTGACCACACCCAGGGTACCGATACCGGTCTTGATACCGGAGGTTCAAACCCGGTCACCGCTGCGACAATCAAGGGCGTCACTGACCTTGTCTCTCCTGGCGCTGGCGCAAACTCGGCCATTGTAGGCACGGGTGGAGCCGGCCATCTCAATACGGCTGCGGGCACCTGCAATATCGTGGGAGGCAACGACAATACCGCCGCTGGCAATAACAACCTGGTGGCAGGCGAAGATCACGCCACCGTTGCCGGTAATGATAATATTGTTGCCGGTAAAGCCAACGCCGCTTCAACCTCCGGGTCTCACTATAATTCAATCGCAGGTGAAAGTAATGCAGTAGAAGGCACACACAACCTGGTGGCAGGCTATTCACATGTGGTCACAGGCAACAAGAATGCAGTGTCAGGGAACGACAACACCTGCATCGGTAGCAACAATCATGTCGAAGGTAGCACGAATGACCTGCAGGCCTCCGATGGCCATTGTGAAGGCACGTCAAATTCATCCAATGGCTTCAACCATGTCCACATGGAGGGAAAAAGCTGCGCTGCATATAATCACACGCAGCAAATCAAGGGTGGAGGCATCTTTACCGGTGGTGATCTTGGCGATTGCCAGGTTACCCATATCATCGCCAAAGGCATCACACCAAGCGATGACCCCGTTGATCTTTTGGTTGACCCAACCTATTATATTACGTTGGCCCAATTTAAAATCTATGCTTTCTTCATCCGGGTATTGGCAACCAGTGGCGATTATGCCTCTGCCCAGCATGCCACAATCGCTGGCATGATAAAACGCGGAGAACTGGCCAGCACCACAGCCCTTATCGGAACACCCGTCCTTGTAAATGTGGCCGATAATACAGGCGACAATATTACAATTGAAGCCACAGCCGATACCACCAATGGAGCTTTGAAAGTTACAGCCACAGGTTTGCACGACACGCCCATGCATTGGGTAGCCTACATCGAAATGGTTGAAACAACGACCTTCTAATCACTTTAACCCTTGGTCAAGAGCGCTAAAATATTCGGTCTTCCAATCCTTCAGGCAATCAGCCTGGCCACATTCATCATGGGTGTTATTTCAGTCTGGATTCACCTCGAAATCCAAATTGCAGCCATCAACGTGGAGATCATCAACCTGAAAAAGAATGTTGAAGCACACTGCAGCGAAAACCGCAAAGAGCTCGATGCCCTTAAAATTGACATCAAATCCGACACCCGTGAAATTTTAAAGCAAATCAACGAAATCCATGTCTATCTGCGAAAAAAATAATTGGTCATTGGTCATTGGTAATTGGTCATTGGTAAATGGTAATTGGTAATTATGAAAACCCGTCTCTTCACCAACTGGCGTACCTCCCTGCTGGGCGCCTTGTTTCTTTTGATCAGCCTTGTTCTCGTCTTCAATAAGATCATCGCCTGGGGCGAGTTTATGGCCTTCCTGCCGACTATATTCGGCCTGCTGTATGTCAAAGACACCATCTTTCAGGTAAAATCAAAAGAATAAACCATGGCCGATATTAATCTGCTTGCTCCGAAAATCTTTAAATGGGAAGGAGGCTTCGCCGACGATCCCCTCGATCATGGAGGCGCCACCAATATGGGCGTAACCATATCAACCTGGCGTCAGGTAGGTTACGACAAAGACGGTGATGGCGACATCGATAGCGACGACATTAAACTGCTCACCAAATCCGATGCAACGGCAGTGCTTAAAAAGTTCTATTGGGATCGATGGCGTGCCGATGAAATGAATAACCAGGCCCTGGCCGATATCCTGGTCGACTGGCTCTGGTGCAGCGGCAAATGGGGCATCATCATTCCGCAGCGTCTGCTTGGAGTACCCGACGATGGCATCGTGGGCCCGGTAACCATCTCCAAAGTCAACAGCGCCAATCCCTGGCAGCTCAAAATCAGGATATACAAGGTCCGCGTCGCCTTCATCCGCAGTATCATCAGCAGAGACCCATCCCAGAAACGATTTGAAAACGGCTGGCTAAGGCGACTTAACGACTTCTTATGAGCAAAAAATTCGTCACTCGTCATTCGTCATTTGTCATTCAATATTCCCTGCCATGAAACCCATAATCGTTACTCTATTCCTACTTCTCCTCGCAAGCTGCTCACCCTCATACCGCCTAAACCGGTTACTCGCCCTGCATCCCGAGCTAAAAACGCCCGACACCCTTATAATCAAAGATTCTGTGATAATTCCACAACTCAGGGTCGATACCCTGTTCGATTATAAAACCATCCCCGATACCGTAATAATCCAGAAAGATCGCCTTCAGATCAAACTCCGTAAAATCCACGATACAATCTTCCTTACGGGCAACTGCAAAGGCGACACAGTGTATATCACGCGAAAGATTCCGGTCGAAAAGATCAAAATCGTCAAACCCGATAGGCTTGATAACTTCATCTCCAAACTGCCATGGATAGTGATCGGGCTTATCTGCCTGGTATTGCTGTTCGTATTCATCCGGTGGTTCCCGAAGCAATAGAAAGCCGGCGCCCGGCTGGTTATCAAACATCAGCTCTAAAAAAGTATTTGATTAGGCAAATATTAAAAAACCAGTAACTTTACACTGGTTAAGGCACAGTTATGCGACACATTTACACGAATCGGGGGTTGACATTCGTTACATCCAGGAGATTCTGGGACACCGGAGTACGAAAACGACTGAAATTTACACCCATGTCAGTACACGAAGCATTCAGCATATCCGCAGTCCGCTCGATGATTTATGAACCGGCCATCACCCTGCGCCTCCAAATAGCAAAAAATATAACACGCTACATCCCCTCCCCTATACACCTTTCCAGAGAGGCTCAGCAGCACTTCTCCGACAGGTGTTATAAGTGAGTTATGTGCCATAGTTAAGAAAAACCTTTCAATAAAAGAGTTTACATATAAAGAAACATTTCGTACCTTTGCCTGACCAGAATAAGAAGTATGGACAAATTTTTCAACATCGAATTTTTGGAAGAGGCATTCGAATTTCTAAAAGCTATTGATAAAAAGCATCACGAAAAAATCCTATTCAATATTCGTAAAGCTCAGGTTGAACAAGACCCTGAACTTTTCTCAAAGTTGAAAGATGATATTTGGGAATTTAGAACTCTATACCAAGGGTTGAAATATCGTTTGCTTTCTTTTTGGGATAAAACAGATTCAGAAAACACATTAGTTGTTGCAACCCATGGATTAATTAAAAAGCGTAGTAAGGTTCCAGAGAGTGAGATCCAAAAAGCGAAGCAAATTAGGATTAAGTACTTTGAGGACAAAGAAAAATCTAAAAAGAAAAGGAAATGAAAACATACACATTAGATGAAGTTCAAGATAAACTTATTGGAAAAGTCGGCACGCCCGACCGGGATCGATTTGAATATGAATTACAAATGGACTTGATAGGAAAAGCCATAAAGCAAACACGTCAAGAACGTAAATTGACACAAGAAGATTTAGGAAAGCTTATTGGCGTACAAAAGGCTCAAATTTCAAGAATTGAAAGTAATGCAAGTAATGTTACCATTGACACATTGATGCGAGTATTTGGTGCACTGCAGGCTCATGTGAAATTACAAATAGAATTACCTCACTTAAAAATTAGTGTAGGCCAATAACTACGGCACATAACGAGCGTGCAGCCACAATGCGGGGAAGCGTGGTCAGGAAAGCAGCTGGTGCTACTGAACGAGCAAACGAAAATCAAATATAGAACCTGCTAAAACCCGCACTGTGGATGCACGCGGGGCGTTACCACAAATTTTGATGAAATTTAGTTGCATTGCTTCTATATTGATAAAATGTACTTATATTTGTACTTCTAAATGTACAATAATATTAAAACATGTTAACGACAACGATTTCCGATTTTCGAAAAGATATTAAAAGATATCTGGATCGGGTTACAGAAAATTTCGAAACACTTATTATCAACAGGGGAAAAGATAGTGGAGTGGTTATTATCTCATTGGAAGAATATAATTCATTGAGTACCACCCAACATGAGCTTTCATCCAAGATAAATGAGAAACGGTTGGATGCCGCAATTGAGAAATTGAAGAGTGGGTCCTCATTTCAAAAAGAACTAATTGAGAAATGAAGTACACATTCGTGGATGAATCCTGGGAGGATTACTTGTATTGGCAGAGGACCGACAAGAAAATGATGTTAAAGATTAACGAATTGTTGAAGGATATTTCGCGAACTCCTTATTCTGGACTTGGCAAACCTGAACCTTTGAAATATAAGTATAAAGGATTTTGGTCGCGTAGAATAACTGATGAACATCGCTTGATCTATAGATTTTCGGATGATGAGATACTGATAGCCAAGTGTAGGTTTCATTACGACTGAGAATTCAAAACTTGTGCTAATCGAGTAGGCGGCTCCGGCCATTGCTGACCGGAGTGCACCTCTCACACCACCGTACGTACGGGCCACGTATACGGCGGTTCGTTAAACATGAGCAATCTTTGAATAGACCTCCTCGAAAGAAATGTAACCCCTTTGTTTTAACCGTTCCAGAGGGATCGTAGTGGTCATCATGGGGCTTTGAGATATAAACCATCCACTGTGCCTGCAATACGCCCAGGCAAAGGCATGATCAGGATCAACCCCCAATTGAATAAACGCACGACGACGGCGGTTAGGCCGCTTCCACTGTTTCCAAATACAATAGCGTAAGCGGTTACGGACCCATCCGTCCAACTCGTGCAGTTTGCCCCACATCGTGGCCAATTTGAAGTAGTTCACCCAGCCACGGGTAAGTGAGTTGAGTTCCCTTATCCGCTCGTCGAAGGTCATCGGGCTGGTTTTACGGGTGACCTGCCTGATACGGTCTTTAAGCTGATCGAACCTTGCCGGATTTACCCGTAAATTATACTTGCCCCACTCACCACGCTTGAACGTGGAAACAAAGGCGTAGCCAAGCAGATTAAAGGTCACCGGACGCCGAATCCCTGTCTTCTTTTGGTTGACCTTGAGTTTCAGTTTTGTTTCGATAAACCTTGTGATGCTTCGCTTCACCCTCCATGCTGCACGTTTGCTTTTCAGGTATATGCTGCAGTCATCTGCATACCGGACGAAGTGCAATCCACGGCGTTCCAACTCCTTGTCCAGTTCAGTTAACATGATATTGGATAGTAGTGGACTCAGCGGGCTGCCTTGCGGTGTACCGATACTGCGTTCCTGAATCAGGCCATTTACCAGAATGCCCGCTTGCAGGTATTTCCGGATTAATTTCAAAACCATACGGTCTTTAATCTTCCGATTTAACAGGCTCATCAGGTAGTCCTGATTTACCATGTCGAAGAAAGATTGCAGGTCTAAATCTATGATGACCTGATACCCTTCATTGATATGTGTTTGAGCTTGCTTTACTGCTTGTTGTGCATTCCTGCCCGGTCGGAAGCCAAAACTGCTGTTGGAAAATTCCGGTTCCCAAATCGGACTTAAAACCTGATTAATCGCCTGTTGAATCATACGATCTGTAACAGTCGGGATGCCGAGTAGGCGTTTACCTCCGCTACGCTTAGGGATTTCAATCCCCAATACAGGTTGCGGTTGGTAGTTGCCATGTTCGATTTCCGACCTTATTTCGCCCCATCGCATTTGCAGGTATCTTTTCAGTTCACTTACCTGCATCCGGTCGGTTCCGGCGCTGCCATGGTTACGAACAACCTGATCGTACGCTCTGGTCAGATTCGATTTTGAGAGAATTTCATCGAGTAATCCCATCTGATGTTCTTTGCTTTGCTGTCTCTGCTATAGACGTTACCATTAGCTGAGCCGTCGGCTTTCGTTGCTTTCTGGTATGGGTACAGATGTTCAGCGTTTAACGTTCCATCCTTCATTATTTCTGTGAGCCATCCGGCTATCTATGCCGGCTCGTTTCCGCAACTACTATGACCTCTGCTGACTTCCCAGAGTGTCGTTACCGATACTCCGGGATCTCCCCCGGTAAGAGCATCTTCATTCCTCCGATTCCTGCAGCATCTACATAACTACCCTTTTTGTGCTATTTGGGCATTGCAAGGCTGTGGTTGCTTACCCGGGTAACTATGCCTCATATGCCGTTCTGTTCGTCAGTACCGAATTTTGCAGTCCCGCTTCCTTCAGTGTATACTTTACAGTAAACCACCTTGCGGCTTGCTAATACTTCCGGGTGTCCCCGGCGTAAAAGGGTCTTTCACCCTCTGGAAAGTACCACACTTGCTATAGGCTATCTCAAAAAGATTTGTATTTTTGGACTTTTTCAACAGCTTACAACAAGTGTGCGCTGCATGATGCTCATGCGGGGCACACACAAATCGCTAACCGCAACAAAACCAAGGTATTGTTGCTTTACAAAAGTTTCACCATTGCTGCGTTTAGCGATGGGGCGTTAGGTCCAATGCTATGAAAGTCACATTAAAATGAATTTTAAAATAGACAAACAAACTGCAAATGATTTAGAACTTTTCGAGAAATCAAAAGGTGATAGTTCGATATTCTCGTTATTCAATTCTACAAAGTCAATTGGCGGAAAAGATGAATTACAAAGAATTTTTTCTGTCCCTTTTTCAGATATTGACCTTATTGAAAAGCGAATCGAGCTAATTCGCTTCTTCCAGAACTCATTAGCAACTATAGAAATAGATAAAAATGTTCTTGATCTCATAGAGTATTATTTATCCCGGAAAATAGACTCATCTACTTTTTCATTATCACAATCATATTCAAAAGCGCTGAAGAATATGATTTGGCCAAGCAATGAATATTATATCCTGCAAAGAGGGGTTAAGTATCTCATAAAAACGCTGAGCGATCTCTATACTTTTGCTTTAACTGTTAGTTCTCAACAGATTCCAGATACTGTAAAAAAATTCATTAAGACAATACTTGAAACCATTGAAAATTCATCACTAAAAATTGTTTTAAACCTGAAGAATAAAGAAAAACTATATCCTCATGAATATACAAACCTTAATACAATCTTCCGGAGAAATGAGATTAGTGGTGTAAGAAAGTTGTTACAAACAGTCTATGAAATTGATGTTTATACAACAATAGCAGTTGTTTCAAAGAATCGAGGATTTACTTTTCCAACTTTCACAAAAGAATCGAACTATTTGGAAACAAAAGAAATCTTTCATCCTTTTATTGAAAATCCCGTTGCCAATGATTTTGTCTTAACGTCCGACAAGAGAGTATGTTTTATAACCGGACCTAACATGTCTGGTAAGTCAACATTTTTAAAAACTTTAGGCATTTCTATATACTTGTCCCATTTAGGCTTCCCGGTTCCGGCTAAGAGTTTCAAGACTTCAGTATTCAATGGTGTGTTTACAACAATTAACCTATCAGATAATTTAAGTAATGGATATAGTCATTATTACAACGAAGTTCTAAGAGTCAAGTATGTCGCTGAACAAATTAATAAAGGCGGAAATTTTTTCATAGTGTTTGACGAACTATTCCGTGGCACAAATATTAAAGATGCGTATGAGGCTTCTTTAGCTGTTATTGAGGCATTCTCCAGCCTTAATAGAAGCGTTTTTGCGCTTTCTACTCATATTATCGAAGTAGCAGATAAACTAAAAGAAAACTCATTTATCTTCTTTAAGTACTTTGAAGCTAATTTGATCGAAGGAATTCCTCAATATAATTATCAAATCAAAGATGGGGTTACGAATGAAAGAATAGGAATGTACATTTTGAATAAAGAAAAGGTTTTGGAAACGATCAATAATAAAAATTGACAGCACAGGCATAACGCTTCAGGTGTCATGAATTATTCTGAAGAATTTTGAATTAAACCTTTCACGAATAGAAAAGATTGCGTAATTTTGTATCCAAATGAATACACCGGAATAAATGTACAAAATTGAGAAAACAGACGATTTTGACAAATGGCTGAGAAAACTAAAAGATTTAAGAGCTAAAGCCAAAATATTGTTTCGCATTCAAAAGATTGAGAACGAGGAGCACTTTGGTGATTGTGAACCTGTTGGCAATGGGATTCGGGAACTAAGAATTGACTACGCTAAAGGATACAGAGTATATTTTAAAGAATCAGACGGAAAAATTATTATTCTACTTATTGGTGGAGATAAGTCAACCCAGCAGAGAGACATTGAAAAGGCAAAAGAGATTTTAAAACGAATTAAAATAGTATAGAAATGGAAACTTCAAAATTTGATATAGCAGACTATTTAGATAGTAACGAAATGATTGCGGAATATCTTAATGCTGTTTTAGCAGAAGGAAATGATTCCGATGTAATTACAGCAATCGGACATATTGCAAAATCAATTGGTATGACAAAAATTGCTCAAGAAACCGGATTAAGCAGACCAAGTTTATACAAAGCTTTATCGGATGGATCTAAACCTCAGTTTGAGACAATTATGAAAGTATTAAGAGCAATAGGCGGACAGATACAAATAAATCCCATGACTGCATAAAGAAAAACGCACACAAAAACTACATGTCAATTGGCGTTTCGGTGCGGACAACAAAGTCAGAGACATGAATCAATTCACAATTTTCTTATTTGCATTTCTGACATTACAATCTTATGCTCAACAAAAAACATTGTTAATCTTTGATTTGCAAAATCATACGGTTGATTCTGTTAAAAATATTCAATACGATTCCACAAAGCTTTATGATCGAACCAATTATTACCTTGGTACAATTGACACGCTGACTGAAGTGTTGGAACAGATCCCACCAGAATACAATCTCTATCCTAACAGCCAATTTACACGAAAAAGAAGAGCATCTGTCGATTACGATATTTCGAAATACCCAATCAGAACAAGTGTGAAAATTTCATTTGAAAGGAATGATACATTATCAAGTGACTGCTCAGGCAGTATGGTAAGCAGAAGACATGTATTGACAGCCGCTCATTGCGTTTCATGGATGAATACGGACACCTTGATGTTTGATTCATTGTACGTCTGTCCCATTTTTGATAATGGGCAAAATAGTGTCAATTTCCCATGTAGTTGGGTTCAGAAAATATTTCTATTTAAAAATTGGTCCCTGTCTGGTGAGGATTTCGCAATTCTTCAATTAGAAGAATCTATTGGAGATTTAACCGGCTGGCTAAGTATCGGCTTTAATGATACAGACAGTTCATTGCTAAATGGAATATATTATAAATTTTCCTATCCAGCCCGTACCATGTTTCCTATTGATTCTGCTGAATATAATGGAGATACATTGTATTACAATTATGGCAAAATTGATATTGTCACCAATAATCAAATAGGAATAAATCATACCCATGGAATCCAGGGTGAAAGCGGCAGTTCATTAATTAAAGTGGAGAACCATCAGAGTTATACAAGTTATGGTGTATTATCTTTCTCAAATAACCTAATGCACTGTAAAATAAATAATTGGAAATATTACTATTTGGAATCAATTCTACATAACGATTTAATATTTGGAATTACTGAAGAGAATTATGATGCTGAAATTTCGATATTCCCTAATCCGGCAAAAGATAAAATATGGGTAAAAAATAATGGACGATCTGAAATCATAGGAATATCAGTTCGTGATATTTTGGGGAATATTCTGTTGCATAAAAATCCTCCCTTTTCAAGTATTGATTTAAGTGCCTTACCAACAGGAATTTACTTTGTTCAATTTATATTGAAAAATTCACACGTGACCAAAAAACTAATAATAAATGGCAGCTAATCGAGTAGGCGGCTCCGGTTGGACAAGCCGGTGCATCTGACCACCTTGCGCCGATTTAAACCATTGCAAAATTTGTTTAACTTTGGTCACACGAATGGATAACTGATCTCTATTATCCCCTGGCGCATAACTAATTCACTCTTACCATGAAGAATTTATCGACCAAATATGCCCACTGGGGTGTTCTTTGCATCATTTTTATCCTTGTCGTTCTATACTACTTTTTCTCTGCTGGTTATTATGGTTCCACTGAAAACATAACTCATTTTCTGTACTCAAAATGGGCTTTTCAAATGCCCGAATTTTTCATTTATCCCTGGGCCAGACCGCTATATACC
>Ga0268283_1000517_pt1 | contig 24829 bp, 36 predicted proteins | sample saktaG_13_FD_190140 | JGI IMG/M metagenome (GOLD analysis project Ga0268283, IMG submission 190140) | Saline water microbial communities from Sakinaw Lake, British Columbia, Canada - sak_2013_06_06_36m | ecosystem: Environmental > Aquatic > Non-marine Saline and Alkaline > Saline ... | reverse complement strand
AGGGTAAATTCCAAAGACAGAACAAGAAAAGGCCGGCACACGGGTGAAAGTCCCGAGCTCTTTCATTGCCCTGCAATGAATGTGGTAGCAGTGACCGGCCCTTTTTATTTACCAAAATCAAATTACAATGCTATCACAAAAAGAGCATGGCAGTACGCTGCCAACCGTGTTCAGCTTTGATGAACACCATCCATTAAGGACAATCGTCCTGGAAGATCAACCCTGGTTCGCTGCAATTGATGTTTGCGACATTCTTGATCACACAAACCCAAGTAAGGTTATTAAACGGCTCGATGATGATGAACGGGCTAAACTTTTGGCAGGTCGTCAAGGAGCAACCTGGTTTGTTAATGAATCAGGTCTTTATGGACTTGTCTTCAGATCCAACAAACCAGAAGCACGCCGGTTCCGCAAATGGGTAACAAGCGAAGTAATGCCTGCTCTCCGCCGCAAAGGATCCTATTCCATGACCGTGGCCCCCGATTTGCTGGGATTGCACGGGGTAATCATTAACGGGCATCCGTATTACGACTACCTTGAATTGCTGCAAAGGCTTCGACTGAGCACAACCAGTGGCAGCCGGGATAGCCGCCGTCGTCGCAATCCGCAGGAATTCTGCAGCTTCAACGACCGCATTCGCGTATCTGGAAATTTTTCGGGCTACATCATGCGCATGGCACGCATCCGCAAGGAGCAGGCCGAGATCAGAGAGCGCAGGATCAAGTACCTGAACCAGCTTGAAGATACCCGCAACGGCCAGCTGCAGATTTTTGAGAAAGGAGGTGAGGGATGATCGTAAGCAAGGACGGTAAATTTGAACTTGTGGTTCCGAATCTGGACTGCGAAGAGATCAGAGATAGGATCAGGGCTTTATCCCGCTTGGTGAGTGTAGCCAGTGACCTTAATCCACTGGACCTTTCCCTGATCATGGTGATGATCACCGATCACCTTCCGGGTGATGAACTGATATTTCGTAATTGAAAAGCGCATCAGCGTAACAACAGTGAAAACCCGGTCTCAAGCCGGGTTTTTTGTTTCAACCACGATCTGGATCTTTTGTGCAGTCATCGGGTATGACTCATAGAGGATCTTCGCGCTGTCGTCGGTGATCTGTGAAACGTAAATCACCTCGAATTCCCTTATGCCATCATCCCGGTTCACTTTACGGGTGGTTAACCTGGTGAGCGGAGAATTCATATTGTCGCCCGTCCAGCCGTGCAGGGCTGCATGAATGTTCAACAGTAAGTCAAAGATACCCTCGGCCCTGGTACGTTGCACCTGAGGGGCTTTAATGTTGGAATTTGAGAGGCGCATGTCGGCCACCCTGATCGAAACGCTGGCATTGCCGAGCTGCACGTGCTGTCCCTCGTTGGTCCAGGCGACCTGATTCACGTCGATCAGCACGCAGGGCCACTTCACCGGCTGGTTCGGGTTGTAATAATCCAACTGTCCCCAGTCTTCATCGATATATTTCAGGGCAGGTACCTTTTCCTGCAGGCGAAACTTGATCAGGTTTATAAGTTGTTTCATCGCTTTAATTGTTGATTAATTGATGTTTCAAAGTCTTTCATGCTGCGGTCTACGACGGCTTGTACTACCCGGTCAACCCCTTCATGGGGGCCCAAGAATTGCCGCTGCTCAATTTTGATTTTACTGCCGATTTTTTTCAGGGCCATGGCCTTCCAATACCCGGCTTCAGCGACAAAGGCCCGGTTACGGGCTGTGTTTCGGGCCTGTCCTTTGGCCGTTTTGGTCACGGTACCCGAAGTTTTATAGTACATCGCCCAGAAAAACCGCTTCATTTTGGCTGTTACGGTGATGGTTCCTCCCTCGTTATGGATAGCGGCATAGGGCAGGGATGAAAAGAACTGGATCCCGTTACCCTTGACCACTCCCCGGATGCTTCGCCTGAGTGCCCCCGTGCGCATAAGCAGGGATCCCCGGCGGTTCGGCATACGGGTTTGCTTCCAGGGATCATCAAAAAACCCCTTCCGCTCGAAGTTCTTGTCGAACTCATCCATCAGGTCAACCTTCAGGTCGGTAAGCAGGTTCTGGAAGAAGTCGTTTTTCATTGCTTTTTAAAAATATTTTAAATCAGGTGAACGAAATGTCGAAATCTGTTGTATCTTTGTTTTCCCAAGTTAAGCATCATGGCATTTTCAAAAGAAATACAGGAGAAATTTCGCAAGATTGAAGAGCAGCAAGATCGCGAATGGGCAGCCATGACAGAGCCGGAAAAAGAACAGGTGCGCATTGCAGGCCGCCGTTTCGCAAAGAAGGTTGATAGCTGCTATCCCCCCGATGCTGATTATTCAATCTCTTCCAGTTCCACCTCATAACGCAGTTCATCCTTTACTTTTATTTCCTTGAAATCCCTGACCATGAATCTGGTCTTGCTTTTGAATAGTACTTCAGCCTCCTTCCAATGTTCACTCAGAGGCTGAACGTCCCTGGCGTTCTTTCCATGAATCCTAAATAATGTTGAATGTTCCCCTAAGTTGGATGCACCAAAATCCTCGGCAATCGTTTTCTTTTTGGTTGCACTTGTAAAGTTATGCTCTTCTTTTGGAGTCTGGTCTTCAAAATGCTTTTTGTACAATTGCACAACTTCGGGTCTTAAGCTCTTGCCTCTAAAATATGCCTGGTCTTTATCCTTTGGGAGTTTATCCAGGGCAGCGTTCAATACCTTTTCGAGACTCGTAACGGAGGGAGTATTGTCTTTTTTTGCCAATCCTGAATTGAGTTTAAAATAACCGCCTTCAGTGTAGTGATTGATCGCAGCAAGTTCTTCCTTTTTCACGTTGGCGTATGGTTTGAATTTCTTATCCGTTTCAACCCGTTTAAGGCAGCGTTCGTACCCCGAACTTTCCATGAGTACTTTGATATCCTCGTCGGTGTATTCTTTGGGGACCTCTTTTTCAAGGGTCTTAGGAATAGCGGCTTTTACCTTGTAATACGGATGATTCGGAGGAAATATAACCTGTTGCTTGCCGGGATTAAACCGGAACATTTCGCCACGGTTGCGGCCTTTGGAATCGATCTGGGTGGTGGCTACTTCAGCTTTTTTGATTGAATCCCCTGAGTCGCTTTCGGGATACTTGCCTTTGGATACCTGGACTGTGGTACAGCGGCAACGCCATCCGTTGGGAGGAAAGTAAGAATCCCAGAAGGGATCATCGGCGGGCAAAGTGATCCCGGCCATGGCCCGGTGAGATTCACGTACCCGGTTATCCTGGGCGGTGCGGTACTGGAGGTTATACCTGGTTCCCTCCTGATCGAACTGGCTCCAACGGCCAGCCATTTCGGCACTGGAGGTAGCGAAAATGTATTCGGCCTGAAGGTAATTCTCGTTGTATTCTTTATGCGTTGCCATTACCTGCCGAGAGAAGTTTTGCCAGGACTGGATTTTGCCGTTCTCATCGAGTAACCTGGTTGAAACTTCCTTTAACTGAATATGGGTTTTGCAGGCGGAAAACACAAAGACATCCTCTCGGAGTTTGCTTACGGTCTCATCCGCAGGCATATTATCCTTTAACCCTTTATCGACTGCAGTATTTAGGACCCTGTTTGTCTCAGTGATTAACTTTTTGATCTGTGGATCCCCGAGCATTTTCGCCGAGTACTGGCCCTTGGAATGGATGTGCTTTGTGGCCGCTTCAAAAACCTTTGGATCGATGGCGGCTGCTTTCTTATCCTGGGCCGCCAGGGTTACGATGGAATGGCAATCGCATCCTACATGGTAGAGATTACCAAGTGATGCGTGGAGCCCCCTGAAGGGGCTTAGTCGAAAAAACTTAAACCGGCGGGACCTGTGACCTGTTTTGGCCCTGAAACTTCAACGCCGAACTTTTCCTTGACCCACTCCGGATCCACTTCCATGTATTGCATGAAACCCAGGGTCCAGGTGTAAAGCCGGTTGATGTCTTCCTGCTGCTCAAATTTGAATACCAGACCGTCGGGAATTGCGCCGATTTTAAATAGTGCATTCAGGACGACCGAGTTGAAATATCCTTCAACCATGGATTTGTCAGAATCGACCAGGCGGGATAGTAGTTCAACGGAGACTTTTTCCTTGCTCTCGTTCCCGTTTTTGGTATCCTGACCAATTACGGCCCCACTGATCAGCAGAGAGTTCTCATTATTGCACAGGCGGATGAGGTTGTTATATACATCGCCGTTGGTATCGGCTCCTTTGGCAAATTCAAACTTTTCAGTTGAGTCAATAATGAACCAGGCGGCTGCGCCCATGTCGCGCATCATTTGTTCACCCCGGCTCAGCATGGCGGGATCCTGGGTGTTGGTGTACATTACCCTGGGCGGGATCCCGTAGATCTCGCACAGCTCACTCCAACAGCTCTGGGCATATCGTTTGAACAGTACATGCGGAATGGCTTTATTGAGCAATCCGAAATCGGTTGGATTTCCGAATTCAAGAAGCCAGCTGCCGAATTCCTTTGCATTACGGTACTCTATGCCCTGGCTGTCGTTTTCATCGAGCAGCAGAATACCGTTAGTTGGTTCAATGTTATTACGCGGAATGGTAATTACCCGCAGGCCGTTTTGATCAGAGAGTAATTCAACCAGGGTAGGGCCAAAGAAAACACTGTCGAGGATGTTTTTCACCAGGTCATAATAGAAACGTGAGGAACGCAGAAGGGCCGTTGCTTCTTCATTTTCCTTGCCGTTCTGATCAGTGAGTGTGAACTGAGAGGAAATGGTCTGCATCCTGCGGTTTTCGATCTGGGAGGTAAGCAGGGCATCAAAGAGAATGTCTTTGTAAAGGTTCTGCAGGCGAATCCTGCGCGGATTCTCAATGGCTGAGGCTTGCCGTATGGCTGCTTTCCAGGTGGCGATATCGCTGCGTGCCTGGCTTACTGCTTTCGGGGCTATTTTTGAGTAATACCCGTCTTTGCGATTTTTGGCAATTTGCTGCCCTGTGGGGCTGGCTTTCAAGTTAACGGCCCCTTGGCCCTGTTTTCTGTTATTCATCGCTCACGTTTGAGGATTTGCATTAATTATTGGGTTATTCGTGGTTGAACTTCTCCTTGCTTCCGAAACGGAACATGAGAGAAACGTCTGCTTCAGGAATTGCCAGGATTGGAAGATCGGGAGAGAGTGCCGGTGCACCGGCTGATTTCCCGGTACCTGAAACTTTTTCCAGCCAGTCAATGGCCCGGTCGTAACCTTCCTTTACTTTTTCATGTATGATATCGACGTTTGCAAGTCGGCATACGTAATACAGGGCGATGTTTTTGCAGAGTTCCAGGATCAGGGGATTGCGGGCATCTTCGGTGGCCGAAAAGATGGCCGCTACGTCATAGCGTTTGCGGCCATCGTTCCAGCGACCCTGTTCGTTGGGTGAGAGGTAGCTTTTCATTTCCTCCACGGCTGCCGATATCGCCATCAAAACGATGTCGGTGGTATCATTTTCCTCTGACAGTTCGAGGATCTCGTTAAGCTGGTAACTGTAAATTACCGATCTGAGTTCGCTTTCGTTTAAAAACATCTTGTTACCGTGTTATGTGATAAGCCATTTTTTCAAGGATCTCGATGGTGACCCCTTTTTTAAAGTAACCCTGTTTGATCAGGGCTTTAAGCCGCTGTTTCTCGAATACTTTAGGTCGTCCCTCAAAGGCGATGACCAGCATTCGGCGGTTCCAGAGTTGAGCCTCTTTATTTGCAGTTCTAACGGCTCTGCGCAAGCGTATGCGGAAGATGAATTCCCGGAGTTTTTTCATATTAATAGTGTCTGTTTTCTCGTAATCCTGAAATGTATTGAGCATTGGAGGCACGGCTGCGCTGTGAAAGCATCCAGATTGCACCTTCCAGGGCATCCGGCGCGTCGTCGTGGCTTTTACTGCCTTTCTCGAACATCAGAAGCTGCTCTTCCAGCACGATCATTCCCTGGGAGTCCTTTTCTTTCTGGTTCATTGTGATCAATCCTCGTTCAAACAGGGGTTGCATGGCTTCGATACGGGCAAATTTGTCGGGTTTCTTGCGCATGTCCCCGCGCACAGGGATCTGGTGGCCACTGAGGTTACCGGCTTTCTTGAATTCATCAAGCAGCAGTTCCTGCAGGAAATTGCTTTCCATGAAATACATTACCGGCACCTGGCCCTTGACATAATCCATGATCTCGTAATGCCAGGAGACCATCGTCATTACCGAGGTTTGATCGGCATAAACTTTCAGGACGTGAAATTGTCCCTCAGGGGTCTTGCCCACGAGGATCGTAGCCTTGAAGTCAGCCGTGAGGCTTTGCTTGAAACTCGGGTCGGTGTAGCAGATGAGGGTACGATAGTGTTTGAGATCCATCATTGGACCAAACTGAATGTGCTTTTTCTGAAAGACGGTACCCTCGTTGATCGGGTTGTTCATGTACTCTTTCTGGAACCTGCGTTCGCCGATGAAGTCCCTCATGCGCAGGATCTCGTCGCGGCTGTAGTTTTCACTCCAGCTGGGGATCCCGTTTTTATCCAGGGCATTGACGGTAGTATGATGCACACCAGGTCGAAGTGAAAACCGGCTGAGGATACTGTCTTTTCCGATCCGGTTTCCTACCATTACGAATCGTCCCCGGCCCATCTCCATGGTCCCGGCCAGGGCCGTGAGCATCCATTCATGGGCATCGCCCACGCGGCGGGGATTTCGTACCAGTTCATCGTCGTCGATATCATCCACCACGATATAGTCGGGCCGTTTCCCCCGGTCCTTAAGTCCTCGGGGGCTTTGCGATCTTCCTACGGCCATGAATAAACAGCCGTCGGTGGTGTTGAATTCACCGTCGGCCCAGGAACCGGTTCTCACCTGTTCCCCAAAATCGTTAATAAAAGTCTTGTTGTACTGCAGTTCGGCCTGTAAGTCGCTAAGAAGGCGGATGGCCAGGTCTTCGCTTTTGCTCACCAGGATCATTACATTGAGCTGCTTTGGTGACTGGATCTTCAGCCACAGGGGGATCATTAGCGAAAGGTGTGAACTCTTGGCATGTCCCCTGGCCCACTCGAACAGGGCACGGGTTTCCTTGGTCTTCTTCAGGTAGTTTGCAGCATCGATCTGGAATTTCCCGCATTTTTTGGGGGCCAGTCGTCCGAAGTAAGTACTGACGAAAAAGGCATAATCCTTGCGGGCTCGCTCGATGCGGTCCTCCTTTTCCCTGGGGGAATCCTCCAGGTGAAAGTCCTCAGACAACACCCACTCGACGCGGTTATTCCAACGCTCGTGAAGTTCTTTATTTGTTCGGTAATTTGCCATTTCCGAGACGGAATTGAATATAGATATCCTGGTATTTGGTCACCATCTTGATGAAATCGTCGGTAAGGTCCCGGTAATTGGATCGTTGCTGGATCATGAAATCCTGGAAGGACATGAACGAGCTGATATCGTCATCGATCGTTGAGGATGTTTTAAGCTCTTTGAGCTGTTTGACGGCCTTTGCAAACGAATCGGCATTAAAATTTTCTTCTTTATCCAGCAAATCATTGACTCGTTGCAGGGCCTTTTGCATGAGATCATCCAGGGAGATGGTGCGGGCAGCACGTTTTCCTTCCCAGCCGCCACTGCGCTTCCACTGCAGAAGGGTCGGAGGCGAAACCCCGACACGTTTGCAGATGTCGTCTTGCTGCACTTTCTGCATGAACAGCAGGTAGGCGTATTCGTATTTCTCTGGATTCCTAACCGACCGTCCTGGTCTCTTGGGTCTGGGTGCCATACTTTTATTTACAAAAATGATGGTAAAAAGCGCTATTTTAAAAAAACGCGCGTACAGTTATGTATAAGTATTTTAGTGTTTTATGGATGTTTGCCTGAGCGGTTTTACAAACGTATGTTTGCTCGAAATTCATTCGCTCAAAGATGCCAAAGCCATTTATATTAAACGACGAGTCCCGCGTAAACAGCCACGGTTTTGCTGTACTAAACGCCGGAGGTAAGTTCGACCGGTTCAAATCCAATCCGGTTATGTTGCATGGTCACAAGCAGGAAAGCCTGATCGGACGCTGGGATAACCTGCGTGTTGACGGGAAACAACTGTTAGCCGATCCGGTGTTTGACACCGAGGATGAGGATGCAAAGAAGATCGAGGGAAAAGTAGAGCGGGGTTTTCTTAAGGGATCCTCGATGTGGATCCAAATCAATGCAGCCGAGTTAAGATCGTTTGGAGATCACGGCCTTGTACCGGTGGTCACCGACTGGGAACTACTGGAAGCCTCCCTGGCTGCAGTACCTTCCAATGATCAGTGCCTGAGGGTCTATTCTCAAAAAGGTGAGCTGCTCAGTACCTCCGATGCCATTAAATTGAACTTAGAAGCTTTTATCAATAAAAATCAAATCGAAAATTCCATGGACAAAATCATGTTAACCGCAGAAGCAGCTGCCGCGCTCAAGGTATCGAAAGAGACCGACCCAACCGCGCTTAATGCTGCCGTTATTGCGCTTTCAGCCGAGAAGGAGAAAGCCGAAAAACAACTCAACGATTATCGTCTGGCACAAGCCAAGACGCTTCTCGACGGAGCAATTGCTGAAGGCCGTTTAACGGCTGATAAGCGTGAATCGTTTGAAAAACTCGCAGTGAGCGATTTCAAGCAGGCCAAAGACCTGATCGATGCAATGCCCGCAAAGCAGACATTCAGCGATAAGACAAAATCAGGTAAGTCGGCTGCCGAAGGTCGCCAGGACTGGAACTACCTGAAGTGGGCCAAAGAAGACCCCAGGGGACTTGCAAAAATGCAGAAAGAAGATCCCACTGCATTTGCAGAGCTGAAGGCCGGATATAAATCAGTGAATTAACCTCAAACTTAAATACAAATGAAAAAGCGATTAAACATCTTTAACCTGTTTTTTAACGTGGTTGTCGCGCTGGTCATCGGCGCACTGTTTTCCATCCCGCCGGTGCTTTCAATGGCTGCTGCAGTGGGTTGTGGTACCCTTCTTTCCTTTGCCCCCCTGGGCAGCGGGATCCTGATGGCAGGACTTCAGAAAGAAATCTGGACCGATATCCTGCTTGAAAAGTTTTACCCCGAGAATTCATTTATTTCCCAGGCAAGGGATATGAGCGCAATGGTTGAATATAACAAGATCAACCTGGCCGAAGTAGGGGCCAATCCTTCAGTGCTTATCGATAATACTTCATATCCCATTGCTGTTGCATCCCGCACCGACGTACCTAAGGAACTCGCATTGAAAACCCTGGATACAACTTCGACCGTGGTTCGCAACGTGGAAGCTATGGAACTTGCATATGATAAAATGGCCTCGGTCATTTACGGCCACAAGCAGGAACTTTTGAAAACCGCTTGTAAACTGGCTGCATGGAACTGGTGCCCGTCATCTGATTCTGCACTCACCCCGGTTCTCGCCTCGAGCGGAGCTGCTGATGCATCAGGAAAGAAAAAGCTGACCTTTAAAGATGTACTTGATCTGATGACCAAGTTTAATCTGTTGGATTTTCCGGCAGATGGCCGTATCCTGGTTCTTAACCCGACCCATGAAAGCCATCTGATCGAAGCCGACCTCAACCTTTATAAGGCTGCCATGGTCAATGGCACCCTGTTTGGATTCAAATTATTCCGTACCTCTGCCACTCCGGTGTTCAATATCAATACCGGTGCAAAAGCTGCTTATGCAGCCGCTGCCGCAGCAACGGATACTATTTCATCGTTCGCCTTCCATAAGGATGAAGTCATGAAGGCCATGGGGACGATTGAAATGTTCGCAAAATATGCCGATCCTGATAACAAGGGCGACGTGATCAACTTCCAGATGCGCTACTGCGCACTTCCATTGCGTGCTACTGCCATTGCCGCGATCTATTCCGCAGACGCAACTGCTTAACATTTCTCATAGGGTAGGAACGAAGGGAAGCCGAAACCTAATACGCTTAGGGAGTAGGCTGCCTTTCAAAACTCAAGGTCGATGATGGAATTCGAAACATGGCTTTACCGGGCAATCATAGCAGCAGCACTCGCAGTAATCTGGTACTTTTTAACAAGAGTGTTATCTGAAATCAAGGAGATGAACGTGAATCTTAAGAGTATCAGTGAAAAGGGAATCATCCACGACGGTAAGTTAGAACTTGTTGAAAGCAAGGTTGAAACACATGAAAAGCGAATTAGTAAACATGACGGAAGACTCAGGGATGTTGAAAGAAATCAGGATGCTTGCAAATTTTGTACTGAATAATGACTGATCTATTTAACCGGATTATTGAAATTATCCTTAGAAATGAGGGGGGCTTCGTTAATGATCCCGCTGATCCGGGAGGCGCAACAAAACTCGGCGTCTCTTTGAGATTTCTCAAAACGGTTGGGGAGCATCGCTACGATCTGGATCATGACGGGGATATCGATATCGATGACATCAGGGGTTTGACCAGTGAGATGGCCAGGGAGATTTATTTTGAGCGATTCTATACTCCGATGCGGCTGGAGGCTTTATCTGACATTAAGTTGTCCCTTCAGGTACTTGATCACGGAGTTAATGCAGGTACCCGTTCTGCAGTAATTCTGTTGCAACGTACTGCCGGGTGCAAGCAAGATGGAATTATCGGGCCAAAGACAATAGCTGCTGCCAACACTTTTAAAGACAATATCGCACTTCGATATATGCAATCACGGTATCTGTTCTACGAAGACCTGGTAGAGTCAAAACCTAAGTTTGCAAAATTTCTTGACGGCTGGAATAACCGTGTTAAACATACATACAACGCATCATGCCAATTGTAGAACAAATACTCAGTCTTCTTGGAGGTGGTTTGATTGGCCAGGTTGGCGGGATCATCGATAAGTTCGTTACCACCGATGCCGAGAGAGAAGCTGCAAAGAAAGAACTCACACAGATTTTGCTTCAGGCAGAATCCCAGGCACAGGATGAATTGACCCAGCGGCTGAAGGTTGATATGAACAGCGATTCATGGCTGGCCAAGAATATCCGTCCCCTGGTCCTGGTGTTTATCCTGGTAATGTATTCCCTGTTAAGCCTTATTGACGGCAACATGGGCCGTGAAATTATCAATGGCGTGGTTGTTCCCACGTTTAAAATTAATTCAGCCTACGTGGAGCTGCTCGGCCAGTGGGGGATGTTGATCATGAGCTTTTATTTCGGCTCCCGTGGTATTGAAAAGATCGTTGAAACGATGGGAAAATACGGTATGGGATCCAAGAAAGATAAATCGTAAACAAAACAGAAATGGCAACAAAAAAGAAACCCCTTATTCAGGCGACAAATCCTGAATCTATGAAACAGCGTGCTGCAGAGGTCTTTGCATCTCATTCGGTCGACATTCTGTATTTCACCTCTGACGGGACCGCATTTTTGGAACCTCAGTTTGCCCGCATCCATGCAGAAAGTCTGCAGAGTGATACCATAGTAACCATAAAACGCGAGGAGATTTAATATGCTTCCAAGAGTTAAAATATTGTTTGAAAATGGCGCACTTGGATCGGTAATACCGAGTCCTGATGGCGTTTTGGGAATCCTCTGCACCGGCGTGGCCGTGAGTCAGAAGTTTGCCCTGTCGACTGCTTATATTGTTCGCAAGTTTGCTGACCTGGAAGATACCCTTGGTATCACCACAGCCAACAATCCGAACATCGTAAAGTTATTCACCGACTTCTATGCGATGGCCGGAGATGGTACTGAAGTATGGCTGATGGCTTTTGCCAACACCGTAACGATGGCTCAGATGGTGGATAAGGATCTGACCCATGGAAAATCCCTGGTTCTTGCAGCCAATGGCCGCTTAAGGGGACTGATTGTTTCACGTACTCCTGCCGCAGAATATACTCCAACGGTAACTCACGGCCTGGATGAGGATGTCGAGGCTGCCGTGCTCAAGGCTCAGGCTCTGGGTGAATGGGCAACTGAAACCCTGATGGCCCCCCTGTTTACTATCCTTGAGGGACGTGCATACAGTGGATCTGCCGTTGCATTATCGGACCAGACTTTAGCTTCTGACAACCGCGTGGGGATCCTGATCGGGGATACCGTGACCACCTCAGGCAATGCCTGCATGGGCATGCTGGCCGGTCGCATCGCTTCGATTCCTGTACAACGTAATATTGGCCGCGTTAAAGACGGTCCAATTGAATCCCTTACTGCTTTCATTAAGGATATCAAAGTTGAGAATGCCGATGTTGAAAGCATCCATGACAAGGGTTACATTACCCTGAGAACCTTTGTAGGCCGCAGTGGTTATTTCTTCAGCGATGACCTGCTGTGTACCCTGGTGACCGACGATTATCGCAGTTTAACGGCCCGTCGTACAATCGACAAGGCATATCGCATTGCTTATGACACCCTCCTGGAGGAACTCCTTGACGAGATCCCGGTAAATACCGATGGCACCATGCAGGTGACGCAGGTTAAGAGCTGGCAGGGTAAAGTTGAGAATGCCATTGCTCTTCAGATGACTGCAAACCGTGAACTCTCTGCAGACGTGACCAACCCCAAAGACAGGGGCGTTGAATGCTTCATCGATGCCACCCAGAACGTGGTTAGCACGTCCAAGGTTATCGTCAGAGTGCGTGTACGTCCTTTCGGTTACGCAAGGTATATCGACGTGTACCTGGGCTTCAAAGCAATTACCGTTTAAGTATCCATTAAAAACCATAAAAATCATGAAAAAACTCTTTGTTTTATTTGCAATCTCACTGCTTTTCGCAGTATCATCAAATGCCCAGCGTGTAGTTATGGCTAACTACACCGATACGCTCACCGACAATCAGACTAAGTATTATGCTGCTTCGGTTGTTCCTGAACTCACCTACGGATCATTCCAGATCTTTGTTGATCACATGACAGGTTCCTCAGACAGCACCTATGTAGCGATCCAGGGATCGAGTGATAATTCAAACTGGGTGACTTTGGGATCCACGGTATATACAAATATTGTCGCCCTTACTGCGGCAGCTCCGACTGTCTTCTCAACCGTAAGGTTTTCAACCTCTGATGCAGGTTACATATGGACTATAGCATCTCACCTCTCCCTGCCTTATTACCGTTTTGCCGTGTCTCATTATTCCACTGGCACCATCAGGGTAAAAGGCTGGTTATACAAGAAAAAGTAACTCCAACATCCTCACTTATATGGACAGCAGACAATATGAATTCGCAGATATCACGCTTGTCGTAGGCAAGCGTGATATCACCGGCATCCGGGGTATTAAATACTCCGAGAAAATCGAACGTGAAGCCCTTCATGCCAAGGGTCGTTATCCTCATTCAATCCAGAGCGGAAACGTGAACTACGAAGGTGAGATCACCTGCACCCAGAGTGAGCTGGAACTTCTTATTGCCGAAGGCATGGGATCCATCCTGAACATCATAACAGATGCAGTGATCAGCTATGGAAATCCTTCCAATGGCGATACCCTGATCACCGACCGGATGGTTCATATCATGTTCACCGAGAGTGCCAAGGAAATGAAACAGGGTGATAAGAACATGGAATGCACTCTGCCGTTCATCGCACTGAGGTTACAGCACCAGGTACTTTAATTCTTAAGACTCTATTATGGCAAAAGAAAAACTGATCGGCGAAGTTTCCAAGGAACAGCTCGAGGAGTGGAAGAAGAAGTACGGTCCAGGTAAAAAGTTCGTCATTGACGGGCATGCTGCCTACCTGCGCTATCCCACTCGCGTTGAAGTCTCTTATGCAAACTCCAGCGCCTCAAAGGACCCCATTAAAAATAACGAGCAATTTCTGAAGACCATCTGGCTGGGTGGCAGCGACGAGATCAAGACCAACAATCAGTTCTTTTTCGCCATCACACCCTTTCTGAAGGACATGCTCACAACTAAAGAAGTGGAGGTAGAGGATTTTTAGAGGCTGCCCAGGGCTCTATCACCCACAATAAGATAGGGTATATAAATACGATGCTGCGGTATTACCTGCACATCGACCCGGACAAATTAAGTGACGAGCAATGGGCAGAGACCTTTAAACAGTTGGCGGATATCAGGCAAAGGGAAAAAGAAGCAGGGGACTAATGAATACGATTACGTTCCCTGTATCTTTCTAAGAAAGTAGAATCATCAGTATCAGAAGGACCGGAAAGTAACTTGCGCCACATCTCATAAATCCCTACAAAAAACAGTCGGACCAACTCAATGAAAGCGATAAGAAGCGGGATACCGAAAACAATTGAAAAGAGGACTGTAACAGCCGTTTCCATAGTGATTGATTTTTGCAAATATAGTGAACAATGAGCAATACCACAACATATACCATCAATGTTACTGGTAACGTCACTTCCACGTTTGCTAAAATTAATGAAACGGCGACATCGGCAGTAAAGGGAACCAATACCCTGCGCTCGGCTTTGCAGAAGTTCGGGGATTGCGCTTTTGCTGCTAATAATGTCAAGAATGCAATCGACAATCTTAGTCAGGCCATAGACACGGCCATCAAGCCGGGTGTTGATCTGAACAAGAATATGGCTGAACTCTCGGCCATAACCGGTGTGACCGGGGATAAGTTAAAAGAGATCGAAGGATACGCCCGGCAAGCCGCAAAGACTTTCGGAGGCAGTGCCGCCGCCGGTGTTGAGTCGTATAAACTGATACTTTCACAGCTGGGCCCAGACATTGCAAAAACTCCTGCAGCTCTTAAAGCGATGGGGGATAATGTAGCTATTCTGAGTAAAACCATGGGCGGGGATACCATTGCGGCAACCGAGGTACTTACCACGGCCATGAACCAGTTCCAGGTTTCCCTGGATGATCCTACCAAGGCAGCCGGGGTGATGTCAAGTATGATGAATGTCATGGCTGCAGCTGCAAAAGAAGGATCTGCTGAACTCCCTGCAATCAAAGCCGCATTGGAAAACTCCGGAATGGCCGCAAAAATGGCCGGTGTTTCATTTGAGGAACTGAATGCATCGATCCAGGTACTTGACAAAGCAGGCAAAAAAGGAGCTGAAGGCGGGGTCGCAATACGAAACGTTCTGGCCACTTTATCTGAGGGCCGGTTCCTGCCTCCCGAAACTCAAAAAGCTTTGGTCAAAGCAGGTATCGATATCCAGAATCTGGGCAATACCAGTCTTAGCTTTAGGGATCGTCTCAACCTTCTTAAGCCCGCCATGAATGATGCTGCGCTGATCACTAAATTATTTGGGAAGGAAAACCAAAATGCCGCACTCGCCCTGATCAGTGGCACGGATGAAATAGGCCGACTGACCACTGCAGTTACAGGCACCCAATCAGCAAACGAACAGGCGCAGATCGTAATGGGCAGCTTTTCTGAAAAAATGGCTCGAATTAAGGCCACTGTCGAAGACTTTGGCATAAGCCTGTTCAATGTAGTCAAAGGAGCAATTCCCGGCTTTAAAATTGCCGTATTGGCTATACAGGGAGTTGTAGGGGCACTTACCCTTGTCAATATGCTGGCCTGCATCTCAGAAAATGCTTGGGCTGTTTCATTATGGGCAAAGGTTAAAGCCATGTGGCAGTCGCTGATAGCAACAAAAGCCCAGGTGCTTTGGAGTGGGATCGTGGTGGGTGCTACAGTGGCATGGACGGCTGTTCAGTGGTTATTGAACGCCGCCTTTCTGGCTTCTCCCATTGGATGGATCGTACTTGGGATTGGTGCTCTGGTGGCCGGGATCATTCTTGCCTGGAATAAATTTGAAGGTTTCCGCGCCGTGATCTTAACCGTATGGGATACGATCAAGGGATTCGGAAACATTTTGAAAACCTTTGTGCTGGATCGTGTAAAAGGGATCATCAGCGGTCTGGGTTTAATGGGGTCGGCAATCTATAAATTGTTTACCGGCGATTTCAAAGGAGCCTGGCAAAGTGCCAAACAGGGCGTGATCGACCTGAGCGGCTATGATGCCGTAAAGAACGCTGTTGCCTCTTCGGCTGACCTGGTGAAAGGAATCGGAACAGATTATAAACTTAACCTGGCTAATGAACGGGCAAAAGCTGCAGCGACGTCAGATCAGTCATCCGCAGTAAAACCTGTTTATGTAGTGGGCGTCTCTGCCCCTGTCGCTGCTGCACAGGATAACCAGGGCTTTTCGTTCGGTGACCAGGGAACTTACGAACCAGGTATTTCTCCTCCGGCCCTTCCCGGATCGACCAGTACTGGTAGTGGGAAAAAGGGAACTACTCCTGCAGGCCCTTCAGCAAAAATTTCTGAAGCCGTGGCTACGGGTGGATCCAAGAGCACGAATATCACTATTAACCTGAAGGAGCTTGTAGGGACCATGAATTTCAATTCGTCATCCGGAGGTTTTAAAGAAAATGCGGAAAAAATGCGGGATATGGTCCTCGATGAATTGACCAGGGTATTATCATTAGCACAGGCAAACACATGATTCCCGTTTCACGCCCCATTGATAAGGTAAGGATCAACCTCGAGGATACGGGGAAGGATGAATACATCTACCTGGACAATACATCGGGTGGATCTCAGGAGTCTGTGCCTTCGAATGCCTTAGGATATCCTATGGTGATGCCGGTGAAGTTGCGCAAAGATGAGAACGAGGAGTTCTGGATCTTCCCGGTTGAACCCATGATCACGGTTGACGGCGGTAATGTGGTTGCAAAACGTACAGTAGCCAAAGGAAAAGGCCGGGGCACGATTAAAGAACGTTGGACACAGGATGATTACCAGATAACCATTGAAGGGACCTTCATGAGTTATGACGATGCCAACACATTCCCAGAGCAGGATCTTCAAAAACTACGCGAGCTGTGTGAAAACGGTTCAGTAGACATTGAATGCAATCTGACAAAAATTTTTAACATCAATCACCTGGTGATCGATACATTCAATTTTCCTTTTACCAAAGGCGATAATGTACAGCGGTTTACTATTTCGGCATATTCGGACGACATTACAGAATTACTCATTCAGGAAGATGTATAATATTGACTGGCATATAAAGATCGGGAAATTCAAGCTTCTATTCCTTGAATCGGTGGAGATCCATGAATCGGTGGATATCCTCTGCGATACGGCCATTATTAAACTCCCTGGGTCCAAACTTAACAAGCAGCTCGAAGTTGAAGGCAAGATCAAGTGTGGGGATGAAGTGCTGATTGAACTCGGGTATGACAATAGCCTTAAAACTGAATTTAAAGGCTATTTAGAAAGCGTTTCCACAGACGATGGCACCATTACCCTATCCTGTGAAGATGGCATATACAGGACCCGTGTATCGGTCAAGGATAAAGAATTTGTAAACTGTACCAGCAAGGATGTAGCGCAGTATGTGGTTGACCAGGTCAATAAATCACTCCCTCAGAAAATAACCCTCAAGTGTGATTATGAAATTCAATATGACAAGTTTGTTGTCAGCAAAGCCAATGGCCGGGATGTATTGAATAAACTGCAAGAGGAAACAAAGGGAAATGTTTACATGAAAGAGAATGAACTTCACTTTCATCCGCCATATATTGAAAAATTTGGAGAAGTAAAATACGATTTTGCTATCAATATAGAAAAGAGTGATCTTAAATATAGACGCGCAGAAGATCGGAAATGTGAAATAGAAGTCGAAGGGATATCGATTGATGGCAAGCGGACCGTAGTTACTGTTGGAACTACTGGAGGAGAAAAGAGATGCATTAAAAAAAACGGGGTTGTTGATGCAGCAACTTTGAGAAAACTTGGAGAAGCGGAACTTAAATATGTTGTTTTTACAGGTTATGAAGGCGCAATCACCGGCTGGGCTATTCCCGAATGTCATCCAGGGTATTCAGCCAAAATCATCGATAAGGATTACGAGTACAAGACCGGAACTTATTATGTGGTTTCGGTAACCACCTCAGCAAGCGAGGCAGGGATTTCTAAGAAAGTTGAACTGGGAAGGAAATTAGCATAATGGATAAGCGTGCTCAGGCCATCGAATCACTGAAGCGTTTCCGTAAACCGGACGGCGACATCTTTGCTTATGCCAAGGTGACGAAAATAACCGGGGATACCTGCAGTGTGGATATCGGCGGTTTGGAGCTAACCAAAGTACGACTGAAGGCAACGGACGACGGAGCCAGTGACAAATTCGTAATTTATCCCACGGTGGGATCCCAGGTTGTCGTTTGTGCGAATCATGGTGACTTACGTGATTTGTTCGTGTGCAAAGTGGATGATCCGGAGAAGATCCTGTACAAGCACAAAAAGGTAACCGTTATCATCGACAGCAAGAATAATGAGATCAATCTGGAGGGGGCAAAGTTTACCATCAAAAACGACCAGGAAAACCTTAAAACGCTTGTTTCGGACCTCGTTAATGAAATTATGAAATTGACGGTAACAACGGGTACCGGTCCCAGCGGAACACCGATTAATATACAGGAGTTTGTAGATCTAAGTTTACGCATACCTAAACTATTTAAGTAATGGCACTCAATAAAGCAAAGTTGATCCAGGATATTAACCAGGCGTTTACTACCGCTAAGGGGAAGACCACGAATCCCGAAGCGGCGTTTTTGAGTCTGGCATCAGAAATTGCCGATGCCATTGACTTGTTTGTTAAATCAGGAACCGTTACCGGTACCACAGCAAGTGGATGTACTGCCGGGGGCAATGTAGGAACATGCACTGGAACGATGAGTTAAATGACGAAAGTAACCGACATAATGATTGATACGATCACTGGTGATCTCGCTTGCAAAGCCGGGGATTTTGTACTTGGTGATGCCACTCTGCAGCACCAGGGGGATCTGCTTGAGTCGGGTGAGGGTGAATATAAACAATCAGCCACGGTCGGAGTAGGGCTTCGCAATTTCATAAATGAGGAGGATCCAACCGATATGCTGCGCAAGATCAGGATGCAGTTCATAAGAGACGGTTTAAGCATTTCGGAATTAAGATCAGGCACTCAGTTAAAGATAAGGGCAAAATACGCATGAAGACGGTAATCGCATTATCAGGACAAACAATATTCGATATCGCACTGCAGGAAATGGGTAGCATCGAGGGCGTGTTCGATATCATTGCTTCTAACGCCTTTTTGAGACTTGACATGGCCATTGCACCAGGAACCAAAGTGCTGGTCCCGGATAAAGTAATCAATGCCTCAGTACTCGACTACTATACCCGGAACAATATTAAACCAGTTTCAGGACTCGGTGAAGAAATTTCCATAACACAGGATGACATGATACAGATAAAACAAGTTGTTGCTTACGACCTGGCCGATGGGGATACATCCTTTGATGGCGTGCGACTGGCAAACCTTGGCGATGAACTGAGCGTGCAGATCAACTACAGTTCTATGACCGGGACCGTTGGGGTTTATGTTGAGCAGTCTCTCGACGGGATATCCTTCTCAGCCATCACCGGGGCAACCTTTCAGTTGGATGCAGATAAGCCTTCGCATACCTTTAACATCGCAGGTCTTGTAACTGACTATACCAGGATCAGGGTTGATGTAAGTGGAGCAACAGGTACAATTGATGAAATCATTTGGAGGGTTTGATGGCTCGCAAGATCAGTGAAATATACGACCGTTTGAACGTTGTTAAATCGACGTTTCAGGAACTGCATGATTACGTGGTTGACGCAAATAACTCATATAGCGTTCAGGATACCTGGGAGACGCTGCTTGCTGATATTACTTCAGTGAGCAAAGTTGCGGTATGGCGGCTTTGGATTTGGGTATTCGCAGTGGGTTCCTGGATTGTCGAATCATTGTTTGACAGCCATAAAACGGAAATCAGCAATCTGCTTGCATCAAAAAAGCCTCATACCCTGCGCTGGTATGCTGAGGAGAGTAAGAAGTTTCAGTATGGATATGCCCTCACCTGGATCGAGGAACAGTATGTTTACGACCGGATCGATGAGGCATCCAAGATCGTGAAATATGCGGCAGCTGCAGAGAGGGATGGAAAGGTTATTTTAAAAGTTGCCAAAGAGGTGAATGGAGTAAAAGCTGCTTTGGATGTTACGGAGAAAGCAACATTCACCGAGTTTTGGAAGCAGTGGAAAGATGCCGGGGTGAAACTTGAGATCGTTTCGCAGGCAGCCGATTATCTGAAGATCAATATCACTATTGTCCGCGACCGGTTGGTCCTTGCCGGAAATAACTCGCTGCTCAGGGATGCATCGGTTTTCCCAATCGCTGATGCCATCGCTGCTTATGCAGGTGCCCTGGAGTTTGATGGTGTGATCATGCTTTCTAAATTAATCGATGCCATTCAGGGAGCTGAAGGAGTAATTGACGTTAAATTGAATTCAGCATATCACAAACCTGCGGGAGGTACTTATAGTTTGGTTGATATGAAGGTTGAAAGTGTATCTGGATATTTCATCATTTCAAGCGACAGTTCCTATACATTCGTAGATAATGTTAACGTAAGTATTGAATGATTCGATTCTCATTATATAAGGTTATTCAAATCCTGCTGCCGCACAACAGGCGAAGGCCGGTGTTCATTGCATGGGTGAAAGTATTCATTTCGTATCTATCTGCGATATTGGAACAGCTTCGCCAGTTATGGTCGCAAAGTTTAAAAGAAGCAAAAATGACACCTCAGGTGTGTTATCTCGAGAAGCTGCTCAATTCCAGGTATGGCCGGACAGATATCAAAATTGTCGAAGGGTATCAATTAGGTCCCTGGGTATTTTCTACCGATCCGCCATCCGCTGACATTGATTTTTTTATGGTTGATCCTGATGATTTCGTTTATAGTGGAGAGGATTCTGTTACTGTTGATTTTGTCGTTCAGGTTCCCAGGGCGATATCAGATTTTTGCGCCGTGATCGCGGCTTATGTTCAGAAATATAAGCTCGCCGGTAAATTGTTCATAATACAACTTGTCTAATGGATATATTGAAAAGCATTAGTGGCGGGCAGCCGCTCAGAACTACAGACTGGGAGTTCATTCAAAACGTGGAAAAAGCCCTTTTAAAAGCCGTTTTAACGGGCTTGTTGCCCGCAGAGGCACATTTCATCGTTTGCGGCATGGAACTCACCGTAGCGGGCACGGTTGACGTTACTGAGGGGTATTTCTTCGATGGTGAAGAGATCTGTTATGTACCTGCCGTGAGTTTCACTGAGAATGAATCAAAGGGATTGTACCTGGTCGAAGATATTGATACTACTGAAAACAGAAGTTTTAAAGATGGCAGTACCCATGATGTATGGGAGATTAGAAGGTATGTATTTGCATATGAAAGCACTCCTCCTTCGGGTGGCATTGTTTTCAATTCCTTGCCGATGATCAGCAAACTAAGTGCCTACATACTTTCCCAGATAACACTGAATTCGAATTTAACGAGCCTGCAGACTCTTTCCTATTTGACCGGATTTGCTGCAGCCACGGGTTTTAACGGGATAAAACTTGAAAAGAACACCATGGGTCATTACATGCTTTTGGCCGCATTCAATGCAAGTATCACCGCGGGAAAGATTACAAGTCTGCCTTCAGGTCACAGGCCCACTGGCGATTTAATGGGATTCTTTTTTAACGGTACCATTGCACCAGGTGTATTGAAAATAAAGGCTAATGGAGATGTCTACGTTTCCGGTGCGTCAACTACTGTGACAAATTATATATCATTCCAGTATCTGATCAATTTCGTGGATTCAGTCTTTTGGGGATTACCAACTGGCGGTGGCGGAGCTGCAATTGATGCTGATCATTAATAAGAACACAAACAAGTAAAAACGTAATATTATGTCATTAATAAAACAATCCCCAAATTACGCGATCACAGGCGGGAATCACTCCTTTGATGCCGTACAGATTACTGATGGTAAATGCGCTGTCATACAGGCGCAGTATGTCGATATCGTTGCAACTGACGTGAAGCTGCAGCTGGAGCAGAGCGTTGCCGGTGTGCATTTCGATGTTGTTCCTGGTTCAGTACAAACGGTGGATCCTGCTAAGACATCGCATAGCTGGAACTGGCCCATTGCCCCGGTTGGGATATTTGTCAGGGTCGCAGTCCTTAATGGTTCAGGCAAGGCAGGAACCATCAGCAAAATCGATTTCCTCGTTTAATCTTTAAACTCATAACCAATGTCAACAGGAACAAGTAAAATCGTAAATCTCGGCACGCTTCTGGCCGACTTTGTTCATTATATTACCAAGGACGGCCTTCCGTTTGAAACCTCGAGTGAGCTGACAGGCTTCAGGCCGGTCGGGGATCCGGGCGACTTCGCCATGGTAAAAGCAACAAATTCATTCTGGATCTGGGATGTGGCAAACGCTCAGTGGAGAAATTCCGACTCGACCGGTGCAGAATCGTCTGCAGCTTATAGGGACTTCATTGAGAGGGCTGTGAAACCCGGTTCACCTGGTGCAGGCATCCGCAGGCTAAGTCTGGACGCTGAAGGCAGGATTTTTGTTCTGGATTCAACCGGAAACGAAGTAATGCTTCAGACCGGTACCCTGGTGAATCACATCGGAGAGCCAGGCAAACGTGGTTTCGGGGTTGGAATTTGCCCTCCCGAGCTGCTTGGAGCATATAATGCCTTGCATCCTGGTGAAGAAGTCCTGCCCATTAACGGGACCTACGATATCAGCTCCTCGAATTACGGCAATTATAAGGTTTCTCATGATGGATCGATCCTGGTGTGGAACCCAATGGCCTGGGGCAAGAAAAACGCCGACAATACGGGCGATATTAAGCCGGAGGGCTATTTTAAGGATGAAGCCGCTGCCAACGCTGCAGGTTATTTCCTTCCCAGAGTATTCATCAACGGCAGTAGGATCAACAGAGGTATCTTCCTGGATAAATTCAAACCATCGCTAACTGGCATCACCGCCTCTGATCTGGATGGATCAGGATCCCTCGCTAATAAGGGTGTGGCCAGTTCGATCAAGCTCGGCAACCCAATCAGCTCAGACGGTGGGATGAAGAGGCTTAATCCGGGCACCGATAATCTGTATGCGGGCAGTTTCTCTAATTGCAGAGCCAACGGTAAATCACCTGCTGACATCTATGCTGGGAGTGTTGATGCGATCAAGAGCCGTGGTGCAAGCTATCATGTGATGACAATCTTTGCAGCTGAATGGCTGCGATTTGTCACTCAGATTCACAAGCAGGCTGCAATCGGAACAGCAAATTGTGCCTTTAACGGTGTGAGTCCTTCAGAACCACGTGGCAACAATTATTACGGGGTTGACTATTATGATAGCGGTGTCACTTATGCCGCTTGTGATGATGCATACTGGAGCAGCAAAACTGCACCAGGTGAAGCAAGAAAATGCGGAGGTGGTACTCCCTTTAATAAGACCACTCACAATGGCCAGGATTCAGGAGTGGCCATTGATTGCAACTTATATGAATTCCTGCCGGGTGTCACCAGTATTGCCGAATCTGCACAGGCCATTGCAGCCATCACCAGGGCAGCACAGGCAGTGGTGACGGTTACCGATGCAGTTGCAGTCAATTCAAACTATGCAAACAGAAAGCCGGTCCAGATTGGAGGATCCTTAACTGGAGAGTGGGCAACGCTTCTGAAAGACAAAATCTTTACCATTAGCGATCTCTCCGGCAACACGTTTAAACTGAAAAACAAGGCCGGTGCCTACGTTGACACCTCAGCTTTAACAGCTGATTATGCCAATGGTCTGACCAGCATTACTTGCAAGTTCTACATCCTGAAGGAATCAGTGGATCTGAAGAACGTCACTTCAGGCGTATCGCTGGCAACAGATCTTTGGGGTGCCACCGGCGTGGCAGCCATGTATGATGAGATTGACGTTGATTTCTGTGGTCAATTCGGGGTACTATATGGCAATGGATCAAACCAGGTCTTTTCAGGTGCTGTGGATCGCACATCGAATGCCTACAAGGTCTCAGCTGCAGGCTTACCCATGAGCAAGGATAGTTATGGCCCAGGGACTGCTTTGATGGGGAATGACTATTGTTATATCTACATCCTTAACCAACTTGCGCCCCTCGGTTTCTTCGATTGGCCTAACGGTTATTACGCCGGGGTGGGCGCGCGCCATTGGACTTACAGTCGGTCTAACTCATATCGGTCTGTGTCGTTCCGTGGCAGCCTTTTGATTGGATAAATGTCGGCCACGAGCGGTAGTGAGTGGCCCCCATATATTGTTCTTTGACATCTTGAAAAAAGTTTGCGCTTAAAAGGAAATGCCCTATTTTTGCGCCCATGTCGGAATACTTGCTCATCGAAAAGAAGATCCGGGACATGATATTGTACAACAATATCATGCTCAGGCAATTTCCAAAGTTTGAGAAGTTTTTGCTGGCAGCCAAAATCCGGGAACTCGGTTATGATATCCTGGAGCTGGCTGTTGCCGCAAATAAGCGGTACATCAAGAAAACATCGTTTTCGGAGTTTGATGTCAAGCATGAAACGCTCAGACAACTGATCAATCTGGCCTTTGAGCTCAAGTACATCGACCAGCAAAAGCATCGTGTAAGCCAACTCAATATTGATGAGGTGGGTCGCATGCTTGGTGCCTGGATGAAAGTCCAAAGTACAGGGTGATGCTTGAATATGTTTTTGCGCCCCTCGGTTTCTTCAATTGGAATAACAATTATTACGCCGGGGTGGGCGCGCGCAATTGGAATAACAATCGGAATAACTCAAATCGAAATGTGTCGTTCCGTGGCAGACTCTTAACACCAGGGCCGTGAGCCGGAATCTCAAGGGACGCCGGAGTGGGCCATCGTTAAAAGGGAGCATCATCCTTGTCTCACAACGACAGAAATCTAAGAGCGTGGTCATTCGAGTAGGAAGTCCGAAAGTCTGGCCACCTCGCTTTTATATAATATGGGTAGACCTGGAAGACTAAAAGCCAAATGGTGCGATTACGATGTTCTCTTGGAGGCATGGTATGAAGTGAAAAAGCAGAAGAGTTATTACTTCTCAATTTTGGCCTATGAACAAAACATCGCTGTCAA
>Ga0268283_1000516_pt1 | contig 24838 bp, 48 predicted proteins | sample saktaG_13_FD_190140 | JGI IMG/M metagenome (GOLD analysis project Ga0268283, IMG submission 190140) | Saline water microbial communities from Sakinaw Lake, British Columbia, Canada - sak_2013_06_06_36m | ecosystem: Environmental > Aquatic > Non-marine Saline and Alkaline > Saline ... | reverse complement strand
TTTTTCATTTGTTGTTGAAACTAAATCTCTTGCGGCTTGTATCTGATTATCATTTATAGAAACTACTACAGATTTATATAAATCGTTTTTAGTAGTATCAACTTTCACTGTGTCTTTCTTAACAACTGGTGCAGGAGTATTAGTAGTTGATAAAGGTCTTAAACCTTTCATATCTTCTTGTGTAGATTCTTGTAAGATGTTTAAGAAAGGAAATGGTGAACCAGCAAAAGCATATCCAAGTAAAATATTATCCATACCAGAGTTCATTTGATAACTGAACCCTTGAAGTCTAATAAATTCGTCAATACCTTTTGGGTTGAAAGAAACAACTTTAGTTACAAGAACTTTTGCTTCTGAAGGAATTCTTACTTTGATTGGTAATGTAGAAATATAAGCAACCTTTACAAAAGGTGATGTTTGATACCAACCTGGTTGTTCTTGAACGGTAATCTTACCGTCTAAAGCGTTATAAGCAACACCAATCTCATTAATTTCTGTGTGATTTAAACACAATAGATAGAAAAGAAATCCACCTAAAATTGATAATCCGAATACGGATGCTAAAATTGTCCAAAATGTTTTCATAGTTTTTTATTTTTTTTAAAATTATTTTTACAAAGATATGTGTTTTATTTGAAAGAAAAAATTATTTCATAATCCTTTCAAATTTTTTCTCTCTTTCAAGAAATAGTCTATATTTTGATGGTGTTCCATCTTCTAATGTGTAATGTCTTGGACATTGATCTTCACCCATAATTTCAACTAAATGTTCATAACATTTTTCTTGTTTGCAAGATATATGTTTTTTTTGTTTCTTTAAACATATGGTTTCTTTCAATATCCCATATTTGAGTACCAGAGAATACATCAAAATAAATTTCTCCATATCCATTTGGGTCTAAGTCTGTATGTAGTTTTAGAAAAACATTTTCACTTGTATGGTAGTCCCACAATTCCCAATCTTCATTATTACAAGTATCTACTAACATATAATTACCATAATCATATATGTATGTATTATAGTTACAAGAATTGAATTTGATATTAGTATTTACATCTTTATCAGTATTATCTAATAAATCATATAATGATTGTTTATTGTCGTTATATTCAACTCTACCAATCATATATTTTGCAAGTTCTTGAATATTCTTAAAATATTCACATTTTTCAATGATGAATGAACTTGAACTTGAATTACTTACGAAACCACTTCTAATTTTCATCTTTTGTTATCCTTTCTAATTTTTTCTCTCGTTGTTCTTTTTTATATGTTGTATATAATTCTTCGCAGTGTTTATATTCAAAAACATTTATCAACCATTCAGTTCCATTTGTTGAATATCTCCAAATAATTTTACCAGTATTGGTTTTTATTCTTTCAAGGTATTTTATATAAAAAAATACACCTTTCCAAGTCCAAACGGTTGCTGGTAAATCTATTCTTATCCATTTAGAGTTATCAGATTTTTCAATGTATTCTTTATTCACAAATATCATTATTCAAAATCCTTTTTAATTTATCTTCTCTGAATAATCTATGAATTTTTTTACCGTCTGGATCACAACAACAACTTGGGCACATCAATTCACCATTATCAATTTCAATAAATCTTGACCCTGCTTCACATTCACATCTATAAGTATCACCTTTATATGGGTATTCTTGTTCCCAATCTGGCATTTTACCAAGTATTTTATTATCTATTTCTGGAAAATAAAACTTACCATTTTGAATTATATCATACCAAGCACCTTCTTCACCACATTTAATATTGTCTAAATTCCATTCATAATGATAAGAACCTTCAACATAGATTTTATCATCTTTTTTTACAATTCTAATATCATCAGTGCAATCCATATAAATTGATGTATTCTTATCTTTTAAGTTATTTAAGTTTTTTATAATCTTTTTATATCGTTCATTTTCATTTGGTTTTCCATCATAAGAGTACATAGTTTTAGCCATTTTTTTAGCAATATTAACACATGTATGTTTATTAGCGTCCAAGATAAAAGAACTACTTGAACTATTACTTACGAAACCACTTCTAATTTTCATCTTTTGTTATCCTTTCTAATTTAGATTTTCTATAATATCTAACCTTTTTAATCCATTCAATAATTTCTTCATCTGTTTGTTGAACATCAAAGTCGCCATAGTTTTCACCACATTCTTTTACACCATCCCACAATAAATCCATAGTTAGATTATCATAGATAGCATCAACAGAACCAAAATGTTCTTCTAATTTTACATGATCTTCATCAGTAATATGGTTAGAAACACCACCTTTGTTTTTATATTCACACCAATCAACATCAACACCATTTATGTTTTTGTATGTTGAATATGGACATGAACAAATTGGTATAGAGAATTCTTCTCTTTTTTCATCTTTTTTTGTTATATCAAACACATAACAATATAATCCTTTTGGTATTAAATCTTTATTCATTTTTTTTTAAATTTTTTCTGGGTCAGTCCAATAATCAACATTATCTTTCTCATTAAAACAAATAACTTTTATTTCAATTAAAGAAATTGGTTCTGTTTTATTAAAATATTTTTTTTGATAATTTATTTCTAACATCATATTTCAATGTATTCCACCATTCAAGTGAAATATTTTCTTTATTTATCATATCTTCCTTTAAAGTATAAAATTGTTAATTGTATTGCTAATGAGATTGAGTTTGCAAGTATTAATGGTAAATCTTTAAGATAAACACCATAAATAAGCCATAGAATAACACCAACAATAACCATTAAAAGAGTATAAATAGAAAGATCATTAGTCTTCTTTGTTTTTAATATTTGTAATAGTTGTGGTAATCCTGCAAATGTAGTAAGAAATGCTGCAATAAGTCCAATATATATCATCATATTTCTTTAATTTTAGTTATTCGTTTAAGTTTTTCTTCTCTTAATATATTTTGTTTCTTTTCATCTGGCAACATATCAAAATACTTTTTATATTTTGCATTTTCTATTCTGATCTCTTGTTCATCAGAATATTTCAATATTGCTCTATATAATCTATTGATAAGTTTTCTTTCTTCTTTTACTTCATTATTTGTCCAGAAAAAATAAAAATCTTGTTTTACTTCTATTTTAAACAATTCTTCTAAAGAATAACCACCAGAATCACAATAAATATTAATAACACCTAAATCTGTACTATTTTTATCTATTTTAAGATTATTGGTTCTTATTCTAAATTTACCAAAAGTTTTATCTGATAATAATGATTTTGCACTTGTATAATACAAATCTTCAGATTTTTCAATTGTATTTATCATAAACTCAACGAGTTCTTTAATAACAATATTCTTCATAATTTTTAATATTTTCTAATAAATTTTCTTTAATCTTTACGTGTAAATGAACATCATCTTTAATATCATATATCAGTTGTTGTATATTAATTTTTCTTGTTTCTGGATCAAACATTGGACCTTTACCATAAAAGAAATCTTTGTAGATACCATTATCATAAACAACTCTAAATCCAAAACCAGCATATCTACTCTTATATTCTGGTGTAACAGGTTTATATGTTTCAATATATTTACCTGGTGAAACACATTCTATGCCACGCCAATCAATATATTTTTCTCTATTTCTTTCTATTGTATATAATGTACCACACTGATGCATGTTCATTATTAAAAAAATATATTGAGAGTCAATACATTTAATACCATAAGGTGTATAGGCTGAAAAACTAATACTAGTAGAATACATTGTTTGATCAACATAATAACTATCAACATTTGGGGTTTCAAATTCTAAAGTGTATTGTTTATTCATTTACAATCCTTTCAAGTTTTTGTTCTCTGAATAAATGTTGTACATATTCTTTTGTTAAATGTTCAATGATATAATATTCAGTCCAGTTATTATATTCTGTTGATATAACTTTCTTCCACATTTTTTTACCTTCACATTCAATATAAAAATGTTTTTCTGGTGTTATACTAATAATTTTTATTAGTTTAGTATCATCTAATTTCTTATCAAAGACTAAATAATATTCACCTATTTCTATTTTAATTGGTGATCTTTGTATTGGGTGTGGCATTGGCATTGGTGTTGGTATATTCATATTATACCGTTTGTTTTTCATTTTCTTTTAGTTTTATAACTCGTTTATTTGTTTGTATTGCATTTAACAGCCATAAAAAAAATCCAAAAAACCAAATAACAGATGATGTGTAATAACCTACACCAAGATTAAAAAAACACAAGAATATTGCAAATATAACCATTGAGACTGCATATTTTCTATGTCTTTTCTCAATTCTTAACTTGGTTCGTTTAATGTTGTAAAACATATCAACAATATAAACTAATGATAATAGTGTTGATAATACAGCAAGTACTAATAATGGTATTAAAATAATCATATTTTCTCCTTTTTTAATTAAGTGTTAATTTTCTTTGAAAACTTATTTCTTTTACTTCATTTTCAATCAAACCACCTTTGATAAAGTATTGATTGATTAATGTATTGATTAGACGAGCACCAAGTGTATTATTTTCATAATTTCTTTTGATGTAATCTTTTAATGTGAATACAACAGTTTCTCTATCTATTTTTTCAAAAAGTTTGATATACTTATCAAGCAATTCTGATTTGTCTATAATAGTATATAGATCATTTAATGATAAAGGTTTTGTATTATATACAAGACCAACTCTACCAAGGAATTCAGTTTTAATACCGATTTCTCTTAATCTATCCAACGTAATATCTTCTTCACCATTAAATGCACCTGCGAAGATAAACAAAGCATTCTTCATATTGATGTTTATATACTTACCATAATCACCAAATATTGATGCGGTGTCCGATTCTAAAACTTTTAGAAACTCGTTCTGAACGCCTGTGGTTGATTCGTGAGCACATGAATCATTTGAATTACCTGAAATAAATAGCTTGTCGAACTCGTCAACAAAAACAATAGTTGGTTTAGATCCCATTTGAGCCATTGGTGCCAATGCTTTAGAAAGGGAATTACCACTCATACCTTCTTTTGTTAATTGTGCGGCATTTATTTCAATAAAACCAAGTTGGTGTTTAAGAGCCATATTTTTAATGGTAAATGATTTACCAGTTCCAGAACCACCAGTTAAAATAAAGTGTGGTCTGATTTCACATTCAGATGCTTGGAAGATTTCAAGTATTTTATTTACTTCATTAACTAAAGCATCTTGTCCTATAATTTCATTTGTCTTTTTCATATTTATATTTTTTATTTATATTTTTGTCCGACTTTTGCTGTTTTCTTTGTAAGTTTTGCCATTTTTTATTTTTTTAACCAGTTAATAAATGATTTGAATATATTTGTTGGTTCTTTTTTCATTGTTGTAGACCAAGTAGTTCTACCAGTAATTTCATTGTTTTTTTCAAACCATTTATTTGATTCTTCAATAGTTTCATAGTGTTTTTTATTGATGTAATAATTAAGACACCATAACCCAGTATTTAACAACCAAGTAAGACCATTGCCAGTATTACCTTCAATGAAATACAATAGTGATGAAATAAAACATATTACAACTAAACCAAATGTAATTTTCATTTTTATTAGTTGTGTTTTTAATGTTGATTTTACTGAAAATAGATATATAATATATCCAATCATAATGATTAATGCGAGTGATGTTAAAAAGTTTGCCATGTTATTTTAATTTTTTACGGTTATTGAATAATGATAAGCCATATCCTATTGATAGGCAAATAGTTGAAAAAGTACCAATTGATCCTGTGCAGTTAAAAAATAACACTGCAATTAATGCACCTATGGTAAATGCTAATAGTTTTTTATATTTTTAAATTATTATTCTACGCAAAAAGGTTTTTCAATAACAACGAAGTTATACATATATTTGAACTCCCACCAAGAGAATCTAACATCTAATTCTTTGTAGACGTCCCAGCCTTTATTCATATAACAGATATGCCAAATTCTTTCAGCAACATTTAAATCTTCAACCCAAATACTTTTCTTTTTCATATATTTTTTATTTTTAAATTATTATCTCCAATAACACATAGGCATTCCAAATACATCACCTCTCATTAATAAGTTTGCAATAGCGGCTTTAGAATAACTATCAATTTCTTTACCAAATGTTTCAAATATAAAGTCAAGACTAATATCAAAATCTTCTATGATTTTAAATATTTTCCATTCTAATTTTTCATCTTTATATGGATTAAAATCATTACAGTTGACATTATCATTTCTTTCATATTTGGTTCTTCTTTCTTCGTGGAAGTTTTTTATTTGATTATAAAGAGAAATGATTTCTGTTTCTTTTTCTTTTATAGTCGTTTCAATTTCTTCTTTTGGTGCAAAGTTTTTATATGTTTTAAACTTTATTTTACCATTATCTAATAGAATTTTTGCAGTTTCTGCAGTCAAGTTTATTTTATTAAAAGATGAAAACGTATAACCATCTTTTAATTTATCCCATTCACCATTAAGAATAATCTCATTTACTTTATCTGAATAAATAGATGGATCTTTTGCAATACATAAGTTATATGCAAATAGTTCTTCAACTGGATAAATATTGAATACTTTTGACAAATCTCTGTGGTAACAATATTTCATTAAATATTTTGTTTGTTCTTCTGTCAAATCAATTTTATTATCAATAGAACCTTCAATATTTATTTTTATTTCAGATTTTAATAGTTCATCTAAACATTTATCTAAACCAAATGATAACATTATAGGTGTTTCCAACCTCAATGAACTATAAACATTCTTTCTATTCAAATAATCATTGAATGTGGTTTTTTCTAAAAGAACATTTAGATAATCTCCAAAAGATTTTAAATAAGTCATTTCAAGTAGTTGTTCTTTATTTAAATCGTCTTTAACAATATTAAAATTGTATGTATTAATATGGTTTATATTTTTCAACAAAAATGAATTATATTCATTTTTATCAAAATTGATATTATATTCTCTATTTGATTTATAACCTAAAAGACTATTATATACTTTAATAGGCATTTTTATTTGATGGTATTCAGCAAGTTCTAAATAAGTATCAACATTATTAATATAATGATAATCTGAAAAGAACATTTCAATACTTGATTTATACTTTTTAAGTCTTAAATCTTTTAAGACATCTGCATCTGTTAAATAATGCAAATAATTCTCAACAACAAATTTCTTAAACTCTGGAAGATTATATTTTCTCCAATAGTTATTAAAATTTGAAACTGAAGAACATATTTTTTTAAGTTCTTTCAAGTCAAAATTCGGTTGACTTAATAATTTATCTAATCTTGTTTCTTTAGCCATTTTTATTAATTTTTACAAATATACAATAATTTATTTTAAAATAAAATTATATTTCAATAATATAATATTTATCATATTCAATATTCATACAATCTATATAAGTAGTAGATGTATTTTTATCTTTATAGTTTTCGTAATGTTTCAATTCTGATTTATGTGTATGTCCAATTATTTGGTGATAACCGTCTAATGGTTTTTTATAAGTTTCATTGAAGTCTGCCCACAAAGGACCACCTACTTTTTTATTACCACCACGAGCCCATCCACAATGAAATATTGGTTCGTGTTGAGTTTCCCAACAGAAGTTTAATATATCAGCAACAGATTGAGAGTGATCTATTTCTAAATGTTCCATTTCTTCACCATGACGAATAACATATTTTTTATTCATAATTTGGTCAGACCAGAACCCACGGTGAATTCCTGCGTGAGTCCAAAGATAATTTTGTTCTTGGTGTGCTATTTTGAATAGTTTTTTATTTTCTTGGAACAACATAGAAAGTTGGAAGAACATAGATTCACGAAAGCCAGTACATTTATTACCAGTAGGATAGATATATTGAACATCGTGGTTACCTAAAAGTAGTTCAACTTTTTCTGGATATTTCTTTTTAAGTTCTATGATTTCTTCAAAGTTTTTAAGGATTTGAGCATCTGTTAATATGAATTCATCAACATAATCACCTACGAATATAATTTTATCAAACTGGTCAACATCAGAAGTTTCTTCTGGTCGCCAATAGTTTAGTGGACTTTTCCAAGTATCAAAGCCGTGTATGTCGCCCAACGAAAGCACTCTCATATTGTTTTTATTTTAAGTTTTTGTGTTTTTTGATCTTATTTATTTTATATATACAAATATACAAAAGTTTTTACAAATAAAAAAATAAATCTAAACAAAATGAAAAAATGGGCAAATGAAGATACACAATTTTTAAAAGACAACTATACAGAAAAAGGTTTACAATATTGTATTGAAAAATTAGATAAGACAAAAGCATCTATATTAAACAAGACACATCAATTAAAGTTAAAAGTTAGATACAAAAAATGTAGAAATGATAGTTTAATATATGATAAAATTATTGATGATAAAATAACAAAAGAAATTTCTTACATACTTGGTTTTATTTGGGCTGATGGTTATTTATCAAATAAATCGTATAGTGTTAATTTATCAATAAATAAAGATGATGCCGACCAAATAGAGAATATTATTTTATTCACAGATAAATGGAATAAATATAAAACTAAAGCAAGAACTAGAAATGGTAATATTTGTAAAGATGTTATTACATTTAGTATATCAAATAGATTATTGTATAATTTATTAAAAGATTTAGATTATGATAAAAAATCAAATATGTCTGCTGATAAAATATTAAACATTATACCAAAAGAATTACATAAATATTTTTTTATAGGTTTATCTGATGGTGATGGTTGTTTTTATATAAATAAAAAACAATATACATATCAATACATTGTTGCATCAACATATGAACAAGATTGGACGTATTTAACAAGACTTTTAGACGAAATGAATATAAAGTATAGACACGATTTAAACATAACAGAATATAGTAAATCATCTTGTATAAGAATAACGAATAAAAAAGATATAAAGAAATTTGGTGAATATTTATATAAAGATTATGATTTAGGCTTAAAAAGAAAATATGATAAATATCAAGATATATGTAATTTTTCAAGTGATATAAATTATATTGATTATCCAAATATTGATGAAATTGTAAATATGTCAAAATCTGGTATGAGTATAAGAGATATAATGAAAAAATATAATATTGGAACTTCATTATATTATTATTTAGACAAAATAGAAATGAGATATTTATTTGAAAGTAAACAATCAAAACCATTATCTATTGAGATTAAAAATGAAATAACACAACTGATATTAAATAATATATCAAATAAAGAAATATTATCAATTTATAATATTAAAAGAGGTGTATTAAGTAATATTAAGAAATTAGTTTTGCCATAAGAGACAAAATGTCCTTAATAATGTCTCTTATTTATTATACTTGAGTGCTAATGTTAATGGAAGGTAAATAGTATAAGTTAGATTTACGTTCATGTCCTTTACTCTGGCTTGATCTACACCAACATAAGAAATGAATTTGAAAGATATACCATTACTATTCTGTACTATATCATTTTCTTCAATTATATCTTCTGTTGTTGGTTTTATGAAATGTACCAAGTGTGAGTTTATTTCTTATATCTGGAATACCAATACAATCTTTTCTATATGTTATTGTTTCTTCACCAGTCATATCATATTCAATGCCTAATGTATCTAATATAGATAGATAACGCAATTTCTAACGCATCTTCAGCCGTTGCATCATGACTTATTTTTATTTCCATGTTATTTTATTATTATAATAGTTTTTACTTACGTTAATATAGATTGATGTGTATAGTTTAGAAAATAATAACACTTGATAAAAATCATCATTTTCCGAAAATTTTACTGGGTTAATTTCTTGTTTTTTTATAACTTGAATATGTAAAGTGTCTGGTTCAAAAATATCATTAAAATCATAACCTCTAGTTGTTAGAGATTTTAGGTTTAATTTACTTTTTATGAATGTTTTAATTAAATTATAAAAGTAATCATTTATTTCTTTTTCATAATCATAAATTGATTGCATTGATTTATAACCAATGTGGTTATAAATATTTTTTATAATACTACGTTCCATACTAATGCTTTATATTTACAACAATCAATTAATTCTAAATCAAATTTTATTAATGGTCTTCCAAGATGTTCTGTTTCAAACATAATATCATTAATATCAAATTCAGTTCCGCAATCACCACATTTTATTTTAATAGATGATAACTCTGGTAACAAATCTTTATATACTGATTTTGGGAAATGATTCCAATTTTCACCAAAACCTTTATAACCTAAATCTTTTCCATTTATAATATAAAGAGTTTCTTTAAATGGTTCACTTTCGTAATATGTAATTATATCTTCGTTAGGAAACATTTCAATCAATGTGTTATGTATTTTTTCTATGGATGCAAATCTTGAACTTTTTCTACCTGTTCTAAAATTATAACCATCTTTTTTTGTCAATGATTTTGCATCTTCCACTGTTGTAGTATAATATAAATCTTCATGACCGTAAGAAAAAATTCTTGGTACATTTGTTGAATCGACTTGATTATATCTACAATAATAATGTTCGGCATCTGCACATTGTCCTGTCCAAGTTGTTATGTTTGCGAGTATCATATTAAGCGATATAAAGTATTGTTGGATTATTTTTATGAACTTGAAGTTTAGTGCAAATTTTAGACATTTCATCTGCAAACTTTTTCATATTAAAAGGGTTGGTGATAATATGAATACCAGTTTTAGAAGGAATTTCTGCAATGATTTTATATTTGTTACCAGGAATTTCTTTATGAAGAACTTCAACATAGTCTCTAATAACATTGATGAAAGGTAGTTCTTCTTCATCAATATCAATCAACCATCTTTTGTTATTTTCTGCGTGATGTTGTCCACAACAAGTAGCATACGCATTTTTAACATTTTTATATTGACCTTGCATCATATAATCAATGATAAGTTTTTGAGTGTGCATTGCAATTCTTTCAAGGTCAAGTCTATTAACATTGATATATGCTCTTGCATTATGTTTAACACATCTATCAATGATTTTATCTTTGACTTTATCAAGGTCATTTTCATCATAGATATAGAAATTATCCATAACTTGAACACCAGTTTTCATGTCTGGATTTTCCTTGCGACGTTTAAGAATTTGAATAAAATAGAATGTGTTTTTTTCAGTAAAGTCAAGAAGTGGTTTGATGATTTCAAAATTATCTCTCATAACTATGTTTTTATTTATACAAATATACAGCGATTTATATTAAAATAAAAATTATTTAGAATTTAATTTTTAAATAATAACATACATTTACTTTTTTACCATTTTGTTCTCCAGGAATCCAGTTAGGCATTAATTTAACTATTCTAATTGCTTCTTTATTAGAGAGTTCATTTAACCCTTTATCTACAATTACATTTTGAATTAAACCTTTATCTGTAATTATAAAATGAACATAAACAAAACCTTGTGCTGAATTTTTAAGAATGTTTTTATTAATAAACTCATTCATTTTTAAAACGCCACCAGGAAATGTTGGCATTTTCTGAACTGATTGAAAAACATCTTCTGTTGGTTTATCTTCTACTAATGTTGTATCAAAATCTTGTGAAAATAAATTCGTAAAAGATAATAGTAGAATTAATATAAATAGTATTTTTTTCATAATATATTATTTTATACAAATATAAAGCAAAAAAACCGAAATAAAAAAATATTTCGGCTTTTTAATTATCGTCTTTGTATTTGTTGTCGTTGTTGAGGTTGTGGTTGACTTCGTTGTGGTGGTGTATAACTCGGTGTTTCTCTCTGTTGTCTTTGCGGTGGAGTATAACTTGGAGTTTCTCTTGGTTGATAAGTTGGTCTTGGTTGTTCTTGTTGTCTTGGTTGAGTATAGGTTGGTCTTTGTTGAGGTGGATTACTTCTATATTCATTTGGAGACTTCGGTTGAGAATACTCTGGTTTAGTATATGTTTTTGTTTCAGACCTATTATAGTTTTGATTTGGTTTTGTATATACTTCACCTTGTTTATATTCTCTTGGTTTAGAATAATTATATTGTGGTCTTTCAGACGGTTTATTATATTGTGGTCTATTATTTTGTTGAGGTTGTTGATTTTGTGTTGGTTGTTGATTCTGTGTTCTATGATTAGAAGATCCAGTTGAATTACCTCTATGTCCATAATAGTTACCTCTGTTATTGTTATTATTCCAGTAGTTATTATAACCATAGTTGTGATTATAACCGTGATTCCAATGATTGTAGCCGTGATTGTGACCATAATATCCATTGTGACCATAAAATCCATAATTACCATAATATAAATTCCAACCATAATTCCAATTATAATGTCTATAATATGGATAAGGATTGTATAATGAATAATAATTATACGTTGGTGTATAGAAATCAGGAGTATATAAACGATAATTATATAAACTATATCTTTCTGGTTGTTGATAAGTAATATAATTATTAGTTACATACGTGTTACTATCTTGTTGATAGGTTTCAGTCTGAACTTGTTCAACCTTTTGAGGTCTTTTATAATAAATATCATCTTCATATGCAGTATATGATGGTATATAAGTTATACAAGATGTAAATAATAATACAACAAATAATAAAAATAATTTTTTCATAACAAAGAGTATTTTTCTTTTAATATAAACAATTATTGTGCCAAAGTATCATCTTTATTTTCATTTCTCAAAACAAATATTGAGGTTTCATCCCAAGAATCGTCTGATATATAACCCATTACAATTGTAAGACCATCTTTTTCACCAATATAAAGTTGTTCACCTTTTGCTGAATAAGAAGATATTATATAGGCATAATAATCATCACCATCTTCGGTTGCAAGATATAATTCATCGTCATTAATATCCCATTTTCTATCAATAAACTCCATATCAATATATGAATTGTCGCCTGATCCATAACCAATAATTTCTAAGAGTTCATTGGTTAAATCATCTTTCTTTTAGTACTTTTTGAATTTTTTCTAACATATTCTACTTAATTTTTTAATTCTTAATTCTTTTTTAATATCGTCCATATTTATATTTGATTTTAAATATTTTTGATATTCGCCAAATTCAATATTAATTCTTTGTTCTTCTATAATAATATCAACATCAATAGCATACATAACATCATTTATAGGTATAAAAGGAAAGAATGTGTGTATCATTTGAGATATTTTATATTTAATCTCATATTCTAAATGTGGTTTATTTGATACTGTTTTATATCTATAAATTTCTAAATTATGGCTTATAACTTCATCTATATTTATATTATCTTTTTTAATATCTTTAATTAGTTCCCAACGGTTCATTTAAAATTCTTGTTAATTTTTTCTCTCTCTTTATTTTTAGTTGTTCTTCTTTGATTTGTTTTTTTAAAGAAATCATTTCATTATAAATTTCTGTTTCATAACCATAACTTCTTTCTAATCCATAGTTAGAATTTATGGACATCTTTAAACTAAATAGTTTTTGTTCTAGTTGTTTTAGTTTCATCTTACAATCCTTTCAAGTTTTAATTGTCTTTTAAATTGTTTATACACATCGGAATCTAATATACAATCTCTAATATACCAGTTAGAGTCCCACACAGATATTTTATTTAAATCTACCAACCAAACATCAATAATATCACCATCTATTTTTTCATCATATATCCAAAGACAACTTGAACCGATATAAGAATAAGAATGTTCTTTTCCCATTGATAATAGTTGATAATATTTATCATCATCTTTTGTTATTCTGCATTTTACTATCATTAATGATTCTGTTTAGTTTTCTTCTTCTTTTAATAAATTTTTCTATATTATCATAAATGACTAAATTTTGTTAATTGATATTTGTTTCATCTTGTTGATTATTAAAGCACTACGCACAACATACAATATAAAACATGCTGGGCTTCGTGCGGTTATTAAATATATTATCTCGTTTCAAAGTTCGTGCGGTCGGATGGTTTGGTGCTTCGTAATCCAGCACGACAATATATTTACAGCCGTTATAAGTAATAAAACAAAAATTATGAGTTTATATGATTTTGATACCAACTTTCAACAATCAATTCATGTTCTCTTATTGGTCTAACACCACCAGTTGACCAATCAGTCCATTCAAAACTACCATCCTCATTTTCAATTCTTCTAAACAAACACCAAAAAGGTTGTCCATCTCGTGTAAACCATCCTTTTACACGTATATCAAAATATGTTTTAACTTCTGTTTTATCAAATTTAATTTCAATACCTTCTGGTAGTTTTGTTTTGTTAGGTTTTGGTATCAAATAATATTCAACACCATCTAATGTAATTGTTCTTTTTTCCATAATTTAATTTTTTAATTTGTATAATTTTTGTTTTACATACTTATAACAAGGTATATAAAACATTATCGTAAATATAATCTGTTTTATAAGAAACATAACCATTAACATCTTGATTAATATCACTGATTATAATTCTAAAATCAAAATCATAACCATTTTATATTTAATTATATCACCAATCTTATATTTCATTTCTTAATTCCATTAAGATTCTTCCTAAATGATTTTCACCAACACCATCAACTTGTCCCCACGTAACGTCACCCCATGTATTTATTTCAATGATTTCATCATCACCAGTTTCAAGTAAAAGTTTTTTCATTTCAGGAATTGAGAATTTAACTCTACAAACATCTTTCATAATTCTGAATTTTGCAACTTCCCAATCTGGTCTCATTTGTATTTTACGACCAATTCTTTTACATTTTCCAGGAGTTTCTGCATTTGCAACCAACATCATATCTTCAAAATTAGATGCTTTCATTGCTTGGTATGCGTGTTCTGTTGATTTAAAAACAATACCATTATATTCTATATCAATCATAAAAAAGTTTGATAAGAATTCATATTTACCTTCAAAAGGTCCGATTACATTTTTCATAATTATTTAAGTAATAAATACATTATTGTTATAACTACAATCATGAGAAGATAAAATCCGATTTCTTCTAATATCTTTTTATATTTTTTCATTCTCTTAATTTATTTGTGGTTTAACATATTTAGTGCATCCATTCATGAGGTGAATGTTTTCCACTAATTATATCAATTTTTGTAAGACCAGTATAAGTTTCAGTTTTACCACACCTTGAACATTTTCTCATTAGTTTATGTTCATAACGACCAATTGGTTTAACATAAGACCATTTACCAAAGTCGTGAATTCCTATTAGACAGAGTAATCTTTTCATATTAAAATATGTTAATATCATAATAATCATATAGTTCATCAAGAGAATAAAATACTGGTATATCTAATTCTTCTGCGTGTTTAACTTCTCTATCTGCGCCAGAACTTTCGCCATCTAATCTAAGGACACAATCGCAAGATTCTAACCATACGAAATCCCATTCCAACCAATCTTCATAACCTCTTTCTTCAAACATATGTAAGAAGTGAGAATGAAGTGGTGCAAATGGATAAAATCCATTATCTCTCAAAATATGGAATGTATCAATTTGTCTTTTAACATTAACTGCAGTATCTCCGAGTGTGTAAGGAGATGCGATATATACTTTAACTTTCTTCATATTTACCATTTTATAACTGTTGCCCATTCATTTGGACCATCTGACACTTGTAATATTACAAATCCTTGGTTTACAAAATAATCTTTAACATTAGGTCTTAATGTCCCATAATATCTACATTCAAACTCACCATTTTTGGCGTGTTCTTCTATATATGATTCTACATGTGTTTTTTGTAGTTCATAATTTGCATCATTTTTTTGTAATGTAATTTCTCTTGCTTGATTTGCGTTCATTAGAATATTTTATTTATTTTTGTTCTTGGTTTTTGATTTTTTAAAAAGTTGATAACTTTATTTCTTAAAGCAACATCAGAAACAATATCTTCTAATTCTTTTTTAGATTCTTCAATTTTTTTATTATCATCAATTTGTTTATACAACTCAATAAGTTCTTTAAGTATTTTTACTTGTTTTTCTTCATTTCCTAATACTTCATTCATTTCTTTAATACAAGTCGTAACGGTTTGGTTTTCTTTATACCAATCTTTTGATTTAATCCATTCTACTTCTTTTTCAGACCATTGTGGATCTTTCTCAACATAAACATCAGATAAATTCATCATAATATCTAATTGTTCTTTATTTCTTGTTAACCATTTAGTATAACTTCTCATACTATCTGGATCTTGTAATACTTTTGTTGCATTGCATTCTTCATATTGTCCAAGAAACAATCTAACATAGTGTAAATATTTTCCTTTGAACCTTGATGTATTATCTTCATTATCTTCCCATACGTTATAGCCTTGTGTTGGCATATAAAACTTATTTGATTCTGGATGTCCAATAGAGCCACCAGTATCAGAACAAGATACTAGACCTTCTTCAATAAATTCATCCATCCATTTAGAATAGTCGGAATTCATTCTAACGATTCCAGATAGTCCTTGACCACTAGATTTTTGTATATCTATAAGAGATTTATAGAAACTTGCTTTTGTTGGTTCGCTCATAATTTTTTAGATTTAAATGCAAATATACATTAATTTTTATTATTTAAAAATATTATTGATAAGTTTTTATATCAGTAAAAATATCCCAGCCTTCTGGTAAATATTGTGGTTTCATACATTCAATAAAATGTGTTCTCCACATAATAATAAATTCTTCATTAGATAGTTGAAGATCAAGAACTTCCTTACCAATTTCTAAATCTTGTTTAGTTAATTGTTTATGAAGTTTCATTTCAATAATTTCTTCAAGTCTTGTATGTCCGAAAATATGTTTTATTTCGGTGTACATATAGTGTTTTCTTGTTTGAGGTATTTTATTAGCACGAACTTCATCTGTTAATAAAACGGCAAGAGAATATGCTCTACCAGTTCTTATTTTATCTTTTGATAGAGTAGGTCTTTCAATAAAACATTCTTCTTCCAGTTCTTTTTTAAGAACTTGTGCATATATATTTTCATATTCATAGTGGCAATTTTGGCACATAACAACAATATCGTGGCTTGATCTATTTTTATATTGTATTGGCATATGTTTTCTATATTCTACAGGAACAACGTGGTGTTTAGTTAGTAATGAAATATCAGTTTCATTACAACAGACGCACGCATTTTTCTTTTCGGATAGATAGTATTCTGATTTTCTATTACCCATTCCTTTTTGTGTAAAATTTAAGATTATTTCTATTGGATCTTCTTTTAATATATTTGCCAGGTTTCTTTTCAAATACCAATTTGCTCTTTTTTCAAGGCACAAGAACATCAACTCACCAGAAGGTGCGAATACTTTACAATTTCCATATATTTGTGTTGTTCTTTTTGTCATTGTTAGTTGTCTCATTTTTTATTCTTTTAATCAACTTATATTCTATTTTATGTTATTTGTTTTATTCTATCATTTGCGATATTAAAATATGATTCATTATTTTCAATACCAATAAAATTTCGATTTAACTTTTTACAAGCAACACCAGTTGTACCACTTCCCATAGTATTATCTAAAACTGTTTCATATTCATTTGAATATGTTTTTATTAGAAATTCTAATAATGCCACTGGTTTTTGTGTGGGGTGAAGTCCAGTTTCTCTATCAAATTTAATAATACTTTTAGGATAACCTGTTTTTGTTTGGTTATAGTTATCTCGTTTACTTTCACTTGATAAGTGTCCTAATGTTCCACCTTTACCTTTATTTGATCTAATAATATCAGTATCTTCTAATTCTAAATTATAAGATACTTTTTTAACATCTTTTAATATATTATCATAATCATTATCAATATCAAATAACTTACATATTTTAGACCATTGTTCTTTTGTTGGTAGTTGAGATCCATTTAACTTATTAGTAACCCACCCAGTCATACCACCAGTTTTAGACAATTCTAATTTTGAAATATCAATATTTTTAAGACCTAATCTTTTCATATTATCTAACATAATATTAGCAAACTGCATATCAGGCGTTTCATTATAAAATACCGAAATAGTTTCGTGTATCTTTAATGGTTGATAATTAACAAGTTGAAAGTTGCCTGCATTATTTTTCTCCCAAACCCAATCATATTTATACCAATCTATATTAGAAGTTCTTAACAATGATGAAAATGGTTCACTACCGAATAATAAAAAAACACCTTTATCTTTAATGATTCTTTTATATTGTTCCCACAATTTATCAAATGGTAATATAGTGTCCCATTTACAGGCAGTTGTACCACAATCATATGCAACCTCCACAACTTCCACTTCTGAAGTCCTCACCGTTTATTTCATCATATATTTTTCTCAATAATGTTTCTGAATAACAATATTCTAATGAATAGAATTTTGCTAAACATTCAATACTATATTGTAACCACTTGTTTTCTTTAATCCATTCATCGTATTCTAAACCATCATAATAATGATCAAATTCCTCACAATAATTATCATCAAAATGCCAAGAACTATATTGACCTGCAGTATTCATAGAAGAACCATACATACCTTCTGGTAATACAAGTTCCATTTCATTTATGTAAATAGTCCAACGACCAGAGCAAAGACATGGATATTTACCACTCCAATCAACGGTTACAGAAGCATTATTCCAATCATAAGGAAATCTTTCATCTTCATCTTCAACATCATCTTTTTTAATATTTAAGATTCTGTTTAGTTTAAATTCTCTTTCTTCGACAACAGATAGTGGTTCAAAAGATTCTTTAGAAAACCCTTGAATTAAGCCTTGATTAGTACAAACATAATAATGACCTTCATCTTCATTATGTACACTAACTTTTGTACCGAATGGTAATAATATTTCACCATCTTCGTCATAAGATTTATTTCCTCTTTTTCTAATATCTACTTTTGTTTTTACTATCATTATTTTATTATTTCTTTAAATACTTTATAATTATCATCTACTGAATTACGGTCATTTATAACTGCAAATACAACATTCTTAAATTCATATTGTTTTATAACTTTATTAAACATTGATGCAACTTCAGTTGGATTGTTTTTGAAAACACCACAACCCCACGCACCAAGAATAACATTATCACATTCATTCTTTTTAGCCAATGACAACATCAATTTCATCTTATTCATCATGATATTGATATAATCATTTGGTCTTCCATTATTCAAATTGATTGCTGCAATTGTAACAACATCAAGTTCAATAGGTTCCATATAATTATAATATCTATCTTTGAAGAATATTGCATCTTTTGTATATAAACATTCATCATTTTTTAATGGGTAGTATGCTTGTGAAACAGAAATGAATAGGTTAGAACATCTAAAAAGACATTCTTCTTGAGCCATTGCACCTCGTTCAACACCGCCACCAGCATCTTTTGGAGATGCCATATTTAAGATACAAGTTTTTCCAAGTTTAGAAAATTGAACCCCTGCTGATACGGTATCTGAGTCAATCACAGATACATTAGATACACCAGGATAACTAACAATTTCATTGAAAGTATGTTTACTTGTATCTGATGCTATTGTTGATTGTTCAATAGTATCTTGAAATATTTCTATTAGTTGTAGTTTATTCATAATTCTATATTATATACACAATTTTTATATGTAAAACATTTACCCGTTCTACCATCAAACCATACAGATTCATACACATCACTTTCACTATCAACTAGATATATAGGATATTTTTCACCTGTATTTTCATCATATTTGTATGATTTATTTATAATCTTTTTTTGTCCTGTATTTTGTTTAACAACAGAACTGATTTGATTTACTATATCACCAATTTGTTTTTCCATTTAGAATTTATTTAAAATTTTATTCCACCAAAAATCACATGTTTTATATTTTACACCATTAACATAATAACTTCTATGACCACCATTTCTATCTGTATCAATATGAGCAGGTCCGTCAGTTCTATGAAGTATTCCATTTTGACAATAAGAATATATTGTATACCTAGAATGATGTCTTGTTTCAGCAGGACCTTTTTCTCTATGAAGTTTTCCATTTACATAATATGATTCTTGTATAACTTTTTCACAATTAGTTATAATAATAGCAGGACCATCAGTTCTATGAAGTATTCCATTTATATAATATTCTGTACTATCATTACCATTATGCGAATAAATATATTTTGCAGGACCATCTTCTCTATGAAGTTTTCCATTTACATAATATTCATAATATTTACCATCTATTTTTGCAGGACCATCTAATCTATGATATTCACCATTTACATACCAAGATTCTTTTGACTTGTCTTCAAATGCTGGACCATCTAATCTATGAAGTTTGCCATCAACCCAATATTCTGTTGTATTTGGTGTTATAACTGCGGGACCATCTTCTCTATGGTGTTTTCCATTTACATACCAAGATTTATGTTCACCACTATATCTATCAGTTTTTTCGTATGCTGGTCCATCTTCTCTATGATATTTTCCATCAATAAACCATTCTTTTGTAGTTCCATAATCATCCATATATTCGTGTGCAGGACCATCTTCTCTATGAAGAATTTTTTTCATTTTATAGATTGGTATCTCAATAGAGAATGGATTTACCAATTTATAAAATTTCAATTCTTTTTCTTGTATTTCTATACAAGTAAGATCATCATAATAGACATATTTATCATCTATTAAATTTTCAGCCATTACTGAACTACCATAAACTTCTTCTTTTGTTAAAATTCTTTTCATATAATTCTTTTTAGTTTTTCTTCTCTAATGTTTAAATTTTCTAACCATTCACGATTTTCTTCATATAATATTTTAACTTCTTCCCAGTATTCAATTTTTGTTGAATTTCTAAATTTAGCAATAACTATATCACCTTGTCTGAGTTGTGTTTTTTTAATTATTTCTTTTAGTTCTTCTGTTATTTCTTCAATCCAGATATACCACTCATAATCGGCTAACCACACAGTATTATTATGTTTTCTAGATGATAATTTAAGTCCTTTTGGCAACATTATCCTATAACATCAATTTTACCATTATGAACACTAACAGAACATCTGCAATTCATACCTCTAACACCATCTTTTGTATCTGCCTTATATTGAACACCATTCACGGTAAATTCAACTACATAACCACCCCAAATTCCTGGGTAAACACCATTTGGTATATTTTCACCAACTTCTTCTACTTTTTCAAGTTTGTATAATTTTTTAATTCCTGACATAATTTTTTAATTTTATATTATTCTATTTAGTTTATATTCTCTTAAATATTGTTGTATTTTATTATCATCATAAGAAACCTTTGTAAAAACGATTGCTGCACCATTCAAATTTAAAACGAGTCTATTAAATCTTTTAATCGCTGATAAATTTGAATTTTGTGGATCAATATTATACAACAATAATCCTTCTTCAATTGTTTGAGAAAGACCTAATATTGTTTGGCTACCAAACCCATTTTCGTGAGTTACTATAAAAAAGTTCATTATTCATTTTTCCAATTTTTATAACTATCACAACCAAGAAAAGTTAATACTTTATATGGACTCAATCCACCTTCATAATAATCATGTATTTCATAAATACTATCTTTTAAGAATTGTTCTGGATAGCCAAAATTTCCAAAAGGATCTTCTGGAGTTTCAAATTTATTTCTTTCATATACAGCATCCATATATTCTTTAAATGAAATATATTGAATTGTTGTTTTAATAAAAGGAATACTCATTTCTTCTAATTTATCATATAAAAGAATTGGATCAATATCACCATCAATAATAACTCTTGTTATTTTTGGTTTAAACATTTCTAATTCAATTTCTCTACCTTGTCCACAATACTCACAAGTTGGTTGTAAACAATCACATTTTATATTTTTATCTTTTGGCATTAGTGTCATTTTGTTATTCTTTCTAATTTTTTACTTCGTAAATATATTTTATATTCTTCATTTAATGGTATAACATCTTCATCTTTCCAAACATTAATTTCAAATCCACAGGTTGTAAATTCATTGGTTTATCCTTATCGTGAAAACCATCATCAATGTTTTCTGATTTTTCTATTCTAACGAGTTTAAGCATAAATCAATCTATTCAACATTAACTATTTTTTTAATATAATTTTTCATAGTATTATTTTTTAATATATTTAGAATCAATAAAATCTGTTAACCAAACACCATTTACAGAAAGATAAAACGAAATACCATCGTTATACATTTGTTCTGCATCAATTTCTAAAATATATGGTGTTCCATGTCTTGAACCAACATTTGTTGCAGTTTCTACATCTTTTGAAAGATGAACGTGGTTTCTTTGACCTTTCACAATACCTTTATCATAGATTGATTCCAAGAACTTTGTTGCAGTTCCGTGGTATAGTGTTTGAGGTGGTTTTGTTTCGGTTAGTTCAACATCAACATCAACTGAATGACCTTGATTTGCTCTTATTTTTTGCCTATCAGAACTGAATGAAAATCGTTGTTTATTGTTTTCATTTACAATATCTTCTAAATCTTGCATAGATATGTCTAATGCTTTTATTAGTTGTTTGGTTAGAACATAACCGTTCTTATCCATAACAAGATTTTCTTGTTCTGGTGCGTGTCTCAATAATAGAGACATATATTTTCCTGCTTTACTTACTTTCTTGTCCATTTATAATTCTTTTAAACTTTTCTTCTCTTAATGATTGTATATTTTTAGTTACATATTCTTCAACAAGGTCTGCACATTCACCAACATATTTGATTGTTTTTGTATCTGCGTATATGATATAATCACTTGATGCAGTATATCCATTAATATCATATTGATTAATGTAACGAATATAACAATTTATATTATCAATATATTTAAGTTCAGCATTTTCTGGAAATTCATCAATAACTTGGAAGTTTCTAAAATCTCCACGTTCTACATCATATACTTCAAAACTTATTTTCATACTTATTTTATACAAATATACATAAAATGTTTAAATAAAAAAAATCCTCTAAAAATTTAGAGGATTTTATAATTTATTCAGTTGGAGTTTCTGTTGGTGGTTTCACATATTCTTTATCATTGACAAAGTAAACTTTTGTTGCACCATCATTAAAATCTCTAATCATAACGGTTTCTTGTTTGAACTCTCTGCAGATTTCAGATGCCATTAATTTCAAAGCATCAGAATCAACACCTGCGATATCAATAGTATATGAATTTTCGTTGAAAGGAATACCATTTTTACCAGTGTAAGAACCTCTGAAGTTTTTACCAACGGTGTAACCAGGTAATTCATATTTATCTAATAGTATTTTTTTAAGTCTACTATTTACATTCAATCTATTCAAGAATGTTTTCCATTTACTATCAAAGAAGAATTTAACTTTATCAGTTAAAGTTTCTGCATTTCCTAATGTAGAGTTTAAGTCTGTTGAAAAAACTATGATTCCACCAGGGTTATCAAGTTCAAAATCTACATCTTCATATAGAAATTTTGGCATAATACCATTAAGTTTGATTGCGCCAATAAGACCTTTGACATTTTCAACATCATAGATGTCTTTTATTTCAAAGCCATTTTTTTCTAAAAGAGATTTAATCTCTTTTGAATTGTTATTAAAGTTAAAGAAGTTTTTCATAGTTTTATTTGTTAAGATTGTAAAATTGTTCACCATATCTTTTCTTAGCGTCATTTAAGTCAATAGGAGAATTATTTATGTAGATACTTTCTGTAAAAGTAAATCTTTTACTTGTTTTATCTTTTATACTATTATAAATATTTTTTGATAAATCTGTGAAATAAATTTTTGTTAAATCATTGATAGTTTTATTATGAAATGTCATATCAATTTCACCAGTTTTATCAATATAATATGAGGTCATTTCTTTACTCATTGGTTTAAATAAAAATGAATCTTGATTATATTTATTGCATAATTCTATACCAAGATTAAAAAGAACAGTATCATTTTGTTTTACTTTGTTGCTACCAATTTCGTGATTTGTAACTAATAAAGATGGTTCTCTAACTTCTCTTTCTAAATCTGTGTCTTTATTTTCAATAAAACCACCAAAAACAGGAATATATGAAAATTTATTATTTTTCACAAATCCTTTCAAATCATTAAAATCTTTATTATTTTCTTCTATTGATTTTTCACCTCTCCAAGAAGTTATTATAATAAACCCATCATTATAATGTTTTTGAAATATTTTATTTAATGATGATTCATCAACTTTTTGAAAATTTATGAAATCTGTAAATGTTGTTTTCATAGTTTTGTGTTTTTAATTTTTCTATATACAAATATAGAGCACTTTTAAATAAAAAAAAATTATTTTGTTAAAATATAATCAAATAAGTTTTCATCGGTACTCATTTTATCAATATTTGGGAATTCTTTTCCTATTTTATCACTAATAACTTTTATTAGTTTCATAGTGTTCATCATATTTGTAGAATAACCAGTAGTTATTTTAATATGAAATTTATCTCCTTTTTGTTCACATATTTCAACTTTACCAAATGATTTAGTTATCTGAAATTTACCCTTTCCTTCTTGCTTCGTCAGCGATTTCAAACTTTTCTTTTAGGTAATCACACCACCAATTTTCAAATGTCTTATATCCATCTTCGTCTTTTGCTGTATCCCATAAAAGTTTGAAATCTTGCTTCATCGGTTCATATTTAGCAGTTATATAATCATCAAGTTCAGAAGATGAAAGATCCTCAGCCGTCAATTTAGGTGTTTCAGCACCATCATTTAATTCATTAAATTTTTTAACTTTCATATATATTTTATATTGTTTTTTATTATATATTAAATTATTCTT
>Ga0268283_1000515_pt1 | contig 24898 bp, 18 predicted proteins | sample saktaG_13_FD_190140 | JGI IMG/M metagenome (GOLD analysis project Ga0268283, IMG submission 190140) | Saline water microbial communities from Sakinaw Lake, British Columbia, Canada - sak_2013_06_06_36m | ecosystem: Environmental > Aquatic > Non-marine Saline and Alkaline > Saline ... | reverse complement strand
TCCCCAAAAAGCTACTATTCAGAGGAAAGTATGTTTTTAAATTGACAATTTCCAAAATCGGATTTTCTAAATCTGATTTTTTGACTTCCGATTTCTCTTGCAGACGGAGATTTGCAATAAATTGATCAATCGTTTGATCTTTCTCTGAATCTACAAAATCCGCAATGGTAGGAAGGCGCTTTAGTTTAAGATCAGTGGGTGGTCTGCATGCAATCAAACCTCGGGTGTAAGGATGTTGGGGATTTGTAAACAAGTCTTTGACTTTTCCCTCTTCGACAATTTTTCCACGATACATGACTAAAACCCGATCAGCAATTTCAGCAACAACACCCAAATCGTGTGTGATGAAAATGATGCTCATCCCATATTTTTGTTGAAGCGATTTTAACAAGTCCAGAATTGATTTTTGAACCGTTACATCAAGTGCAGTTGTAGGCTCATCAGCAATCAAAATATCAGGATTGCACGAAATAGCTATGGCTATCATTACTCGCTGTTTTTGACCGCCTGAAATTTGATGTGGATAAGAGTCATAAATACTTTCCGGTCGGGGAAGTTTGACTTCTTTGAAAAGTTCAATCGTTCGTTTTTTTGCTTCTTTTTTGCTTAAGTTTTTATGAATAATCAATGCCTCCGAAATCTGCTTTCCGCAACTATAAACCGGATTTAAAGAAGTCATGGGCTCCTGAAATATCATTCCAATTCTGTTTCCGCGATATTTCTGAAGTTCACGTTCTGTTAATTTGAGTAAATCAAGATCGTCCCCTTCTTCATGAAAAATTATTTTTCCGGAAGAAATATTACCCGGTGGACAGGCAATCAATTTCATTATTGACAAAGCCGTTACCGATTTTCCGGAGCCGGATTCGCCAACAATTCCCAAAGTTTCACCCTTGTTTAGGTGGAATGAAATATTGGAAACGGCTTCAATGTTTCCTCCTTTCATTTGAAATGAAACCAATAATTTTTCGACGCTTAACAAGGGATTTGTTGGCATAATTAAAATTGTTATTCAAAAATAGGTTTTTAATCCTGTACTTTTTAAAAATGATGGTATAAATGAAAAACAAGCAGTGAAATTTTTTATAGATTTTCTTTCTTTGCTTTATCCTGAAATCTGCCCCATCTGCGGAAATGCATTACTTGTGGGCGAAAAAATATTATGCACTGTCTGTTTTTATAAATTACCCAAAGCTAAATACCATTTAGATCCACATAACCCCGTACAGGAATTATTTTCTGGTAGAGCCAACATATCTCATGCAGCAACATTCTTAAAGTTTAGCAAGGGAGGAATGGTGCAAAAGCTTATTCATGAGTTTAAATATAAAAACAAAAAGGAAATTGGGTTTTTTCTGGGAGAAGTTTATGCAAACGAACTCATGCAAACAGATTGGATAAAATCAATTGACTATCTTATCCCCATTCCGTTACACCCTTTAAAATTAAAAAAACGAGGGTTTAATCAAAGTGAAGAATTTGCAAAGGGAATTTCTAATGTTCTGAATATTCCGGTTAGAAGTGATCTGTTGAGCAGGATAAAATTTTCGGAAACCCAGACCAAAAAAAGCAAATATAAAAGATGGGAAAACGTGAAGGATATTTTTGAAGCACCAAATTCCGCAGCTTTGGCAAACAAACATATTTTATTGGTCGATGATGTAATTACAACTGGGGCGACCATTGAGGCAGCATCTCAGCATTTATTACAAATTGAAAATGTAAAATTGAGTGTTGCAGCAATAGCTTATACTGCGATTTAAAACCGTTCACCCAAAACAGCAGTTTCTTTATAATGTTTTACATTTCCATTCAAATCAAAAAATTCGACAAAAACGATATAAATTCCACGAGGCATTTTTTCTGAATTTTCATCACATCCATTCCAAAAAAATGCACCTTGAGTTCCTAAAAATTCATTATTAACGAGCTGCTTTACTTTAATGCCTTCTGCAGTGAAAATAATCACATTGGCAGTATAACCGGACTTATCCAAATGATATTCAATTTTAAGTAAATCGTCTCGGCCATCATCGTTTGGGGTAAAAACATGAGGTGAAACCGTAATGGGAGTATCTGCATTTTCAAAAGACGAAAATTGTGAATTTTGATATCCTGGAGTTCCAAAACCAACCGCAAATGATGCTGAATGCCAGTTTGATTTCACAAGCCCGAAAAGATTAAAATGAATCTTTTCGAGAGAAACCCCTTCGGTATAATTTAACATGGGGGAATGCATTTTTTCATCGTAAATGGCCTGATCAATATAAATACCATTTTGCCTTTTTAGTCCAATTACTCCACCGTCATCAACAAGCCTTGGTAGTTCAGCTACTGTAATAAAATTTTCAGAGTTTGGAGTGTAATATTGTTCAAGTACCTTTTCCGGCGATCGTGTAAGAACAAAATAAGTTGAAGGATTTATTAGCCTTGAGTGATCTATGATCCCCTTACAGTTTGTATCTGCCGGTTGTGGGAATACTGCTACTTTGATTAAACAAATTTCCAGATCAGAGAGATCTAATATTTTTTCAGAGCGGTTATAGATTTCAATGTATTCTTCTCCGTTATTCAATGGTTGGTACAATATTTCATTGATGACAATATCATTCATTTCAATTTCATCAGGAATCCCAAAGGTGAAAAAATGATCTTTTTCTAAATTTAAACCCAAACAATTTTTTAACCCGGATGATATTTTTAAAGTGTAATAATTATTTTTAGAAAATTTTTCTGAAAAAATGAGCTGAATTAATTTATGATTTGGATCTTCTATCTTACTCCGAACCGGGTTTTTACCACTTTCAATAATTTTAAAATTAACTGGATTTTCGATGGATTCAGTGTCCATGGCATTTGCGAATATTAACTGAAGGGTGGTATCATTTATCTTTTCAAACGAAACAATTTCCGGCTCAGGTTTAAAATTTTCTGAAATTGAATTTTGTGATCCCGGACTTCCCCCCAAATTACTACTTGAATAAGCCCAATTATCAATTCCAAGGCATGTGCTGCTATAATCTATCTGTTCTATTGACCAACCCCCGTTTTCCTTTTCGGAGCTCTTAAAGTCGGCTTTCTGATAGTTGAAGGAAGAAATAAGCACGCCTTTATGGTTTATTAATGAAAGTTTAGATCCTGAATTAGGTAGTAAAAAGCTTGAAAAAGCATAAACCTGACCAAAATCAGAAAGTACATCTTTCGCTGAATTGTTGCAGAGGATGAGATACCCAAAGGCCGGTAAAATGCAATTCTCAAATTTTTGGGTTTTATCATTAATTTGCAACGTCCATCCATTAAGATTAATTTCGAAAGCTGTCGTGTTAAAAAGTTCGATGTATTCAAATTCAGGTAACTCAACAGATGGGGTAGGATCATCCATTATTTCATTGATCACAATATCCAACGGCAAAGCCTCAAAATAGAGAAAGTTTAGAATGGTATCTTTCATCAGATTATTTGAAGTATCGGAGATGTTATTTACGGAGAGAGTGTGCATTTTACCATTTTCAAAAGACTGAGCGAAATGAAGTGTTGTTTTCGTATTATTTTCGAATAATTCAATTTTTTCCGGATTTCCAACATCATTGTTAACAAGATAATTTAAAGTACCCAAACCACTTTCATCAGAAATATATTCAGAAAAAGTGAGTTCAAGTTCTTTATCTGTAATGCAATTGAAATTTATTATTTGAGGAGGAATACTGTCAATCGGAGAGGGTTCATTTAATGAGATAATAAAGAGATCATCAAAATAAAATTTTTCTGAATTACTACTGGTGTAGGTGCAATAAATTCCAAAATAATTGGACGTGATAGTTTGGTTGTCAAATCCTGATGCTTCAAGTACAAAACCTTCGCCTTTTAATAAATCGGAATAAATGTTCCAATTGCCATCGATTAAGTGCTGTATCTTGATTCGTATTTCAAATGAGGTGGCGATTTTTGATTCTGTACCCCTGCAAATGGAAGTCAGATTTTGTCCGTTTTGTCGAAAAAGTTCTATGGCATCACCAGATCCGGCTTCTCCAAATTGTAAAAAATACCCATTCAAATCCCTGCGTAAATCGGAATTATCTGATGCCAAATAAACACGGGCATTATTGTTTGCCGATGGACTAAAGGATAAGCGGATATAAAATTGCCATTCACAATTTACTGAACAAGTATTCTTAGTATAAAGAACAGAAGAACCAGCTTCAACTGCTTTAAGCTGTAGTCTGCCATTTTCATTAATAATAAACCGATTAATGTCGCCAAACCATTCCGGATTGTACACAAAATCTCCGTCAGAGAAATCTTCTGAAATTTGAGCCAAAATAAAAAGCGGGGAGCAAATCACTGTTAATAGTAGGAATAGCCTTTTAAGGCTCGTCCTTATTGTGTTTGCCATAATAAAAATTACATGATTTTCTTTATTAACAGGTTAAATATAGTATTTTTGCCAAAAAATATCAATCTTTTGAGGAGATTTTTATATGAAAAGAGTGTTGATTTAAAGGAAATTAACTAGCGTGAAAATATATAATCATATAGACGAATTCAGGGATGTTAAAAACCCGATAGTTACAATTGGAACATTTGACGGGGTGCATCTTGGTCATCAAAAAATTTTCGAGATGATGAAGATTAATGCAGAAAAATATGATGGTGAAACAGTTGTAATTACATTTTATCCCCATCCCCGAATTGTTCTGCATTCAGATAGTAAAGATCTTAAGTTTATCAATACTCAAAAACGAAAAGTAGAACTGCTTGAACTTGCAGGGGTAAACCATTTAATTATCGTTGATTTTACCCGTGAGTTTTCCAGACTAAACTCAGCAACATTCATCAAAGAATATCTTGTTGATAAAATTAAAACCAAAAAGTTAATCATTGGTTATGACCATCATTTCGGAAAAAATCGTCTTGGTGATTTTTCTACACTTTATGATTTGGGCCACAAACATGGATTTGAAGTTGAAAAACTCGCTGCACAAAATGTAGAGAATATTGCCATCAGCTCAACAAAAATCAGGAGAGCATTAAATGAAGGGAAAATTAAAATTGCCAATGCTTTACTTGGATACGACTATTCAATTACAGGAACAGTAGTTCGTGGGCAAAAAATTGGACGAACCATTGGATTCCCTACTGCAAATATTGAATTAGAAGATGAGTATAAACTGGTAACTGCCAATGGAGTGTATGCATGTAAGGTGGCCTATGATGGAAAAATTTACAAGGGCATGGGAAACATTGGCTTGAGGCCTACTGTTATTCAAAGCGAATTAACCATTGAGGTAAATATTTTTGATTTTGATAAAGAAATTTATGACGAAAGCATCACTATTTATTTTATTGATCGGATTCGAGATGAAATAAAATTTGAAAATCTTGCCGGGCTTAGAAGCCAACTTCAGTTAGATAAGATTACTGTTTTGGAGATTTTAAAATAAAACTGTAATGCCAAAAAAAAAGTATTATGTGGTGTGGAAGGGCAAAAAACCAGGTGTTTATGAGCATTGGGATGAATGCAAACTACAGATTGAAAATTTCACTGGTGCTCTCTATAAATCTTTTGAAAGTGAAACCAATGCCATAAGGGCTTTTGCCAGTAAACCCGGTTTATACATTGGGAAAGCCAATGCCAGTACAAAATCAAAAAAGACTTCAAAAAAACCTTTGATGAATACGATTTCGGTAGATGCTGCATGTAGCGGTAATCCTGGGAAATTAGAATATCAAGGTGTTGAAACTTCAACCGGAAAATTATTATTCCATCTTGGACCTTTTGAAGAAGGGACAGTTAACCTTGGTGAATTTCTGGCAATTGTTCATGGGTTGGCATTCTTAAAAAAAAGAAATCTTGATATTCCGATTTACACCGATTCAGTGACTGCCATGAAATGGGTTAGGGATAAAAAAATAAAAACAAATCTGGAAAGAAATGCCAGCACAGAACCATTATTTGAAATGGTTGATCGCGGCATTTTATGGTTGATTAATAATGAATATCCAAATCCTATCCTGAAATGGGAAACTAGTTCCTGGGGTGAAATTCCGGCTGATTTTGGAAGAAAATAATTAGGAAATTTTATTTTATTGGGCGTTAACAAATAGTGCTGTAATTAAAAAGGCCGTGAAATTTCACGGCCTTTTTAAAAATAATTTACATCTTTTATTTCAGCATAAATGAGGCATGGCCAATCACTGAATTTCCTTGGTAAATATCTACCATATATGTTCCAGCAGCAAGTTCTTGATCACCAACTTTATCCCAATAACAACAAACATCGGTTGTTTGATTTTCGTAATTTACAACAGTCTTGATCGAGTATTGAAGTTTTTCTCCATTATAATCAAATGCATATGTGTCACCCATATCAGGAGTTAAAATAGCATTATCAGGCTGAGCGATACGAACATAAATATCGCAATTGCCAGCTTGTATAAGTGCATTTTCAGCTAGTGTAAAACAAACTTTGATTTTGTCTACTCTTTTTGATTTATCAGTTACAACCTCTTTTCCGCTTGATTTAGCCCTGATACCAAGTGCTGAAACCTCATAGGTTTTATGAATGGTTGCGATTTCAACTTTTTCGGTAAGTTGATTTTTGATTACCGTTAACTCAGAAGTTTTTTGTTGTTCAGCTCCTAATTGACCTTTCACCTCAGTATTTTCATTCATCAAATTTTGATTCTGTAACTTTAGATCTTCAATTTTTGCCTCATAACCTTTGGCAACTTCCTGAAGTGCTGTAAGCTGTTTTTTGATGTTAAAATAGCTCCATTTGTATTTTAATCCCTCTTCAATTTGTTTGGCATTCTCCTGAATAAGAAGATCTTTTTCGCTTAAAGTTGCAGAAAGGGTTTCGTTTTCAGCTTTTAACTGATTGTGTTGTGTCATAAGTTGATCAAGCTCAGCCTTAAGCTCTAATCTTAGGTTTTCTTTTTCTACCAAAAGGCCGTTTAATTCTTTTTTGGTACTCAGCGACCAGAAAATTAATGCGGCAATGGCTACAGCAAAAACGATGGTTAATACTTTAAACACCATTCCGCCTTTTTGATTTTCAGTTTGTGGACTCATAATTATTGTTTTTCAATTTATATAATTAGTTTAATTTGGATTCTTATAAATATCAATAAAGATTTTTGAAATAAATATGCGTGAAAAGCAAATATAATAAAAAAACGACATTTTTACCATTCAAAAGAGATAAAATACCCATCAACAATCCATTTAAATAGATTATCGCTGTTAAATCATTTGTTAGAAATTAAAAAGGGAGCCAAATTGTTAGCTCCTTTTTTAAATATTTTTAGTGCCGTTTTATTAATGACCGCTACCAATTACTTTTAATTTATCTCCGGTTTCTTCAACAATCTTCTTATAAAATTCCTCGCTGTAACCAGGTTGTTCAACCTTAGGTGTAATGTATTTATATCCCGGAGGAACAGGTCTATCGGTTTTTATGTTTCCGTCCATATATCTCATGAAAAGATATTGATATAGTTTCTTCCATCCATAAGTTACACGATCACCCTGACTTACAGAATAGGTAGTCAGGAATGCAACAGCAGCATTTTTATCTTTCTTATATAATTCTAATGCACCGGCATCAATGGCGGGGGTGTTTTTTATAAATTCCATTTCATATGCCAATTGTGCTTCAGCAATCTCCGGGTGAATGTTTTTGTATCGTGTGTAAGCTAAGTTGCTAACTTGGTTAAATACCCAAAATGCTGAATTGTCCGACCATTCCATCATTGCACCATTGCCAACAGCAAAAGTTTCAGGGACGTTTGTCATACTTGTGTACATTGGGGTATAAACTGAACTGGCTGCATCGTCAACACCAAACCAAAAAATTCCACCAATTTCATTTGGTAACCACGATCTCGATTGTGTAACAAAAGAAAATCCTGTTTGTTGTGTTGCAGTTGCTCTTTCATTACAATAAGCATTTCCGTCAACTTCCCATGTAAGGGGTCTCCATCTGTAAGGCACATTAAATGGGCCTGCTCCTGCATCAAGACTCATGTCTAATTCGGTTCCCTCTAAATGATCACGCATAAACATCATCATATCGTGAACAGAAACCTTTGCTTTTGGTTTTACCCATAAAGGCATACGGTTTGAAGCAAAATTTTCTTTTACATAAGGTTCACCTTCTTTATGAGCCTTTGGGTTTTCAATTGTTCCCTTAGCATAATCCCAATATTGGTCCATTCCATCAGCAACCTTGTTAAACATGCTCCATACGCGGATTTCACAAAAACGGGCTGCACTAAAATCAACCGGTGCATAAACTTCTGAGAAATTAAAATCTTTATCTTCTCCTTTATAAAAGTTTTTACGTTTTGCAAAAGAAACAACATCTTTGGCATTGAAAGTCATTGCATTTGGGTCATTCCATTTATTTTCTTTTTGATATTCAAAAGTGGTGATTCGAGCATGATTGGCATGACCTGATACGTATCCGTCGGGAATACGCATAGCAACCCAAATACCTCCTTTTTCACCTTCACCCTTACCTATGACCTCAAAGATCCAAACCTCATCTTTATCAGCTACTGAAAAAGATTCTCCACTACTGGCATATCCATATTCGTCCATTAAATCAGCTATAACCTTAATCGCTTCACGAGCAGTTTTTGAACGTTGAAGTGCGATATAAATCAGGCTTCCATAATCCATGATTGCACCTGTTTGGCTTGCCAATTCAGATCGTCCACCATAAGTGGTTTCTCCTATGGCCACTTGAAATTCATTCATGTTACCTACTACATTATAGGTTTGTTTGGCTTGTTTAATTTTGCCCATAAATTTACCGGTATCCCATTCGTAAATATCTAACAAACTTCCTTCGGGCCAGGTGGCAGCTTGCCAATGATATAATTCACCATAAAGTACATGTGAGTCTGCTGCATAAGAGATCATGGTTGATCCATCAACAGAGGCTCCTTTTGTTATTAAATAATTGGTACAAGCATTGGTTGTGGTGTGGATTGATAAAGCCAAAACCAAACTAAAAACAAATAAAATCTTTTTCATATACATATTCATTTAAGTTAAAATTCATTATTTTTTAGGATGGACACAAAGATAGTAAAAAGCCAATTAACAGCGTTTTTGTCCACATGTTATCCTATTGGAAATATTTTCTTTTCTTTCAAATAATTTTGAATTTCTTTCACATTGCTTTCTTCTCCTTCTGGATAGAGTGCTAGATTTGCATTTTCAGGTATTTCAAATGGTTCATCGATACCGGGCACATACAAGAGCATACCCTCTTCAACTTTGTTATAAAATTCAGGCTTATGATTTTTACAAAAATCAAGATTGGCATCCATGTAAATTAGATGGAATTTTTCTTTGCCAATAATATCAGCAATTTGTTTGCGAATAATTTCTTTTGGTGAGATGAACGAGCATATTACAATAATACCCTGATCATTTAAAATTTTACAAACTTCTGCCACACGACGTAAATGTTCAGCTCTGTCGGCAGGAGAGTAGTCAAGTTCTTTCGATAAGCCAGATCTGACTGTACTCCCATCCATTAAAACTACTGATGCTCCCTGTTCAAATAATTTCCGTTCGAGCTTATAAGCAAGGTTATTTTTGCCTGAACCGTGCAAGCCTGTAATCCAAAGTGTAGACGCTTTTTGGTTGAGTTTTTGTTGTCTTTCTTCGGTAGAAATTAAAGCCTGGCCTTTGATGATCATTTCTTTTTCGCGATCAGTGATTCGTGACGGAAGGTCTTTGTCATGTAATTTATCAATAATCATCCCAACGGCACAGGTATTATGGCTTACCGGATCGATTAAAATAAAGGAACCCGTTTCACGATTTTTTTTGTAAGGATCGAAAAATAAAGGTTTTACGGTTGTAAGAACAACCCTGCCGATTTCGTTTAATTCCAAATGGCCGATTTCAGATTTTTCCATGGTATTTACATCTACCTTGTATTTAATCTGATCAAAGCGAGCCTTGGTTGTGTTGGTAGTATGTTTTATATAAAATTGCGTATTTGGATTCATGGGTTTCTCGTCCATCCAAACTAGCATGGCTTCAAAATGGCGTTCAGTACGTGGCATATTGTCAGGATGAACAATCATCTCACCTCTTGAAATATCTATCTCATCAGCTAGAGTAATGGTAATTGCTTGCGGAGGAAATGCTTCTTCCTGCTCTCCGGCTGTGCCAAAAATGTTTGTTACAATAGAAGTTTGACCCGACGGCAATGCTTTGATGGTGTCTCCTTTTCTGATTACTCCTGATGCTATCGTGGTAGAAAATCCTCGGAAATCCAAACTCGGACGGTTTACAAATTGTACCGGAAAACGCAAATCTTCAAAATTACGATCGCTTCCAACATGCACGGTTTCTAAAAACTCAAGCATACATTTTCCATGATACCAATCCATGTTGTGAGATTTATCAACCACATTATCGCCCCTAAGGGCTGAAATAGGAATGAAATTGATATCCGGAATATTTAGTCCGGTAATAAAATTTTTATAACTGGTACAAATTTCATCATATCGTGCCTGGCTGTAATCAACCAAATCCATTTTATTAATGGCTACTACTATATGATTTATTCCTAAAAGAGAAACAATGTACGTATGACGTTTGGTTTGTGTAATTACACCTGTACGTGCATCGACTAATAAGATAGCTAGGTTGGCTGTTGAAGCACCGGTTACCATATTCCGGGTATACTGCTCGTGCCCCGGCGTGTCAGCAATAATAAATTTTCGTTTGTTAGTTGAAAAATATCGATAAGCAACATCAATAGTAATTCCTTGTTCGCGTTCGGCTTTTAAACCATCCAGCAATAAAGCATAATCAATATCCCCACCGGCATGCCCCATGCGTTTACTATCTCTTTCCAGAGCAGAAAGCTGATCATCATAAAGTTTCTTACTGTCGAATAATAATCGACCAATAAGGGTTGATTTTCCATCATCAACTGAACCTGCAGTTAATAATCTTAACTGATCTTTTTTTTCGTCTTGGTCGAGGAATGCTTTTATGTCGATGCTTGAAGTATGATGTTGCGATTTTGACATTTTTTATTTTTGTTGTAATTTGATATTAAATTGTTTATTGAGGTTGTTCAGTGGTTCAGATGTTTAGAAGCTCAGTAGAAAGTAAATTAAAATCTGAGCTTTTAATCCGCTGAACTTTTAAGTATTAATTTTTTTCAAATATTTTAGGTAATTAATCAATTTTGCTTTAATCATATTCAGTCGTTCAATTTCTTTAATATAATCACAATAGGCTAATTTCTCTGCCACAATTAATTGTGTATTCAGTTCAGAAATTGATCCTAATGCAATATGTAAAAACTGCAAATTCTCTTTATCACTCTGTCTTCCGGCACTTTCTGCAATATTTGATGGAATTGATATAGCAGCCCTTATCATTTGACTGGTCATTCCATATTTTTCATCTGCAGGAAAACTCTTAGTTAGGGTATAAATATCGACCACAAAATCTACCGACATTTTCCATACATCTAATTCTTTGTGTGTTCCCATTTTGTATGTTTAAAGGTTCAAAAGTTTAGACGTTTAATAAAGGGGTTCTCCTTTGAATCATTGAGCGTTTAAACTTCTGAGCGCATTAAAAATATCCTTCTCTCTTTTTCTGTTCCATACTTCCTTCCTGATCAAAATCAATCACACGGGTTGTGCGCTCAGAAACAGTGGTGGTCATCATCTCTTCCACAATTTTTTCAATGGTGTCTGCTTCTGATTTTACTGCACCAGTTAAAGGATAGCAACCCAAGGTTCTAAAACGAACCATTCGCATTTTTGCTGTTTCAGCCAGTTCTTTGGGCATTCTATCATCATCAACCAAAACCATTGCGCCATTATATTCAACAATAGGTCGTTCTTTTGCAAAATACAAAGGAACAATTGGAATATTTTCTAATCGAATATATTGCCAAATATCCAATTCTGTCCAGTTGGAGATAGGAAATACCCGAATCGATTCTCCCTTATGAACTTTTGCATTATAAACGTTCCAAAGTTCGGGACGTTGATTTTTGGGATCCCATTGATGAAAACGATCACGGAAAGAATAAATCCGTTCTTTGGCTCTTGATTTTTCTTCATCACGTCGGGCACCTCCAAAAGCCGCATCGAAACCGTACTTATCGAGCCCGGCCAATAAGGCTTGGGTTTTCATAATGTCGGTATGAACTTTGCTTCCATGCGTGAATGGTCCTACTCCAGTTTCAAAACCTTCTTTATTGTAATGAACTATTAAATCCCAACCTTTTTCTTTGGCATATTTATCACGAAACTCGATCATTTCCCTGAATTTCCATTTGGAATCGATATGCATTAGTGGAAATGGTACCTTGCCAGGTGCAAAAGCTTTTTCGGCAAGACGAACCATTACTGAAGAATCCTTCCCAATAGAATAAAGCATAACCGGGTTTTCAAATTCCGCTGCCACTTCACGAATAATGTGAATTGATTCTGCCTCGAGTTGACGTAAGTTAGTTAAATTATAGCTGTTCATTATTTTTTTAAGGCTTTATTTTGAAGTGCAAATGTAGTGAAAAAGTTGCGAGTTGATAAAGTTCAAAAGTTCAGAGGTTCAAAAGTTCAGAGGTTCATTTATTTTTTTCTGAGCCTTTAAGCATCTGAACCTCTAAACAAATAAAATAAACAGATGATCAGAATAATTGAATTACAATCTCCCATCAACCATTTCTCGAGGTAGAACAGATTTGATGTCGTAAATGACAGATTTCTCATCTGCGATTAACTTTTTAAAATCCAGTTTTAAAAATTCATTGTGTGATACTGCGAGAATGATGGCGTTGTAATACCCCCCCTTGTCCCCCCGGAGGGGGGAATTGATTAGGTCTATATTATAAATTTTTTTAACTTCTTTCGGATTTGCCCAAGGATCGTAAACATCTACTTTGCACCCAAATTCATTCAGTTCATGAATCACATCAACAACCTTGGTGTTTCGAATATCAGGACAATTTTCTTTAAACGTAATGCCTAAAACAAGTACTTTGCCATCCAAAATTGTTTGGCCTTTTTTAATCATGAGTTTGATAACCTTGTCGGCAACAAAATGTCCCATATTGTTGTTAACCCTTCTTCCCGAAAGAATTACATCTGGTTGGTATCCCAGTTTTTCAGCTTTATAGGCTAAAAAATAAGGGTCAATTCCGATACAGTGACCTCCTACCATTCCCGGTTTAAATTTTAAAAAATTCCATTTGGTTCCTGCAGCTTCAATCACTTCGTTGGTGTCGATTCCCATTCGGTCAAAAATAAGTGCCAATTCGTTGACAAATGAAATATTTAAGTCTCGTTGCGCATTTTCGATCACTTTTGAAGCTTCAGCTACTTTGATTGAGGAAGCTTTAAAGGTTCCATTTAATAAAACTTCATTATAAAGATCATCAATGATCTGGGTAATTTCAGGTGTGGAACCGGAGGTTACTTTTTTAATGTTTAAAAAGGTATTTGTTTTATCGCCCGGATTGATTCGTTCAGGAGAATAGCCACAAAAGAAATCATGATTAAATTTCAAACCACTAGTTTTCTCTAGAATCGGGACACATTCTTCTTCTGTCGCACCCGGATAAACGGTTGATTCATAAATTACAATGTTCCCCTTTTTTAAAACTTTTCCTACGGTTTCGGATGTTTGAAATAAGGCAGAAAAATCGGGTTGATTCTTAGCATTGATCAGCGTTGGGACAGCAATGATGTAAATATTTGATTGGCGGATTTCTTCCATTGAATTCGTAATGAACAAACCGTTCCTTGTTCCTTGTTCCTTGTTTTTTATAAGAACAGAAATTAGGTTTTCATTTGCAACTTCCAGTGTTGAATCATGGCCTTTACGTAATTCTTCAATCCTTTGATCATTAATATCAAAACCCGTGACAGGAAATTTTTTAGCAAATTCAACAGCCAATGGAAGTCCAACATAACCAAGTCCGATAACTGCAATTTTTTTCATCCTTCTTTTGGAGTTGAGTTAATGTTTTTTGAATTTAAGTAACGGATAATTCCATTAATGATTTTTTTTCTGGCATTTCCATCTCCATAAAGATGTTCGTTCCATGCACCTAAAGGCCTGCCTAAAATTGATTTTATTTCATCTAAATTATCAAATACTAAGGTATTCCAATTATTGTTTAAAGTTTCGGTCCATTCTGTTTCAGTACGTATGGTAATACATCTCTTCTTCAGAAAATAGGCTTCCTTTTGCATTCCGCCAGAATCTGTGATTAGACTATCAAAATTATAAATATTATTCAGGTTATTTAAGTAAGATTGTGGTTTGATAAATTCAATATTCGCAAAGCTTTCAAGTGGTAAATGAAATTCATCCATCATTTTTTTTGTACGGGGATGTAAGGAGAAGACTACTTTTTTTTCTAAAATATTAAGCTGATCTAAAATGTTTTTCAATCTCTCAGGCTGATCTGTATTGTATGGACGGTGAATGGTGCAGTAAATTTTATCAGAATAATTCGATGTTTTTTGAAGCAATCCTTTTTCCTTAATAATGAAAACAAGGTCCTTCATCAAATCGCCGCTATTAACAACTCCTTTTGTAATTCCTTCCATTTTTAATTGAAAAACTGATTGTTCGGAAGATGTAAATAATAAACAGGAAAGTTGGTCGGTTGCAATTCTGTTACCTTCTTCCGGCATTTCATCATTAAAACTTCGCATTCCTGCTTCAATATGTGCAATTGGGATTTTTAGTTTTGATGCTGCCAAAGCCCCAGCAAGTGTGGTATTAGTATCCCCATAAACAATCACTAAATCCGGTTTTTCTATGAATAAGATTTTTTCTGTCTCTTTAATGATATGAGTAATTTGTTCTTTTTGTAAAATATCTTTTGATTCAATAAAATAGCCAGGAGGATCTATGTTAAGTTCCTGAAAAAACACCTCGCTCATTTCGTCATCATAATGTTGGCCACTGTGCATAGAAATATGACTGAAATGGTTTTTTAATTCAGGCTCTAAAACGGAATGCTTAATAAATTGTGGCCGGGCTCCGATGATTGTGGCAATTTTTGATTTTTGAGTATTTGACATTCGGACATTACTTTTTCAAAACTGGATGATAATCACCTTTCAAACCTAATACCTCAGCATTTCTAATATCATGTACCATTTCTATACTCGCCCGGGCTTCTTCAAGTGTAAATCCATTACCCTTCATAATATCCTGATAAATAAGTGTGTGTAAATCTGTAAACCCATCTGAAAATTCTATTTCTGTATCATTAACCTTTATTGATCTATATGTCCGCTCGTTCTTTGCTATACACTCTTCAGATAAATAATTTTCATCCACGCTTAAAAACCAACGGACTCTTGCTTTTTCAAATTCCATATAACCTGCGTTGGTTTGTAATTCCCTAACATGAACCTGATTCTTTTTGCACTTTCCGAAAATATAGGAAAGCATGTCAAAAAAATGAATGCCTATATTGCTTGCAATTCCTCCTGATTTTTCAAGGTTTCCTTTCCAGGATTGAAAATACCAATTCCCACGGCTGGTGATGTAGGTCAGGTTAACATCATAAATTTTATTTTTGGGTCCCTTCTCAATTTGGTTTTTTAACGCGACAATACTCGGATGCATTCTAAGTTGAAGAATGTTAAATATTTTTTTACCACTTTCCTTTTCAATTTCCTGTAACGCATCTAAATTCCAAGGATTTAATACGATTGGCTTTTCACAAATAGCATGTGCATCATTTCGTAAAGCAAGTCTAATATGTGCATCATGCAAATAATTTGGAGAACAGATGCTGACAAAATCAATCTTTCCTTCACCGGTTCTTCTCTTTTTGTCGAGGTAACGATCAAATCTTTCAGGTTCGGTAAAAAAATCAGCTTTTGGAAAATAAGAATCCATGATTCCAACGCTATCACAAGGATCAAGAGCAACGATTAAATCGTTGCCACTCTCTTTAATAGCACGCAGATGTTTGGGAGCTATAAAACCTGCAGCTCCAATTAAGGCAAAGTTTTTTTGTGGAAAGGTTGAAGTCTTGTCCTTTTCTGTTTTTGTCATTCTTCTGTTTATTATTATTTTGAGAGTGGAGCGTTAAAAATAATTGAATATCCAATATTTTCAATTTTTGGTAATTAGTCTACCTAAACAAATCTATTCAATTTTGAGTTGATAGACAATCATTCTATCTTTTTTTCAGAAAAAGCATAATTGCACTTTGCAGTCAATAAATACGTAATTTTGTACTTTAATATTTTAAACAAAAATGATGTCGAATAAATTGATGGATCCTATTGGCCGATTAATGGGATTGAGGTATAAATCGCACCCATGGCATGGCGTAGATATTGGAAAGGATGCGCCTGAGGTATTAACCTGCTTTATTGAAATGGTAACAACAGACACTGTTAAATATGAGGTTGATAAAAAAACCGGATATTTGATGATTGATCGTCCACAAAAATACTCAAATACAGTGCCTGCACTTTATGGGTTTATTCCACAGACCTTTAGTTCAAAGCGTACGGCAGATTTTTGTATGGAAAAAACCGGTAAAACAAATATTAAAGGAGATGATGATCCAATCGATATTTGTGTACTTACTGAAAAACAAATCGTACATGGCGACATACTTGTAAGGGCCAGGCCCATTGGTGGGTTTCGCATGATTGATGGAAACGAATCGGACGATAAAATTATAGCCGTGCTAAATAATGATGCTGTTTACGGAAATTATAAGGATATTACTGATTGTCCTACGTTGGTAATAGACCGACTTAAACATTATTTTTTAACCTATAAAGATTTGCCGGGCAATCCCAGAGATGTTGAAATTACACACACTTTTGGAATTGATGAAGCTCATGAAGTTATCCGAAGATCAATGGAAGACTATCATCATAAATTTGACAACCTGACTTCGGCTTTGTTAGATGTTTAATTTACGATATCGCTTCCCCAATTAGAGTTGCTGCAGTACATCGTTCTATTTTAACGTGAACGTAATCCCCCTTTTTGTAGTTCTCCTTTGGAAAAACAACCATCTTGTTTTGACTATTGCGTCCGGATAATTGCTCATCCGATTTTTTTGAAAAACCCTCAACCAACACTTCAAAAGTTAAACCAAGATCTTTTTTGTTGCTTTGATGAGATAATTTGCGTTGAAGGTCAATGATTTCGGCCAGGCGTCTGCTCTTAACTTCTTCTGGAACATCATCCTTGTATTTTTTAGCTGCTAGTGTATCAGGCCGTTCAGAATATTTAAACATAAAAGCATAATCATAAGCAACAGCCTCCATTAACGAAAGGGTTTGTTGATGATCTTCTTCTGTCTCGCTGCAAAAACCACTTATCATATCAGTTGACAAACCGCAATCAGGAATGTGTTTTTTAATACTGGCAATCCGATCCAAATACCATTTACGATCATATTTTCGGTTCATCAATTTCAAAATTCGGCTGCTACCCGATTGAACGGGCAGGTGAATATTATTACAAATATTTGGATACATTGCAATGGTCTGGATCAGCTCATCCGAAATATCTTTAGGGTGTGAAGTAGCAAATCGGACTCTTAATAGGGGATTAATTTCTGCAACTTTTTTGAGTAATTCCGGAAAACCTAGCTGTCCGTTTTCATCCCAGTTGTAAGAATTAACGTTTTGACCAAGGAGTGTAACTTCCCGATAGCCCTGATCAAATAATTCTCGAGCCTCATTAATAATGGTTTCCGGGTTCCGGCTTCTCTCTTTCCCTCTGGTAAAAGGAACCACACAATATGAGCAAAAATTTTGACAACCCCGCATGATCGAAATAAAAGCAGAAATTTTATTAGGGTCTAAACGAACAGGGCGAATATCGCCATAAGTTTCTTCGGCTGATAATAAAACATTGATGGCCTTTTGTCCGTTTTCAACCGAATTCATCAGTTGAGGTAAATCACGATAAGCATCAGGACCGGCAATGATATCAACATCTTTCTCTTCTTCCAGTAATTTCGACTTTAATCTTTCTGCCATACAGCCAATAATGCCAATTTTTAGATTTGGCTGTTTTTTCTTTAGTTTCGCTAAAACATGGATTCTTTTTTTAACCCTTTGTTCAGCGTTTTCGCGTATTGAGCAGGTGTTGATTAAAATGATATCAGCCAATTCAATTTTATCGGTTGTAGCATAATTATGATTGGTCATTATAGAACCTACAATTTCGCTATCCGAAAAATTCATCTGGCAACCATAGGTTTCGATATATATATTTTTTGTATTATTGTCGATCATTAAACTTTCCCCACATTATTGATTTTATTTAAAATCAGGTGTTTAGTATTTATTAAGAAGTACAAAAATAATTAAAATATTTGAAGTGCCTAGAATACTTAAAGTGAACTAAAGTATTTAAAATACCTAGCGTGAAAATCGTATGCTATAAATGAAATAATCAATTGTAAACATTATAAATTTGGATTTAAACACAGGTAAAAATGTAAATAAATAATAATAATAAAACTCGAAAGCTTAATTTTTGAAATCGAATAAACTTTAAGTATTCCAGGCACTCCAAATAATTTTAGGCACTGAATTGTAAAAGAGTTTAGAGTGAATTTTAATTAAAAAAATCTTAGATCAAATTTATGTTTTCTGTTCAAGTATTATAAAAGTCTTACTTTTGCAGCACAATTTATTTAAATCATTATCAGATAAGAAGGAAGATGGCGAAAAATTTAGTAATTGTGGAATCACCTGCAAAGGCCAAAACCATTGAAGGATTTTTAGGAAAAGATTTTCTTGTGAAGTCAAGTTTTGGGCATGTGATGGATTTAGCAAAGAAGAATCTTGGGGTAGATATTGAGAACGGATTTATTCCAAACTATGAAATTTCTTCGGATAAGAAGAAAATAGTAACTGAATTAAAGAAATTGGCAAAAGAAGCTGAAATGGTTTGGCTTGCATCTGACGAGGACCGCGAAGGAGAAGCTATTTCATGGCATTTATTCAATGCGCTAAATCTGGAAGATAAAAAAACACAACGCATCGTGTTTCATGAAATTACCAAAACTGCGATTACCGATGCAATTCAAAATCCTCGAAAAATTGATAAACATCTTGTCGATGCACAACAGGCTCGAAGGGTGCTTGACCGTTTGGTAGGTTTTGAATTATCACCTTTGCTTTGGAAAAAAGTAAAACCATCCTTATCGGCCGGCCGGGTTCAATCGGTGGCAGTAAGGCTAATTGTTGATCGCGAGGAAGAGATTAAAAATTTTGTAGTTACGTCTAATTATAGGGTAATTGGCATTTTTGAAGTACTGATTAAAGATAAAACCATTAAATTTAGTGCCGAAGTTCCTAAAAGGTTTGAGAGCAAAGAAGAAGTTGCCAAATTTTTAGAAAAATGTAAAGATGCAGCCTTTACGGTAAAAGCAGTAGAAAAAAAACCGGGTAAAAAATCGCCGGCTCCCCCATTTACAACCTCCACGTTACAACAGGAGGCAAGTCGTAAACTTGGTTTTTCGGTTGCCAATACTATGCGTGTTGCACAGCAACTTTACGAATCGGGTAGGATTACCTATATGAGAACCGACTCGGTGAATTTATCGGGGATGGCAATTGCCATGGCTAAGGAAGAAATTACTAAGCTTTATGGCGAAGAATACGTTAAAATCAGACAATACAAAACCAAATCAAAGGGAGCACAGGAAGCACACGAAGCCATTCGTCCTACTTATTTGAATCAATCAAGTATTGATGGTGATGCTTCTCAGAAACGATTATATGATTTGATTTGGAAAAGAACAGTTGCCTCACAAATGAGTGATGCGCAATTTGAAAAAACCAATGTCGATATTGAAATTTCAAATCATAGTGAAAAATTTGTTGCCAGAGGTGAAGTGATCAAGTTCGATGGTTTCTTGAAGCTTTATATGGAATCGACAGATGATGAAAACGGACAAGAACAAGAAGGCGTTCTGCCTCCATTAAAATCGGGAGATAAGTTAAAGTACAATGAAATTAATGGTGAAGAACGGTTTACGCAACATCCGGCAAGATATACCGAAGCTTCATTGGTAAGACAAATGGAAGAGCTTGGAATTGGCAGACCTTCTACTTATGCGCCGACCATTTCAACCATCCAAAAGAGAGAATATGTTGTTCGTGAGGATCGGGATGGAGTAGAACGTAAATATAACTGTATACAACTTAAGGGTGGCGAAATTAAGGCAGTTGTAAAAAAAGAAAATACAGGTTTCGAAAAATCAAAATTATTTCCTACCGATATTGGGATTCTGGTTACTCAATTTCTGATGCAATATTTCGATGACATCATGGATTTCAATTTTACGGCCAGCGTCGAATTAGAGTTTGATGAAATTGCCGATGGCAAAAAAGTTTGGAATAGCATGATCAGTGATTTTTATGGCCCATTCCATTCAAAAATTGAAAATACGCAAGAAAATTCTAAAAAATTTAGTGGCGAAAAACTATTAGGAATTGATCCTGTAAGTGGCCAAAATATTTACGTTAAAATTGGGCGTTATGGTGCCATGGCTCAGATCGGAGAATCTGAAAGTGAAGAGAAACCTAAATTTGCAGGATTAAAAAAAGATCAAAGTATAGACGATATTACCATAGAAGAAGTTTTAGAGCTTTTCAAATTTCCAAGATTGCTTGGTGAGTATCAAGGAGCAGAAGTTAAAGCTGCAATTGGGAGATTCGGACCGTATGTTACTCATGAAAAATTATTCTATTCACTTGATAAAACCGACGATCCGGTAAATATTGATCTTGAACGTGCCATTGAAATTATTGAGCTAAAGAAACAAAAAGTTCGGGAAAGTGTTATTAAGGAGTTCAAGGAAAATAAGGATGTAAAGGTACTTGTAGGAAGATACGGGCCTTATATTTCAATAAAGAAACAAAACTTTAAAATTCCGAAAGGAGTAACTCCTGAGGAATTAACGCTGGAGGATTGTATCAAAATTTCTGAAGATCCTAAAAATGCACCCAAAAAGAAATTTGTAAGAAAGAAAAAATAAAATTTGATTAGCTAATTTGTTGATGTGCTAATGAAAGATTATTTTTATTCACAATTATCAACAATAGTATTGCGATTGTATGTCAAGCGTATTTCTACAGTATGACTATTAATTATAAAATATCGAATATCTAAATTTACGTTATGGACATCGATCTATACTTAAACCCCATCGATTTAACTGGCTACGAATTTGCCGATAAAGCCAGTCGCCGCCGCCTTGGAGATGTGGTAAATGCTTATATAAAAAACCGAAGTTTTCCCGAATTAAAAGATTTTGATATAGCCATAATTGGGGTTCTGGAAGATCGAAATGCCTCTGGTAATAAGGGTTGTGCAGCAGCTCCAGATCAGATTAGAAAATATTTTTATCAATTATATGAAGGGGCTTACAAAAGCAGATTGGTTGATTTGGGCAATATAAAAAGTGGACATACCATCGAAGATACTTACTTTGCTTTGAGCAGTGTTGTTAAAGAATTATTGAAACAAAACATAGTACCGGTGATTATTGGTGGTAGTCAGGATTTGACTTATGCCAATTATCAGGCTTATGAAGATTTAGGTCAGATTATCAATATTGTAGCCATTGATCCGATCTTCGATTTAGGGAAAACAGAACAGGAAATGAGCTCACAATCCTATCTGAGTAAAATTATTTTGCATCAGCCCAATTATCTTTTTAATTTCTCAAACATAGGGTATCAAACTTATTTTGTTGATCAGGACGCCATTGAGTTGATGAAAAATTTGTTCTTTGATGCATATCGTCTTGGGTTTGTGCGATCAAAAATTGAAGAAGTTGAACCCATTGTTCGTAATGCAGATTTAGTCAGCTTTGATATTTCCTCTATCAGGCATTCAGATGCTCCCGGAAATAAGAATGTTGCACCAAACGGGTTTTATGGAGAAGAAGCTTGTCAGATTGCGAGATATGCAGGAATGAGCGATAAATTAACATCTATTGGCTTCTACGAAATGAATCCTGAGTTTGATAATCATGGTCAAACTGCACATTTGGTTGCTCAAATGATTTGGTATTTTGTGGATGGATTTTATAACAGAAAAGATGAGTTTCCGCATAAAGATAAACGGCAATTTGTAAAATATCATGTAGCTATTGCAGGAGAAAAGGATGATTTGGTTTTTTACAAAAGCAAAAAAAGTGATCGTTGGTGGATGGAAGTGCCTATACGTTCACAGAACAAGGTAAAATTCAAACGCCATCACATGATCCCCTGTTCTTATCATGATTATCAAATTGCATGTGATAACGATATTCCGGATCGTTGGTGGCAGGCTTATCAGAAGTTGATGTAAGGTTTAAATGCAATTGGATTTCGACTAAAAATGATTGTTTGATTTCTAATAAAAATTAGTCATTCAATAGTCATACAGTTGTCATACTATGGAAATACAATTGTTAAAAACATAGGTTTTCATTAGCACATTAACTCATCGTCACATTGGCAAATTAACTAATTGTTCTTCCCGGATTTTTGGCAATAAAACTTTTCCAACCGGAATATGATTCTGTTTCTCCTGAATTTCCTTTCTGAAAATAATGACAAACTGCTGCAGCGAGACCATCTGTTGCGTCCAAATATTTTGGCATTTCATTGATATGTAATAAGTTTTGCAACATTGCTGCTACCTGTTCTTTTGAAGCATTACCCTTGCCGGTGATAGATTGTTTAATTTTTTTTGGTGAGTATTCAAAAATTGGAAGTCCTTTTGACAAACCAGCTGCCATTGCAACCCCCTGAGCCCTACCAAGCTTTAGCATTGATTGAACATTTTTACCAAAAAATGGAGCTTCTAAGGCCATTTCATCTGGATGATGTTTATCTATTATCACAGATAATTCTTCAAAAATTGATTTTAGTTTTAATGCGTGATTTGAATGATTACCCAACTTTAACACATCCATTTCAAGTAAACTCATTTTATTTCCTGTGCATAAGATAATTCCATAACCTAAAATATTGGTCCCCGGGTCAATTCCAATAATAATACGTTCAGATTTCAAAATAATATGGTTAATCAGGTTTAAAGATCAAATGTAATAAAACATTTAAAGGAAATATTATTCAGCTAGGTTCCTATTCAAAATTGATTCTGCAATGATTAAGTCCACCGGGCGCGTAATCTTTAAATTCTCCCAGTTTCCTTCGGTAAGATAAATTGGTTCACCATTTATTTCATACACACTTGCATCATCGGTAAAGCTACTTTGATATGACAAATCGTAAGCTTTTTTGATTTCAGATACCTGGAAAACCTGCGGTGTTTGTATCAGTCTTAATTTTTGACGATCTACAATTTGATTCCCATGCTCTGTAAGTTCGCGAACAGATTCGTTAACTTCAACTACCGGAACTGCATTTCCAAATGATTTGGCCGTTTCAAATGCATTCTGAATAGTTTGTAAACTTACAAGTGGCCGAACTCCATCGTGAATTGCGACCAAACCATCCTCATTAATTTCGTGTAATCCGTTTTTCACAGAGAAAAACCGCGTATCTCCTCCAATAACTACCTCATGATTTATCTGAAGCTTGTATTCAGAACATAATTTCACCCATCGCTTTATCTGTGATTCAGGTAATACAACAATAATTTTAATTTCCGGATCAAACTTTTTAAAAATTTCAAGGCTATACATCAAGATGGGTTTGCCTTTAAGCAATATGAATTGCTTGGGAATCTGGTCTTTCATTCTTAGTCCTGATCCGCCAGCGACAATAATTACAGTTTTTGCTTCTTTCATGCAGTAAAAAAGAAATCCCCATATGTTTATGGGGATTGAGTGTTTTTATTAGAGGATTAACATGGCATCACCATAGGTGAAAAATTTATACTTCTTATCAACAGCTTCTTTATATGCTTTTTTCAGAAAGTCGAAACCAGCAAACGCCGATACCATCATCATCATTGATGATTGAGGTAAATGAAAATTACTGATCATACTATTGGCTACCGTACATTCGTAAGGTGGAAAGATAAATTTATTGGTCCAACCTTCATAAGGTTTCACAAATCCGGCAATAGAAACTGAAGATTCAAGAGCTTTCATAGTAGTGGTGCCCACAGCACATACATTTTTTTTGTTTTCCTTGGCCAGATTGATAATATTGCAATTTGCTTCAAGAATATTCATTTCTTCTGAGTCCATTTTATGCTTGGTCAAATCCTCAACTTCAATATTTCTGAAATTCCCTAACCCGGCATGTAATGTAACTTCGGCAAAAGAAACCCCTATCAACTCCAATCGCTTCATCAGTTCCCTGCTAAAGTGAAGACCGGCAGTGGGAGCAGCGACTGCACCTTCGTGTTTTGCATAAATGGTCTGATAACGTTCCTGATCTACCAGATTGCTTTCTCTTTTATGAATTTTTGGCAATGGAGTTTTACCTAAAGAATAAATGGTTTGTTTGAATTCATCATAGGAACCATCGAATAAAAACCTGAGTGTTCTACCTCGGGAGGTCGTATTGTCAATTACTTCGGCTACAAGAGATTCATCTTCGCCAAAATATAATTTATTGCCAATTCTTATTTTACGCGCAGGATCAACTAAAACATCCCAAAGACGAGTTTCAGGGTTTAATTCTCTAAGCAAAAATACTTCTATTTTAGCACCTGTTTTTTCTTTTTCGCCATATAAACGAGCCGGAAATACTTTAGTATTGTTAAGAACAAAAACGTCACCGTCATTAAAATAGTCCAGAATATCTTTAAAGGTTCGATGTTCAATGGTTTGCTCCTTTCGGTTTAATACCATTAATTTTGACTCATCTCTATTTTCAGATGGGTGACTTGCAATCAATTCTGGTGGTAAATTAT
>Ga0268283_1000512_pt1 | contig 24993 bp, 15 predicted proteins | sample saktaG_13_FD_190140 | JGI IMG/M metagenome (GOLD analysis project Ga0268283, IMG submission 190140) | Saline water microbial communities from Sakinaw Lake, British Columbia, Canada - sak_2013_06_06_36m | ecosystem: Environmental > Aquatic > Non-marine Saline and Alkaline > Saline ... | reverse complement strand
AAACGCGGAAAATCTATTTTCAAAAATTCAGCGTAGCGCGTGCGATAGGTCGGGCTATGAAACACCGCGTACAGATAATTGAAAACATCTAACGCGCTAATCGTGGTTTCAAAATCGCCGTTGCCTTCAACAATAAATTTGAGTTTCAAACGGCTTTCTAAATCCAAAATAAACGCAGGTGAAAAATTCGCTTTGCGGGTTTCGTGTTCAAGGTCGAATAAGCCACTTTTTTCGGTTGGATAAATGTAGAGTGGAAATAAATTTGCACACGCATTGGCTGTTTCAAAAATATGAAGGTCAACAACGTATTCCGAAACAAAAAAATGTTGAATTGAAGTAATTTTAATCTGTCGATTTGTCACGAATCCTAAATTGTTGTTGTGCAATATGTGTTGCATAACTTCATGTCTACGGCGTGCAATAACTTCCTTGTCATAAACAATGTAATTTTTATCAAACGGTCGGTAAAGAATCGGCTTAATCGTTTCGGCTGATAAATCATGTTTTTCAGCTAATTTTTTTGCCGTTTCATAATCGAAGGCAATCGTTTCTTTGTCTTGTCCCGTCACAATCCCAACCGAATTAACGGGCATCATTTCCGTAATTTTCCAGCCGCGATTATATTCGGGCAATAAATCCGTATTTTGTGGCGCGAATAAATAAAACGGGGCTTGTGGTTTTAAGGTTGTCCAGTCGGTGTTTTTAATATCGTGTTCAGCAAGCCATTGATATTTGCTTTTGCGTTCACCGAATAAATGGGCATGATAGATTTTCGTAGGTGCGACTTTAGTCGCACTTTTAATATCGACCGTGCGACTAAAGTCGCACCTACCTTTTGTGTTCGCTCGATGTTTAACAAAAATCCCAATCGCTACGCCTTGTTGAATATCGAACACGTTTTTATCCGCCGAACCATCGAGCGCGGTTTCTTTCTTTTTAGAATTGCCGTGTAAATCTAAAATGTAAATTTCGTCAAAATCATTCAGCAACGACTGGCGCATTCCGCGAAACGTTGGATTATCCAAATAACCGTGATTCGTGACAAACGCCAACACGCCGTAACCCGTTTGCATAATGCGCCAATGTGCAAAACGGATAAATTTCACATAATCGTCATTGAGCCATTTCGGATTGCGTTCATTGAGCGATTGCCCGTCAACTTCAAAATAATTCGCGGCATCGCCCGCACTGCGTAACAAATCGTTAATCCACGCGCCCGAATTTGCCGAATGTCCTGAATAAGGCGGATTGCCTAAAATTACCATCACAGGCGAATCACGTTTAACTTTGCTGGCTTCGTTTGATTCGGTAGATAACCATTCAGCAAGCATCGTCGTTTGTTTGCCGTGCGCTTCATCCAGCGTATTGGTTAAAAACACGCGCAACCGTTCATCACTTTTGAAATCGTAGCCGTAATTTTTGAGCTGCAAACTCAATTTAATATGCGCGACGGTGTACGCCGCCATGAGCAACTCAAACCCATGCACACGCGGCAATAAATGCTGTGAAACGTAATCCGACCATAAGCCTTTATTTTTGGCGAAACGTTCATAAATTTTCGCAATGACGGCGTGTAAAAACGTACCCGTTCCCGTTGCGGGGTCAAGAATTTGAACTTTATGAATTGTGGAATCGTCGAGTTTTGAACTGTCCGCTAAACCGTCACGCAAACCGAATTGATTTTTTAAAACTAAATCGACTGAACGCACAATGTAAGAAACCACAGGTTCTGGCGTGTAATAAACGCCGCGAACTTCGCGTAATTTTGCGTCGTAATTTGCCAAAAACGTTTCGTAAAAATGGACAACGGGGTCTTCTTGGCGTGTGCGTTTGCCAAAGTCAGCGAGAATCGCGCTCATGTCGGCACGATTCAAAACGGCGACCAAATGTTCAACCATCCAAACCAGCCGCGCATCTAAATCGATGCCTGCTAATTGGTTGAAGAATTGCCGTAAAAAGGGATTGGTTTTTGGGACAAATGAAACGGCGGTTAAACGTGTGAAAGCACATCCCCCCTGCCCCCCTTCAAAGGGGGGAAAGCAAACAGCATTGCCTTTACTTGTTTCGCCCCCTTTGAAGGGGGAAGCGAGCGATAGCGAAGCAGGGGGATGTGCTTTATCGCTGCATTTTGCGGCAAACAAACCGTAACAAATCGTTTGTGCGACCATATCGGCAAATTCCACGACTGACAGCGTGTCGATTAAGACTTCACGAAAACTCGTTAATTGGTTGTGTAATTTGCCATCTTCGCCTTCTTGTTCATACGCTTTGAGCAAAACGTCGTTCATCAAACGAGCAATGTGCGCCATTTTTTTAGCGAGTTCTTCAGGGCTTTTGAGCGTGATAATTTGTGTTTCGACCAGCGTTTTTAACAACATTTCAAAACGTTCAAACGCTTCGGGATAGATTTTCAGCTCGCCATTTTTCAAAACGTCGGCGAGTTTCACGGTCATATCGGCTTTATAATCGCCATTCACAAACCAACGAAATTCTAAATAATCGGTTAAAAGCAGATTGTTTAACGAAGCAAGATAACGCGCTAATTGTTCAGACTTTTGGGTTTTATCCAAACTCACGCCGATGTCTTTGGCTTCAATATGCCCAATCGGTTCAACGCCTTTGGCGATTTCAAAATCAGGCGCACCGCACGCAATTCGGCGCGGTTCGTTGGTAATATGATAATTAGGTAACAACGCATTTAACAAATTTTGCAACGCGGGGCGGTGCGTGTGTTCGGTGGCATTACCCGCTTTCAAATGGGCGGCAACATCTTGAAGATAGGTTTGAATGGCGGTTGACATGAAAATCCTTTATTTTTGTGGCACTGGCAACGCATTCACAATTTCGCTAATTAACCTCGCGCCACGGTAAATCAAACCCGTGTAAACTTGAACCAAACTCGCGCCAGCTGCTAATTTCTCTTGTGCATCGCTCGCGCTCATAATGCCACCGACCGCAATAATTGGTAATTTACCGTTCAATTCTGTCGCCAATAAACGCACGATTTCCGTCGCCATTTCTTTCACGGGCGCACCGCTCAAACCACCCGTTTCGTGTGCTAATCGATGCGAAGAAATTTTGTCGCGCGAAATCGTGGTATTCGTCGCAATCACGCCATCAATCGAAAATTCCATCAACAAATCCGCAATGTTTCGCACTTCGTCTGGCGTTAAATCGGGCGCAATTTTCAACACCAACGGCACATAACGTCCGTGTTGAATCTGCAATTTCAACTGTTCTTCTTTCATCGTAGAAATCAGCTTTTTCAATTCGTCGCCTTGTTGCAATTGGCGCAAATTTTTCGTGTTCGGAGACGAAATGTTCAGTGTCACATAACTCGCCACCGAATAGGCTTTTCGCAGCCCAATCAAATAATCATCGAGCGCGTTTTCAATCGGCGTGTCGGCATTTTTACCGATGTTAATACCCAACACGCCCGCGTACGAACTGCATTCCACTTGAGCCAACAAATAATCGATGCCTTTATTATTAAAACCCATGCGGTTAATAATCGCTTCGTGTTCGGGCAAACGAAATAAACGCGGTTTAGGATTTCCAGGCTGGGGACGCGGTGTCACGGTTCCGATTTCTAAAAAACCAAATCCCAACGCCGCAAAACCATCTAAACAATCGCCGTCTTTATCTAAACCCGCCGCCAATCCAACAGGATTTTTAAACGTCAAACCCATCACGGTGATAGGTTTTTCGGGAACTTTTGGATACAACAAACCCGCCACATTTTGGGTCGCCGTTAAGGCTTTCAAACTCAAGTCGTGCGCGGTTTCAGGGTCAACCGAAAATAATAACGGACGAAGTAACGAATAAGGATTCATAGTGATTTTTTGAGTGAAGTTGATAGATATACAAACCAAGGTTTGTACTCCGAAAATTTGTGTTATTGGAGTGCAAACCTTGGTTTGTACTGAAAATTTATGTTATTGGAGTGCAAACCTTGGTTTGTACTGACGGTAAATGTTTAAAAAATTGATAAGATTCGGGATTCACAACGGGTGGACGATTCAAAATTAAATCCACCAATAATTGCGCCGAAGTCGGAGCCATCGTTAGCCCGTTGCGAAAATGCCCCACGTTCAAACTCAAATTGTGAATGTCAGGATGTCGCCCAATATACGGCACGCCATCTTTCGTCGCAGGACGCACGCCCGCCCAATGTTTAATGAGCTGCGCGGTTTTCAATGAGGGCAATAACGTCGTCGCAAAGTGCGAAAGTTGGTCGTGCGCTTCGACGGTAATCGTTTTATGAAAAGCGTCGTGTTCAACCGTGCTGCCGACTAAAATTTTCCCGTCGCGACGCGGAATCAAATAACGGTCGCCGTCTAAAATAATATGCTGCAACGTGTTCGGGGGCGCGTCGAATAACAACATTTGCCCTTTTGCGGGATAAATTTCGGGTGCGTCGAGGATGCCAATCAAATGCTCTTGAAAAATCGAACGTGTCCACGCGCCCGCCGCCATGACAATTTCATTCACCGCCAATCTGCCGTGATTCGTATGAATATCATGCATATGCGCGTGTTTCAGCGTGAAATTGGTAATTTCGCAATGTTCAATCAAATGAACGCCTTTATTTAAAACGTCTTTTTTCAAGGCTTGCAGAAAACGCGGATTGCGAATTTGAGCAATTTCTGACAAAAAAATCGGTTTGTTAGGTTGCGCGTTTAAATTTTGAACGTGTGCGCTGTTAGCAGTTTCCATTTTTAGATGCGAATTTTCACACCAACGCTGCGCCAATTCATCATCCGGATTTTGCGTAATCAACAAACCGCTTTGCGTCCATTCGGGATTTATTCCTGTGTCGGCGTGCAATTGCGCGGCGAGTTCCGAATAACATTGAATGCTCGGCAACACTAAATCTGTAATCGATTGCGCTTGTCGCCAAGGATAAAGCGGCGACAAAATGCCACCGCCCGCCCACGACGATTCTTGTCCGCATTCATTTTTTTCCAACACGGTGACAGTTGCGCCAGCGTTGAGAAATTCGCGAGCGGTCATCAAACCCATTACCCCGCCGCCAATAATCGTAATATCAGAATTGTGCATGGTTTCTAGCCTTTGACAAATAACGCCATCGATTCAACGTGACCCGTGTGCGGGAACATATCCATCACGCCCGCTTTAACGAGTTTATAACCCAATTCGTTGACCAAAATCCCCGCGTCACGCGCCAATGTCGATGGATTACACGACACATAAACGATTTGTTCAGGCTGCCAGCGTTTCAAATGATGCAAAATTTCAGACGCGCCAGCCCGCGATGGATCAAGCATAATTTTGTTATAACGTTGATTCGCCCACGTCATGCCGCTAATATCTTTGGTTAAATCCGCCGCGTAAAATTCAACATTTTCGATGTTGTTGTGACGCGCATTTTCTTTCGCATGATTAACGAGCGGTTGATCGCCTTCCACACCGACCACACGACCTGCATATTTCGCCATCGGCAAAGTGAAATTCCCCAAACCGCAGAATAAATCCAACACGTTGTCATCTTTGGTCAATTGCAAAATATCCAACACGCGGTTAATCATTTGGCGATTGATTCCGTAATTCACCTGCGTAAACATCGCGGGACGAAATTTAAATTCAATGTCGTGATCGGGCAACGCATACGTCAACATCACTTCGGGTTCACCGTCGAGCGGTACAATCGTATCGGGGCCTTTTGATTGCAAACACACGCTGATGTCGTTTTTATGCGCGAACGCCCGCATTTTTTCTTTATCTTCTAACGTGGGCGGTTCCAGAACGCGGAACGCTAACACACATTTTTCGTCACCAATCGCCACTTCGATTTGCGGGATTTTGTCCCGAATCGTCAAACTTTCAATCATTTCGCCCAATTCGAGTAAACGTGTGCCAACAATCGGGTGCATCACAGGGCAACCGTTGATTTCAGCTAAAAATGGATTGCGGCGTTCCCGAAAACCGACCAACACGCGACCCTTTTTCTCCACATATTTCACGCCCATTCGCGCTTTACGACGATAACCCCAATGTTCACCGACCAGCGGCGACCATAATTCGGGCGTTTCAACTTTGCCGATGCGTTTGAATTGTTCGGACAACAATTCTTGTTTGATTTGAATTTGCGCGGTCACTTCAACGTGTTGAAAACTGCATCCGCCGCACACGCCATAATGCGGACACGGTGCATCGACGCGAACGTCAGCGCGAGTGAGTAAATTAACGACTTTGCCTTCTGCGTAATCTTTGCGGCTGTCGGTGTAAATAAATTCGACTTGTTCCGTCGGCAAGGCTTCGTCAATGAACACAACTTTGCCGTCAACGTGCGTCACACCGCGTCCGTCGTGGGCTAACGATTCGATGGTGGCGAGTGTTGGGATTTCTGAAAAGGTTTTTTTGCGACTGCGGATTCTTTTTGCCATGAATTTTTGGGTTTCGTTTTAAATAAAAAGGAGGGGTAATCGGCTATCAATTAGCGTGGTGCAATCATAACATTTTAACCGTTCGTAGCGGATAACGGTTTTCTTTGCTACTATCCGCGCGTCCATTCACCGCCTTGTTTTGCCCATGACTCACAGTCGTTTATTTCAGTACGAACCCCGCTGGATTCCTACTCATTCCACCATTCGGAAAACGTTGCCGCCTGCTTTGCAATCGTGGTTGTATGAATCGAAATCGCTCACGCAACGCCTACGAAATCAGTGGGAAAATATCAGCGTTCGGGTTTTATTTGAACAACAGCAACCGCCTTTTTTAAACGAAAAACGGATTTTAAAACAGCCCGAACACCGTGTTTGTTTGGTGCGTGAAGTGATTTTATTGTCGAATCAAACGCCGTTAATTTTGGCGCGAACCGTGATTCCAGAAAAAACCTTGAATATCGCGCAAGGAAATTTGGCACGTTTAGGCACGCGACCGTTGGGCGAAATTTTATTTTCCGCGCCGAGTTTGGAACGAAAACCGTTAGGCATTGTGCGAATTGAACCGAATTTGTGGACACATGAATTCACGTCCGCCGAACGATTATGGGGACGCTGCACGCAATACAGTATTGGCGGGCAACCGATGTTAGTCAGTGAATTTTTTTTACCGAGTTTATTTTTATGATTACGATTATTCAACGTGTGACTCACGCCAGCGTGACCGTGAATGGCAACGTTATTGGCAAGATTGAACAAGGGATTTTAGCGTTGGTCGCGGTCGAAAAAATGGACACGATAACGATGGCTGAACGCTTGCTGGAACGCATTTTAAACTACCGAATTTTTGCCGATAGCGACGATAAAATGAATTTGAGTTTGCGCGATGTTCACGGCGGATTGTTGCTGGTGCCGCAATTCACGTTGGCAGCGAATACCGATAAAGGCAATCGCCCCAGTTTTGCTTCCGCCGCGCCACCTGAATTTGGACGCGAAATGTTTGATTATTTACAAAAGCACGCCGCGCAAATTTACGACAACGTGCAGTTTGGTGAATTTGGTGCCGATATGAAAGTCGCGTTGCTGAATGATGGCCCAGTGACGTTTACATTAAAAGTTTAATCGTCTTCGTCGTCAGCATACGGTTGTGATTTCACATTTGGCGGCACTTTGTGGCTGTTGGCGGAACGTAGCAAAATCAACAAACCGCCCACGACAAATAAAATAATCACGATAAAAATGACAATGCCCATTTCGATTCTCCCATTTTAAAAAACAAAAGTCGGATTAGTTTCCACCTAATCCGACTTCTATTTTATAGTTTTAATCGCCGCACAAAAACTACATTTACGGCTCTAAATATGTTTCAAACGCTTTTATCGCGCCCAACTTGGCATCTCGACCATTTTTTCCTATCGCAGGAACGTTCAAGAATAAATCTTCGGCTTGTGTGGTATTTTTCACACTTGCGTTCGTGCCATGACCGTTCGGAATTAACAATTGCGGATGATCAAACGGCGCACGTTCCCAGCGCACACGCTCATCAGTAAGTGATTTTAAGAAAGCCACTAAATCCGCTTTTTGTTCAGGTGTAATCGGCTGCTCAAATACGACGGTAGCAAAATGGGCGTTGTTTTTGAAGTTACCACCACGGAAATAAAAGTCCACCACTTGTTCTAATGTCAGCAAACTACCGTTGTGCATATACGGTGCGGTTAATTCTACATTCCGCAAAGACGGCACTTTAAACGCGCCTTTCACTGCGGCTAATGCTCGACCGCCATTGATTGTATTCAGCTCGGCTTTTAATACTGACACCTTGGGAATTTTTGAATATATCGCCGTATCGCCGCAATCGCCCGTAATGTAAGGATCATCGATTAGCTCGTTGTATTTATAATCGACCAAAAAGGGATTATCCATATCGCAAGTATTCACCGCAATCCGATCAATCATCGGTTTGCCGGTCAAAAGTTGCTGAAGATATTGCTCACTAAAAGACAGCGGATTACCAAAAGGATCTTCGCCGCCCACGCCTAAATCATTCTCTTCTGGCGTGACGCTGGTATTGAAATAGCCTTCATCCATAATCGCTTGCGCGACCCCTTTACCGTTAAATGAACCGTTCAACGTTTTACGATTGACTAAACTTAACGACGCACGCGCCCCTTTCGCGATAAAAAGATCAGGATGTGCGGCGGCCGATAACGTTGCGCCACGATGACAAATCGCGCAATGTGCTTCAAGAAATACTGTCAAACCTTTTTGTTGATGCTCATCCAATCCTTCAGGAATGCGTGGATAAGTATCGGGAATGCGTGGCGTGTCAAACGGCGATTCATCAGACACCAGCGTTTGTTGATAAAGCTGCAACGCCAACCCAAAAAACAATGAAAAATTGGCTTCCGTAAGATTATAAGGCAAGGCTTTTACGTTTTTAGGTTTACCAAAATTACCTTTTCCATCCCAATAACGCGGAGCAAAGGCTTTTTTAATTAAGTCGTCATAAGAAACATTCAAACCTTTGCCCGATGTATTTCTCAGCGTTGCCAATACGCTGTCGTCAGCGTTAATTTCTTGTGGCGTTAATGGCTGACGCGCTAACAATTTGCGCCCCAATTCTGGAAAAGTGCGTTGCGTGCAAGACATTTCGGCATCGTTGAGAGCTGGCGCAACGGCTTGTGAAGCCAGAGCCGCATTTTCTAAACGCAGAATTTCACTGACCACCGTCCCGTCTTCTTTCGCCACCCAAATTTTCGCTTTCGTATCGCGAACACCAAAAGCCGATACGCCATTAAAAATGTTATTGGCGCGACCATCCCAAAAATTACGGAAATTAAACCCTGAGTTAATCACGCTAGGAGCTTGGCGATTTTGAACTTGGCGCGTATTTAAAGTTCCAGCATGAAAAATTTTGTCTTTTACCGAGGTGCAATTATCCGCGCTGCTACCCGTTTGCGTTGCGCTATTAAAACGGCGTAAAAATACGCCCGCCGACGACACCACATCATCGGTGTTAAATAATACCGCTGAATTTTTATCAGTCGGATCGACTAACTGAAAAAATGGAAAATCGCTGGTTTGAAGGGTGTAATTCACGCCGCCATTTTCGCCTGACGCTGTTTTTTGAAAGGTTGCACCAGTTGGTTTTTTATGTGAAATGCCAGTTGATAATTGATTTTGAAAGCGTCCATCGGCTCCCGCGTGAAAATGACACGACCCGCACGCCATGCCGTCACTGCCCACAGCAGAATCCCAAAACAACGCTTTACCCAATTGAATCGCCGCAGTTTTATCAATCACAATCGGCGCATCGCCATCCAGTAATCCAGGTGTAATCGGCAGAGCAACGCCTTTCAAAGACGGCGGCGTATTACCGTGCGCTGCCACGTTTCCGGCAAATGTTAACGTGAGAGAACATAAAGTAAAAAGATGCCACGGTTTGGCAAGCATCGAAAAACGGTAGTTTTTGTGCATAATTTACTCAGTAATGTGAGTTATTCGAGAATAAGCGGTTAATTTTATAATGATATTTATACAAAAAAATCCGCCACAGCCATCGACCAGCGGCGGATTGTTTTTGAAATGAGAGAAATTATTTAACCTTTACACTAACTTTAATGTTGTTTAGGGCAGCATTGTCAGTGATGTTTGCATCAGGATTAAAACCACCGACCACAAACATATAAGTTCCCGTTTTAGCAGCTTTAAAACTAAGGGTTAATTTGCCTGGAACACCGTCTTTTTTCGGTTTTAAATCGACATCATTCACCGTGTTACTGTCAGCATCGTAACCATGAATCACATATTTCATGACAAGGTTGCCAATACTCACAGCAGGTTCATCTTCTGTCATCGCGCCAATTTTAGACATGTTGCCATTTTGAATATAAAAATGATCCAATACATAATCATAAGGCGCAGAACCTGATACGCCAAGAACCGCTGCAACCGCTGGAGTAGTGTTAGTAGCTGGAATGGCTTTAACGGCTGTAATAGGTTTAACGCCTCCTGCTAAATCTGTCGCGCCGCGATACCAAACGGTTGAGCCTGGGTGAATGCCTTTTACTTCTGAAGTTGTCGTGATGGTAACAGTTTGACCTTGGTTAGCCGTCACAAATCCCCAGCCTGAATGGTGCGTCCAGCCCATATCACCAAACGCTGGATTGCTCCAACTTTGACTTTTTGCTGTAAAAACAGCTGTAGTCAGCACAGTCGTGAACGTCGGCATCATACCTTTTCCCTTTCCAGGAATAGTGGCGGCGTGACCAACAGAAACTGCCATTAAACCCACTGCTACGATGGACGCTACACGACCAAAAACGCTTTTATTGTTTTTTTTCATAAAATGTTTTGCTTAATAAAAAATAATTTCGGTGAATTTTAAAAACTTCTCCAACACGATAAAAAATTGTGTTGCATACAGACTTTAGCGAAAGTCGTGCCACAAATATAATTATTTATTTTTCAACATGTTAAGGATAAAACAGCGGGAGTATGTGTGCTGAACTGCGTGATATACTCTATTAAAAATAAGAAAATAAGGCAAATGCCGCGATGTGATATGGCGGCATTTTTAATGGTGAGCTGAAAAAACGTTTTTTGAAATGATGTTGACGGCGTTTATGGTTGCAAAATCGCCTGGATTTTTCCAATCAATCGTTCAACATCCACCGGCTTCGTTTCATAATCATCACAACTGCCTTCAAATAATTTTGCTTCGGCAACGTGTGATGGCATGGTGTGTCCGGATAACATAATCACTGGAATGTGCGCGGTAATAGGATTTCTTTTAATCAAACGTGTGGCTTCCAAACCATCCATTACAGGCATATTTAAATCCATCAAAATTAAATCTGGACGTTCCAAGGAGGCGACAGATATAGATTCTTCACCATTTCTAGCGACAATGACAGTGTAATTTCTACGCTGTAAATGACGCAACAACATATCCCGAACCATTTCGTCATCTTCCACTATTAGTATTTTTATCATTTCGGATTTTCCATTTTATTTAAGGATATATTTTAAAATTGCCAACTGTTGCTGACAAATTATAAGTTTGCTCTTCGAGAGACTTTGCCGCCGCAGACGCTTGCTCGACTAACACCGCGTTTTGTTGTGTTACGTCGTCCATGTGTGAGAGCGATTGATTTACCTGCACAATACTGATCGATTGTTCATTGGAAGCCGAGGTAATTTCTGAAATTGTATTCGTTACACCTTGTATTGAACTTAAAATTTCCTCCATTGTTTTGCCCGCTTTTTCAGCTAAATAACCGCCTTCTTGAACTTTATCGACCGAATCACCAATTAGATTTTTAATTTCACCTGCTGCCGATGCAGCACGTTGTGCCAAACTTCGTACTTCTGTTGCAACCACTGCAAAACCGCGCCCTTGATCGCCTGCTCGTGCCGCTTCGACCGCTGCATTTAACGCTAAAATATTGGTTTGAAATGCAATACCGTCAATCACTGAAATAATATCGACAATTTTTTTCGACGATTCGTTAATACTGTTCATTGTCAGGACTACTTGACCCACTGCCGTCACACCATTTCGTGCAATGTTTGACGACATTCGTGCCAATTCATTGGCATGATTCGCATTTTGACTATTTTGCTGCACGGCGTAAGTAAATTCTTCCATATTTGCAGCCGTTTTTTCCAAGCTATCGGCTTGTTCTTCTGTCCGACGTGACAAATCATTATTTCCTGCTGCAATTTCTTTAGCCGCGTGAGTGATAATTTCGCTGGAATCCTTAATTTCACTGACCAATACTTTGATATTATTCACCGTGCTATTCATACCTGAAAGCACGTTGCCAAATGTACCGGGATAATGTTTTTCAATGCTTTGCGTTAAATCACCTTCTGATAAGGCGTGTGAAATCCGTGCAATATCATTCAAGCTGCCTTCCAGCGCATCGAGCGACAAATTTACATTGTTTTTCAACACAGCAAAATCGCCCTGCCCTTCAGCATGAACCCGTTTACTAATATCGCCTTTCGCCACATTGCTCATGACTTCGCCAACGTTATTCAACATGGTTTGCATCATCTGCATGGTTTGAGTCGCACTATCAACTACACGGGCGTATTCGCCCTTAACATCTAAATTCACTTTTTTATTAAAATTACCCGCATTCAACGCAGCCATTAACTCGTTGATAGCAGCGGTGGTGGTGGATAAAACATGGGTCAGTGAATTCAATCTTTTTAGCGCGTGAGCAAAACTACCGTGTAAACCTTCGGGATAACTGCGCCGACTAAAATCACCATAAGTGATGTACGCTATCGAGTAATACATATCGACTTGCGAGGTTTCCACTTGATCCATCAAATCATTTAACGCCCATGCTAATTTTTGCAATTCCGTTTTTTTACCGTTAATTTGCGTAATCCGCGCGTGTACTTCGCCTTTGCGCCACAATTCAGAGGCAGCAACCAGTTTTGTGAGTAACTCTTTATCGTGCTGGCGTGATTGATACCACAGCCAAACGGCAAGGATTGAGCCTAACGTTAGAAAAATGGGAATAAGTGGTTGATGATTATCGAGCATCCAGCTGTAACCCAGCGACGCACACCACATCAACGCCACCAGCGTCAATGCCACGTTTTCGTTTATTTTAAAGAGATTGGAGAACATTGATAAGCTCCTTATAACTAACGCCTTTGTCTTGTAATGCTTTATTTAAAACTGCGCCAGAAGCTGCCATTGCATCTTTTGTTGTTGAATTTTTTTCAGCTTCTAACATGGATTTATAAAGATCAGTCACAATCGGAATTGCTTTTGGATTCGGCATTCGTCGCACGGAAGTGTAGCCAATCTTTTGTTTATTTTTATCGACAATCGGCACGACGTGTGTGAACACCCAATAAAAACTGCCATCTTTGGACATATTTTTAATGTAAGCAAAAATTTCTTTGTCTTCGGCTAAATAATCCCACAGCAATTTGAATACGACGCGCGGCATATCGGGGTGGCGAATGATATTGTGTTGACTACCGAGTAATTCGTGTTCTTCGTAGCCGGAAAACTCGATGAAAATTTCATTTCCATAAATAATTCGACCCGTTAAATCTGTTTTGGACACAATGAAATCGTGTTCACGCATAAAGCGTTCTTTATCGGTAGGTACAATATCTTTGCGTTTCATAAACTTCGCTGTTTTAATTTCTAGTGTTGATTTGGCGTTATAATGCCAGCATTCTGACAGATTTATATTTATATTTATAATGGCACTTTCTGAAAATATCCGCTTGAAATACCTGAATTCAATGGGCGTAACCGTTTGGCAATCACGGTTTGCCCCTGACATGATTCCGCCCCAAATGGAACCCGCGCCCGTTATTTTAACTGACGAAGTCATTCCGGCACGATTTGCCTCTGACATGATTCCACCCCAAATGGAACTCGCGCCCGTTATTTCGACTGTCGCAGTCATTCCGGATTCGTGGGAAAAGTGTCGCGCAGACGTAATTCAATGTAAACAATGTACATTATGTACCACTCGCACCCAAACCGTTTTTGGCGAAGGCAATGTCAATGCAGATTGGCTTTTCATTGGCGAAGCACCAGGCGAACACGAAGACCAACAAGGCAAACCGTTTATTGGCGAAGCGGGACAATTATTAACAGGGCTTTTGCACGCCATGCGATTGACGCGCGAAGAAGTTTTCATCACCAACATTTTAAAATGTCGTCCGCCACACAATCGCGATCCGCACGTCGATGAAATCAAACGATGCTGTGATTATTTACGCCGACAAATCGCCTTAATTCAGCCGAAAATGATTATCGCGGTCGGACGAATTGCCGCGCAAACGTTGTTAGATACAAATGAAGGAATTGGGAAGTTACGCGGTGAAGTGCATTACATTGAAAATGTCCCGCTGATTGCCATTTATCATCCCGCGTATTTGTTGCGCTCGTTGATTCAAAAACGGAAAGCGTGGCAGGATTTACAATTTGCGTTGCAAACGTTCAAATCTCGAAAAAATGGATAGCATTACGCCCGCTTTTTTTCGCTTGATACATGGCATCATCGGCTTGTTTTAATAGGTCATCCTGACTTTTTGTCGCGCCGATGAAATCCACCACTCCAATACTAGAGGTGCATTGATGTTCAATTATTTCGCCAACCACGTTTAATTGATAAGGCTGTTCTAAAGTCCGGCGAATTTTTTCAGCAATCGCCCACGCCGTTTTTTTCGCTTCAACGCCATCCGTACCTAATTCATTCAATAACACCACAAATTCATCACCACCGAAACGCGCCACCGTGTCCATTTTTCGCACACAATGATTTAAGCGTTGCGCGACCTCAATCAATAACGCATCCCCCGCGTGGTGTCCGAATGTATCATTAAGTGATTTAAATTTATCCAAATCTAAAAACATCAACGCGCCATATTCTTTGGTGCGTTCGCTAGTAATGATGGCGCGTTCTAATCGGTCAATCAGCAAACGCCGATTCGCCAATTGCGTTAAAGCATCGTAAAACGCCAATTGATGAATCATTTCCTCATTCTTTTTTCGCTCGGTAATATCGGTGCGAATGCTAATGTATTGCGTTGGTTTTCTGTCTTGGTTTAGAAACGGCACTACCGTCGTTGCAACCCAATAAAGATGACCATCTTTAGCCCGATTACAAATGTCGCCCCGCCAAGTTTCTCCATCCATTATGCACTGGTATAACGCTTCAAAAAATTCTTTAGAATGTACGCCTGAATTGATGATTCGATGATTTTTGCCTAATAATTCGTCTTTTTGATAACCGCTTATTTCACAAAACTTGGGATTGACATAAGTAATAACGCCTTGAATATCGGTTATACCGATAATCGAGTGTTGATCTAAAGCAAATTTGTAATAGTGCAATTCGTACACACTGTAATTCAATTGCTCTTGAATGGTTAAAAGTTTGTGATTTTGTTCGTCTAAATGCGTAACCGCTGACATGGCAACTATCGACAACGAAATCATGTAACACCAATAACCGAGCAATGGCGTTTGTTCTAAATCATCCGCAAAAAAACCAACGTGTTGAACGACACCGATTAAGGCTTGGGTTCCAATGAGTAATAAAATGAAGGTTACGCCGCGCACCCCTAAGTGTGGTCTACCCAAAATCAGTAACGGAAACAACCAATAAACCTTCGCCACGGAGCCTAAAATTTCATGAAACCCGCCAAGAAAGACTACTTGACCGATAAACGCCGCCAGTAAAATTAACGCGATTTTTTTAACGGGATTGTGCTGCGGATGATTGGGATTCACTTTGTAAGCGTTCACGACCAAAACAAAAGGCGTGATTAACAAAATACCCAACACATCGCCCATCCACCAATGTAGTAAATTTTTTGTAATTTCTTCTGACACTAAAAAACCGATTGTATAAAGCGTAGTCGTGCCTATGGCAGACGCAATAATACAACCGCTAAAGGTCATTTTTAGGAGAAAAATAAAATCGTGGAATTTAGTGAATGCAAAATTAAAACTACTGTCACGTTTTAGCACGCTGCTGATGACACTGACTTCTAACATGCTGCCCGTTGCAATGGCGAAAGCGGCAACAGGATTATTTAACGTCAATAGGTTGATTAAAAATGAACCCAAAAATACCGCTGATAAATAATGTCTTCCGCCCAGTAATACCGTCGCCAATCCAAAACCCGTCATGGGACGAATCACACCGACAACGCCATTTTCGGTGCCGTATAAATGCGTGAAGTGAGCCATTAAAGCGTAGCAAATCACCACGGCAAGAATTTTTATAACATTTGTGAATTTCAATATTTCTTTATCCTTTTGTTTGTTCTGGTGGAAAATTTGTTAAAAGCAAAAACCCGCTCGTGCTTACGCCGTCGCAGGTTATCGACAAAAAAAGTTTGACACAGCTTAAAACGGCAACATAATTTTTTGCTTGCTTGCTTGCTTGCTTGCTTGCTTGCTTGCTTGCTTGCTTGCTTGCTTGCTTGCTTGCTTGCTTGCTTGCTTGCTTGCTTGCTTGCTTGCTTGCTTGCTTGCTTGCTTGCTTGAGAATCATCATTTTTACTACTTTAAATCCATTGTGAATGGGCGATTAAATGTCACTGAGCCATTTTTCTAAAATAACGCTGATTGCACCACCGCTTTTTGTTGTTCTAAATGCACCCGAAAATTTCCCACCGCTGGCGCGGCAGACGCTTCCCGTCCGGCGTAAACCACTGAAATATGCGCGGGCAAACTATCGACAAAATGGTGATTCGAGTTGTACCATGCGCCTTGATTTTTGGGTTCTTCCTGACACCAGACAAATTCTGTTAAATTTGGATAACGCGCCACTTCGGCTTTGAATAACTCTTCGGGAAAGGGATAAAGTTGTTCAATTCGCGCCAGCGCAACCTGTTTTAAAGCTGCTTCACGGCGTGCTTCTAACAAATCGTAATAAACTTTTCCTGCACAAAAAACCAAGCGCGTCACGTTTTCGTCATCGAGTTCAGTTTCGCCCAAAATCGGGTGAAATTGCCCGTGCGTCAAATCGTTCAGCGTCGAAACTGCCAATTTATGGCGCAACAAACTTTTTGGACTCATGATAATCAGCGGTTTGCGATATTGACGCACCATTTGCCGACGCAATAAATGAAAAATTTGCGCAGGCGTGGTCGGGTTACAAACTTGGATATTTTGCTCCGCGCAAAGTTGTAAATACCGTTCCAAACGCGCAGACGAATGTTCGGGACCTTGACCTTCGAAACCGTGCGGCAACAACATCACCAGCCCACACATTCGTCCCCATTTCGTTTCGCCCGAACTGATAAATTGATCGATTAAAACTTGTGCGCCGTTGGCAAAATCGCCAAATTGCGCCTCCCAAATCACCAAGGTATTCGGAATCGTGGTGCTGTAACCGTACTCAAAACCCAACACGCCGGCTTCCGACAACAACGAATCATAAATCTGCGCGTTGCCTTGTTCTTTGTGCAGATATTTGAGCGGCGTGTAATGACGATTTTCATGTTGATTGTGCAAAATAGCGTGACGATGCACAAACGTTCCGCGCCCGACATCTTGTCCCGTTAATCGCACGTTGAATTTTTCTAACAGCAACGTCGCATACGCCATATTTTCAGCAAATCCCCAATCCAACGGCACATGACCCGCCATCATTTCGCGGCGCGTTTCCATCACTTTTGCCACACGCGGATGCAATTCAAAATCTACGGGGAATTTCAACAAGCGTTCACAACAATAACGCAATGTGTCGAGTCTTACGCCGGTTTCACAAGGCGTTGTCCACGGTGTATTTAAAAAAGGTTGCCATTGTGCGCTGTAGGAATACTTCAATTTCAACACCGGACGCGACACGATTTCACCGGCGGCTAAACGGCGTTGATAGTCGTCAATCCATGCGATGACTTGTGGCGCGTCAATCACGCCTTCGTGAATCAATTGTTGCGCGTACAATTCGCGGGCGGTTTGACGGGCGCGAATTTTTTTATACATCAACGGTTGCGTCATCGCGGGTTCATCCGCTTCGTTATGTCCCCATCGACGATAACAAATCAAATCAATCACCACATCGCGATTAAACGTCATGCGAAAATCCAACGCCAATTGCGTCACAAATAGTACCGCTTCGGGATCGTCGCCATTGACATGAAAAACGGGAGCTTGAATCATGCTCGCCACATCGGTGCAATACAGCGTCGAACGGGCATCGCCGCAATGACTGGTGGTAAAACCAATTTGATTATTGATGACAATGTGAATCGTGCCGCCGGTATAAAATCCGCGCGTTTGCGACATATTCAGCGTTTCCATAATAATCCCCTGCCCTGAAAACGCCGCGTCGCCGTGAATCAAGACGGGAATCACGCGATTGATGCCATTTTTTCCGGCGCGATCTTGCCGCGCTCTGACCGAACCTTCTACCACCGGATTGATGATTTCTAAATGCGACGGATTGAACGCTAAGGTAATATGCACGTTGCCGCCCGCCGTTTCAACATCCGACGAAAAACCCATGTGATATTTTACGTCGCCGCTGCTCATGCCTTCTAACAGCGGGGAGGTGCCAGCGAATTCATTGAATAACACGTTGGGATTTTTGCCAAAGATATTCACCAACACGTTTAAGCGTCCACGATGCGCCATGCCGATTACAATTTCTTTCGCGTCTTTCTCGCCTAAACCTTGAATCAATTCGTCTAAAATCGGAATCAATGATTCGCCGCCTTCCAGTGAAAAGCGTTTTTGCCCGACAAATTTGGCGTGTAAATGGTTTTCGATGCCTTCAGCGGCGATGAGCTGTTTTAACGTCCAACATTTTTTTTCGTCGGGTAACTGTTGTTCTTTTAACGCGCCCTCTTTGCCTTCCAATCGGTTAATAATCCAGCGGCGTGTGGGCGTATCGACAATGTGCATAAATTCCGCGCCAATACTACCGCAATAAATCTGTTCTAAATTGGCAATAATATCGCGCAACGGTAGATATTTACCGCTTTGCAACGTGCCGGTATCAAACAATGTATCCATATCCAACACCGATAAGCCGTAATAATTCGGATCTAAATCGGGTGGCACGATGGGATTTTTACCTAGCGGATTATTTCGCGCAATTTGATGACCGCGCACCCGATAATGATTGATTAGCCGCGCCACCGCGGATTGTTTTTTAACGCTTTCTTCGGTAAAACCTTGCAGTTTGGCGAGGCGACCTTGTGATTTCTGCGCGAGTTGCGCGAATCGCTCGACAATCGGACTGTGAGCAATTTCATAATCGGCAGCCCGATGTAATTCATGGAATTGTTTTTGCCAACTCGGCTCAATGGAGTCGGGATTATCCAAAAAACGTTCGTAAAGTTCCTCGATAAAACTGGCATTGTTGCCGTAAAAACTTGACGAATCCTGAAAAAATGTCCGTAAATCGCTCATGAAATAATCTGTTTGAAGGTGATTTGAAGTTGTTGCTATTGTACTCGATTGAAATCCTCTCACAAATCACGCAAGATAATCTCAACAGTAAGAGCGGTGCATAATTGCCCGAAGCCTGACGGCATGCCATTTCAGAAAATTAGGTATTAGCCGATAAGGGTCGAGGTACGTAAAAAGTCGGTATGAACTGACTCGATTATGAACCGACTTATTTTTTCTATCCGAGGATGTAAAAATGGCTACAGCACCAAAATTTAATTCTGCTACTAATATCGTTACGATGAGTGCAGCGGAATTTGCAAAATTGTCCGCAGCGGATTTAGTGCAGCTGAATAAAGCTCAAGCACAATTACTCACTGTCGAACAAGTCGCAATGTTGAACGACAAAACAGTTGTCGCCATTAAAGATCAATTGAAATATATTGATACCAGTGTGCTTGCTGCAATTCCTACCAAAGCAATTTCCGGTATACCGGTTGCGAGTTTAACGACCGATCAAATCGCCAAGTTAACCCTTGATCAGTTTGCAGCATTAACATCTACTCAAGTGAGCGGATTAAATAAAAACCAATTGGCAGGTTTAGATGCCGAACACATCGGCGTTTTAACAAATAGTGCTTTGACTGCGTTGCACGTTAAAGACTTGAGTTCGACTGTTTTTAGTCAACTAACCGCTGATCAAATTGCAAAATTAACGCCTGCTCAAATTAGCACATTGGGTTCTACACAATTAGCGGGCTTAACCGTTGAACAAGCAAACGCTCTCACACCTTCTCAAGCTAGCGCGTTTAAATCCTTAACTGCATTGCCTATTGAAGCCATTCCTGGTTTGGATGTGAAATTTATTGCAAGCATTTCTTCGGCAATGTTTAGAGTTTTGACAGCGGCACAGTTGCAAGCCTTGACTACTGAACAAATGGGAGCGATTACCTCCGCACAAATTAACAAATTAACCGCTGCGAAAGTGGCTTCATTGGAAGCGGATGACTTAGCTGCGTTGAGCTTGCCCGCAATGGCAGGTTTTAATAAAGCCAATATTGTCGGTTTAAACATTCTTAACCTAACAGGCGAGGAGTTTTCCGCGTTAAAACCCGCTCAGATTGCTACATTGCCAACTGCGTCAATTGCGGCAATTGGCTCGGACACTGCACAATTGCTGTCATCAGCAGCGACGGCGTTATTATCGGCTGCACAAGTCGCTGCGTTAACAACAACGGCATTGGTGGCTATTGAAACTTCCGCCATTGCGGCTATTTCTTCCAAAGGCATCGCGGGATTAACAGCATCGGCGCAAATTGCAGCCTTAACGTCCGAACAAATCGCGGCATTAACGTCTATTCAAACGAAAGCCTTAACCGCAACACAAGTCGCCGCAATCGAATCCGCAGACGTACTAGCGTTGCAACCATCAGCCATCAAAGCCCTTCCTTCAGCAACGATTAGTTCGTTAGCATCGACGGCGTTTGCATCCATGTCAGCAGAACAAATTGGTGCATTTACAACCGCTCAAGCCAGCAAATTAAGCGTCAATCAATTATCTCAATTCGGTGCGGATCAGGCGGCGGCTTTGTCACCTGCACAAGTTTTAAAATTAACGTCTACTCAAGTAACCAGTTTGAATACGGCGGCGGCAGCAGCATTAGACCCAATTGTTATCAAAAATTTGAACTTTAAAGATTTTTCTTCGACCGACATTGCGGCATTGAGTGCAGACCAAACCGCTAATTTTACGTCGGCACAAATCGCTAGTTTTGTGTCCGCAGGTGGGGCATTGTTAGGGTTGACCGCAAGTCAAATTGAAACCATTAAACCTTCGGTATTCAAAGTAATCAACAAAACGGTTATTGCTGATTTATCGGCAACATTGACTGTGTCGGGAATTACGGCAGCGCAATTGGCGGCATTATCAACTGCTAATGGAAACCAATTGGAAGCGTTTTCACCGGTACAAGTCACCAATTTTTCTGGCGATGCCAAGGCGTGGATTAATAAAAAATTTGCAACGATTGAAAGTACGTCAACCTCAACGGGCGGCATCGAAACTTCCGGTACGGTTGCTGGTACAACAGCGTCAGAAACTATCACCGGCAGTTCTGTAGCGGATGTCATTAACGGTGGCGGGACAGCGGCAGACAGTATTTTTGCGGGTGCTGGTAACGATACCATTGCATTCAATTTGATTACCGATACCTTAGACGGCGCGGTGATGGCACAGCGGATACGTTGGCAATGATTTCGGCGTTTTCGAGTTCGACTGACGCATTGATTACGAACATTGAAAAAATAACCGTCACCGCGTCTACTGCTCTGACAATAGACTTAACCGCACAAACTGAAGGCTTCACGATTAATGGTTCTGGCGCATTGGGTCATACAATCACTGGTTCAGCGGGTGCGGATAGCGTTGTTGGTACAGCCGTTGCCGATAGTTTAGTGGGCGGTGCTGGCGACGATACGCTTGTTGGTGGCTCAGGAGCGGATAGCCTGACTGGCGGCGCAGACGAAGACGTATTTGTAATTACACCTGCGGACACGGGAATCAATACGATTACGGATTTCGGTTATGGTGCAGATTCATTCAGCGGTTTTTATACCTCCGCTGGTGTGTTGAAAGTGACGATGTATGACAGCAGTGCAACCGCGTTGAACTTAGCTACTGCGCTATCGTTAAATGGTACCGTGAGTATTACGGGTGGTTCAGCAGCAGATACCCTCACTGGTGGTGCAGGTGCGGATATTTTCGCTAATCTCGGTACAGGAGATAGTGCTAGTGGTGGTGCCAGTGCTGACACATTCACGTTTGGATCATCAGCTGTCACCTCTGCAACCATCACAGGTGGTACGGGGGCTGACACAGTAACAGGTGCTAGTGCCGCTGCAAATGTCATTACCATTTCAGATACCGATGGCATTTCAGTCACGGGCGGAACAGGTATTGATACGCTTACTTTTACTTCTATACTCACGGCAACAACGATTGCAGGTCTTACAGGTACAGACGTAATTTATTTAAACGGCGTGGGCAACACCGTCAGCATTTTAGATGCAACCGCTTCGATAACCGGTAGCTCGGGCGTTGATGCGATTACTTTTTTGGTAGCCGCTCCATTAACCGCTGTAACGGTAGATAGTGGTGCCGGCAATGATACGGTTACGCTGCCCGATTCGAGCAACACCGCAACTTTCACCAATGTTGAAACCATAAACGGTGCGCCCGCTACAACAAATACGTCAGTACAAACCTTAACAACTACCACAGCAGCAACGATTACGGGTGGTGGCGCGTCTGATTCAATCACGGGTAGCACGGGTGCCGATAGTTTATCGGGTGGTTCGGGTAATGATTCAATTACGGCCGGCTCTGGTATTGATTCCATCACAGGCGGCGCGGGTATTGATTCCATCACGAGTGGCGATGGTAATGACATATTGACCTTTGCAACCACCGATATTGATACCACCGCAGGTGCAGTGACTGACATTATTGCTGACTTTACGACCGCTACAGATACCATCGAATTAGGTGGCAGTGCCGGTGTCGCGGCAGCCGTAGAAGTGGCAACCGTAACTTTTAGTGCATTAACCGCCGCGCAAACCATGATTTTAAACGGCATTACTGTGACCGCTCCTACTAATGGTGCCGGATTGTCTGCGGCAACCGTCGCGGGTATTTATGATGGTAATGCAATTAGTGCTGCATCGACAGATGTTGCTACGGGAACAATGAGTGCTGATTACTCCACAGCTACCGCATCGACAAACACAGTCGTTTTTACATACGGAACGCCTTTTACTAACGACACCACTAACGTAGCCAATACAGGAACGGGGACTGCGACGGTTACAATTACTGAAGGAGTCGTGGGAGTTATTGAAATAGCCACAGCAACTTTTGAAGCAATGAGTGCTGGAAACAGCCTTACTTTCAATGGCATTACGGTTGCTGTACCCGCAGCGAGTAGTGCCGGATTATCTGCTGCGACTGTCGCGGGTATATTTGACAGTAATACAGCAAGTGCAACGCCCGCCAATGTTGCATCTGGGACGATGAGTTCTACTTACTCTACGGGAGCCGCATCGACTGACACAGTCGTTTTCACATACGGAACAGCAGGTACTAACGATGCCTCCAACGTTGCCAATACAGGGACGGGAACTGCAACGGTTACAGTGACTGAAGGCGTAACGGGCGTTGCTGAAATAGCGACGGTGACTTTTGAAGCGATGACGGCTGCACAAAGTCTTACTTTCAATGGTATTACGGTTACTGCTCCGACTAATGGTGCTGGTTTATCCGCAGCGACTGTCGCGGGTATATTTGACAGTAATGCCGCAAGTGCAACGCCCACGGATGTTGCATCGGGAAGTTTAAGTGCGAACTGGGCGACCGGTACAGCGTCTTCCGATACGGTTGTATTTACCTATCAAAGTGTTGGCAATCAAACTGATTTAACCGAAACGGGAACTGGTTCGGCTGCTATCGCGGTGACAGATGGTGCTACAGTTCAAGCTCAGATTAGTACAATTACTCTGTCATCATTTGATGCAGGTGATACGATTGAAGTTACTGGCATTGGCGGTACATCAGCGGCTGTAACAGCCACTACAGATATTACTTCGACTGTTAATCTTTTAGTGGCTGAAATTACTAACAGAACTGGTGAAACCGTAACGGCTACAAATGTGAGCGGTGTTTTAACTCTAACTGCAAATTCCGCTGGTACGGCTTTTACGCCAGCAGCAACTGTAGTTGATGCTGGTACAGCTACTCTCACAATAGCAACTGTTGCAACACCGACAGCAAATGTAGTGGCTGTAGCTGAATCTGCTTCTGTGCAATTTGCAGCATTAACTTCTGGACAAACGATGGTCATCGATGGCGTGACGATTACCGCGCCGAGTGGTGGATTAACAGCAACGGAAGTAGCGGATCTTTTTGAAAGTTTATCTGCGAGTGGAAGTCCAACAGATATTGTTTCGGGCAGCATGAGTGCAACTTATACCTCAGGCGCACAATCTGGAGCTGCTGTCATCTTTACAGCGGTTGCTACGGGTGTTCAAACCAGTTTGACCGACACCGGTAATGGTATTGCGTCGGTTGTCGTTGGAACGACAGGTGTTACAGCCGTTACTGAATCGGCTTCGGTAGCATTTAGTGCGCTCACTTCGGGTCAAACGGTGATTTTAGAAGGCATTACCGTGACCGCGCCAAGTGGGGGTTTGACAGCGGCCGAAGTGGCAGACCGCTTTGAAAGTATAAGTGCAAGCGGAAGTCCGACGGACATCGTTTCGGGTAGCATGAGTTCGATTTATGCTTCAGGCGCACAAGATGGATCTTATGCCGTCATTTTCACAGCGAGTGCCACGGGTGCGAGAACTGATTTGAGTGATACTGGTAATGGTATTGCGTCCGTTAGCGTTGATACGCAAGGTGTTACAGCCGTTACTGAAAGAGCTTCGGTAGCATTCAGTGCGCTTACTTCTGGTCAAACGGTTATTTTAGAAGGCATTACAGTAACCGCGCCAAGTGGTGGTTTAGTGGCAACTGAAGTAGCGGATCTTTTTGAAAGTATATCGGCTGGCGGAGCACCAACGGACATCGTTTTGGGAAGCATGACTTCTACTTACGTTTCGGGAACGGCTTCAGGTGCGGTGGTTATATTTACA
>Ga0268283_1000511_pt1 | contig 25051 bp, 21 predicted proteins | sample saktaG_13_FD_190140 | JGI IMG/M metagenome (GOLD analysis project Ga0268283, IMG submission 190140) | Saline water microbial communities from Sakinaw Lake, British Columbia, Canada - sak_2013_06_06_36m | ecosystem: Environmental > Aquatic > Non-marine Saline and Alkaline > Saline ... | reverse complement strand
AAACCGACATTGGTCTAACCCGTCAGCATCGGATTATTTATTCGATCATCTCTTTGAATCAAATATAATTTTGAGGAGGATATAACATGGCATTACCGAACAAAATTTTGGGTGAAACCAAGGCCGATAGAGATCCAAAAGTTGTTGAACGCGAAGTTGATATTCTGATTGTCGGCGGCGGCATGGCAGCCTGCGGCACGGCATTTGAAGTCAAAAAATGGGCATCCGACGATACCAAAATCCTGCTTTGCGACAAAGCCGCCATGGACAGAAGCGGTGCTGTGGCACAGGGCCTTTCCGCCATCAACACCTATGTCGGTACCAACAGCCCGGAAGACTATGTCCGGATGGTTCGTAACGACTTGATGGGTCTGGTTCGTGAAGACCTTATTTTCGACCTTGGCCGTCACGTGGATGACTCCGTTCATCTGTTTGAAGAATGGGGCCTTCCGATCTGGAAAAAAGATGCCGGCGGAAAAACCCTGGACGGTAAAAAAGGCCTTGAAATGGGCTCCCTGAAAGGCGGAGCAACCCCAGTACGCACCGGTAAATGGCAGATCATGATCAACGGCGAATCTTACAAGAAAATCGTTGCTGAAGCTGCCAAGACGGCTCTGGGCATGGACAATATTATTGAACGCTGCTTCATCGTCGAGCTGCTGCTGGATGCCAACAACGCCAATCAGGTTGCCGGCGCAGTGGGTTTCTCGGTTCGTGAAAACATCGTTTATATCATCAAAGCCAAAACCATCATGGTTGCCTGCGGCGGCGCTGTCAATATTTATCAGCCCCGTTCCGTCGGTGAAGGCAAAGGCCGCGCATGGTATCCGGTATGGAACGCCGGTTCCACCTATACCATGGCCATGAAAGTCGGCGCTGAACTTTCCATGATGGAAAACCGTTTCACCCCGGCTCGTTTTAAAGACGGTTACGGCCCGGTTGGCGCATGGTTCCTGCTGTTCAAAGCCAAGACCCTCAACGGTCTGGGTGAAAATTTTGCTGCCAGCGACGCCGCCAAGGCAGAACTGGAAAAATACGCTCCGTACGGCACGGCCGCCGTTACCCCGACCTGCCTGCGTAACCACCTGATGCTGTTTGAAATGAAGGCAGGCCGCGGCCCGATCATCATGGATACGGTTACGGCTCTGGCAACTCTGGGAAAAACCATGGACAAGAAAGAACTCAAACACCTTGAGTCCGAAGCATGGGAAGACTTCCTGGATATGACCTGCGGACAGGCCAACCTGTGGTGCGCCACCAACACCGAACCTGAAAAGAAAAACTCCGAAGTTATGCCGACCGAACCGTATCTGCTGGGTTCACACTCCGGCTGCTGCGGCATGTGGGTTTCCGGTCCGGATGAAGACTGGGTCCCGGCTTCTTACAAATGGGGTCACAAAGGCAAAATTTATAACCGCATGACCACTGTCGTCGGTCTCTTTACCTCAGGTGACGGCGTTGGCTGCTCGGGCCACAAATTCTCCTCCGGTTCACATGCCGAAGGCCGTATGGTTGCCAAACAGATGGTGAAATTCGTCCGCGACAATGCAGACTTCAAACCCGCCATCAAACAGTCCGCCACAGAACTGGTTGACATGATTTACAAACCGGTCAGAACCTATCTGGACAACTGTGCATACACCACCGCGGTTGATATTAACCCCAACTATGTCAAACCCTCCGGCATGGCCCTTCGCCTGATGAAGGCCACCCATGAATACGGTGCGGGGACGGCTACCTATTATCAGACCAGCTCAAAAAGCCTGGAAATCGTTATGGAGCTTCTGGCCACCATGCGCGAAGACTGCGAGAAACTGGGTGCCGGCGACCTTCATGAACTGATGAGAGCATGGGAAATCAATCACCGCATCTGGACGGTCGAAGCTCACCTTCGTCACATCCAGTTCCGGAAAGAAACCCGTTATCCCGGATTCTATTATCAGGCTGATTATCCCGGACAGGATGACGCCAACTGGTTCTGCTTTGTCAACTCCAAGTATGATCCGGCAGCCGGCAAATGGGATGTCTTCAAAAAAGACTACATCAAACTCATTGCCTAATAATGGTAATTACCGTTGACGTAGTTTAGCAGGATAATTACTCCTCCAGGTATCCTCGGATGCCTGGAGGTTTTTTTTAAACAATGCTTTAAGTTTTAAGTTTTAAGTTTTAAGCCTGGCGCGGGCAACACCCTATAAAACTTAAACCCTAACACTTAAAACTTGTAACCGAAAAACAAACCCAAACCTTATAATGCACGGAGGGATAGCATGACAGCAGACAAAGCAGCCCCTGCTAGTGGAAGCATTTTGGTAGTTGGTGGCGGGATCAGCGGACTGACCACTGCCATCGAAGCTGCCGAAGTGGGATACGAGGTGTTCCTGGTCGAAAAAAATCCTTACCTGGGTGGAAGAGTAGCGCAGTTAAATCAGTATTTCCCCAAGCTATGTCCTCCGTCCTGCGGCCTTGAGATTAATTTTCGAAGAATCAAGGACAATCCCAAAATCAAAGTGCTGACGCTGGCCGAAGTTGAGAAAATCAGTGGTACTCCCGGAAATTACGACGCCAGCATCCGCATCAATCCCCGGTATGTCAATGAAAACTGCACCTGCTGCGGCGAATGCGCCACGGCTTGTCAGGCCGAAGTAACGTCTGATTTCAATTTCGGCATGAATAAAATCAAGGGAGCCTATCTTCCCAATGATCTGTCCATGCCGGCCCGTTTTGTTCTTGCCCCGCAGATCATCGGCACGGAAGATGCCAAGCGGTGCAAGGAAGCCTGCAAGTATGATGCGATTGACCTGGACATGGCCGCTAAAACCATCAGCCTGAAAGTGGGCGCCGTGGTGTGGGCAACCGGCTGGGCGCCTTACGACGCATGCAAGATCGACAATCTTGGCTTTGGTCGCTACCCCAATATCATTACCAACATGATGCTGGAAAGACTGGCCTCCACCAATGGCCCCACCTGCGGAAAAATCACCCGACCCTCGGACCAGAAGGCGCCGGAAAGCTTTGCCTTTGTCCAGTGCGCCGGTTCCCGAGATGAAAACCATCTGCCGTACTGCTCCTATATCTGCTGCATGGCCTCCCTCAAACACGCCACCTACATTCGCGAACAGTATCCGGATGCCAAAATCTATATTTTCTATATCGATCTTCGCACCCCGGGTTACCGTTACGAAAAATTCTATGAGAATATCAAGGCAGATAAAAATATCTTCTTTATCAAGGGAAAGGTCGCCGAAGTCAGTGAAGACCCCGGTTCACACAGCGTTACGGTCGTGGCTGAAAACGCCGTAACCGGCGAGAAAATTCGTCAAACCGTGGATCTGGTCGTCCTGGCAACCGGTATGCAGCCGACAACGGCCCTTGCCAAACATCCAGCCGATCTGACCTATACTGAAGACGGCTTCATCGTGAATGATTTTGTCAAAGGCGGAATGTTTGCTGCTGGATGCGCCAATAAGCCTGCGGACGTGGTGTCATCCAATCAGAATGCGACGGGCATGGCCCTTAAAGCCATTCAAACTCTGGTAAGGAGGTAGGAGGTTAACCATGGATAAAAAATATGGCGTTTATATCTGCACGGGTTGCGGAATCGGAGATGCCCTGGACATTGATGGCCTGTGCGCTACGGTCACAAAAGCACGCAAAACAGCCAAGACGCATCCGTTTCTTTGCGGCCAGGACGGCGTTGGCATGCTTAAAAAAGACATCAGCGATGAAGGCGTCAATACCCTGACCATAGCAGCCTGCTCCCGCCGGGTCAATTTTGATATTTTCCGTTTTGACGGATGCATCGTGGATCGGGTGAACCTGAGAGAACAGGTGGTATGGTCTCACCCCAAAGGCGACAAATCCCTTGAAATAAACCATACACAGATGCTGGCCGCTGACTACCTCAAGATGGGCATGGTCCGGGTTGAAAAAGTTCAACTCCCGGAGCCTTACAAGCTGGAAAACTTTTCCAGAAAGATTCTGGTCATCGGCGGCGGTATCACCGGTATTTCCGCGGCCCTGGATGCGGCAAAAGTCGGTTACGATGTCACCATTGTTGAAAAAGAAGCCAAGCTCGGCGGATATGCAACTAAAATCCGTAAACAGCTGCCCGTCAACCAGCCCTATACCAGCTTGATTCCGCCGATGATCGCGGATAAAATCCGTGAAGTCGAATCCTTTTCCAACATCACGGTGAAAACAAACACGATCGTAGCCCGTATTGCCGGCCAGCCCGGTGAATTTACCGTGACCCTGAAAAAGCCCGGCGAAGCGCTGGAATTCGACGTGCCGTTTCCGCTTCCCCCGGAAATGAAAGTGGATGCCAATGGCAAGGACCTGGATAAGGACAAACTGAACGAGCTGTATAAAGAATTCAACACGGGCAAAAACGATATTCTGTCCCTGGATCCCAATGGCGAGTTATTCGGCGCCGTGGTTCTGGCTGCGGGCTGGCGGCCCTATTTACCCGCCACAGATGAATTCGCCCACCTTGGTTACGGGGCCATTGCCGATGTGGTCACCAATCATCAGTTTGAAGAAATCGCAGCCAAGGGCAAAATTCTGCGGCCATCAGACGGCAAGGAAGCCCAGTCCGTCGTTTTTATTCAAAGCCCGGGACAGGGAGATGACAAGGACTTTGCCTATACGGGTTCCATCACCAGTCTGGTTGCGCTGAAACAGGCCAAATATGTACGGGAAGATTATCCGGACGGCAAGTCCTATATCTTCTATCAGCACATGAAAACCCCCGGACTTCAGGAGCTTTTCTACAAAAGCCTGCAGCAGGACCCCGGCATTTTCCTTACCAAGGGAGAAGTGGTCCGTGTTTCTCAAAACGGTTCCGGTCTGGTTGTTGAAGCCGACAATACCCTTTTGGGAGAAAAAATTCAGGTAAAGGCCGACATGGTGGTTCTGGGTACCGGCATGGTGCCGGCGACCGTGGATGATCCGGTGGTGAATCTGGCATACCGTCAGGGACCCGGATTCCGGGATAACGCCATTTTCAATGGATATGCCGATTCCAATTTTATCTGCTTTCCCTATGAAACCCAAAGAACCGGGGTCTATGCAGCAGGATGCATCCGCCGCGGTCTGACCATGGAAGAATCCATGGAAGATGCTGCCGGCGCGGCCTTGAAAGCCATTCAGTGCATCGAGTCGACCAACCGCGGAGTTGCGGTTCACCCCAGGTCCGGAGACATGTCTTTTCCGGATTTCTTTTTTCAGAGATGCACCCAGTGTAAGCGATGCACCGAGGAATGTCCGTTCGGCGCGCTGGATGATGACGAAAAAGGCACGCCAAAGCCCAATCCCACCCGCTGCAGGCGCTGTGGAACCTGTATGGGCGCCTGCCCCGAGCGGATCATCGGCTTTGCGGACTACAATGTCGACAGTATCGGCGCCATGGTTAAGGCCATCGAGGTTCCCTCGACAGACGACTTTGATGATCCTCCGATGCGGATTCTGGGCCTGGTCTGTGAAAACGATGCCTACCCGGCCATCGATATTGCCGGTCTGAACCGGCTGCAGTTTTCCGCGGATGTCCGGCTGATCCCGGTTCGCTGTCTGGGATCTCTCAATGTCATCTGGATCAAGGAAGCCCTGTCCAAAGGGATGGACGGCGTCTTTGTTCTGGGCTGCAAGCACGGTGACGATTACCAGTGCCATTTTGTCAAGGGCAGCGAACTGGCCAGCATCCGCATGAAAAAGATCGGCGAGGCCCTGGCAAGCCTGGCGCTTGAAGTGGAGCGGGTCGCCCAGTTTGAAATCGCTATCGATGAATTTGATAAAGTTCCCACGATCATCAACGATTTTGTCAAACTCGTCACGGATATGGGACCGAACCCCTTGAAGGGTTTCTAAACAAACAGGCCAAAGGGCTGAGTGTGTTGAGGGCTAAAGGTGATTGAAACACTTCAGCCTTTAGCCTTCGGCCCTCAGCCTTTTATTGAAGGAGGATTTATCATGTCTGATGCGTATCTTGTTGAGCCAGATATGGGGTTTATCAAAGAAGTTACCGCGCTTGGCGGGGCCGATCTGAAAAAATGCTATCAGTGCGCCACCTGCTCCGTGGTCTGTCCTATTTCCCCGGATAATAAGCCGTTCCCCCGAAAAGAAATGATTGCAGCGTCCTGGGGCTTAAAAGACAAACTGGTCGGAAATGCCGATATCTGGCTGTGCCACAACTGTGGTGATTGTTCGACGCGTTGTCCGCGCGGCGCAAAACCCGGCGATGTGCTTTCGGCCATTCGCGCCTATGCGGTCACCGAATATGCCATTCCCAAGGCTCTGGGAAAAGCGGTGAACGATCCCAAAAAACTTCCGATGCTTTTGGGCATTCCCGCGGTGATATTTATTGTTCTTGGCCTCATCACCGGCCTGCTTCACTTTGCGCCGGGTGGAGATGAAATTGTCCACTCGCATTTTTTCTCTTCCTGGCTTGTTGACATGATCATGATTCCGGCTTTTATCTGGGCTGCGATCGTTTTTGCGCTGGGCCTCAAACGATTTCTGGCGGACATTCATGCCAATGCGATCTTGGACGGAAAGACCGATAAAAAATCGATTGATCCGCTGGAATTTGGAAAAGCATTTCTGCGCATTATTCCCACGATCCTGAAACATGACAAATTCAACGAATGCACGGAAAACCGGGAACGGTCCACCGCGCATATGATGGTGCTGTTCGGATTTATCGGTCTCTTCATCGTTACAAACATTTTCTTTGTCGTTCTTTATGTATTTCAGATTCATGGGCCGTATTCCCAGTTGAACCCGGTCAAGTGGCTGGCCAATATCAGCGGCGTTGCGCTGGTTATCGGCAGCGTGCTGATGATAAAAAGCCGGCTTTCCCAGAAAGACTCCGTTTCCAGCTACAAAGACTGGTCTCTGTTGGGACTTGCCCTGGGATTGGGACTGACCGGCATGCTGACGGAAATGACCCGGCTCGGGGGATTGGCAGGGGTGTCTTATGCCATGTATTTCATCCACCTGATCTTCGTGTTCTGTTTGTTTGCCTATCTGCCTTTTTCCAAACTGGCGCATCTGGTCTATCGGACGGTGGCCATGACTTATGCTGAATACGCCAACCGGAAATAGCGATCGCGAAAATTATTCCCTCCTTTGAAAAGGGAGAAGGTATCATAATAAAAAAGCCCCTTTCCTTAAACGGAAAGGGGCTTTTTTATTTAAAGGCAATAACTTGAGGATGGCTTCCGCCTCTTCCCTGTAGGCATCCATTACATAGGGGATACCGGTTACTTTGGTGCACGCTTCCCTCACTCGAGAATCCGCCCGCAAAGGCAATGTCGGGAACTCTCTTTCCCTTGTCGGTGAGTTTCTTGCAGAACTCATAAGCCGCTGAATGCAGATCTTCAATTTTAACATCCGGGGTTTTGCTGAAAATGTTTTTGCAAAGACAACGATAAAGATTTAGAATGTCACATTGAGATTTATTCCTGATATAAGGTAATCGTCTTGGATCAATCGCTGGATCCGCTATCGATCCAACTGTTCACCAAATCGGCTGCTTGTCTTCAACTATGTGAAAACTGGAGCATGGTTTAATTTTTTCCTTTAACCTGTCAGCGATACCTCCCATGACCCTAAAAAACAGCGAACTTCCCAACGAACGTTCCCAGTTCAAAATGTTCCGTGAAATCATGTCCATCAAGGTCCGGGAGATTCTGTTGATTTCCAGCCCTTATGACGCTTATATCATGGAAGAGGATCGCAGTCTGGCGTCTCGCATCGTCAATGAGTATATCGGTTTGAATTTGAGCCTGCCGCCACGGGTCACCCAGACTTCATCCGGCCAGAATGCCCTGGCCCTTCTGGAGGAAAAAACGTTTGAAATGGTTATCACCATGCCGAATGTTGATGACATGGACGCCCAGACCCTGGGGATGAAAATCAAGGAAAAGCATCCCGATCTTCCGGTCATTCTGCTCAGCCACAGCCTCCGTTCCATCTTCCCGCAGGGCGAATATCGGAAATTGATGGGCATTGACAAAGTATTTATCTGGTCCGGAAATTCAGATCTCTTGCTCGCGCTGGTTAAAAATGCCGAAGACCGGCTGAATATTGACCGGGATACCCAGCGGGCCATGGTTCGGGTGCTGATTCTGGTAGAGGACTCACCCCGGTATTATTCATCTTTTCTGCCGCTGATTTATAAGGAAATCGTAAAACAGACCCAGGCGGTATTGGGGGTCGGACTTAACGAGGAACACCGGCTTCTGCGCATGCGATCCAGGCCAAAAATCATGCTGGCCGAAACGTATGAGGAAGCCATGCATCTGTGCCGGAAATATCGCTCCTATTTGATCGGCATCATATCCGACACCCGAATTCCCCGAAACGGCAAACTGGATGAGCAGGCAGGCGCGGACATCCTGACCTTCATGAAACAGGAAATCCCGGATCTCCCGATTCTGCTGCTCAGTTCGGATTCCCGTAACCGGATGAAGGCGGAAAGCATTCCAGCGATATTTCTGGACAAAAATTCACCCAATCTGTTGGTCGAACTTCAGGATTTTTTTCTGAATCACCTGGGCTTCGGCGATTTTGTCTTTCGGATGCCGGACAGGACGGAAATCGACAGGGCCTCGAGCCTGAGAACACTTGAACTCAAGATATCCCAGATTCCAGACGAATCGCTGCTCTACCACGCTACCCGGAATCATTTTTCCAACTGGCTGATGGCCCGCTCCGAATTTGCCCTGGCATCCACATTCCGGGAGGTTCAAGTCGGCGAATTCCAGAATACGGCAGACCTGCGTCAGTATATTGTTTCCGCTCTGCACACGGTCAGAAAGCTTCAGCAAAAAGGGGTGGTGGCCCAGTTCAGAGCCCAGACCTTTGATTCCGACATCATGGATTTCGTCAAAATCGGGGACGGGTCTCTGGGCGGAAAAGCCAGGGGCCTTGCGTTCATGTCCGCTCTGTTGCTTCAGCAACCCGCGCTGCTCATCGCTTATCCGCGGGTTTCCATACAAATCCCCAAATCCCTGGTCATCACCACTCAGGGATTTGAATCGTTCGTTACATTAAACCGACTGCAGTATTGCGCAAAAAACGATATCTCGGACCGGGATATCTCGGATGTTTTTTTAAAGGCGGAAATGCCGGACTGGCTGGTATCCGATCTGGAGGCATTTCTGGCTCAGGTTCATTATCCCCTGTCCATCCGGTCTTCTAGTCTTTTGGAAGATGCGCAGTTTCAGCCCTATGCGGGGCTGTACCAGACTTATATGATTCCCAATAACCACCCGGATCCGGCCATACGGCTTCGGCAGCTGATCCATGCCATCAAACTGGTATATGCCTCGACCTATTATGAAGATCCCAGATCCTTTACCCGCAATTCGGTCAGTCAGCCCCAGGAAGAATCCATGGCCGTGATCGTTCAACAACTGAGCGGAGAGGTTTACGGTGACTATTTTTATCCCGCATTGTCCGGTGTGGTCCAATCCCATAATTTTTATCCTGTTTCCCACATGAAATCTGAAGACGGCATTGCCCATATTGCCATTGGCATGGGAAAAACCGTGGTGGAAGGCGAAAAATCCGTCAGGTTCTCCCCCAGATATCCCCGGATATTGCCTCAGTTCACCACAGTCGAAGACATTCTAAACAATTGCCAACGGCATTTTTATGCACTCAAAATCCGGGGCTATCAGGATGAGCTGCCATTCTTTAAAGAAGGGGTCAACCAATCCAATCTTGAAAAACGGGAAATTGACGAGGCGGAAACCGAGTATCCCATTCGAATGCTTTCAAGCGTCTATATTCCGGACGAACATCGGATTCGGGACAGCGGCCATTTGCCGGGTTCAAAAATTGCCACATTTGCATCCATACTCAAACACGACATATTCCCCCTTCCTCAATTGCTCTCCGATCTGCTGGATCTCGGCAGGAAGGGCATGGGATGCCCGGTGGAAATCGAGTTTGCCGTCAATCTGGGAACCGAGGATCAGCGGAAAAACGAATTCTATTTTCTTCAGATGCGACCCATGGCCACGGAAATCGACCAGCGCGATGTGGTCATTACAGACGATGATCTTCAGCAGTCCCTGTGTTTTTCCCGTCACGCGCTGGGCAATGGAAAGCATGATGGCATTTCAGATATTGTTTATGTGAAGCCGCTGGAATTTCAAATCAATGCCACCGAGCAGATGGCTGATGAGATCGGCAGGATCAATGCCATGCTGAGCCGGGAAAAGCGCCCCTATCTGCTGATCGGCCCGGGAAGATGGGGAACGGCGGACAGATGGCTGGGCATTCCGGTCAAATGGCGAAATATCTCGGGCGTGGGTGCCATCATCGAACTGAAGAACAGCCAGATTCATGCCGATCCTTCCCAAGGCTCCCATTTTTTTCAGAATATCACTTCTCTTGGTATTCCCTATATCACGGTCGTGGAAGATTCGGACGATACCTTGAATTGGAAACGGGTGGAAGCATTTTCATCCGTTCAGGAAACCCGGCATATCCGGCATGTCCGACTCGATCATCCGGTGACAATCAAAATTCAGGGGAAGAAATCCATCGGTGTGATTTGCGAACTTAACCCTCAATAACAGGAGACTCAGTATGACGGATATTATTCGATACATGAAAAACAGGGATCCTTTCGAAAAAGAATTCCACCAGGCGGTCGAAGAGGTTTTCGAAACGGTTCAGCCCGTTCTGGAACGGTATCCGGATTATCGGCAGGCCGCGATTCTGGAAAGACTGATGGAGCCGGAGCGGGTGATCCTATTCCGCGTGCCCTGGGTGGATGATCAAGGCCAGGTTCAGGTCAACCGCGGATATCGCATCCAGATGAGCAGCGTGATCGGTCCTTACAAAGGCGGCCTGAGGTTTCATCCGTCCGTCAATCTCAGTATTTTGAAATTCCTGGCTTTTGAGCAGGTGTTTAAAAATGCATTGACGACCCTTCCCATGGGCGGTGGAAAAGGCGGATCGGATTTTAACCCCAAAGGCCGGTCCGATCCGGAAATTATGCGATTTTGCCAGAGCTTCATGATGGAACTGTTCCGCCATGTCGGGCCCAATACCGATGTTCCGGCCGGCGATATCGGGGTCGGCGCGCGTGAAATCGGCTATCTCTTTGGCATGTACAAGAAACTGCGCAATGAATTCACCGGTGTTCTCACCGGGAAAAGCCTGGGCTGGGGCGGCAGCCTCGTCCGGCCCGAAGCCACCGGCTTTGGGAATGTCTATTTTGCCTCGGAAATGCTGGCAACCCGGGGCGAGTCACTCAAGGGAAAGATCTGCCTGGTCTCCGGCTCGGGCAATGTGGCGCAATATACCGTTGAAAAGCTGATCGAACTGGGCGCCAGGGCCGTGACGCTTTCCGATTCCTCCGGATATATTTATGATGAAGAAGGCATTGACGCCGGGAAACTGGACTTTGTCAAACGACTGAAAAATGTTCGCAGGGGTCGCATCCGAGAATATGTGGATAAATATTCCCAGGCTGTTTACGTCGAGACAGCTTCAGCCCTGGATCACAACCCCATGTGGAATTACCCGGCAAACTGTGCATTCCCCAGCGCCACTCAGAATGAAATCAATGATAAAGACGCATGCAACCTGATCAACCAAGGCATTTCACTGGTCAGCGAAGGCGCCAATATGCCCAGTACTCCGGAAGCCATCAAAATATTCATCGACAAGAAAATTCTCTATGCGCCGGGTAAGGCATCCAATGCCGGCGGAGTTGCCGTATCGGGCCTGGAAATGTCACAGAACAGCATGAGACTCGGCTGGCCAAGAGAAGAGGTGGACAATCGATTGAAGGGAATCATGAAAAGCATCCATCAAACCTGCCTCAATGCCGCCGCCGAATATGGCGATCCGGGCAATTATCTGGTGGGCGCCAACATCGCGGGATTTGTCAAGGTGGTCAATGCCATGATTGATCAGGGCGTAGTATAAAAACCGTGAGGGCGTAAGCGCGTGAAGGGGTTAGCATGTCACGCTCTCACTGCTTCGTGGTCTTTACTTGATCCCATATTTCTTGATTTTCTGATTCAGGCCGCTTTTTCCGATTCCCAGCAGATCGGCGGCATGGGACTGCACATTGTGGGAGATCGCCAGAGCCCTTTCAATCATGGATCTTTCAACCATATCGAGGGTTTCATACAATTTGGCGTTGTCGGAAATACCCTCCAGGTGAAGAGAATGGCTGATGCTTTTCTTGAATTCCTTGGGCAGGTCGGAAACCCGGATGATATTTCCGGGACAGAGTACCATGGCTCTTTCGATGGCATTTTCAAGTTCCCGGACATTTCCCGGCCAGGTGTACCCATACAGCAGACGATTCACTTCCTGGTCCACACCGGTCACCTGCTGGCCCGGCCCGCGCTCTGATGCGTATTTTTCAATCATATGATCCACCAGCAGACGAATATCCTCAACACGCTCTCGCAGCGGCGGCAGTACCAGATAAAGCACATTCAGCCGGTAATACAGATCTTCCCGAAAACGCCCTTGTTCGGTCTCCTGTTTCAGGTTTTTATTGGTTGCCGCAATAATCCGGATATTGACGGGTACCGGCCTGATCCCCCCGACGCGTTCGAATGCTCTTTCCTGTAATACGCGCAGCAGCTTTACCTGAAGATTCTGTGAAAGCTCTCCAATTTCATCCAGAAAAAGGGTGCCTTCGTCAGCCAGTTCAAAGCGTCCTTTTTTCATGGCAATGGCGCCGGTGAAGGCGCCTTTTTCATGTCCAAAAAGTTCACTTTCAAGGAGATTTTCAGACAGAGCCGAACAGTTGACAGCGATAAAGGGTTTGTCTTTACGGGGACTGTTAAAATGAATGGACTTGGCCACCAGTTCCTTTCCGGTGCCGCTTTCGCCTTCTATCAATACCGTCGCGGAAGAAGGCGCTATTTTTTTAACCAGCTCGAACACCTCCTGCATTCGTTTGCTCTTCCCAACGATGTTGCCGAAATTGTAGCGGGTTTCCACCACATCCCTCAGCCTGAGGTTTTCCTTGACAACCTGGTACATATCAATGGCTTTTTTGACAAAAATAATCAGGCCTTCATTGTCAAAAGGCTTCAGGATATAATTATATGCCCCTTTTTGCATGGCCTCCACGGCCTTTTCAACCGTTCCGTATGCCGTCATCATCATGACCGGCAACTGCGGATTGATGGCCTTAATCTTTTCCAGAAGCTCAATACCGTCCATCATCGGCATTTTCATGTCGGTCAGGACCAGATCCACGTCCGCATTGGCGTGATTTAAAATCTCCAGCGCTTCCATGCCGCTGTTGGCGGTCAAGGTTTCATAACCGACATCCTGAAGGACGGCGCTTAAAATGAGCGGGTAATTTTTTTCATCGTCAACGATCAGAATCGTTTCCATGCCATTCCTTACATGGCCATGCCGATTTTTTTACCCATCTCAAAACAGGCGGCAAGGGCTTTTTCATCCGGTACATACTGAACCTTCATTCCTGGATCGATCATTTCAAACTTCATGCCGTCAAGTTCCTGGGTGAGGAGCTTGACGGCTTCGCCGCTCCAGCCATAAGAGCCGAAGGCAGCCCCGATTTTGTTTTTGGGTTTAAGACCCTTCATATAGGTCATAAAATCTCCCAAAGTCGGAAACAGACCATTGTTTAAGGTTGGAGACCCGACCACAACGGCTCTGGCATCCAGTACCTCCGCCATGATATCGCTACGGTCCCATTTTCGAAGACGCATGGGATGAACGGCAACACCCTGCTCACTGAGGCCGCTGGCAATGGCATGCGCCATTTTTTCAGTACTTTGCCACATGGTGTCATAGACAATAACTGCCTTTCGAACCGTATCCTGGCGGCTCCACCGGACATAAGCGTCGATGATTTTTCCCGGATCTTTCCGCCAGAGAATGCCATGATCCGGACAGATCATGCGGATGTCCAGCCCCATGGCCGTAACCTGTTCCACCAGTTTAAGAATCAGCGGCGCATAGGGAAGAAGGATGTTCGCAAAATATTTCTTGGCATGGGGCATGATGTCATCGATCATACGATCATCGAATTTTTCGAACCCTGCGTAATGCTGGCCGAATGCATCGCTGGAAAACAAAATCTTTTCTTCATTCAGATAGGTAAACATGCTGTCCGGCCAGTGAAGCATCCGGGTTTCCATAAAAGTCAGGGTATGATGGCCCAGGCTCAAGGTTTCACCGTTTTCAACAGCATGATAATTAAAGTGCTGCGGATAATGCAGAGACAGGTTTTTCTGTCCCATTTTTGAACAGAACAGGGGTTTGTCCTCGCCAACCCGGTGCATGATCCGCGCAAGCCCCCCCGAATGATCCATCTCGGTATGGTTGCTGACCACCACATCGATCTTTCGGGGATCAATAATCTGTGAGATATTCTCAATCAACTCATCTGAAAACTCTTTTTTAACCGCGTCAATCAATGCGATCTTGCTGTCCATAATCAAAAACGCGTTATAGCTGGTTCCCAGATGAGTGGAATACCCATGAAAATCCCGGATATTCCAGTCATTCACACCGACGTCATAAATTCCTTTTGCAATCTCAACCGGTTTCATAAGTTTGCCTACTCTTTTTCAAAATCGGATTTGGATGCCCCGCATACTGGGCATTCCCAACTATCTGGAATATCCTCAAATTTTGTTCCGGGTTTTACGCCACTGTCTGGATCACCCAGTGCCGGATCATAAACATAGCCGCAAACCGTACATACATATCTGTCCATTCGTGTTTCCTCCTGGTATTTTGTAAGAAAGTTTGATGGCTTTGTAAAAAGCCTATCTGCGTTGAACTTCATCCTTCGTCAGAAGATCTTTTGGCGCCGTATGCACCATACGGGCAGGCTGTTAAGCCATGCCCTTTATAAACTCAATCACCCTTGCTTCGATGGCGTCTCGCACGTGGCGCATGGCATCCAAATCTTCAGGCTCGGTAAAAAGCCAAAATTCATGAGCGATGTCAACCGGTGCCACGACAGTGTCGTCTCTGCCCATCGAAATGACCCGCTCGGGTTTTTCCGTTGCCAACACCGCGTTTATCGATGCAGTCTGGCGGAATCCCATGTCAATCCCCTTTTCCTGCATGGCTTCAACCATGAGAGCATTGAGCTTTTCAGCCGGGTGACTGCCAGCACTGAGCACATCCAGCTTGTCCCCTGCAAGAGCCTGCGCAAATGCGCCGGCCATCTGGCTGAGACAGGCGTTATCCCGACAGGCAAAGAGGATTTTATTTCTTCCCCGAAAGGGCTCCAGAAGGGTTCCAACCGCTGTTTGAATATCCGAATGCCGTGTTGCATGTCGTTCCATATCGCCGGGTTTTTCAATTTCCCGATAGGTCAGGCTGCCGACATACTCGGCGCCGACGGCATCATAAAAATATTTCATGGTCAGGTGCAATCCCTCAAACAGATTCTTTCCGCGGGTTGCGCCCACAGCCAGGGTATATCCCCTTCGCCATTTCCGGTTGGGGTCGGTTAAGTGGAGTTTGTATTTTCGAGCCCAGAGGGTCTGACTTCTATCAATCAAAGCCTTAAGCTGCGCCGTCGTATTGTAAAAAAAGATCGGGGTAGCGGCAACAATGACATCGGCCTTTCGAAGCAGCGGATAAATCTCATGTTTCATATCATCATCAATCGGACAAATCCCTTTTTTCTCACAAAGAACATATTCCATGCAAGGATCTATCTTTTTCTGACAGACTTCGATCATCTGCGTTCTGGCGCCCAGCCTTTGTGCTTCTTCCAGAAATTCCGAAAGCAGAAACCGGGTGTTTCCTTTTTTTCTGGGGCTTCCCTGAAGTCCTAGTACAAACATGTTATTCTTTCCTTGATGGCTTCGTAAAAAGTCCAATATCTGCGTTGAGCTTCATCCTTCGTCATTGTGGCAGTGTCATACGCCTCACAGACAGGATTGTCTCCAAAAGCTCCGGTGCCGCTCGCCTTGAACTTTTTACTTTGCCATCTCAATTTTGATTTATTATAAGTCCATCAATCATTTTTATTGCCACTTGTCATGGCCGAAGAGGGGCTGCCTGCCGAGCTATTTGGCATGGCATTGTGAGCAGGTCACGGGTCCTGATTTTTCTCCGGCGTCTTTTTTGGCTTTGTGGCACTTCACGCACAGCTTGTTCATAACCTGTTTTTGAGCAAGGGTTCCTTTTTGCTTCAAGTCCTGAATGGAGCCCGCTTGCTGGGGAAAAAGATCATGGCAGAGCATACAGTCTTTAAGCGCTTCCTGGTGCTGCTGGTGAGGAAATTTCACGTCTCCCTGATTCCCGGATGGAATCACCATCTCTTTTGCCCCATTGTTGGTTTCAGCCATGGACATCCCTGCAATCCAGACCATGACGGCAGAGATGAATAGAATCATACCTTTTCGCATGGATTGTCCCCTTTGTTTATGCCGCGGAAAGGGTGCACTGGGTACAATTTTTTTGTCATATGGATCATGGCGTCACGGTTGAGCCCAACGAACCGGAAAGCGTGCACTGGGTAAAATCAATTTCTTTGCCGCAGGACTTGCACATATGTTTTTTGTCAAATTCATCCGAAAAAATCTCAACCTCTTTTGAACATGATGGACACTTGCAGGTAAACGATTTCAAATTCTTGAATTGTTGAAAACCTGGACAATGCGATGGTGTTGTCATGAATTCCTCCTTTAAGTGGTCAATAGGTTTGCAATATCTCTGCCGTAGTTCTGAGCCATCTGAATACCGCCGCCCAGAGAACTGGATTTGAGGCGTAGCGGCGCTCCAACCATTTTCATCTTAAAAATATGCGTCATGGTATCATATATCCGATCCGGCGCTTCGCCGCTCCAGCCGAATGCGCCGAATGCGCCGCCGACTTTTCCTTCCAGAGCGGCTTTCTCGGCCAGAAACAGAAAGGTTTTCATTCCCTGAATCATATCTCCATGATAGGTCGGTGCTCCAAACACCAAGGCGTCATATCCATTCAGCTCACTGGCATTCTTTATATCACCGGCTTTCATTATGTCAACATCAACTCCGGAAAAGCGCAACCCTTCAGCAATTAATTTGCCGATATTTTCGGTTTCTCCGGTTCGTGTGGCATACACAATAAGCGTTTTTGGCATAGCATACTCCCGAGCGAATATTACTTTTTGGCGATGCGTTTGTCCATGCCATCGCCGGCACAATCGGGCGTATAGCAGGAGTTATCCAGAAATTCACACTTTTCCTTGCAGGACGGACACTGGTCCGGCGGAGCGTCTGTCGTAAAGGTGTAACCGCAACTTTGACATTTCCAGCTTGCCATATTTCCTCCTTATAAACATGAAGGTCTAAGGCAAAGAAAAAAGCTCGCAGGGTTTTATTAGCCCGCCGTCTCTTCGCCTCAAGCCTTTCTGCTTTGAATTTGTTAACCTGACTGTTATGCCTTCCAGAGACCGTGAATATTACAATACTCTCTTGCTGAAACTGTTGCGGCATCCAGCATAAATGTGGCCTCGGGAACCTGACCGGGATTCAAAAACTGCCGATAAGCTTTACCGTCGGCAATAATTTCAATCCATTCAATAAAATGTTTTTCTTCCATGGGGTGAGCGACGCTGCCTACTTTTACCTTGAAGCCGCCCGGAACTTTTTCAATTACCGGAACATGCTTTTCCTTTGCCGCGTCAACGGTGTTTTCAACCGTCTGTTTCATGGGTTGGCCGCAGCAGACAAGCTCACCCCCGCCGGCATGAAGGACTTCAACGATATTGCCACAGATTTCACATTTATAAACTTGAAGTTTCTCTGTCATACAATCTCCTTTCAGATGATTAATGTATAAGCGTCATGGATATTCCGGCCTGCCCCGTTTAAGAAGGAAGACCAGATGCGTCGTTAGTAATTTTCTCCCAAAAGCTCAAAATGGGCTTGGGGGTGATCACAGGAAGGACATATTTCCGGTGCTTCTTCGCCTTCATGAAGATAGCCGCAGTTGCGGCATCGCCAGGTGACTTTTTGGTCTTTTTTAAACACTTTTCCAGCCTGAACATTGGCTGCCAGATCCCGATAACGTTTTTCATGCTGTTTTTCGGCAACCGAAACTTTTTCAAAAAGAACGGCAACGGTTTCAAAACCTTCTGCTCTGGCGACTTTGGCAAACCTCGGGTAAAGGTCCGTATGCTCTTCGTGTTCTCCGGCAGCCGCTGCCAGCAGGTTTTCAAGGGTGGTTCCCACGACACCGGCCGGAAAACTTGCCGTTATCTCCAGCATGCCACCTTCCAGAAAACTGAAAAACCGTTTGGCGTGTTCTTTTTCCTGATTGGCTGTTTCAGTAAAAATGTCGGCAATCTGAACATAGCCTTCCTTGCCGGCCTTGCTGGCAAAATAAGTATAACGATTTCTCGCCTGGGATTCCCCCGCAAAAGCCTTCATCAGATTTATTTCAGTTTGAGTTCCTTTGATACGGGTCAAGTATTTTCCTCCTTTTCGGTTGATGTTTTTTTATCCCCCCGCCGGTTTCTGTGGCATAACCCCCTTTTCAAAGAGGGATCAACGGGAGTTGTGTTTTTTAATGTGGCTGTTCGACGCGATAAGGCCTCGAAGCTATTTCGGATCATGCCACCAGCCTTTTTGCTGGTGCGCTTTTTTTTCCTGCTCCGCTATTTTTTTCAACCGATACGCCGTATCCCGCAATATCCCATACATAATTCCACAGCCGACGTCCTCTCTTTCTACATCGCCCTGGTCTGCAAGTGCAATCATCTCGTCTACGAGTTTGAGCGTCCGGTTAATGTTGGTATCGCAGGGTTTCACGTCAATGGCTTTCTCTTGTGAGAGTTGTCAGAATTATCTTCTTATTTATTAACTTTATCATTTATCAATTTCCATGCCACCGACAAACATTCTCTTGAAATTAATATATTTTTAATATATACAAATGGTTATATTGAAAATATATTAATTTGGAAAACAGGGGCAATCTATATCTTTCTGGATGATACAGCAGCAGAAAGACAGATTCATCCCCTGTAAGAAGATAACCCATCATAATTTATTGTTAAACAATCGTTAATCATCTGTACGTCATCGGTTTTAGATACACTTATGTATCATGAGACACCGTGACGACGTTGCCTCAAAACCGGCCTGTCGGGCGAGCCGTTGTTGGCGCAGCAGGAGGAATATGTCATTTCGAACCATCAGGCGCATTGTCCTGGCACTTTTTCTGGCCACTTTATGTTGCGGAATCGGTTTTTTTCTGATGATGCTCAACCCTTCAGTGCAGCGCTACGGGCTCAGTCGCGTTTCACAGGCAATCGGCTATGATCTGAATACCGGAAACATACGTTTGAGCATGGGAATAAAACCAGGCATCCATGTTCAGGATATTCAAGTCAGATCAAAGCAGGGAAAGGTGTTGCTGTCCGCATCTGACCTTTCCCTGATCCCGAACCTATCCGATCTTTTTCTTTCAGGCGCCGGGACCTTCTTTTCCGGGTCCGTTGAAGTCAGAAACCTGAAGTTTCAACTATCTGGATCCGGTGAAATCAAAGATTACAACCTGTCTCAGGTCAATTTTCAGGGGAAATATGACCTGAACAAGCTGCTACAGATCTCTTCCCTGAAAATTATCATTCCCGATACATCATTGTCAGCAACGGGACGTGTTCAGTTCAGTCCCACGGCACCGCCCTATCTGGATCTGTCCGTTACCAGCTTGTTTATGACGGTTGATACCTTCAAATCCATGTTTCCGACGCTGCTGCTTCCCGAATGGGTCAGCCCTGAACTGCTTCCCGCGATTAAACAAGGCGATATCCGAATGGATACTATTTCGCTGAGGGGCAGCCTGAAGCAGATCGAAACTCTGAATCAACCGGAAAATGCAAAGGCCTTGGGCTTGAACCTGACCTTGCGCAACCTGGTGATCCAGCACCCCGACAGGAACGCTCCGGAGCTTCGGGATGTCTCCTGCGCCTTGAGCATCGAGGACGGGGCGTTTTCGCTGGATGGCCTTTCCGGCCGGCTTTGGCAGTCTGCATTTCAAAACACATCTGTTGTCATTCCCAATATGTATGCGGACCGCATTCGTTATCTGGTCAAGACTGAAGCGAGCCTCACCTTATCGGATGTGAATCATCTGAAAAACCTGCCATGGTTTCCTGCCGATGTTCAGCGGGAGATCCAGGCATTACAAGCGATTGACGGCATTGCCGACATCCGTGTTTCGCTTGAATATGAGACCGGCCAGCCTTTTCCGAGAATCATCACCAGCGCCATATCGCTGCAATCCATCAAGGTGACTCACCCGCTCTTGCGGCTGCCGTTGATGCTCAAAAACGCTGCAATCGACTCAAAGTCCGATCAACCGTTACAATTTTCAGGGGATGGTCTCTGGGGAAAGACCGAATTTCATGTTCAGGGCTCTTCCGACAGCACCTGGGAACACGTATCCGCAAGAGCAACCATCCGAGCGGATGTCAGGGATCTGATTGAAGTGGCGCTGCCGCAAACAGCGATCGGGGACTGGATATACGGTCCACTGGATGCCGAAGGCTTGTTGAGCGACAGTTGCGCAATCATTGATCCAGCCAGGATCAATGTGGGAAAGGGATATTTGCGGTTCAAGGGCAGGCAGGCCAATTTTGAATATGGCCGCCTTGGAACCGGAATGAATTGGATCAGCCATATTCATATTGTACAGGAACCGGCGCAAAACCTGATTCAACTGATTTACCCCGGCGCCAGTTTGCTTGACGGCAGTGTTTCACTGGAAGGCGTGCTGACGCTGAAAAATACAGATGGAACCGGCACCTTTTCCGGGTTGAGCGGTCACGCCGCTTTGGTGGTGGAAAAAGGCTGGATTCATCAAAATAATGCGATATTGAATGCTCTGGCCCTGATCAGCCTGGAGCATATTTTCAAACCAGGCACATCCGGAGTCCAGGATGGACGGCTCTATTTTGATCGGATTGAAGGAGAGATTGAAATTGAAAAGGGGAAGCTTCTGGTTCAGAGTCTGACTTTGAAAAGTCCTGCGATAAACGTTTCGGGAGCCGGAACAATCGACCTGAATCGAAATCATCTTCAGATCAGGTTAGGGTTAGAACCTGTTGGGACGGCGGATAAACTTGTCAGCAGCATTCCGATAATCGGAAATATTCTGACTGGAAAAGAAAAATCCCTCATCGTGTATTCACTAGAAGCTACCGGTTCCCTATCCAACCCGCAGATCAAAAGCATTCCCTTTAAAAATCTTGAGCAAAGCGCCCTTGGATATCTTGAACGGTTGGTGTTTACCCCGGAACGCATTATGAAGTCCTTGAAATCCCTGAATGGTCCCCCCTCCCGGCCGGTTTCGCCGGATTACCATGCGGAATTTGATGGGATGACCCCTGGTTCCTGTTCGCTGAATTCTATCCCCTGATCTCTGGCACTTGTTTCACAACTGTTCCCAGGTGACTCTCAAAACTTCCTGATAGGTGGTTTCGCCTCCCAGGAGCTTTTTAACGGCGTTCTCACGAAGGGAGATCATGCCCTGAGAAATGGCTTGATGCCTCAGAACGTCCAGATCCACATTGCTGTTTGTCAGACGTTTCATTGCCTCGGAATACGCCAGAACCTCATAAATGGCGGCTCTTCCATGATAACCGGTTCCTCTGCATCGATCACAGCCCTTTCCTCTGAACAGGCGGATGGGTCCGCTCCGACGGGTTGCAAGACCCATTTGCAGAAGTTCCGAAGCATCCATTTCAAAGGCTTCCTTGCAGTAAGGGCATATTTTCCGAACCAGTCGTTGGGACAGTATTCCAACCAGTGTGGCCTGAATCAGAAATGCCGGCACGCCGAGATCCAGCAGTCGGATGACGGTCGATGGCGCATCATTGGTGTGAATGGTCGACAGAACCAGATGCCCGGTAAGTGCGGCCTGAATGGCATTTTGGGCGGTTTCCAGATCCCGCATTTCTCCGACCATGATGATGTCCGGGTCCTGTCTCAGGATATTGCGTAAAATCGTTGAAAAAGTGATTCCGATCGCCGGCTGCACCGCAATCTGGTTAAAATCCTCATGCACCATTTCAATGGGATCTTCGATGGTGGTGATGTTGAGGGTGGGAGAAGACAATTCCTTGAGAGTGGAATAGAGCGTTGTGGATTTTCCGCTTCCCGTTGGACCGCAGACCAGTACAATCCCGTGTGGTAGCTTGATGAAATGGTTGTAGCGGATCAAATCCGTTTCGGTGAATCCCAGCTTATCCAGATCCTGAAACAGAATGTCCGGATCCATGACTCGCATGACCACTTTTTCACCAAAGGCTACCGGAATCGTTGAAATACGGATTTCAACCTCTATTCCCGCCTTGTTGGTCTTGATTCTTCCATCCTGGGGCCGCCGCTTCTCGGACATATCCATGCGGGAGAGATTTTTAATACGGCTGACAATTGCCGGATGCACGTTCCTGGGAAGCCGGTAAATGGTGTGAAGCAAACCGTCAATCCGCATCCGGACCAGACTGACTTCCCGCTTGGGCTCGATGTGGATATCGCTTGCCCGCTGATCCAGCGCATAGGTGAACAGGTGATTGACGGCATTGATAATGTGCTGATCATTGGATGGAACTTCGTCCGCGGATTTCAAACGGACATACTGCTCCAGATTGCTCAGATCAACTCCGGCATCTCCAAAGCGGTTTTCAGCTTCCGAAATGAAATGTCTGAATCCATAAAACTCATTGATGTACTTTATGATATCCGACCGGGAGCTGAAAACCACCTCCACCTTCATCTGGCTGGCACGGGAAATATCATTGATGGCTTCATGGTCAAAGGGATTGGCCATTGCAACGGTCAGGGTATTATTCTGAATGGAAAGCGGCAGCATCAGGTTTTTGAAAGCAAACGATCGGGGAATGGTCGTTGTCACCTGATTTAAATCCAGCTTCAGGGGGTCTATTTTTCGATAGGGAATCTGCCAGGCTTCAGCCATGATCCGGCACAGGGCGTCTTCGTCCAAAAGGCGCGAAGGAAAATCCGCGCGGGTAAGATTCAGGGAGGCCAGTACATCGATAGCGGTCACGGATGCGCTTTCTATCTGGGGGCTTCCATTGCCGGACGTAGCGCGTTTTTTTTCAAGCTTCTTCAAGAAGCTGTCATAATGCCGGCGTATTTCCCCGGCATTCTTTTCGGAGATAGCCCCCTTGGCCAACAATGTTTTCAGGATATCATCCGGGGATGTCAAACGCCGCGCTGCTATTGTCATAATTCACATACCCCGCAGGATGACGGGGCACTCCTTAAAGTCTTTCTTTATAACAAACCAATTTTTCTTCCAGTATTTTCATCACAGAAATGGATTTTCAATTAGGATTCTCTCGATGAACTGACCGTGATTCAGGTCTTCCGTGATTATTTTTTTTGCCTGCAGTCGAAGGGCAGCAGCCACTATCAGCGCGTCCCAAAAAGAGAGTCTGTTCTTTTCTTCGATTTCAGAAGCCAGAATCGTCGTCTCCGGATCATTGATCTGAAAGGGCCAGGCGAGGTAGTTCCGGATAATTTCCCGCGCTTCGGACGGCTTCAACGGATTCTTGATTTTGCGCGTTATGGTGACATAAAACTCCTGAAGAACCTGTGTGCTGATAACCCCTGTTTCCGCTTCCCAAAGGCTGATGATGATGGCGGATGCCCTGTCATGGTGTTCTCCAGCGCTCAAGTCGTGAGCATAAACGAGGATATTGGTATCCACAAATATCCTATCGCTCATGAAGCTCATCCCTGGAAGGGTAGCGATCCATGCCGGAATGAAAGCCCGCCTTCATTGCGGCGATAGCCTTCTGTTTCGCCATGTCGTATTGCCTCAAATTCCGGATGATTCTTTCCAGTTCCAGGCGTAACATTCGATTCAGCGAAGTCCCCTGCTGTGCGGCAATCGCCTTGCCGGCCTGGATCAGATCCTTATCAAGACTGATGGTGATATTTTGTTTCAAGTTAGAACCTCCATGTTTACACGTAAGTTACGTGTAACACGACAGGAAGGGAAAAATCAACCGGAAAGGAGGAGGAACCGCCAAGAGAATCATGCAACCAGGATCAGTTATGAGTTGTTCTTTAACGCTTCGCGGACGATGTTAACATCGTTCAGCTCTTTCATCCGGCCTTGCCAATACTCCTTGCCTTCCTGAGCAAATCGCCATGCCATGAGATCATCAAATTTCTTAAAGTTCTCGTCGGTCTTTTTAGATTCAGAATTAACGGCCTGGTAATCCTTGCCGTATCTGGCTTCAAAACCTTCCACTTCTTCGGGAAAGCCAGAAATTCGTGCGAGAATTTGCGTTGCCAGAACATCCTTGATCAGACCCTTCACGCCGCCAAAATCAAGCTCTTTAGCCATCTGTTCAAGGTTATCATTATAGGCCAAGGTTGTCATTGTTATCTCCATCACCAGATAATGGTCATAACCCAACGAGCGATTCACCGCCACAATTGAAAGTGATAACGTCCCCCTTTTGAAGAGGGGGAGGACTGAGGGGGATTTTTTTAGCTGGCCGTCTGCTCCTCCATTTTTTCCAATGGGGGAGCATCTTCACGGTAACCCCGAGGAAATAGCTTACCTGAATTGCCTGGTATTTAAAAGATATACTTCAAGTTGCATCAAATTGCGGTTTCCTAAAAAGCTGGAATCTTAGGGAAAGCAGCGAATCCAATTCTGATTTGTGGTCAGTATGGGTCTTACCCAAGCATTCTGTAATTGCACCTTTAAATGTATCGAATTTTGAATAGTATTTGGAATACAAGCATTGTTTCTTGACGAATTTCCATAACCGCTCAATCAGATTAAGATTGGGCGAATATGTGGTTAGGAAACATAGCTCTATTCCCAATTGATCTGCCATTACCAGTTTACATTTCTGATAACGGGCATTGTCCAAGAATATGCTGATAGGAACGTCCAGGTTAAGCGCAGACAGTTTAGTCAAAAGTTCGCAAACACTCATTGCATTGATGTAAGTTTCATTGGTGACAGTAACAAGTTCATGCGTAATGGCATTTATGGCGCCTAAAACGTTAAAGCGTTGTCGGCCAG
>Ga0268283_1000510_pt1 | contig 25058 bp, 26 predicted proteins | sample saktaG_13_FD_190140 | JGI IMG/M metagenome (GOLD analysis project Ga0268283, IMG submission 190140) | Saline water microbial communities from Sakinaw Lake, British Columbia, Canada - sak_2013_06_06_36m | ecosystem: Environmental > Aquatic > Non-marine Saline and Alkaline > Saline ... | reverse complement strand
TTTTGGAGGAGTCGCTCGATCTCCTCATTTAAAAATATTTTTCTCATATGTTTTTGATTATCTATTAATTATACCAAAAGAAAAAGTGGGCACTTTATTAAGTGTCCACTTTATGGGGTACAGATCAACCTCTGTGCGGTTTTATTTTATCAAATCTATTTACTGCACTTTTGACACAGACCAAATAACTCAAACGAGTGCGATTGAATAATTTTAAATTTTGAATTTTTGCCCAATAATTCTTTTGACATTTCAGAAATTCTACAATCCTCAAATTTTTCTATATATCCACAATCAACACAAACAATATGATGATGGTGGCGATGATTTGAATATTCATAATAGACAGAATCCCTCCTTAAATCTACCTTGTGAATAATTCCTTTTTTTTCAAATGAACTTAGGGTTCTATAAACAGTAACAGCATCAAGATTTTTACTTTTCAATATTTTTAAAACATACTCGGCATTTATTGGCTTACAATATCTTGAAAAAACCTCAAGAACCATAAGCCGTGTTGGCGTTGATTTTAATCCAAATGATTTTAAAACTTCTGATTCTTTTTTCATTATTAGATAATATCACAAATGCAAATCACTTGCAATTAAAATAAGAAGGTGTATTATATATAAATGATAATTTTATATTCGCTTATAAGTGTTGCTCTAGTAAGTTTATTTTCATTAGTAGGAGCTTTTACAATTAGTATTTCTGAGAAAAAACTCAAATCAATAATTTTTGTTTTAGTTTCTTTGTCTGTTGGTGCTTTATTTGGTGATGCCTTCATACACCTCATTCCAGAAGCGCTTGAGGAGGCACAAAATCCTATTTTAGTTCCACTTTCAATACTGGCTGGTATTCTTTTCTTTTTTATATTAGAAAAATTTTTACATTGGCATCATGTTCACAATCATAATGAATGTGCTCATGAATCTGATACCCCAAAATATGTGGGACATCTCATTCTTGTATCTGATGGTATTCACAATCTCATAGATGGTATTCTCATTGGAGCAAGTTATATGATAAGCGTTGAGGTGGGTATTGCCACAACTATTGCAGTTATTCTTCACGAGATACCACAAGAGCTTGGCGATTTTGGTATATTGATACACGCTGGATTTAGCAGAGTCAAAGCACTTTTGTGGAATCTAATTTCTGCACTTACAGCATTTGTTGGTGTCATTATTGGAATTGGATTACCCCTTTTAACAAATTCTGCAGGGCCAATATTGGCCAGTGCGGCAGCGGGTGGTTTTATTTACATAGCAGGATCTGATTTGGTACCAGAACTACACAAAACCAAAGAAATAAAAAAATCATTAATTCAACTCCTTGCTATTATTGTTGGAATTGGTCTTATGATAGCTTTGCTTTATATAGCAGAGTAGTCTGAACTCGGAATTTATAGGTCGTAAATTGGCCTCTTTACATACACAAACATGACGCTATAGCGTCATGTTTGTGTATATTTTTACATTTTGCTGCATTTCTTCGAATTTTTTCTCTAAGTATGCTAGAATTACCCCGTGAAAAACATATTTTCAAAAACACATTTACTCATTGCTGGGGCCATAATCCTTATATTTGCTGGTTTTGCCTATGCTGAATATAAATATTCCCTACTAAAGAACAAAAATAGTGAACTTGAACTTTCCTTAGAAAATGCCCAAAAAGAGCTGGCTCAAAGCAAAGATGAAAACACAAATCTCAACACTTCCCTTTCGAGTGAGAAAAATAGAAATGATGCATTTCAGGAGCAAATAGGTGAAATCTCATCAACTGTTGGAGTATTAGAAAAAATCAAAAATACTGACAAAGAGCTTTTGCAAAAATATTCAAAAGTTTACTTTTTAAATGAAAATTATTTACCTTCAAAACTTACAAAAATAGATACGAAATATCTTTTTAACAAAACAAAAGAAACATATATTCATGAAAGAGTTTGGCCTCATTTGCAAGATATGTTAGAAGCTGGAACAAGAGCCGATATAAACATAAAAATAATTTCTGCATATAGATCCTTTGGCGACCAAAGCTCACTTAAAAGCACATACAAAACTTTGTATGGCTCTGGAGCAAATACTTTTTCCGCAGATCAAGGATATTCTGAGCACCAACTTGGAACTACAGTCGACTTAGATAGAGAAAGCTCGACAGGAGCCCTTGTTACAAGTTTTGAAACAACAAAAACATTTGAATGGTTAACTCTCAATGCCTACAAATATGGTTTCGTACTCTCCTATCCAAAAGGAAATAAATATTATCAATATGAACCATGGCATTGGCGCTTTGTTGGGTTAGAGCTTGCAAAAAAACTTCATGAAGATGGAAAATATTTTTATGAAATGGACCAGAGAGAAATATTTACATATTTAGCAAACTTTTTTGATTAATATGAATATTCCTTTCTTACATATAGATATAGTTTTGCTCGTAGAGTCTGTTGGCTATATTGGTCTATTTGCAATTATTTTTGCAGAGTCTGGCCTTTTCTTTGGTTTCTTTCTTCCTGGTGATACCTTACTTTTCACAGCAGGACTACTAGCCTCACAAGGATTTTTTAATATTTATATACTCCTAACACTTTTTGCTCTAGCTGCAATTATAGGAGATAGTGTTGGATATTGGTTTGGTAAAAAAGTAGGGCCAAAAATATTTAACAAGGAAGATTCCTTTTTCTTTCAAAAAAAACACATTGAACGAACGCATAATTTTTATGAGAAATATGGAACAAAAACAATAGTACTCGCTCGCTTTGTGCCTATTGTGCGAACATTTGCACCAATACTAGCAGGAGTTGGAGAAATGAAATACAAAACTTTTTTGAAATACAATATTATAGGAGCTCTGCTTTGGGGTGTAGGTATTACATATATTGGATACTTCCTAGGTAGTAGAGTTCCAAATATAGAAAATTATCTTTTTTATATTATCGTCGCAATTTTGATAATATCATTCCTTCCTATTATTTTTGAGTTTGTTAAGAATAAAGGCTCTAGCAATTAAGATCTAGGCTCTGGCCAATAAGAAATACGAAGCATAATAGCAATTTTCCTTCGGAAAATCGCTATTAGATAGAACCTAACTTCACAATAAATTTTGTGTTTTTTACTCAAATATGTTATAATATAGTTCTAAATGATAAGAAGTCCAAAATACATAAATTGTGGTGGGTACAGACTTGAAACAGCCTTGGATGCATTTAACATAAACCCAAAAGACTGCGTCTGTGTGGATATTGGGGCTTCAAGAGGGGGCTTTACAGAGTGCCTGCTTGAACGAGGAGCAAAGAAAGTCTACGGGATAGATGTTGGCGCAAGCCAATTTTTTGAATCCACTCACAAAAACAAAAAAGATGTGGAAGAAAAAGTTGATCTTCGAAGCCTTATACTTCCTGAAAAGGCCGATATTGTTATGTTGGATATTTCTTATATTTCACTTACTTATATTCTTAAAGATATTTCTAACCTTGTAAGAGAAGGAGGAACAATTATCGCTCTCATCAAACCTCAGTTTGAGGTTGAGAAAAAACACATCCTAAAAGACGGAATTGTTGATCCAGAGTTTAGAGAAGAAGCGATAAAAAAAGTTTGTAACTACGCTTCCACTCTTGGCTTACTTAATAAAGGAATCACAGAATCCCCCGTTAAGGGTGTTGACGGGAATATGGAATTTTTCGCGTGGTTTGGGAAGAAGTGTGAATAGAATTAAGAATTAGGAATTAAGAATTAAGAATAAATCCAGCATTGTCATTCCCGACCTGATCGGGAATCCACCCAGAAATTGCCAGCGCCAAATAACCTAAAATCTACCTAGACAAAAAGGTGTTTTTAGCTTATGATGTAACCCAGTTTTCACATGCGCCGATCGGATAGTGGCTATTCCAGCAGACTGTAAATCTGCGGCCCAATGGGCATCGTTGGTTCGAGTCCAACTCGGCGCACAAATAAAAAATCTCAGTGAAAACACTGAGATTTTTTATTTGTGCGCCGAAGTAAGTGCTCCGATAGCACTTACGAGTTGGACTCGAACAGCGGAGCGGGTGAAGTCGGGATGGGACCCGACTGCAAGGCCGGAAGCTGACGAGCTGAGGTGTGGTCAGACAAATTTCTAGCAAGAAATTATGTTTGACCCAGGCAAGCTTGCTTGGGAGCGAGCTGGTGCCTAGCCCGAGGAGCGCGACGGCGCGACGAGAGGCGAAGGAGAGATTCCAACTCGGCGCACAAAAGAAAAAAGTCGCGTAGTTGCACGACTTTGTCTGATTGATCAGGCTTGAACTGAAACTGGATCAGGAACTTTCCGTTGAATTTCTCCTCCCTCGAAATCCTTGATAATAAGGTCGAGCATATTCCATCTTATTGGTTGTGGTAATCTAGTAGGAATTATTAAGTCAAAATCGCATCCCTCACCACCACCCTCGTTCGAGAAGTAAACAATGATCAATTGAGGATTTTTCTCTCTGGCATCTTTGATAAATCTTGATAATTTCTGCCCATTTTCAACGACATTACCTGTAATCAACAATTGGGGCCGATCCTCAAATACCGCACGAATAACTGGAGCTGTTACCTCAAAAATAGAATAATCAACACCATTTATTCTATCATATGTTTCAATTGTGTAATTGAATTCAAATGTACCAGCTGTACCATTCCGAAGGACTAACACACTTTTCGGATCTTTCATTTTATTTGTTTCTATGGGTTTTGTTTCCTCCAAAACATTACCAATTTACATGGACGATGTCAACACCAAAAAACCAGCCTCTCGACTGGTTTTGTTTTATTTTTTCTACTCACTACCAACTACCCACTACCCACTACTTACTAGTTCTCTGCACCTCCCTTACCGCCCTCCCCAAATTACTCTTAACCTTCCCCTTCTTCACATCAAACACAAACTCATTACCTTTCATAGATACCGATACTGTGCCTCCCTCTGAAAGCCCTTCGTCAATCATCTTTCCAGCAACTGGAGTCAAAATTGCATTTTGTATAAGTCGCTTCAAAGGTCGTGCACCATAATGCGGGTTATATCCTTCCTTTGCCAAATGTTGAAGTACGGAAAGAGACACTTGCAAATCAATATTTTTTGAAAGCAATCTTTTTCTAACAATTTCAATTTGAATATCAACAATTTTTCTAACAGCTTTTTCGTTCAAAATATCAAAAATAATGATATCATCTACTCGATTTAAAAATTCTGGTCGAAAATGATCTTTCAAACTTGCGGTTACTTTTTCCTTTGCATTTGCATAAGTTTTTGCTGTTCCACTATCCGACATATTAAATCCAATTTGTTCCATTTTATCAATATACTGTGCACCAATATTTGATGTCATAACAATCATTGTATTTTTAAAATTCACAACTCTCCCTTTTGCATCTGTAAGTCGTCCATCATCAAGAACCTGCAAAAGAATATTAAATACTTCAGGATGTGCTTTTTCAATTTCATCAAAAAGAATTACTGAATACGGACGATGACGAACAAGCTCGGTAAATGTTCCACCCTCTTCGTGCCCAACATATCCGGGTGGCGCTCCTACAATTTTTGAAACTGAATGTTTTTCCATATATTCTGACATATCAAGACGAATCAAAGCTTTTTCATCATTGAAAAGAAAACTTGCAAGCGCTTTTGTAAGTTCGGTTTTTCCCACACCTGTTGGCCCCAAAAATATGAACGAGCCTAGCGGTCTATTTGGATCTGCAATACCAGCCCGTGACCTTTTCACAGTATCTGCAATTTTTTTCACAGCCTCATTTTGCCCTACTACCCTTGCCTCAAGTTCATCTTCCATTCGAGAGAGTTTGTTCATTTCTTCTTCTAACATTCGAGCCACAGGAATTCCAGTCCAACGAGAAACAACATCCGCAATATCACTTTCACGAATTTCTTCATTAAGTACCCTGCGAGTTGTTTGGAGTTTTTTTATTTTTTTAACTTTTGCCTCTAACTCTCTTTGTTTTTCTGGTAGTGAGCCATAGCGAATTTCTGCTGCCTTCGAAAGATCAGACCTGCTTTCTGCACGATCTGCTTCTATTTTCAAAATATCAATTTCCTTATTTAACTCTTTAATTCCAGAAAGAATTTCTTTTTCATTTTTCCAACGAAGTTCAAGCTCACTTGTTTTTTCTTTCAAATCTGCAATTTCCTTATCAATAACTTTAATTCGTGATTTTGTTTCTGCGCTTGGTTTTGGTTCATTTTTTAATGCTTCTTTTTCAATTTCTAATCGCATTATTTTTCTATGCACATCTTCTAAAACAGGGGGCATACTTTCTAAAGAAATTTTTAATGAGGAAGAAGCTTCATCAATTAAGTCAACTGCTTTATCTGGTAAAAATCTGTCAGTGATATATCGTGCGCTTAAATTTACTGCTGAAAGAATTGCATCATCTGTAATTCTTACACCATGATATATTTCATACTTTTCTTTAAGACCACGAAGTATTGCAATAGCATCTTCAACGGTTGGCTCATTTACCACAACTGGCTGAAAGCGCCTTGTTAATGCCGGATCCTTTTCTATATATTTTTGATATTCTTTTAATGTTGTTGCCCCTATTGCACGCAGATCTCCCCTTGCCAATGCTGGCTTTAGCATATTTGAAGCATCTAAGGAGCCCTCTGCGGCACCGGCTCCTACAATGGTATGAATCTCATCAATAAAAAGAATAACATTTGGCTGTGAACGCTCTATCTCTTTTAAAATATTTTTTAGCCTTTCTTCAAACTCTCCCCGGTATTTTGTACCAGCAACAAGTGCTCCCATATCTAACGAAACAAGATCTTTTCCTCGAAGAGATTCCGGCACATCACCTGTTGACATTCTATTTGCTAACCCTTCAATAATAGCTGTCTTCCCCACCCCCGCTTCACCAATTAATATTGGATTATTTTTTGTACGTCTTGAAAGTATTTGAATAATTCTATTTATTTCATTATCACGACCTATTACTGGGTCAAGTTTATTTTCTTTCGCAAGTTGCGTAAGTGAGCGTGTAAATTTTATTAAAGCTTTATTTTTTGGAGGAGTAGAAATATTTGTAGTTTTTGTTTGTTTAAGTTCTGTAATTACTGGCATTACAGTCGCTTTATCTAATTTAAATCTTGTAAGAAGATCTTTTGCGGGAGATTGAACTTCAAGTAATGCAAGAAAAAGATGCTCCGTAGAAACAAATTCATCTTTCATTCCTGTCGCAATTTTTGAAGAAACTTCAATAGACTGAGCGAGATCAGGAGTGAGATATACTTGATATGAAGGAGAAAGAGTTTGTGAGCCCTCTGGGGCTTCTACAGCTTCTAAAGCTGTATCTGTAAGAAGAAGTGTGTCAACATCTAATCGGTCAAGCATAGTAATAACCATACTCTCTTCTTGAATAATAAGAGCAATCAATAAGTGAATTGAATTAACGTTATTTTGACCGTGTTCAATCGCTATTTCGTGGGCACGACGTATCGCCTCACGCGCTTTGGTTGTGAAATGTTGAAATGGAGGCATGACCCTATATTACACCAAAAACACCCTCTAAAGCAACTTTAGAGGGAGAATATTGAATTAAGAATTATGAATTAGGAATAGAGGACCGCGCCGTAGGCGCGGTCCTCTAAAGATTCGAATTTATTCTTAATTCTTAATTCTTAATTCTTAATTCTTAATTCTTCGGCATCAATGCCGTCACCGCATCTTTGATTATGTTTGATGCCATAAACATTTGTTTTTCAGAACTTGTATGCATCCCCACAACTTCACCATTGAGATTAAAAAGCATAGCCCCAATAACTGAATTTGTTATTTTTACATCTGCTATAATTCCAGTATTTTTATTATCTTTTGTATCAATAGATGCAACGTTTCCAATACTTACAACTTTATTTTTATCCAAAGAAAGTGCAATAATTGTTTGACCTAGTTTAATTTTTTCTGAATCAGCCCAACCGACTGAAGAAAACTCAACTTTTTGATCTTTAGCTAATTTCACTTTTAATAAAGTCAGGCCGAGAGCATCATTGCTAGTTATATTATCTAGAGATATTTTTGTACCATCAGAAAGATTTGCATTATATGAATTTAAAATACCAGACTGTACGAGTGCGGTTTTATCTGTAATTACATAACCGTTATCAGAAACAACAACTCCATTAGCAATAAATAATTCGGTTCCATCTGCAAGTGTCATAAAAATTCGTACTATACTTCTAACATTTTTATCAATCGCACTTATTGTAAGATCTTCATCTTTTACAACAACAGTCGTTTTATTTTCTTTTATAGAAGGATTTACCTGAGACGGAACAATTGTTTCGATTGTTTTTTCCACAACTCTATTTATGGTTTGTACTACGGGCTGAGAAGTTTGCCCCAAAAGAGATACGACTGTAATACCTGTGGCAATAGAAGTCACAAAAGCCACAAGTAATGCGAGTAAGATAATTTGATGTTTATTTAGACTTTCCATATATCTAGAATATTATCACAACTGGGCAGAATTAGGAATTATGAATTAAGAATTAAGGACACCGCGCCGTAGGCGCGGTGTCCTCTGAATCGTAGTCATTCTTAATTCTTAATTCCTAATTCTTAATTCTTTGCTTAAGACTTCGCCTTCATAATCAATTCTGGTAAAACTTTTAGTACATCTTTCAAATCCCCCTTCCCCGTCCCCCTCCCCATCGAAAGACGAATTGATGAACGTGAGCATTTCTCTCCATCTGGCAAACTTCCTACAACATAAGAAATAGATTCACTATTTAAATTCTCGCAAGAAGAAAGTGAGGCACATGCAATCCCTTTTGCATCGAGTAGAAGTACTAAAAATTCCGCATTTACATTCGGGATACAAAAATTAATATTATTTGGCAACCTATCTTCTCTACTTCCATTTATTTTTGCCTTAGGGATTATTTTTAATAATTCTGTTATAAAATAATCTCGCAAAATAATAAGTCTTTTAGATTCTCTCTCTTTTATATCTTGAGTAATTTCTAAAGCTTTTGCCATACCAATAATTCCAGATACATTTTCTGTCCCTGGGCGAAGCCCGTTCTCTTGCCCTCCTCCCCCAATAATAGATACGCAAGGAATATATTTTTTAATGTAGAGTAATGCAATCCCCTTTGGCCCATATATTTTGTGCCCATCAAGTGTCATCATATCTATTCCCAATTTTTCTCTATCTAAAAGACAATAATTCCCCGCTTGACTAGCATCAGTGTGAATAAAAGGATAATCCTCAGCATTCCTCTTTTTATCAATTTTCCAAAGTTTTACTCTTCGTGCAATTTCTTTAATTGGCTCAATTGTACCAATTTCATTGTTTGCAAACATTATAGTCACAAGAATTGTTTCATCCCTCAAAGCTTTTTCCACATCCTCTGCTTTAACTTTTCCATCTTTGTCAACTAAAAGATATGTTACAAGTGCCTTAGCTTCCATTTCTAAAGAACGACAAACTTCAAGGGTTGAAGAGTGCTCAATTACCGATGTGATAATGTGAGGAATTTTTTCTGGATTTTTTTTTCTAAAAGCTTCAACCGTGCCTCTTATTGCAAGATTTATTGATTCCGTACCATTTCCTGTAAAAATAATGTCAGAAGCTTGTGCATTTAAAATACGAGCAATAGTGGCTCGGGCTTCATTTACTTTTTTCTTCACTTCCACACCTTCTTTATATATTGCTGAGGGATTATAAAAATCTTTTTGGAAATATGGCTTCATCGCCTTCCAAACTTTTTTATCTATTGGGGTTGTGGAAGCATAATCTAGATATATTCGCATGTTCATCCTATAAAATTCTATTAATAATTATTATTTAAGTCTAAACTAATCACTCGTATATTGAATTTTTCGTCCGCGACTGTCCATGTACGGTCCGTATTTGTCCACGTCCTTAATATAGCATAAAAGACCTAAATAATGTATAATATTTATCTATGAATACTGATACAACAAATATCATAATCTACTCACTTATTATTCTTGCGGTTATTTTAATCGCTATAATCATTCGTCTTGAGGTTCGAATGAAAAGACTAATGCGTGGTAAAAATGGGACTTCATTAGAAGAAGCTTTTAATTCTGTACAGGGTGATATTTCAAATTTACACAAATTTGAAAATGATATGAAAAACTATTTGACTGATGTTGAAAAAAGACTTCGACGAAGTGTACAAGCTGTAGAAACTATTCGCTACAATCCTTTTAAAGGTACAGGGAGCGGAGGCAATCAAAGCTTTGCAACAACATTAATCTCTGAAGAAGGAAATGGTGTTGTTATTTCGAGCTTATATTCAAGAGAGCATGTAAGTGTTTTTTCAAAACCAGTAAAATCTCATGCTTCAGAATTTGAGCTTACAGAAGAAGAGCTTGAGGTGCTTAACAAGGCAAAAGAAAGTTTAGGGAAATAATCTGAAAACGCTACTTCTGTCATTCCCGCGAATGCGGGAATCCATGGATCACACATAATTTCTTATTAGAAATTTGTTCGACCCCGACTCACGCCGTCGCGTTCCGTCTTTGAATCGTATTCCATACGATTCAACCTCGCATTCGCAAGGATGACAATACAAAATTCTGAATTTATTTCTGCGTAAGTCGGCGCCCAGTTTGCGTAAGTCCGTGGGGACATTACTCTGTCCCATGTTGTTAAAACATTAGAAATAAGGTAGTTTAAGGACTCTCTCGCTATAAAGACCACATTATGACAAATCAACAAAATCAAACAAATCTAGTTCCCCGTCCCCCTATTGTTGTTGTAATGGGCCATATTGACCATGGTAAATCAACTCTTCTTGATTACATACGAAAGGCAAATATTGTAGCCACAGAAGCTGGAGGTATTACCCAACATACAGCAGCTTATGAAGCAACACATACAGATGTAAATGGAAAAATATCTCATATTACTTTCATAGATACTCCCGGCCACGCTGCTTTTGTTGAATTGCGTTCTCGTGGAGCACAGGTTGCAGATGTGGCTATTCTTGTTGTTTCCGCTGAAGATGGTGTGAAGCCACAAACACTCGATGCTTTAAAATCAATTCTTGATGCAAAAATTCCATACATTCTCGCTATTAATAAAATTGATAAACCAAACGCAAACATAGAACGTACAAAACAAACTCTTTCAGAAAATGAAATTTATATTGAGGAATGGGGAGGCAAAATTCCGGCTGTGCCTATTTCTGCAAAATTTGGTCAAGGCGTGGAAGATTTACTCGAAATGGTATTACTCACGGCTGAGCTTGAGGAATTAAAAGGTGATAGTTCGCTCCACGCCTCAGGTGTAATACTTGAGACACATTTACATAAAACAAAGGGACTTTCAGCTACTTTGATTATAAAAAATGGAACTTTAAAAACAGGCTCTTATATTGTTTCTGAACACGCCTATGCACCCGTTCGAGTAATAGAAGACTTTAAAGGCGTAAAGATTGAAAGTGCCACTTTCTCAAGCCCTGTTTGTATTACTGGGTGGACGAAACTTCCCACTATAGGCGCAGAATTTATGACTTATAATACAAAAAAGGAGGCGGAAGCATTTATAGAAGAATTTAAACTTAATCAAAAAGCAAAAGCTCCTCTTGCAAATTGTACCAGTGATGCAAACAAGGCCTATGTTCCAATAATAATAAAGGCTGATGTTGCAGGTACACTTGATGCTATTATTCACGAAATCAACAAACTAGAAAATGAAAGAGTTGCCGCAAATATTATATATACTGGTGTGGGAGATATTACTGAAAGTGATATACGTGCAGCGAGCGGAAAAGGAAATGTTGTGATAGTGGGTTTTAATGTAAAAATAGATACTCAAGCGACTGTATTACGTGAAAGAGAAAATATTGAAACAAAAGTATTTGGTATTATTTACGAGCTTGGTGATTATTTGAAAGAACTATTTGAGGCAAGAACTCCAAGAGTTTCTTGCGAAGAGATGAAAGGGCAATTAAAAGTTATGAAGTATTTTAGTGCGATGAAAGATAAACAAGTAATTGGAGGAAAAGTAATAAAAGGTTCCATTCATGTAAAAGATGTAGTGAAAATTATGCGCCAAGATGAAGAAATTGATCGTGGAGTTATAACAGAGTTACAACATTCAAAACAAAAAGTAAGTGAAGTAGAGGAAGGAAAAGAATGCGGATTATGCGTCGAATCAAAAACAGAAATAGCTCCGGGAGATATTTTAGAATCATTTACGGTTGTGGAGCGATAAAGGGCACAGAATTATGAATTAAGAATTGACACAAAATAAGGAATGTGAGCTCAGAAGAGTTTCTGAGTGCAAGACCGGAGCACGACGGTGCGAGGTGTGGTCAGAAAATTTTTCAGTGAGCTCAGATGGGTATCTGAGCGCAAGGTCGGAAGACGACGGTCTGAGGCATGTGGAAAAGATTTTTTAGTAAAAAAATACTTTTGCAGAAAAATATTTGTGACGTTCATGACTATATTTTGTGTCATCCTCGCGAATGCGGGGATCCAAGTTAGATTTTAAATAATCAAAAAATATGAATACTAAAGATTTAAAAATAGCAGATATATTAAAAAAAATTGCAGGTGAATTTATCCAACGCAATTCTAATATGACGTCTCTTATCACAGTGACGAGAGTAGATGTAGCAGACCGTGGTGGCCGAGCTATAATATTTGTTACTGTCTTCCCAGAAGACAAAGGAAAAGGGGCCCTTGATATGCTAAAAAGAAAACGAAGCGAATTTAGAGAGGCCGTAAAAGATGGCCTCAGGGTAGGAAGAATTCCATTTTGTGATTTTGAACTAGATGCCGCAGCGAAGCTACTAAGGACGATTGAGGGGCTATAATTCCCTTTCTGTCATTCCCGCGAATGTGGGAATCCAGGTTGGGTATTTACTACCCAGAGCTTTGGGCTCGGCTAGGAATATTTTACTTTTCGTCAAAAGTAAAATTTCATAGCCTTAGCTCGTCTGTTTTTTCTGCTGAAAAAACTTGACTGCGCTTTTCGAGCCCCACACGTGACTGCTACCAAGCAGTCACTCTCGGCCACATATAAAAAATCAGCACCCGTGTGCTGATTTTTTATATGTGCCCGAGGTGGGACTCGAACCCACACGCTGTTGTCAGCTGGGGATTTTAAGTCCCCTATGTCTACCATTTCATCACTCGGGCAATATTTGCTTACCGAGGCATTTTAGCATTTAAATATAAAATATTCCACCGTAAACAGAAAACTTAAATGTGCATATAATTTTTTTATTAACATATATAAAGACCCTGAACACTTTCCGCGATAGCAGAAAGTGTTCAGTATATTTCAATTTTGTTATATAATATTTATATGTCTATAGCATTTGATATTTTAAAAAGCATGTATCAAAAAGAATTAAATTGCAAGGGATACAGATGTAATATCTTTGGCTTGCCAATCTCATTTGTCCACAAAAAACATTCTTTTAGGGCTGTTGTAAATCGACTAAGGAGAAATGGATATATAACATACGAGGATGAAATGTGGATAATAACAGAACTTGGTATAAATTATGTTGAGAGAAAAAAGAATTCGTTTAAGCAATTTGATTCACCATTTAAAAAAGATCATAAAAGAAATCTCTTAATTACCTTTGACGTGCCAGAGTCTAAAAAAGCTGAACGTGATTGGTTTAGGTGGCATTTAAAAAAATTTAATTATATTCTCATACAAAAAAGTGTTTGGGTGGGCCCTTCCCCACTCCCAAAGGAATTTACTAGTTATCTAAAAGATATAAAACTCAGTAAATGTATCAAAACATTCAAATTATCTAAACCAAATACTTCAAGTAAAAATAATATCAAATAAATAAACCCTGAACACTTTCCGCGATAGCAGAAAGTGTTCAGGGTTAGTTAATTTACACAATAAAATAAATAAAGTTAAATCCGAAAGTCAAATTCACCTTTTAAAATATATCTGGATATGTTAATCTGTATGATAAAGGCGTGGTGGCGAAGTGGTAACGCTGTGGATTGCAAATCCTCCATGCGCGAGTTCGATTCTCGCCCACGCCTCATATAACAAAAAAACTGCTCGAGCAGTTTTTTTGTTATATGAGGCGTGGAGCAACTGCCGGGTGGCAGTTGCGTGCGAGAATCGAACACCGGAATGAAATTTCTTTAGCAAAAGAAATTAATGAGGTGGTGCCCAGACCAAAACTTTTCGACGGAAAAGTTTTGAGTCGCGGGCGATGTCTCGCCATACATTTTTGTGAAAACTTTTTGCGTCGGCAAAAATTTGACTCGTGACCGATGTCTCGCCTATTTTTTTACATACAACCCCATTGAATTAATACTAAAATATGATATGATGTTTCTCGTATCTTCTATATTTTATTCTAGTATATATCCACCCTTAGCTCCCCAAAGCAAAACTTGATTACAAGTTTGCTACGGGGCAAGCAGCTTACAGCTTCGCTAAGGTGTGAAGAAAAGCTAGTTTTGTTTGAGTATAGAGTTTTGAAATGAAAAAAGACAATCCACCCTTAGCTCAGCTGGTAGAGCAGATCCCTCTTAAGGATAAGGTCGTAGGTTCGATCCCTACAGGGTGGACAAGAAAATTACGATAGTAATTTTCTGTGCACCCTGAGAAAGCAATGGGTATTGCTTTCGTTAGGGATCGAAGCCCAATTGAGATTTTTTCAAGTTTACTAACGAAGAAAAAATCCAATTGGGGTACTGACCCTGTAAGGGTCGATTCCCTACAGGATAATATTGCGCAGGTGGCGGAATTGGTATACGCGCTAGTCTTAGGAACTAGTGCCGCAAGGCGTGGAGGTTCAAGTCCTCTCCTGCGCACAAAAAAGAAAAACCCAAACACTTTCGTGTTGGGTTTTTCTTTTTTGTGCGCAGAGTAAGCTCTTGAAGAGCTTGCGAGAGAGGACTTGAAAAGGTTGAGTATATTTTTGAGAATGTACTCATTTGAAAAAATACGAAACCTGTACCGACCCTGTAAGGGTCAAGACTCCTCTCTTCGAGACAAAAATTTTCGACGGAAAATTTTTAGTCGAGGTCAAGACTCCTCTCCTGATTAATTAAATACGAAACCTTTACCAGTCATGTAATGACCAAGACTCCTTTCCTTGAGGTTTAACCTCCAGGTTAAACCTCAAGATTTTTAACTTTTTTCCGGGCTTGCACTCTCCTTTATTTTATGATATAATACAGGGTAGATTAAACGGCGTCCTGCAAGTGCAGAAACGTCATTCGTTGTTTGACATCTCACCAAATAGAAACAAAAAAAATGAATGCTATATTTACACTCAGTGTGATTGGGCTCTCAAGCCTGATCGCAATCCTCATTGTTATCATTGTCATTGGTTTAGCATGGAAACAATACAAAAAGGGAGCATTCTTTTGCTTCCTTCCCAAAAACCATGTAGCTCTAATTGAGTTGGATGGAAGACCTATCCACTATCTTGTGCATAAAGCCGATAAAGAAGCAACTCTTTTGGTTCTTGATGAAATGAGGAAACGTAAAATCATTAAGTCAGATGAAGAAAAAAGTTTGCTTGCTAGTAAAATCATCTCTCGTGATGAAGATTTGTGGGGTCTATTAGTCAAATGGTTTAACCTTCACATGACGAGTATGAATCCATTCTCAAAGATTAAACCAGTGGTAATTATTCCCTCTGGTATTAAGGATGTAATACCGCCAGATTCTAAACTTTCCGCACACATGAAACAAGTTGAGCCTATTCCTGAAAAATTTCTTCGTTTGGCATGGCCTCGTGTTGTGTACATTCCTGAAATTGAACTTTTAGACCAAGTAAAAATCAACTTGATTGCCTACGCAACAAGAGTACGTGTTTGGAACTTCCATCAAATCTATTACGAATTCTCAGGAAAAATTTCTGAAATGGTTGACGGTGCAATATCTTCAGCCTTTATTCAGCACCTTGGTATCAAGGACCTCAGCACATTTCAAACGGATGACATGACTGCAAACATGGGCGCAAAAAGCCTGTATAAAAAATTGCAGAAAAAAGGTCTTGAGGCCGTTGGTGCATTTCTTGAAGGAGGAGTTGCAGTATCTGAATGGGAACTTGGTGAAGAACAGGCTCGTATACGAGATGCAAATCTCGCACATGCCGCTGCTCAAGCTGAAAAGCAAGTTGTAATTACAGTAGCCGAAGGTGTAGCCGAAGAAATAAAACTCAGAGGAAATGCAGAGGCTAGTGTAATAAGAGAAAAAGGCCTTGCTTTTGCGGAGGCTCAAACTCAATTAGTAAAATCCTACAATGGAGTAACTAAAGATGCCTCTCGTGTTGCAACGGCAAAAGAGCTTGCTCAACCAGGATCAAACATCCGTGTCATTAGCGGAAATGTCATATCAAACCTCGGAGACTAAACTATGAGCACAAATCAAATCATACTACTGTCAGTATTAGTTGTGGTATCTGTGTTGCTTGTGTTTATGACTATAAAGGTCTGGGGAAAACCTAGACCTACAGCATCCGCAACACCAGTAGGAACATCACCTGCAACAACACCAACGCCAACGCCAGTAACATCCACAACTCCCGTACGGACCACATCAGTCACCTCAAGCACAACGCGGGGGTCTAGCTGGTTTGGAAACTCAATGGGGTTTGTCGGGTGGTTTCTGAAACTGGTGATCGTGCTTTTCGTCATAGTTGCGATCCTTTACGGGGTTGTATGTGGCGGAATGTGGCTCAAAGGAAAAATGGACGGCTGGGCTCCTCAATGTGGTAACAACACAAGTGGTATACGTGAAGAGTTGGTTGTAATCAGTCCTGGGTCATCACAGACTGTGACTGTTGGAAATTTGGGGAAAGCAGAATTTGATGCTCCATTCCCAACGATGGTAGAATTTTTAGATGGCAACGGCCAAAGAATTCCTGTCCTTTGCAACAACAAGCCAGTCTGGTTTGTTATCGTGAGCCCAACGTTACAGCCTGATCTGTGGGAGCTTGAGGATCAACCAGTAGGAGCTCTTATTTTTTCATCAGTTAGTAGGAATATTGGTGAATACTCTTTTGTTTTCAGAACAAAATAACAAACGAGCTACAGGCATCACACCCCACAGTGTGATGCCTTTTTTTATACCAAAATGCCCATTTCGCTAGCGAAATGGGCATTTATTTTCAAATTTTTTTCTATCTATATACTACCTCGCAAATTAACCGGTACATCTGCGCCTATTGTACCAATTATAATGCCAATTATTCCGTATACAGAAACCATTATAAACAAACCAACTATTCCCCAAAGCATATGTTTTTTCCCTGTATCCCTCGCTGTTTCGTCATCTGCATCTTTAATAAAGATGATAACTCCATAAAGAAAGTACAACAAAGCAAGTGCAAAAATGAAATATATTATTGGGTTAACTATATTGTCTACAAGTCTCTGTAAATAATTCATAGATAATCAAATGAATTTTGAATTAACGATTTGTAGTTGCAGGAGTATTTGGAACACCCTGAACATTAACATTGGTTCCTTCAACACCAGAAGCCTTACTTAGAATTCCTACAAGACCCCACACTGAAACCATAACAAAAATAGCCACAATTCCCCAAATCATAAAACCTCTTGCCTCTGTACGCTTTGCTGCATCATCTGTACCTGCAAGAATATACTTAAGAACACCATAAATAAATATGAGAACGGCCACAGCAACAAGCAACGGTATAATTGTGTTTATTATATTAGTAATACTTCTAACAAATTCTGTTGGTCCAGCTTCATTAATTCCAGTACCGCCTGCTGCAGCAAAACTCACAATTGGAAACAAAAACATCAACGAACCATATAAAAACTTTTTCATATTTTTTTACTTGCCCTATAAAATTTTTAGTTTTATTTATTGCTTAGCAATTTATCTAAAAAAAATTTAGGGTCTTTATTATATTAAACTTATTAATAACTAACTTCGCTTATAATTATATCACATATTTTGTAAAGCAATACCAAAATTAAATTTTTACCTGTGGAATAAAAATCCCACCACCTCTAAAAAATGTACCTACTAAAAGTTCGACCAAGGCCCACACGCAAACCATCACAAAAAGCCCCACTATTCCCCAGAACATTAATTTCTTACCTTCTGTACGGGCTTTATCATCTCCAGCATCTCTCACAAACTTAAATACTCCCCAAAGAAACAAAACGAAAGCGAGCCCTATCATAAAAGGAAATAGTGTATGTAAGAAAAAATAACTTACAAGACATTCAATTAAAGACCTAAGAGTTGTTGTTGGACACATAATATTATAATTTATTCATCTTTGTGGACTTGGTAATGAAGGAGCAAAAGGAATCGGGATACTAAAGAAATTTGCTAATAAAGAAACCAATGCCCAAACAGAAACCATCACAGTGAGCCCCACTATCCCCCAAAGCATAAATGACCTGCTTTCTGTACGTTGTTTTTCATCATCTCCGCTCCAAATATATTTTACTATCCCCCAAAGAAAAACCAGAGTTGCAAGTGATAAAAGTAATGGCACAGTAGCACTCAGTGCCCCATTTAAAGCTCCTACAAGCTGACCAAGGTCACTATAAGCATAGGTTACAATCGGAAGCGATATTACGAATAAAGATATTAATTTTTTCATTTTTATTAATTACCAATTACACTATGAATTGTGCCATTTACCAAATCTGCAATAACAGAAGCTCCTAAAAGTACAGCGGTGCCAACCACAGACCACAATAAAACACTTTTAGCTTTTGTTATTTCAGCAGGATCACCCTGTGCTTTAATAAACAGAAATCCAGACCAAATTATAAAGAGAACACATACAATAGCACCAATTCTAGTTACTAAAACCAATAAGTTGGTAATAAGGTCTAAAAGAGACTGATTTTGCCCTCCCAAAGGGTTTGTAAGCTCTGCAACAAGACCTCTTCCACTGCTTACACTACCTGAACTTTTAGTATTTTTTACACTATCAAGCCCGCCATTTAAATTAGTAACTCCTCCTGTCCCACCAATACCACCTAAACCACCGCCTAAGGAAGTGGCAGAAAAAACAAAAACTGGAGACAAAAACAATACTGATAAAAGTATTAAAATGGATGTTTTTTTAATCATTGTTTATTACTAAATTATAAATCATTTTGATAATAATCGAAAGTTACTTATCCTTCCCCCTCCTTTCAATAAAGCAGTTAAAATAAAATCAATGAAAAGCCATGCTCCAAGCATTATAACAAAACCAATAATCGCATCTTTGAAAACTCCATGAGCTCTTGTTATTTGTGACTGATTACCGACTGCCGTAAGATACAGCCACCCCGCATACATAAACATAATAGTAAAAACAGCAGTTCCTAATACTATCAAAAATTTAATAATATTATTTGCGAGGCCAACAAAAGTAAAAAAATTACAATCAGGAAGGTTGTCTTGCCCACAAACAACCAAAGACGGAAGCTGAGCGCTTGCCAATAAAGGTGCACATGCTAGAAAAACAAAAGCTATTCTAATTATGTATTTCATATTATTCGGTTTTAATAGTATTTTTTATAATATTTCCTAGCTCGTTTTGCGCTCCGTTTATAGCTTGCTCTGGAGTAAGCTTTCCTGAAATCACAGATTCAATCATATTTTTATATAAAAGCTCTGTAGCAGACGAGCTTGGGTCCGGCCATGTTTCTGCCTGTAATGCAGATTCATAAAATATTTGCATATATAAATCAGCGGGGTTATTTGCAAGCACATCTTTTCGAACTGGCGGAAGGTTTGTTAGAGAAGAAAGCTCAGTTATTCCATCTTTTGAAACCAATGTGAAAACTTGATTAAATGCGGATGTTTGATTTTTTGATGATTTCAAAACAGCCAATCCATACATTTTTGCAAAAACAGACTTTTTAGCAGTGTTTGGGACTTGTGGAATTTTTGCAATATCAAAATTCAAATTTGGATTTTTAAGAGGAATAGACGCAAGCTCACTTGCAAGCCCAAAATATGTTGATGTTTCAGCTGAAATAAATGAATCTCTTGAAGATTTTAGGGACCTATTCCAAGAATATGATTCTTTTGCTGGATTTGCAAAATCTGTGTAAAAGGAAAGTGCACTTTCTGCTGGAAGGTTTTGGGAACGACTAGGATTAGAATATAAATTTGGACTATATTCGTCGGCTGAATTTTTTGAAACAATAGGTACTCCTGCTTGAATGAAAAGCATACTTAAAATATCTTTTGCATGAAGTACGTTTTGATATTCACCTAAAGCTGTTCCACTTTGTGTAACATTAAAATTTGAATCCTTTTTCGTAACCTTTGCCACTGTCTTGGAAAACTCATCCCAATCTTTCGGTGGCGCAATAATTCCCGCATTTACAAAATGTGTCTTATTCCAATACATAATCATTGGATCAATCACAAAAGGCATAGCAATTATTCCATCTGATCTTAAATATAAAGAAGAAGCATCAATAAATTGGTCTTTGAAATTTCGAAGTGGATATGAAGAATATGGTAAAAAGGCGAATTTATTAACATTTTTTAATATCATATCCTGAGGCAAAATAATAATATCAGGGCCAATTCCATCAGCAATCGCCTCTACTAAATTTTGTTCAAATGTTTTTGCGTCCTTTTGTATATAGGTTATTTTTAGAGAATTTTCGTTTTTTTCATTAATAATTCGAAAAAGCCCGTCCATCGTTTCCGAAGACATTGTCCCCCACATAGTAACTGGGGTAATAGAAACAGCTCCATTTGGACTCATTTTAGCTGTGGCAAACAAAATAACCCCAATAAAAATGAAAAAACCAAAAACTATTAGGATAATTAATTGAAAATTAGATGTTTTCTGTTCCATATTATTTTATAAATAGTATACCATAATGATGGTCGCCTGTGGGAAAATCTACACTTTTTTTGAAATAGTGTTTTTCAAACAATTCTTCTGCAGATCTTGGTGTAACGACACTTTCTTTATGGGGGCCCAAATTTTCAAAAGAATCAGACCATTCAATAAAAATGACTTTCCCTTTCTTTTTTAAAATTCTACGAATTTCGTTAATACAGGCATCTTTATCTTCTGCTTGAAAAAAAGTATTTACCAAAAATACACGATCAACACTTTCATCTTTTAGTGTTGTGCCTTTTTCTCTTTCAAAATCACCTAGTATAATCTCAATATTTTGTAGCTTTTGTAGCTTTGCTTCATTGTGAAGTTTTGCCAATAATTCTTTTTGAATATCTATTGCATATATAGTGCCATGTACTCCCACTCTTTTTGCAAGAGGAAGTGCGAAGGTGCCAATACTTGAACCAAAATCAGCGACTTTCATTCCATGATGAACGTCACAATAATCTACAATTTTTTCAGGGCTTAGGAACATGGTTTAATTATAACACAATTGACACAAAATAAGGAATGTGAGCTCAGAAGAGTTTCTGAGTGCAAGACCGGAGCACGACGGTGCGAGGTGTGGTCAGAAAATTTTTCAGTGAGCTCAGATGAGTATCTGAGCGCAAGGGCGGAATGTGACGACATGAGCCATGTGGAAAAGATTTTTTAGTAAAAAATACTTTTGCAGAAAAATATTTGTGACGTTCATGACTATATTTTGTGTCATCCTCGAAATTATTTCAGCAGAAATAATTATCGGGGATCCAAGTCAGAATTCTCAGACTGGATTCTGGTCTTACAGACCCAGTACACCTTTTGGATAAAACTTTCATAAAATCAGTTTTATCTCAAAAGCTTTTTCATTCTGGTACTCACCAGAATTTCAACCTTCGCGGGAATGACACACACCACACTACAAACACACGAACGAAGCTATTTGATCCCCTTCCTTCAATTTCATTATTCTTACACCCTGTGTTTGCCTTCCAAGACTTGGTACTGCTTTAATTTCGACACGTATTACCTGACTCTTTTTAGACATCGCCACGGCCTCCTCTATTTCTTCCGTTACAACTTTTGCAGATATCAAATCCCCAATTTTTACTGTTACTTGAGCAGTTTTAATACCAGAGCCTCCTCGCCCTTGTGTTTTATATTCATCTAGATCAGTCTTCTTTCCGTATCCATTTGCAGACATCACAAGAAGTGAAGCATTTTTTAAGCCTTTTGGAATTATATCCGCAGCAATAACTTTATCTCCCTTATCAAGTCTTATACCAATAACTCCCGCTGCATTTCTACCCATTTCTCTGACGCCACTTTCCTCAAATCGAATAGACTGACCTTTCTTTGTGACCACAATTAAATCATCTCCTTTTGCTAAAAATGATACAGAAATTAATTTATCACTATCATTTAGTTTTATAGCAATCAAACCATTTCTACGAACATCTGTGAAGGCTTTCGCTTCTACTTTTTTAGATACACCATGTTCTGTCACCATAATAAGCGAAAGGTCTTTGCCTTTCAATTCCTTTGGCATAGGAAGTACTGAAGTAATTTTTTCATCAGGCGCCATTGCAAGAAAGTTTATAATCGCTTTTCCGCGAGTTGCTCTTTTGCCTTCTGGAAGCTCATACATTTTAATTTGATAGGCTTTACCTTTATCAGTAAAGAAAAGAATATCACTATGAGCAGAAGCACGAAGTAAATGAGTTACAAAATCTTCTTCTTTTGTATTTAAATCAACAACACCCACACCACCACGTTTTTGTGGCTTATATTCGTCTGGATGAGTTCTTTTCACATATCCCCCTTGTGTGAGGACTACCACAGAGTCTTCATCGGGTACCAAATCTTCCATTGAGAAGTTTTTTGCACCATGACGCACAACCTTTGTACGCCTTTCATCACCATATTTTTCCCTTATCTCCGCTAGTTCGTTTTTGATAACTTGCAAAATTTTCTTTGGTGAAGAGAGTAAATCCCTAAGATCTTTTATCAAAGCTTGAATTGCATTTAATTCATCTTCGATTTTCTTTCTTTCAAGGCCGGCAAGCTTCTGAAGTCGCATTTCAAGAATTGCATTTGCCTGGAGTTCTGAAAACTTAAATACTTTCATTAATTGAGCACGGGCATCATCTACATCTTTAGACTTTTTAATAAGTTTGATTATTTCATCAATATGATCAAGAGCTTTTTTGAGACCTAGCAAAATATGCTCCCTTGCCTCTGCCTTTCTTAAATCAAATTCAGTGCGTCTTTTTACAACAATCTGCCTATGGGCAATAAATTCAACAAGAATACTTTTTAATGAAAGAGTTTGTGGAATACCATCCACAAGTGCTACCACATTAAAATGAAAAGTTTCTTCAAGTTGAGTATGCTTGTATAAATAGTTTAAAATATTTTGAGGATGAGCACCTGTTTTAATATCAATAGCAATTCGAATATCTTTTGCAGATTCATCTCGAAGGCCTTTAATACCGTCAATTTTCTTTTCTCGCACAAGATTTGCGATTTGTTCAATAAGAGTTGATTTAATAACCCGAAAAGGTATAGACGTAATGATGATCTGAAACATTCCAGATTTTGTCTCAACAATTTCTGCTTCCCCTCTAGTCAGCACTCCGCCTCGCCCATGTGCATACGCATGCCTAATATCTTTTTCATTGAAAATAATTCCTCCCGTTGGAAAATCTGGACCTTTTACAAAATTAGCAAGATCATCATTTGTTGCATCGGAGTTTTCAATAAGATGAACCGTGGCGTCTAGCACCTCTCCTAGGTTGTGTGGTGGGATGTTTGTGGCCATACCGACAGCAATACCTAAAGTACCGTTTAGAAGCAGGTTTGGAACAACTGCAGGAAGAACTATGGGCTCTTTTTTTGTTGCATCATAGTTTGGGCGAAAATCTACAGTTTCTTTTTCAATATCACGAAGAAGCTCAGCAGAGATTTTACTCATCTTTGCTTCTGTGTATCGATATGCGGCTGCACCATCTCCGTCGATTGAACCAAAGTTACCTTGACCAATAACAAGCGGATATCGTGTAGAAAAATCTTGAGCAAGTTTTACCATTGCATCATATACAGAGGAGTCACCGTGTGGATGATAGCTACCAAGCACTTCTCCCACCACTGTTGCAGATTTTCGTGTCTTAGCGGAAGCGGTAAGATGCATTTCATTCATGGCAAAAAGAATTCTTCGATGTACTGGCTTTAGGCCGTCTCGAACATCTGGAAGAGCTCGAGATGTAATAACAGACATAGCATAGTCGAGATACGAAGAACGCATTTCTTTAGAAATGTTTTGAGGAATTACATTTATTCTCTCAATTTCGGGGGTAATTTTCTTGTCGTTATCGTTGTCTTTGTTGTCTTTTTCTTTTGAATTTTCTTGCCCTTTTGAATTTTTAGCCATATGTATGTTTAGTGTATAGAATGATTATTTAAAGTAAACCCTCAATGTTTAGACGATCTGAATGTTGTCTAAAAATTCACGAGGGTGAACCATTATGTAGGGTATTATAACAAAAAAAACCTTAAATGCCAAGCAAAATTTACAGAATAATTCTCCGATTTAAGGTAAGATTTTGGCGGTTTTTGCTTCGCAAAAACCGCCAAAATTCCTAATTGAAGATCTTGCTGAAATATAATTAATTAGTTTAAGAAATATCTTTACCTAAAACATCAGGATTATATCCTATTTTCTCTAGAAAGATTCGCCGGAAGGAGGAGGTGTTGGTGTTTCGTCAATACAAGTGTTAGTAACAGGATCATAATGAATACCAACTACGGTAGGACAAGAAATGATTGGACTACATGTGCCATTGATTGTGTTTTGTAGACCGTTTTGAAGGAACACTTGGTCAACAGGACATATATAAGAATAGGCGGAGTCAGGTATTGTTGGATAGTACGGACAAGGTCCCACATCTCCAACTCTACAACCACCAGGAGGAACCTTACAAACTCCACTTAGCAACAAAACACCGTCAACTCCGCAAGGATATAAAGGAGGAGGAGATGTGTGGCTAACAGGATCACCCCCAAATGTAAATCCCCCAGGACTTCCTAGACTCCCAGAATCCCCAGACCCCCCATAACTCCCCCCAGCCCCATTTGTTACACCAATTACCGCATCAGCTATATCGGCTGTACTGGTTATAGGACTATCTGATGTTGTATTAAGATAATCAAAACCTGAG
>Ga0268283_1000509_pt1 | contig 25161 bp, 23 predicted proteins | sample saktaG_13_FD_190140 | JGI IMG/M metagenome (GOLD analysis project Ga0268283, IMG submission 190140) | Saline water microbial communities from Sakinaw Lake, British Columbia, Canada - sak_2013_06_06_36m | ecosystem: Environmental > Aquatic > Non-marine Saline and Alkaline > Saline ... | reverse complement strand
GACTTTCGTCGGGGCCTTTGTTTTGCTCGGATAGAGCAATAAAATTTAGAGGGTGTGGAATAATCTGGCGAAAAAGCTTTTCCGATTGACTTTAGGGCATTCAGTCCCCCAGTCTTCTTTGGCCTTAATGCCGAATTCCATTGCCGCATACAATATCATAGAGCGACGTAGTTGGTCGACGTTGGCCAATTTTATTCTTGGGGCGGTTTGGTCGTCGATGTGATTTAGTTTCAAGATAATCCAACTAAGGTCGGCGTTTCTCATGGCAAGCTTTCCGTCTTGCATCATAAAAACGCTGTCGAAGACGTCGTCGAATATATCAACATATCCAACACGCCAGCCCTTATACCTTCGACCATCAATAGTAATAGTCCAATGGGGACGGATAGAAAATTCTGTCGCATTTAGCATGCAATCTATGACATCTTTGATGATATCGATGCACTGGTTGTATGCTTCTGAGGCGCTGGGTAGTTCGGGATTAGGTTTCTGGCTTTTAGACCATTTCATTTAATCACCTCTTCCTTTTGACCTTCATCTAAATTTTAAACTTCTTCCATTGAGAACACAGTGTTAGAACCACGCTCAACCAATATGTTAATATTTATAACATATTAATCAAATATAATCAACGAGGTACTATTGATTATTTTTTGTCTAGAGTCGGGCTGGCAGTGCCGTTTCGTGATCCATTGCCAGTATTGTTGTTAGTATCAATGTGAGTATTATCAATTGCATTGGTCAAGATATTATATTGTAATCTGCCATAACAGTCTCTACGATGAGCTGTGATTTGATGGCGCAGTAGTGTCATCCTGACCATATGGTTTTTCTGCTCAGTGGTAAATTCTTCAGCTGGTTGTTCTGTTTGGGTGTTTTTGTTTTCAAATTCGGACATTACATGTATATTAACACAAAATTCACAATAAATCAACTAGGCTTAAGCGTTTTATGACAAGAATTTATCGCGCGTAAGTACTTGATGGTCTTTATTGCTCTCATGCTATAATTAGCTTATGGAACCTGAAAAACAAAATAATTATTGGGGAAATGAGCCTACGGAGGATAAGTCAGACCAACCTACAGAGATGTATGCTCCTCGAGCTGATGATGACGAGCCCGATGATTTGTCTCAGTCAGATCCAGATGAGCCGACGGCTGATGAAACTACCGTCTACTGGAGTGCAAGCGAATATGTAAAATATGACAAGAACGCCATGTGGTTTGTTGGCCTGGGTGTCGTTGCTTTGGCTTTTATACTTATAGATTATTTTGTTTTTAAATCTTATACATTCTCTGCCCTGGTAATCGTGATGGTTATAGCTATAGTTGTTTTGTCTTTGCGACCAGCCCGAACCATCAACTACACCCTAAGTGGTGATAATGGTTTATATATCGGCGAAAAGCTCTATCATTTTAGTGAATTTAAGTCATTTGGTTTGATCCAAGACCATGACCAGCACTCGCTAATGTTGATTCCAGTAAAGCGATTTTCACCAGGTGTTTCAGTCTATTTTCCCGAAGAGGTTGGTGAAAAGATTGTTGATATATTTGGGGCCAGATTACCGATGGTAAATCGCAAACTTGATATTATTGACATCGTTGTTCAAAAATTACGACTCTAATTTGATATTTTATGCACTAGGCTGTCTTGTGGCCTACTACCATATCCTATGGCCCTGTGATACAATTGCTGGTATTCTGCCGTCCGCGGTTAGAAAGCACCTTCTAGTTACATGAAAAGTAGGGCTGTGCAGATTATTTATGTGTATGGCCCTGCATTTTGCACCCGTAGCTTAGCTGGATAGAGCGCTGGCTTGCGGAGCCGGAGATCACAGGTTCAAATCCTGTCGGGTGTACCAAAATTAAATAACTCACATTAATGTGAGTTATTTAATTTTGGAATATGTGACAAGTTTTGAACACTTTGATCTCCGCAGGAGTCACAGGTGAGACCCGCAAGTCTGCGGGTCGCAAGGCCGGAAGCCGGATGACGAACGTCACCGACTGAGGCGGGGTCGCGAAAAATTTCGAAGAGATTTTATCGTGACCAAATCATGCCGTGGGCGTTAATCAAAATCCCCCACTCGTGTCGTGGGGGATTTTCTTGATTTAACCTATTTAATAACTGTTATTAAAATGCCAAAGTGTAAGTGAACGTTACAAAATCGCTTTCGGTAGTTGAGTAGACACTGTCATCATATTGTAATTTTAGACCCGTAGCGTCTTTGTAGACTTCAAATACAAGGTTACCGGTTGAAGTTTCGTCGGTCGATAGAGTCCCACCATCAAAAGGGTCGCTAACGTCGGCGTAGCTTGTGGTGTCGGTGCTACCGTTGTCATTTACCTCAAACCCATAAGAGCTGATATAGCCGTCAAATGAGTCACCTTTATTCGTTACGGAAATATTTAGCACAACTAATTCATTGCCATCTGAAGCCTGGTAATAAGAGTCATCTGGTACGTAGTTGCGCTGGACGGAGTTAATTTTAACCTCAAAGTTGTCAAAGATTGCGGTTGTGCCCTTGGCAAAATCTTTAGTTGCGGCAACTTGCGAGTCGTAGTCGCCAAATAGATTCTCGCTGTCGGTAACGATACTACTGCCGATTGCGGCAATGCCCAAAATAGTTGCAATGATTGCGAATGAAACTATTAAATTCCAAATCGTAGCGAGTGCGCCAGTCACAATTCCGGCGATTGACATACCTTTGCTAATTTTTCGCTTCAGGGCAATAATTCCAAGTACTATTGCGACAATACCTAAAATTAATCCGAGGAATGGTACCCATCCAAATACGATTGAACAAATACCTACGACCATAGCTGCAATTGCTAGGCCTTTGCTGGCAGACGCGTTTGGTGTTGTTGGCGTTTGAGTTGCAGTTGCTGGCCCAGCCGGCTCGGGCTGAGTTGTTTTTGGTTGGTTGTCACTTGCTTCGTTTTTCATCGATTTCTCCCCCTAAATAATATTTAGATTATATATCATACGGCCATTTTAGGCTATTTGTCTGTTAAAATGTATTATGTTACGCGTGGAGGGGTGGCTGAGTGGTTGATGGCGCTGCTCTCGAAAAGCAGTATCTTGAGAAATTAGGATCGCGAGTTCAAATCTCGCCTCCTCCGCCAAAATAAATGAGTGACCAAAAGGTCACTCATTTATTTTGCCCGATGGGCAATATTTAAACTCGGCGACCGCATCAGTAAACTGATGCTCGCGAGTATCGCTACGCTCTTCCGCTTGTTTGAAAATAAAATACCCACTAGTTAGTGGGTGCTTTCTTTTCGGCACGGCGCTCCACCAAATCTCGCCTCCTCCGCCAAAATAAATAGACGACAGAATTGTCGTCTATTTTTGGGTTTCTGGCGAAGTTGTTTTTTTCTTCATGTTTCTTTTTGTATGATACATTCCTTGCTCGGCTCGTTTTTTGGTGTCATCAAGTGTTGCGTCTTCGCGACCATTGTTAGTGCTACTATGGAATACGGCAACTCCAGTGGCAAAATCAAGTGATGGTTTTTTCTTTTTGGCGGCTTCCCTGATAGTATCCATTCTAAAGTTAACGTACTCTTCAAAATATCCGTCATTAGTACTGTTGCGAATGAGGATGATAAATTCATCACCAAAACCATAGGGCCTTATTACAGTATCTTCTTCGCGGACATTTCGCTTAAGATACTTTGAAATATTAACTATCATTTGATCGCCAGCATCATGACCACCACCAAGTTCAATTGGGGTATCATTAATCTCTTTTAGTCCATTGGCGTCGATATAAACAACCGCAATTTTGCCTTGGTCGGTTTTTGGGTTAAAGTTTTCTTTTTTGTATTTATTGTAGTAATTAATATTAAAACAACCGGTTAGTTTATCTTCAAATGCGTGTTTTTTGGCTTCGGCTAAATCAAGGCTTAGGTCATCATGCATTGCGCTTAGGCATGAAATTTCAAAACTTTGTTGAGTAATAATTTCTTTAATTTTTACAATTTCTTCGGGTGAATAATTTGTGTCAATCAAAGAAGCGGGGCCGATTTTTGTTTCGGCCTCGTCTTGGTTTGCTAAATTTTTGGCTTCAAATTCTTTATTATTTTCCATGCATTTTCTTTACTTTATTTAATAAAGTATATAGTATCTGTGGGTTATATTCAAGACATAATATGCTATGCAAGAACCATCAATCTTTACGAAAATTATCAATGGCGAACTTACCTGTCAAAAAGTCTATGAAGACGATAAGGTTATTGCCTTTATGGAGATGCACCCAATTAACGAGGGGCATACTTTGGTCGTTCCCAAAAAACAAATTAACCACATCTGGGATATGGAAGACGAAGATTATTTCTATTTGTTAGCAGTTGCCAAAAAAATCGGCATTCATATTCGCGAAGTTATCGGTTCACCAAGGGTCGGTATGGTCGTAGAGGGTTTTGGTGTCCCCCACGTCCACATTCACTTAATCCCGATTTATCACGGTAATGATTTGAAAAAAATGCAGGACAAAACTCAAGCCCCAGATATTGAAGCGCTGGCAAGAGTCGCCAATAAATTAAAGATGTAATATCCTATCCGAATTATTTCTGTTGGCAAAAAACATGAGTCCTGGGTAGTTGAAGGTATTGAACGCTACCAAAAGCGTCTGAAACGGCCCTTTGACATTGAATGGGTAATTTTGCCACACTCATCTCTGGATGACCTCAGGGCCCGTCAGGAAGAGTCTGGACGCATATTAAAGCGCCTGAACGACAGTAACTATGTTGTCTTGCTGGACGAGCGCGGAACAAATATCGATTCCACCACCTTATCTGACGAGTTAGTTGCTTTACTAGATAAGTCGCAACAGATAGTAATAATCATCGGTGGGGCTTTTGGTGTGGATAATACTGTTTTTGAGCGGGCCAACTATGTCTGGTCGTTGTCTAAACTAGTTTTTCCGCACCAGCTTGTTCGTTTGATATTGGCAGAACAGATGTATCGGGCCCAAGAAATTGCTGGTGGCAAACCTTATCATCACGAATAAGTATTGACAAATCCAGATTATCGTATATAATCACAAATATTCTCACTTTATGTGGGATGTGCCTACCGGCAACGGTAGAGCTTTTAAAGGAGGTGGCTTTTATGGCTACCAAGAAACAGTACGAGATTGTCGGAGGTCCGTCCCACCTAGACCTAGTGAATTGTTTCGCTTACGCATACAACAAGCGGAACCCTCACCTGGCAAACTTCCAACTCAGCGGAGTTGGTAAGGTCGAGCTTCGGATCGTGAGCCTGGCTTACGAATCCGGCGAGGAAGGCAAATTCGAATTCGTCGGCTATGTTGTCACAAGGGCACAGCCGCTGTTCGGATGCAGGATTAACGGTTATTATAACGCTCCTAGGCATTCCGGTTGGGCTAACGCCCAAGTCTAGTACTCTCCTTTCTACAAACGGCTGGCTCAGATTATTCTGGGCCAGCCGCTATTCATTTTTAGACGATTTTATTTTAGAATCTTTAATTCGTTAACTAGGCGCTCAGCATGCGCCTTTTTTTGTTCCAATTGAGTTCGTGTTTCTTCAACAAGTTCGGCTGGTGCTTTTTTGACGTAAGTCTCATTAGCTAGGCGGGATTCGAAAGATTTGATTAAGTTATTTACATCTTTTAGGCGATTTTCAAGATTGGTTTGGTGTTCGTGCAGTGTTTTTGGCGAAATATCCAACCAGGCTTCCCTACCACTGGCGGCAAGTCGTAGGCCTCGAGCCTGGTCAACCATTTGAACACTTTTCAGTTTGGCTAATCTTTGGATTAATAACTTATTGTCGGCAATTAAGCTGTCGTTTTGATACAAGAGATCATACCGGACGTTTCCAGGCAAATCGGCAATTATATAGCGAGCTTCGTCGACTAGTTTAATTAATCGTCCGAATTCGGCTGCTGCAATCTCGTCATAGGTAGCCTTGACTGGCCACTTGGATGAAATAAGCAACTTAGTATTAGATGGAATGGTTTGCCAAATTGTCTCGGTTACGAATGGTGCAAATGGGTGGGCTAGCTTAAGGATTGTGTCCATTACCCAGGCCAACATTGTCGGGTTATCTTGAAGTTTGCTGGCCTCAATATACCAGCCGGCTACACTATCCCAGATAGTATGATAAATTGTGTCGCTCGCTTCAGCAAAGCGATAGGATTCAATCTTTTTTTCAACATCAGACAGAGAATTATTTAGCTCTCGGATAATCCAGTGGTCAGCAATCGTCATTGGTTTTGCAACTACATTTCGGTAGCCACTACCCAACCTATCTTCGGCAAAACGAGCAATATTCCATAATTTATTGCAAAAGTTTCGGCCCGACATGACTTTATCGATGCCGAATGCTTGATTTTGGCCAGCACTGCGGTTGGCAATAACACCAAGGCGTAGGGCGTCCGAGCCAAATTTGGCAATTGTTTCCATTGGATTGACGACGTTGCCTTTGCTTTTGCTCATTTTCTGCCCTTTTTCGTCTAAAATAAGGCCGTGTAAATAAACGTGCTTAAATGGTACTTTACCGGTGTTGTATAAGCCCAGCATAATCATTCTGGCAACCCAACGGTCCAAGATGTCCACGCCTGTTTCCATGACGCTATTTGGATAAAAGCGGCTCAAGGGACCATTTGTCATAGCATCAGTCGTAATGAATGGCCACTGGCCACTGCTAAACCAAGTATCAAGAGTATCTTCTTCGCGTTGGTATTTTTTGCCGTTAACAGATATGGTTTTCTCGTCAACGCGCTCATCAAAAATCCAATCATTTGCGTCATCGACGTTTTGAAATGCCGGAATCGGTATGCCCCAAGGGATTTGACGTGACAAATTCCAGTCACGCAAATTATCTAGGTACTGAACCAGAATCCGTTTGCGACTTTCAGGGGTGAATGTAATTTCGTTGTTGTCTATCGCCTCTTTGGCGCGCTTAGCGAGAGTTGAAACCTTAAGAAACCACTGATCTTTAATTAAAGGCTGAATTGGCAGCCCACTCTTGTAGTCGTAGCCAACGGAATGCTCAATAATTGTTTCGCCTCTCAGCAATTCCTCAGCCTCGAGTGCGGCGAGAGTTCGCTTGCGAGCCACGTCAACTGTTAGGCCGGCAAATTGGCTAGGAACATTAATCATAGTGCCATCAAAATCAATAACTTGGATTTTTTCAAGGTTGTGCCGTTGGCTCATTTCAAAGTCATTTGGGTCGTGCGCCGGTGTTACCTTAACGGCGCCAGTCCCAAAGGTGGGGTCGACGAATTCGTCGGCAATGATTGGGATTTCTCGGTTAGTTAGTGGTAACAAAACGCGAGTACCAATTAGGTCTTTATAGCGTTCGTCATCTGGGTGGACGGCCACTGCCGTGTCGCCAAACAGCGTTTCGGGACGAGTTGTCGCAATAACAATTTCGCCAATTTTGTCATAGGTTGGATAGGCGATTTTCCATAATGTGCCCTTTTCGATTTTGTGATCGACTTCAATATCGGCGTAACTTGTCTGATATTTTGTGCTGTAGTTGACAATGCGTTCACCTCTGTAAATAAGGCCTTCGTCCCATAATTTTTTGAAGGTTTTATAGACAGTATCTACCACCTTTTTATCAAGAGTAAATACAAGATGCTTCCAGGAAGCGCTGACGCCCAGGGCGCGTAACTGCAGTTCCATATTGCCACGCTGTTGTTCGACGAAGTTCCAAACTTGGTTATACAACTGCTCACGAGTAAAATCAAATCTATGTCTCCCCTGCCCTTCTAGTATCTTGTCGTAAACAACCCATGTTTCAAAACCGGCATGGTCGGCACCCGGGATATATATAACATCGCGTCCGCGCATACGATAGTAGCGCGCCATAATGTCTTCTAGATTGACCGTTAAGGCGTGCCCCATATGCAGGTTGCCGTTGGCATTAGGTGGTGGCATTACGATACTAAAGGGCTCGCCTACCCCTGTTGGTTCAAAAGCACCACCCTCTTCCCACATCGCGTAGATATTGGGCTCGTATTGGTTTGGGTCGTAGGCTTTAGCTAGTTTCATATTAGAATAATTTTAAAAAATATTGATATAATTACCACGTGAAAAGTATAGATTACTCAGAGTTTTCATACGAAAACCCTTTGAACGCCCCTCTATATTCACATGTTTGTTTTCAGCTTTTAGTATATCACAAATAATAAAATAGGATAAGTTGTATAATATAAATATGACTATATTAAGACGGTGCCAAGACAAACAAGAGTGGGATAATTATATACTTGATAATGCTGGACACCCATTGCAGTTGTGGGGTTGGGGAGATTTAAAGTCGGCCCATGGTTGGAAAGCTGATCGATTATTTTTGCTTGATGATGCCGAAGAGGTGATTGGTGCTGCTCAGCTATTAATACGAAAATTACCATGGCCTCTGAGGTCCTTGTCGTATATACCGCGCGGTCCAGTCGTTAAAGAAACAAATAGGGTAGTGCTGTTGGACGAATTGGCTAGTTATGCTAAAACCAATTATCATTCCGTAGCAATATCTGTTGAGCCAGATTGTATTGATTTTGAAGTTCCGACTGGATGGGAAAAATCAGCAAATCGAATTTTGCCTTCTAAAACGATTATTCTAGATATCAAGCAGACCGAGTCTGAACTTTTGGCCGATATGGTCAAAAAAACCCGACAGTATATCCGTAAGTCTGCATCAGAGGCAATGAAAATAAAGGTTGCCCACAGCAAAGATGAACTAACGAAATGTCTAAAGATTTACCACGAGACAGCCAGGCGGGCAAAATTTAATCTGCACGATGACCAGTATTACTATGATGTTTTTAGTAAATTAGGTGACAAATCGGTGTTGTTTGTGGCTAATGTTGATGATGAGCCGGCGGCGTTCTTGTGGCTGGCAATTAGTGCTGATACTGCGTTCGAACTTTATGGTGGTATGAATGAGGTAGGTCAACAAATGCGCCTTAATTACGCCTTAAAATGGCATGCGATTTTGAAGTGCAAGGAGTGGGGATTGGGCCGTTATGACTTTGGAGGCCTAATCGGTGGAGGTGTTTCAAATTTCAAACTGAGCTGGGCTAGCGCTGAGACCGAACTAGCCGGCACGTTTGATTTGCCGTTATCTGGATTATATCGATTTTGGAGCAGGGGGTTGCCATTTGCAAAAAATTTGGTTCACAAGGTGATGTCAGTGTTTCGTCATCGATAAGCTAGGCAATACTTCGATTTCGTACGGGCTGACAGCTGGTTTAATTTGTGATTGGAAATAGCCGAGTGACGCCACCATGGCGGCATTGTCGGTGCATAGATTTATTGGAGCGTAGGTGATTTTAATTGGAATTGCATCTGATAAGATACGGCGGAGTTCTGAATTAGCGGCTACGCCACCAGCAATTACAACTGATTTTGGGCCAAAATCACGGAAGGCCTTGGCCGTCTTATCGACGAGAGTTTCGACGGCGACTCGCTGGAAGCTGGCGGCAAAGTCGGCCCGCTGTGCGTCGTCTAGGAGCTCTGCAAGGCCACTGGATGGAAAAGTAAAGTCAACGCCTGCTTCGCGTTGGACTGCCCGCAAAACGGCAGTTTTGAGGCCAGAGAATGAAAAGTCATAATTGCCGGATAATTTAGCTTTGGGAAATTGGTAGGCTAGGGGATTGCCGTTTATGGCGGCCTTGGCAATTGATGGCCCGCCGGGGTAAGGTAGACCGATTATTTTAGCAACCTTATCAAAAGCTTCACCGACAGCATCATCTTGAGTTTGGCCAAGAATATCAAAGTCGCCATGACCTCGAAAATATACTAATTGGCTGTGCCCACCACTTACAATTAGAGCCAAAAGGGGAAAGTCGGGAGCGGTATCATTAAGAAAGTTAGCGTAAACATGGGCTTCAATATGGTGGACTGGATAGAGTGGCTTATTTTTAATAATTGCCAGAGTTCGAGCGGCAAGTGTGCCAATTAACAGTGAACCAACCAAGCCAGGCGCATATGTCACGGCGATGGCATCGATGTCGTCCCAGGTTAAATTTGCATCTGTTAATGCCTTATTGATTACTGGATTTATGACTTCAATGTGGCTACGTGCGGCAACTTCAGGCACGACTCCGCCATAAACAGCGTGAATATCAATTTGTGAATTTATTACGTTACTTAAAAGAGTTCGTCCGTTTTCGACGACAGAAGCAGCGGTTTCGTCACAACTAGATTCAATCCCTAAAACTTTCATCTGTTATATTTTACCATACCTAACAAAACTGATTTTCCTTGTTTCTTTGATGTATAATAGGTGAATTAACAATTTAATATCAAGAGTGCAGCGAGAGTCCTAGCTCTATGACCTGCCAGCAACCTGCATTTGATGCAAGGTGCTAAGCCTAGCCCGCAGGGGAAGGATAATGATGACACGATTTTTGTCCTTTCTGCTGTAGAAAGGATTTTTTAATGTCAAATTTTAGAACCGCCGAGAGTGTTTCGCCTAAACATCCCGACAAAATCTGCGACCAAATATCTGATGCGATTTTGGATGCCTATTTAAATCAGGACCCAGATGCGCGTGTCGCGGTTGATGTGGCCGGTGGTCACGGCCGGGTTTTTGTGACGGGTGAGGTGACTTCAAAAGCCGAAAAAGTCGATGTTGCTGGGATTGTAAAGCGACTGGCTAGTCAGGTTGAATTAATTGAACATATTGTCAGTCAAAGCCCCGAGATTGCCAGAGGTGTTGATATTGGCGGGGCAGGTGACCAGGGGATTATGGTCGGCTATGCCACCAATGAGACGCCCGAAATGTTGCCACTAGAATTCGCGCTGGCTCGTCGGCTGTGTCAGTATCTTTATAAAAAGTGGCCGTATGATGGTAAAACTCAGATTACAACTAGAGATGGGTTGGTCGTCAGTGTGGTGGCTAGTTTTCAGCATGCCGTTGGGGCAGAGCTAGCAAAAGCCGTAAAAGACTGGCTGGTCAGTGATAAAGTTGCTGTTATTGATAAGATTGATTTTCATATTAATCCAGCTGGCGATTGGGAAGTTGGTGGTTTTGAGGCTGATTCGGGCTTAACTGGACGTAAATTGGTTGTTGATAATTACGGGCCGAGGATCCCAATTGGCGGCGGGGCCTTTAGTGGTAAAGACCCTAGTAAAGTTGATAGGTCGGCGGCCTATATGGCGCGAATTATTGCGATTGATTATCTTAAAAAGAATAATGCCAAAGAAGTCTACGTATATTTGGCATATGCGATTGGTTACGACCAGCCACTAGAGGCAACAGTTGTGGTTGATGGCACGCAGAGCCAAGTCGTGGGTTATGACTTATCGCCAAACGGAATTATCAAAACGCTGAAATTGAAACGGCCAATTTATGAGCAAAAAGCTCGCGAGGGGCACTTTGGCTACGAGTCAATGAAGGGCTAGTGGCAATTTTCCCCCAACTAGACTAATTAGATCATCTACCGAATATACTAGCTGTCCTATTTTGGTTTAGCGATTTTTAGTCATCCATAAATATTGTGCTTGCTTAAAGAAAGCTTAGACTGTAATATAATAAACATTATAATTACACGAATAAATAGCAATGAATGGTAAAAATAGCCACAGACTTATTGGGTCATTTTTAATCATATTGTTTGGCGTTTTGTGCCAATTTAACCAACTGATATTTCTTGAACGTGCTTCTGCCCAGTTCAACAGCGCCAACTGGTCGTGGTCTGCAGGTCCGCCAAAGGTTTTTTCTTCAATTGTTGTTGCGGACGTAGCTTCTGCTTTGTGCCCAGGTTATTACAAGACTAAAAATGTTGTCGGTGGTTCGGAATTGAGTAAGGTATGTATGGCCGATGGGGATAATATCAATTTTGGAATATTTTATGCCAATTCAAATTTTTTGCCTGTAGTCGGTCTTGGTTATGACGCTAAGCTATATCGGCTTAATGGCATTTGCGGGCAGTTTGACAACTGTCTTTACTTGTCGGGAAGTGACACCTTAGTTACGAAGCAGTATTTAATTAACGGCATTGTTAGATCGTTAATAATTTATAAAAATTTTACAAACCGTTTGGCGCAGTCGATTAGCCCTCTAAGCTCAGAGATAGAATATTATTTTGACTCATCAAATCCCGATTTTGTTTTTATGAGCGAGGCAGGTTATGCATGGCCAGTAAGTGGGATTGGGGCTTCAAGTAATGGCAAGTGGCTAGCAATTGAATTTAGACAGCGGGGCATCGGCTTGCTAAATATTGAAACAATGCAGATGAAGCGTATTTCAACTATGGCCTTTAGCTATGGCACGGGCCGAGATCCAGTTAGTGAATTAGCTGTTAGTAATGAGGGTCGCCAAGTTGCGATTATGGGTGCTAATTCCGGCATGACTATTTTAGACGTAAGTCTAGAATGTGGCGACGAAGCAACAGATGAAAGAATGAGTTCGGTATTCCCAATTACTGAGCGCTGCAGCGAGTCACCTGTCGTATTCAGCGATTTTATCGATCATTTTTCCATAGCTTCACATCCAAAATTTAATGACGACGGTGGTGAGCTTAGTTTTTTTGTATCATCTTACGCCAGTGAGTTGCGTGAAGTGTCGTTGCGTGCAACTGGGTATGATGGCCAAAGACTTGATTACTTGGCGCTTGGTGACTCTTTTTCTAGTGGCGAGGGCGAATCTGACGATAGCTACTACTTACCGGGCACAAATGTAGATAACGAGAAGTGTCATCTAAGCACAAGGTCCTATCCGTACTTATTAGCTAGTTTGTCGAGTATCAATCTCGATAATATGAAGAGTGTTGCCTGTTCTGGTGCTACTACTGCCGACGTGGTTGGTGAAGATACATTTTATTTTGGTCAAGGCAGCCGCCTTGGCAGTAACGGCTTAGTATTGAATGATAGCGATGTTGTGGCGATGCAGACCGAAGCCAAGGCGTCGTTCTTGCCTGGGAGGGTCCATCAAGTTAGTTTTGTAAAAAAGTATCAGCCTAAAATTATCTCACTTGGGATTGGTGGAAATGACGCTGGTTTTATGGATAAGCTGAAGGCTTGTTTAGCTCCTGGCACATGTGACTGGGTGTCTGACCCCCAAAAGAGAGAACAGGTTGCTGATGAAATAAAAGACCTGTTTAGCACGTTCGTATCGACTTATGAGGATTTGCATAATTCATCATCCAATTCAAATATTTACGTTGTGGGATATCCCAAGATGGTTGACAGTAATGGGGAGTGTGATTTTGTAACCGAGCTAATGCTCAACAAGGATGAGAGGCAGTTTATGAATGAGGCTGTGATTTATATTAATCAGGTTATTGCTGCCGCAGCTAAGAGAGTCGGCGTCACTTATTTAGATATCCAGGATAGCTATGGTGGCCAGACTCTGTGTGGCGGTATCCAGCCTAGTGCGGTTAACTCTGTTAAGCTTGGCGATGATATAAGCCTAATAGGTCAGTCTGATTGGTTCCGATTTATTGGGCAAGAGAGTTTTCATGCCAATCCATTGGGCCATTTCTTCGCAGCACAGACAATTTTTGAATCGACAGGTGGTTTATCCGAAAAAAATTTATGCTCCACCGTTGACTCTACGTGCCCAGAGAATGTGTTGGCACCAGAGCCGTCGACATATTGGGCACCCGATGGCCCCCATGATTATCCAAAACTAAAGTCTGCTAGTTTTGTTATTTCATATAATGATGCCCAGTATCGACTCGAGAAGCAAATTATTTTGCCAAAATTATCATTAATGCCTAATTCTCTTGTGCGTATTGAAATTTGCTCTACGCCTCAATTATTAGGAGAGTTTGTTGTGGCTAGCGACGGTTCATTAAATATTGGTGTTGATCTCCCAGGCGACTTGGGGGAGGGTTACCATACGGTGTTTATTAAAGGTAGTACATATTCGGGTGAGCCAATCAATTTATATCAAGTTATAAAATATGAGAGCATGTTGTATATCCCTGAATTGCCAATTATCCAGCCGCAACCCCTAGAGCCGGGTGATTCTGTGTTTAAAGATGGGCTCGAGAAAGATAGCCCTGAAATTAATAAGTCCGATGTGACTAATGCCGGCAACAACGTGGCTATTATTGGTAGTGTAAGTCAAAGACTAATCAATACTGGAGAGTTGGCGATTGGTCAAATTAAATTTGATATTAGCGCTGGTGACCCTGTGGTTTTAGGATATTCTGCAATCAACAGCGTCACAGATTCCAGCGCCCAAGCCAGCGTCCAGCCCGGTGTTAGTGCAAAATATTTATATATTCTTATATTTTTTGTGGCCATTAGCCTAATTTCGATATTGATTATTTATTTTTATAGACTAAAACTATAGGCACTTTGTTAACTATTATCTTCATTTAAATACCAGTCATCGTTGGCTAGGCCAGTGCATTTTAGAGAAATACTGATAATGCCCACGCCATTGTTGATATCTGAGCCGTAGGCGTCGGAGACTAAATAATTATCATTAACACTTTGCGAAAGCTTTATAAGATAGCTGCAATTAGCCCCTGAGCCTGGTTCTTGATAGCGTTTTTCGGCACTACTAACTACAAAGTTGACGCCAAAATCCTTCGGAGATTGTGTTATAAGTTCCGATGTGGGGGTCAGATATTGGGTATCATCAATTATCGGAAAGAATTGTGTCTGCAGATTATTTAATTCTTCGACTGAAGTTGAAGTCTTGTGTAGATTTATTGTAGCCGAGCAGTAGTATTGGCCAGTAGGCCAGTCGCCGGCCAGTTTGGCTTCACAACTTTTGTCATACTCCCAATCTTTAAAGTTAACTGGTGATGTTTTTATGTTTTGAAATATTTTTAACATTTGCCTGTCAAGAATTGTAAATCGTTCTCGGTTTGCATTTATTGCTAGTCTTGGTAAAATCAAACAACCAACAAATAATGAGATAATTATCACCGAAAAAATAACTATCATAATTGACTTTATACCTGGCGTCTTTGTTGATTTGTTTGGAATACCCATCTACTTAATATAGCATTAGTCCGAGCTGTGCAAAATAGAGATTTAATTCATTATGCTTTTTGCTTTACAAAATTTGCAGCTAGTAATAAACTGAAATGAAACTTAGTAACATAAATAGTTACAGTTTATTTTTTGAAAATATATATGGGGGTAGTTGCATGCAAACTTCAAGTTCAACCAAAAAAAGTAAATCCGGAGCATATTATCAGATTATTGTTCGGTCAAAAAGTGAATTAATTTTTAGAGACAAACAAGATTATGGAGATTTCTTGTCGCTTTTTAACAATTACTTGCACATGAATAACTCGGTTGATGTGCTTGCGTATTGTTTAAGGCCCAATGACTTTTGCTTTTTGGTATTTGAGTCAAAAGATAAAGAGATATCAAGATTAATGCAACACGTTTTAACTGATTACAATAGGTTTTATCATGATAAATACCAAATTAATGATTTACTTTCTGACGGTGATTGTACGAAAAATATTGTTCAGGATGACAAGATCATGGACATTAGTCGCAAAATTCACATATCGTCAAATGACTGGATAGATTGCGAGTATTCATCAATTCGGGCATATTTTTACGACGATGATCCAACCTGGATTAATAAGAAGCATATTGTTGATAAATTTGGTTCAGCAAAAAAATATTTGAAATTTCTGCAAGAATGTTGACGACGGCATATCTCTGGGGGGGCGTTTTGTTTAGTAATTACTATTGGCACGTGCCTAAAAGTACTAGGATTTTACCCCAAAAACCAGTAAAATAATAAGAATGAATTTATTATATGTATTTTTGATTTCAATGGTACCGTTAATTGAACAGCGTGGGGCAATACCGGTCGGAATTATGAGCTTTCATTATGACCCAGCCCTAGTTTTTTTCGTTAGTTTAATAGGTAGTTTTGTGCCGGCGCCGTTTATCTATTTCTTTTTTAACAAAATTCTGGCTTGGATGAAGACAGTTAAATTCTTTGACAAAATTACTCACTTTATTGAAAATAAAGTTCAAAAAGGTTCTGATAAAATTGAAAAGTATAAAGAAATCGGCCTAATTACTTTTGTCGGAATTCCACTGCCGACAACCGGACTATGGACGGGTAGTGCGATAGCGGCATTTATGGGTCTAAATTTCAAAAAATCTATGATTTGTGTTTTCCTGGGTGGCGTCATATCGGCCGCTATTATTACGGTGTTGTCCGTTATTGCTCCCGCCATATTAGGACTTTAGACTAGTATTTTGTTTTGTTATTTAGGGTATAATATTCTTATTAACATAAAGTTATTTAAGGAGTTTTACTGTCATGGATAACCAACCTCGAGTCTATTCTTCGTTGCCCCAAGAAGAGCATAACGCAATGCATAATACAAATGTCGTGGTAAAAGCCAAGGGCCCGTATGTCTGGATGGATGACGACACTGAGCCTTATATTGACTTTGTGATGGGCTATAGCACATCAAATTTTGGTCACCTTAACGATGATATCCTGACGGCTTTTAACAGCTTAACGTCTGATAACGTGGTATTTTTTATTAGCAAAGAGCGTGAAGAATTGATTCAGAAATTTGGTAAGGCGCTAGGACTTGATGGCAATTGGAATTTTTATTTTCCAGTTGGCGGTTCGATGGCGGTGGAAGCTGCCGCTAGAGCCTGTCTGTTGGCAAAACCAGATGGAGTTCTGTTAAGTTTCGTTGGCGCCTTCCATGGTTATGGCGGTGTCAGCCGAGTTCTAACCGATAGGGCATTTTTGAAGAGTGACGTATTTATGGAATCGGCGAAGTCAATTAAGAGCCCACGACCACTCGATTTAGGCTCAGACGAATTAGCATTAAAGGCTCTAGAAGATAATTTAAAGAATAATGTTGTGGCCGGCTTATTTATTGAGCCTGTTCAAGGCGCATCTGGCTTTAATGATTTTGGTGCCGAATTTCTTAAGGGCGTTCGCGAACTTTGTACAAAGTACGATGTCCCCATGGTATGTGACGAGATTCAATCGTCAATGTTTAGATGTGGCTCGTTGATGGTATGCCTCAGTCGTTCCGTGGTCCCAGACATAATGTTGGTCGGTAAATCTTTCGGCGGTGGTGTTGTGCCAATATCGGCCGTCATTATGAGCAATGAGATTGCAAAAAAACTACCAATTGACCATGCTGCCTTTGATTCAACCTTTTCGGGTTGGACGGTTGGCGTATCGGTTGCACTAAAGACTTTGTCGCTAATTGAGAAAAATGATTTTGCAAAAGACGTTGCTACAAAAGGTATATTGGTCGACAAAATTTTGGATGAAGAGCTTACAACTAGCGATTTGAGAGCTCGGGTCCGCCGTGTTGGCCTAGCGATTGCTTTTGATGGCAAGGACAGTGATGAGTCTGAAAAATTAAGATTAGAGATGATGAGCAATCACGTCATTATTCAGACTTCTGGCGTAGACGGTGCAAAGTGTAAACTTTCTCCAGCTATTACCATCCCCGAAGATGTTCTAGAAAATGGTATTCGCAAATTTTCCGTTGCAATCAAAAAAGTTGTTGCTAATTAGTATAAATTATTAATCATGCCGGGCGTCGTTAAGGTATAATAGCCGTATGATTAATATTCGAAAAATTGTAAAAAAAATAATTCCTAAAACTATCTTTAAAAAAGTTGAACCATATGGCCACTTGGTTGAGTCGGTCTTGGTTAATCTTTGGTATGGCTTTCCATCTCATCAAATGCATGTTATTGGCGTAACTGGAACAAATGGCAAAACAACTACAACTTTTTTGATACAAAAGATGTTGCATGAAGCTGGCATAAAATCTGCCATGCTCAGCACGGTTGCTTATGGCATGGGTGACAAAATTGAGAACCAGTATGACCACATCACAACCGAGCAGGCTGGCAAGCTACAACGACGCCTGCGCGAGTTTAAGCGGGCTGGCGTGCAGTGGGTGGTACTTGAGTCATCTAGTCACTCATTGGCGCAGTATAGAACCTGGGGTGTTAGATATGAAATCGCCGTTATGACCAATGTGACTAATGACCATTTGGATTATCATGGCACTTTTGATAATTATCTAGAGGCAAAAAGACGACTGTTCACTATTGCGGCTAGATTTGGTCATAAATTTGGTGTGGTTAACGCCGATGACCCAAATGCCCAGAAATTTATTGATACAGTGCCTAGATCTGTTAGTTACGGTATCGAATCTGGTGATTTAAGGGCCAGCAAGATTCAACTATCTGCCGACCATTCCACGTACGTGGCGAGCATAGGTAAGGATAGTTATAATATTCGCATTAATATCCCAGGAGATTTTAATGTCAGCAATAGCCTAGCTGCAGTTGCAGTTGGTCGCGAACTAAAGCTGAGTAAGCAACAGATTGAAAAGGGGATTGCGGCACTTGAGGGCGTAGAAGGGCGAATGACCGTTGTTGATGAGGGTCAGAACTTCAAATTCATTGTCGATTTTGCTGGCACGCCAGATGCATTTGAAAGATTCTTTGCTAGCATACAGCCAATCGTGAAGGGTAAATTAATTTCGATTTTTGGCTCAGCTGGACGTCGCGATGTGGCAAAGCGAGCTGTCCAGGGCGAAATAGCTGGTCGCTATTGTGACGAGGTCATTGTGACCGAAGAGGACGACCGCGATGTTGATAGTAATGAAATATTGCAAGAAATTGTCCGTGGTGCCAAGATTGCCGGTAAGGTTCTGGGCAAAGATTTATTTGTTGTTCCAAATCGTGAAGATGCGATTGAATTCTCATTTGGTCGCGCCAAAAACTCTCTAGATACAATAGTCCTTTTGGGCAAAGGACACGAAAAAACGATTGAGCGTGCTGATGGTGAACATCCTTGGAGTGATATTCAGGTAACCAGAAAATTGCTCAAAAAACTAAAATAGTTATTGATTAAACGATTTTCCAAAATGCTCTTGTTTTTTGTTAATCCAAAAATCTGATTGCCGAGTTAGCTTCTTTGAGTCCGTTGGGTTCTTGAGTAGCTTTTTGACTGCTTCTTCGAGGTAGTAGCCACCAAATGGGCCTTTGACTAGAACCACGTCATCACGTTTTACTAGTTTGTCTCGCATAAAAATTCCTGCAGAAACCGAATCTTTAAAGTAGTATAAATTTTTGTCATTAACGAACCCATATTTGTCGGCAAATGGTCCAAACTTTTCGGCTGATAGTTCACCTACCAGCACTAATATATCTATGTCTTTTTCAAAATATTCGGCTACGTCTGCAAAGCCTTGGTCGGCGTACTCGCCAAGTTCGTGCATATTACCAAGTACAGCAATTCGTCTTTGGGCAGGAATCCTCTTTAGAGCTTTTAGGGCTTCAATGCCAGCTAATGGGCTAAAGTTGGTTGTGTCGTCAATCACGGTGGCGTCATTTACGGCTTCAAATAGCTTCATTCGGCTTGCAGCCGGTTCAATTCTTTGAGCCGAGGCGGTAATCGATTCTTCTGATACGCCCATTAATTTTGCTAATAGCATAGCTCCAGCGAGTTGTCTGATTAATGGCTCAGAAATAATCTTTATTTTAATATTACTTATAGCCATACCGTCAATGTTAAATGATGCAATTGCGCCTTTTTTTGTCCACTCCCTAATTGAATAGTGGGCATTAGATTTTTTATCGCCATAAGTGTAAATTTTTGATTCGATATCTTTGGTATACTTCTCGTCAACATCGATATTATTGACTATGCCAAACTTTTTTGCGGCAAGTAATATTCTAGTTTCTTCTTCGCCAACTATGTCGATTGTCTTTAGAAACTCCATATGTTCGGGACATACGGCCGTTAGAACGGCGATATCGGGGACAAGAAATTTGATGAATGTATCCATATCGCCAATGTGGTCAATGCCGTATTCAATGACAATTATCTCGGGTTTCTTTTTGAAAAACTGCGATATTGATTTGAAAAATGGCATAATCCAGGCCGGGACACTATTTAGTTTGGTTGGAATTTTTTGGCGGAATATCGATAAATATAGGCCGATGCCACTGTTGTAGCTGTCATCCATATAGGAAATATATTTTTCAGTTTCTAATAATTTAGCAATAAATAGCTTGGTTGAAGTTTTGCCGACACTGCCGGCAACAGCAACAACTACCGGTTTCTTAATCTTAATATAGAGTTTTGCTAGCGATTTAAAGATAGCTTCTGCTATTGAAACGCTTGTAGATTGATTTGAGCTCATTGTTCATCCTTTAGCTTGTTGATTTGTATGAATATTTTCAATAATATCCTGGGCATTCGTAACGATAGGGGCGATGCGGTACTCATATCTCTCAAAGGCAACCTGGACAATTTGGTCAATTAAATCACCATAGCTAATGCCAGAGGCAATGAACATCTTTGGGAACATACTAATTTTTGTAAAACCAGGCATTGTATTGATTTCGTTTACGAACACCTTTTGATTGTTGTCGACAAAGAAGTCAACCCTTCCAAAACCTTCGCACTCTAGGGCCTCGCAAGTTGCGACAGCGGTTTTACTGATTGTCTGGAATAATTCGTCGCTAACCTCGGCTGGGACAATCAAGTTGGAATTGTCGATATTAATATATTTATTGCCGTATGAATAGAAGTCTTTTTCGGTTTTTTGAGATATTTCGCCAACGACTGATGATGTTTTTTGGCTGCCGATATTGCCCATGACGCTAATTTCAAGCTCTCGACCAACAACGGCTGCTTGGGCAATGACTTTGACGTCATAATTAAACGCCAGATTGGTTGCATCTTCCAATTCTTTTTGGCTAGAAACTCTTGATACGCCAACTGACGAACCGGCATTTGATGGTTTTAGAAATAATACCTCAGACTCCAGAGATGACTGTAGTTCGGCAAAGCTAGGAACTGGAAAGTTTTTTCTTAGCGTTACAAATTTTGCAATATTAATACCGGCATCTCGCATTAATCGGTATGCAACATCTTTGTCCATGCCAACGGCAGAACCCAAGACGTCGGCAGTGGTGAATGGGACATCCATAATGCGCAACATACCCTGGATTGTGCCATCTTCGGCATAATCGCCAAGAATTGCTGGGAATACAACGTCGCAATCAAAAGCCACGGTGCCATTATTATCGATGTCATAAAAGGCATTTGAACACTGCCGGACAGCAAGTCGGCCAGATATAGGGCTGTCGGATAGGGCAATTTTATCAAAATTATCACTATTTTTTACAAAATTATCTGAAGAATATTGCTTCCAGATGCCTTGTTTGTCAATTCCAATAACAAAAACTTCATATTTATTTTTGTCTATGGCATTTACGATGTTAAACGCCGAAGCTAATGAAACTTCGTGTTCGGTTGATCTTGCGCCAGCTAAAATAGCTATCTTGATGTGGTCTTTGGGTAAGATATTCATATACTCAATAATACCATCAAAGTTTGCTTGGCAGCTTATTAATCTAGAGTTAGCGTGATGCAGCGGATAAAACCACCGCCTTTGGATAACTCGGTGATGTCGGCTGTCAAGACTTCTATTCCATGCTTTTGGAGCTCTTTGGTTAGTTTAGGCGCATGCGCGCTCATTATGACTATTTCGCCAGATGAAACAAGGTTTGTTGCAAAGCCATCCCGGGCTTCTTTGGCTGAGACCTCAATCTTATCAACCAAATCAAGTTCCTTCAGCAATTTGCGGCTTTTTGGAGTAAAAGCTTCTGGGCAGTAGGCAATTAGCCCCTTCTTGCCGTCAACCGGACCTTTTATTATTGCGATTGCTAAGTCGATGTCGTAGAAAAAGCTGTCAGGCCAACCTGAGGCCTGGTTGGTGATGGGTTTTCCATTAGAGCCAAGTTCGGGTACGGCTTTCAGTTGGATGCGCTTGTAGCCGAGTTTTTTTGCTGCAAAAGCTTGGGCTGCAACGTCACTGCGGTAGCCACTGCCACAAAATAATAAATCGCCACAAGCCAGTGCGTCGCCTTGACCACTAAATTTTAAGTCTTTTGGTAAATGATAAACTTTTTTCCCAAGATATGTTAGTATTTTTTCGGCATAGGCTTCTTCATCGTGTCGAGCGTTTGGCAAACGTGATAGAACTGCTTTGTTACCACGCACCAGCGCCCAATTAGCCGTGTAAACACCATCTTGGCAGATTGTTGGAGAGGGGACTTTGGTGATTACAATGCCGGCTTTTGTTAGTAGATTATAAATAATCTCGTGTTCTTCGATAGCTTTTTTGTAATCCACTGCAATAGGGTGATAGTAGGGGTTGATTGGTTGTTCGGTGCTAAAATGTTTGGCATCGGACATCAGGATTGTCTTGTTAATTTTCGGCATAATGTTACCCATTATCATAGTTTGTTTCTAATAATACAAATCATGATGCAAAATATAATATATGCGACGAGTAAGTTTTTCGCCAAATTTGTACCATATTTTGTATGCTGAAGGTTTGACGATTAAATCATAGCAGCCAACATAATCAGTAATTTGTGGGTTAAATCCGACCTTGAATGTTCCGAACCCGTAAAAAGGATGATTCTGGTTTTTAATCTGACTTGATGGAGGTGCGCCATATAAATCATATTGCTGGATATCTATGGTTTTTAGATACTCGATAGCGGCTAATTCAAGTAGCGAACTAGCTCCGCGGATGCTGTGGTCGCGCGTGCTGGCGGCGTCTTTTCGGGCAGCTTTTGCGCCAATAATAGTAATAAAATCCATCGCAAGAATATCGCTACCGACTTTTGCAAACATAAACAAACCAGCGCCAGACTGGTAGTGGGTTTGCCAGTAATTATAATAGTATTCAGGTTTGCGAACGTGGGAACGACCATTAATTGTCTGCTTCATCATCTCGTAAAAGATTGCGCAATTTTTATCTGAGATTGGCACTATTTCGGTTGTAACGTTGGACTTTTGGGCAGCCCTGATATTACCGCGTACTTTGGATGAAAAACTGGCCATTATTTCATCAATTGGTCTTGAAATATCGACAATGACAGTATTTGCAGCTTGAGCATTTTTGGATTTTTTAAGTTTTAATTTTTTCAAGTTTTTTGTATTAATTTCGGTTTCAAGTAATTCTGGCTCAAACTTTATGGCATAGACGTTGTTCTTTTGGGCAAAATCACGCAATTCGGGTATAATTTTTTTCAAGTTTTCTGTAGATGTGATGCCAGGGCCTTTTGGGGTGTACCAAAAATTCCCCAATATTGGTATTTTTCTTTCTAAAATTAAAATATATATTTCATCTATAACTACATAAATAGTTTTCCAGTTATTGGTTGATTTAATCGAGCCAAATTCTTTGGTCTGGAAAATATTCCCGCCATCAGGGTTAGCAATAATGTAGTCATCCCATTGATCGATTTCGAGTTGTGTGGCAAATCTGGCTGTCATTAGAGACTATTGTAAACGTAAGTCTAATAAAAGAGAAGTGTAGTTGGGCCTAAGGCAAGTTAATTAAACGTTGGTTTGAGTTGGCGTTGAAAGAAAGTCAATTTCTTTGATGATGTCTAATAGTGCCTGGGCGCGCTTGGCCTCGTCGGGGATAGCTCGAGCTGTTTCGTGAGCTGGGGCAATTAGAGTTGTATCGTCAGTGCTACGAAGTAACAACAAATAGATATCAAATTTTTCTTCTGGCGATAGGTCGAGTTTGTCAACAAGTGGTCGAAGTTCTTTCAGAGCGTCTTTTTTGATTGTTTCGAGTTCGCCGTTGCTTACAACTGTCTTTGGCAAATTATTTGTTGGTGCATTGTATCCAAAAACTGGCGGCAGTGGAGCTTCCTTTTTGATAGGGTCGGCAATTGGAGCTGGTGTAGGTATTGGAATAATAGCTGGGGTTTCTTCATAGCTAAAATTTGTGTCATTATCACGTGATACGCCAGCCAAAACTTTGGCTAGTTCTTGGTCGTCACTGATTGGTTTTGTTTCTTGCGGTTGAATATCCATTTTCCACCCCTGATAATTATGCTTATACTTATTCACTTAATACTGTATCATAGTTATATGGGCTTGGGCAAGAAATATTAAAGGAGCAGATTAATGTTAGATGATTTGAATTTATTAAAACGACATGATTCCTGGGAAGATTTAGAACTTGCCGGTTTACAGTTTGAACAAACGAAGTTTGTGGCAAATATTATAGATGGCGGACACGATGGCAGAACGATTGCAAACGTAGTTGTGGCTGGTATGGGCGGTTCGGCGCTTTCGGCGCTTTTTGTTAAATATTGGCTCAAGTCGGAATTAAAGGTTCCTTTTGAGATTGTTAAAACATATGATTTACCAGCTTGTGTAGATAAAAATACGCTTGTTATTGTCAGTAGTTACTCTGGTAATACCGAAGAGACAATTAGTTGTTTGGACCAGGCCCAATTAAAGGGCGTTCAAATTGCGATTATCGCTTCGGGTGGACAATTAATCGATCGGGCTACCAAAGGTGAGATTGCGCATATTGTTTTGCCAGTAGGTTTTCAACCTCGAATGGCGATGATTTATACGCTTTGTTCGATGGTAACAATTTTGGCTCATTTTGGAATTATTTCAGCTGATAAGATAGGTGAGATTTCCAGCACAGCCGATTGGTTAAAATCAGAGAGTGCCAAATGGGCTGGGGAAGTATCAATAAGTAAAAATTATGCCAAACAATTGGCACTTCATGCAGTTGGCAAGACGGCCGTCTTTTTTAGCGGCGCTTTTACATATCCAGTCGCTTATAAGTGGAAGACTTGTTTCAATGAAACGGCCAAAAATCTGGCTTTTTTGTGTGAATTTCCAGAGTTTAATCACAATGAGATATTAGGCTGGACGTCACATCCTGTTGAAAAACCGTTTGCTACTTTTGATGTGGTTAGTAATCTGGAGCATCCGCAGATTTTGAAGCGTTTTGAAATCTCAGACCGCCTACTCAGTGGGCAACGACCTAAGTCAATGGTGATTAGTTTGGCTGGCGATTCAGCTATTGGACAGTTGTTGTGGGGAAGTATTCTGGCCGACTTCGTTAGTATTTATGTTGCAGTCTTAAATGGAGTTAGCCCAATGTCTGTTCAGCTGATTGAAAAATTAAAGTTAGAACTTGTTTAATCTGCTGGTATAATCACTTGCGGGGAGAGATCGCATAGTGGTCGAGTGCGCTACCTTGGAAAGGTAGTATGTTCGCAAGGGCATCGAGGGTTCAAATCCCTCTCTCTCCGCCAAAATTGAAAATCGGAATCGGAAGCCGAAATGGGGTCGGCACGAAGTGCCGACACAAATGTATTCCCCCCAAAAAATCCTGATTCTGAAAGGGT
>Ga0268283_1000508_pt1 | contig 25172 bp, 34 predicted proteins | sample saktaG_13_FD_190140 | JGI IMG/M metagenome (GOLD analysis project Ga0268283, IMG submission 190140) | Saline water microbial communities from Sakinaw Lake, British Columbia, Canada - sak_2013_06_06_36m | ecosystem: Environmental > Aquatic > Non-marine Saline and Alkaline > Saline ... | reverse complement strand
AACAAGGATTCCCGCAAGATCAAGGCAGAGATGTTATCAGTAGCCGTCACGGAGTAGTGGCGGCGTCGTTCATTCGGGCTTTAACCGAATGACAAACCCATGGGATGAAACGAGCCAAGTCGACGCCGTCATGGCCGATGGATGGCTTATAGCGTATCAAAAGGAGTGCACACATGAAAAGCCCATTAGATGATGCCCTTACAAGCATCAATCTGGAAGCATCTTACAAGGATGCGAACATTGCACTTATCCATGGCGATTGCCGGGATATTCTCAAAAAAATACCAGCGACAAAGAATGTCGTTATCATCAGCGACCCTCCTTATGGCATCAAGTGGGTGCACAACAGCAACCCGCGCCCGATCATCGGGGATGACGCGCCTTTTGATCCAAGCCACCTGTTGGGGTTCAAGTGCGTTTTGTTCGGTGGCCAGCACTACCATACATACCTGCCGCTCCTTGGGTCGTGGATCATCTGGGACAAGCGCTGCTCTCATAAGGGAGGACGGAAAGCCTGCAACATAGGCCCCTGCCACACCAACCATATCGGGGACTACGAAGACATCTGGTTAAGTTTCCACGCCCATCGGACGATCTTCAGGAATTATTGGGACGGATGGATAAAGGCTACCGAGTCAGGGATCAAGCGTATTCATCCAACGCAAAAGCCGGTTGCACTCATGAGGTGGCTGATTGAGTCATACACCACGCCAGAAGACCTTATTATTGACCCCTACGCGGGCTCGTGCGCGACCCTGCTGGCGGCTAGGTCTTTAGGCAGGTACGCGATTGGAATTGAACTGGACGCGCAGTACATAGCCCCATCGGTCGACAGGCTTTCAACCCCGCTTGAATGTCCGATTTTGAGCAAGCTGTAAGTTTAGAGCGTGGCTATTGTCATGAAATCAATAGCCCTATTACTTGCCTGTTTCTGTTCGGCCTCGGTTTTAGCGCAGGGCCGGACAGAAACGCTCAATATTGAGATCGGACGATCTTCGGCAGTGTCCCTGACTGCCACCGAGGAAACAGATACAACCGTAAACGTGGTCGTTAAAAGCGGTCGGATGGATTTTGACCTGTCCGGGTGGCGTGGAGTGCTGTGGTACGGAGTCCAGGGGAGCGGGCTTGCCATTACGAACACGTCCACAAGCTACAACGTTTTCACGTTTGACCTGCCAACATCGAAGATCCCGACAAACGGGCTTTACGAGCTTCAAGTCTTCGGTGTCACGACAAACCGCACGGAGGAGTGGGCGCGAGGCCGCATGTCCGTTCGCCTGAACCCGTCCAAAGGATCGCTCCCGCCCGAGTGGAACTCATACCCTGCGTTTTACGGGCCGCTTACGAACAGGCTTGCCGCTTTAGAGTCAAACGCGTGGAAGAATCCAGCAGCAGCGACTAACTGGTTATGGGTTAATACTGGCACAGCTATTTCACTCACAAACTATAATTTTTCTTCTCTTGCTGTGGTTATCCCTTCCATGTTGGACGGGCTTCCAGTCCGCTCTATCCGAGAAACATGCTTCTCCCGTGGAGGTTTAGGGTCTGCGTTAATATCTATCTCTTGCCCTGATACTTTAAACACATTTTATGCGGCCGCATTTAAAAATTGTACGAATTTGGTTAGTGTGACCGCTCCAGGCGTATCCTACGTTGCAACGTATGTATTTAACGGGTGTACTTCTCTGACAACTGTGTCTCTTGATGCCGTCACGTCTGTTGGTGCCAACGCTTTTGATGGATGCTCTTCTCTGGCTTCATTAGATTTAAAGGGGTGCACTGTGTTTGGAGATTATGCGTTTTATAATTGTTATAGTCTCCAATCGGTTAATCTTCCTGCCCTATCCAGCCTTGGAGGGAACGCAGGCCAGGTGTTTAAAAATTGCATCGCCCTATCAGATATTAAGTTGCCAGTAATTACTAATTTAGGCTATCGCACTTTTTGGTCGTGCACAAATCTCACAAGCGTAGTTTTCAATGGTAATGTTCCAGCGAGATCCCAGCCGTATTATTCGCTGGCAGTCAATCAAGTAACTAACTACATAACGGCCTCCGTCGCGCCATGGGACGCAACATTTGAAGGGATGCCTGTCGTGCGTCTGCCTATTTATGGCTCTGGAGCAGGCCTTACAGGTATCACCGCAGAGCAGATCGGCGCGTACGGGACAAATAACCCGAGCGGATTCGTGGGGGAGAGTATCACGAACGGCCTCGTGACAGCGGAAATAACAAATGGCCTCGTGAAAGCGGCAATCACTAACGGGCTCGTGGGCGCAAGCATCACAAACGGCATTCTGAGCGCCGCGCAGGCTTACGCGACATCGGCAGACACAACAGCCAAAGGCGTATCAGCCAACACAGCGACTAACGCCATCGCCGCCGCTTCGCCCGGCACCGCTATGATACGCCTAACCACAGACCGGCTCACTTCCGCGACCGCGCCCACCAACATCTGGCTTGGAGTATACAGCAATACGCCTTTCGGCACCCAGTCCGTTGTTTCGGTCGCCATCGGTACCAACTTGAGTTACGCCGCCGCCATCGACTGTACCAACACGCCACTCACCGAGGTCGGGGGGCAGATGATCAATTACACCCTCTGGCTCTGCGAGACAGAGACGGGTGATCAGACCGCCAGGGTCGAGTTCTGGCGACACGACATCGTGGCCGACACCTGGTCCGCATGGGGAGCTCTTGGCCCTACATTTACGGTGCCAGCCGGTGCGACCCCCTCTTTGGTATCCGGTGCGGTTTTTGTTCCAGCGATAAGCACCAACGCATACACGCTCGGAATGCGCATCCGCCGCGTGGCAGGTATCGCCGCCGCCACCTGCCTGCTCAAGATCGGATCGGGTCCGGGATACGACTCGCGCTTATCAGTCGCCTTACCGTCGTACGTGCATAATACAGATCCGTACGCGCACTCAAACATGTCGCGCAGCTCCATGATCTGGACAGCCGCCGGAACAAACGCCACCTATCAAATGAGCTGGGACATCACTAACGGAACATTCAGAGTATTGGAGATCCTGCCATGATTAAATTTTTAGCCATTATCCTTTTGCCTTTTGCTTTAATCGCCGCCACGACCAACGAGCTCGGCAAGGTCGTGCTAGTCAACGACGCGGGCGACACGCGCCCCGCGCAAAGCATCGCCACGCCCGGGCAGGTCAGCACCGCGACATCAACAGCGGAGGCGACGCGCACCGAGGCGCAAGCCCTGTATGCCGCCGCGACCAATGCGCAAGCCGCCGCCAACGCAGCCCTCGCCCGCACGGCCCAGTACTCCACGAATTATGTTGTCACGTCCACGGTCTATGTGCAGTCAATTGGCGGTGTGCCTTATGACGCCAGCAACCAGACCGTCCGAATTTACAGTGTGGCCATTATGGATACCAACGTGGTTATCATTGCCACAGTCCGGCAAGTGCCGCTTGTCAATCTCGTGCTGGACTGGCGGCAGTCCGTTGACGGAAGCGCTTGGAGTAACCGGTTCGCAGCCGTGGCGCAGGTGGCTCTGCCCGCCGGAGTGACAAACGCCGTACGAGCCTACTCGTTTACTCTTCCAAAGCCATCCGGCGTACAAGCCTTTTTCAGGATTGTGGATAACAGCACAGGCGCGTCCGGGAGCGGGCTCTACTGGCTAGTTTTCGGCGGCATCACGGTGGACGGCCATGCGGGAGCGAACTGCACCATAACCAATGTGGTCGTCGGAGCCACCAACTATTTCAATGTGGTCGGCGGCATCGTCGTTAACCCCTCGCCGCTGTAAGGAGCCTTATGTACCTTATCCCAGCCATACTTTTAATAGCCCTGACTTTCGCCCGCTACTACGAGAGCGGAGCGGCCCGTGCCTACGTCTCGGAGCTGCGCCGCGTGTGGCAGTCTCTCGGGATCGCCGGGCGCTGGATCGCGTCTCTACTCGTCATCTGCTGCACCCTCACAGGCGGCAGCAAGGAGACGCCCGTGCTAAGCAACCTCTTCAGGATGCTGTTCTGGCACGGTGAGGACTGGGCGCTGGCGCAGGCCTACGACGCAAACGCATCCTCCCGGCAAGCCGTAGCCTCGGCAACCAACGCACTCGCCGCCGCCACTAACACCGCCGCGCAGGCTGTTGCATTCGTAGCCACAAACCACACCGTCACCTATTCGTTCGACTGGCACTCGCCCAACCGCCTCCCCTACCACGACCGCCGGAATGTGCTAGGGCGCACGGTCAAGGTCGCCGCGACCAACATTGCCGGGGTTTTGTATGAAGACCACTACGTCGCGTTTAACGAGAGAGCGACTACCAACCCAGCCGTGATCCTGATCGAGTACGCCCGGACGCTGGATGACGGCAGCATTGAGCGCTACAGCTCCCCGACAATTACCAACTCCTATCCAATCATGGTGCCGGTCGAATTGCAATCGGGTTCGCACACTTGCTACTGGTTCAGGTGCGAGGTCCCGCTGGCATTCACAAACTGCGTGCGGGACTGGAACGGCGAGGCTCTCTTCGGGAGCCCGACTGGATCAGGCAAGGGGTTCGACTTGTTAGGAACATTGGTAATCGACGATGGAGACAACATTTGGGAGGGCGCGACAACGAATTTTTCTATGATCTATCCGACGCGACGAGTTTACGTCCGCAACGGGATCATTTATCTAGTGGATGTCGCCCTGCCGGAATAAAGGAGTTTTATGATACGCATACTCATATTTGCATTGATCGCCACGACATGCCAAGCCGCCGACACCAACCAGGTCGCAAAAGTCGAAAAAGAGAAGAAGTTGGAACACGCTGAAAACAAGATCGTCATGAAGGAGCGAGACAAAGGCAGCAAGAAAGAATCGGACTGGAAGGCTGCAAAGGAATATCCGTTGATGTTCGGGAATAACCGCAAGGCCAGAAAACCAGCAAAAGACCCGGAAAGCAAATGATTTCGTGCGAGTGCACGGAACGCCACGTCAACCGCACCTTTTTCTTACTTAATTCCGTGGCGTAACTTTTAAAGAAGCAGGAGAGGAAACAGCGCATGAAACGAGATGACAGGGTACTTTTTGACATCGCCAAGAAACGCATTGAGACATCACGGCTGGACGATCATAGCAAGGAGGGCATCAGTATAGCCCTTGAGATGTCCGGCGAAGCTTGCAACGGTATGAAAGATGCCGAGAAGATGCAGACCATGACACGTGCGCTGTTTTCGTTGACCCTTGCAGTCTCGTATTTCATGGCGCAGGCAACCGACCACACAAACAAGTGCATCAATGACGCAATCGAGGGCCACGTCGGAAGCTGCGCGAAGCTGTTGGCATCTCAAAAGATCAATAAGCCTGTAAAGTCTGACAGCGAATCGGCGTTAAGCTTCTCATTCAAGGAGGGCATCAAGGCCAAGGGTACGTCTGCAATCATCATTGCCGCCATTATTGCCGTTGTCCTTTCATTGTATGGAATCATGCGCTGGCAAGACTCCAAGACACAGGCGGCAATCCGGTCAATGTTTGACGCTAAGATTCAGCAGATTGAAAGCCCGAGTACACTTTCACAAACACAAAAAAAAGGAGATACACTATGAAGAAGTTATTCATACTTCTATCCATGGCGTGTTCCATGGCCTGTAATCAGGGCTGTCTAGGGACTGCCGTGTTTACGCCTGAAGCTACGCTTATGCGAGCTGGGATATTCAATGACACGAAGGTCAACAACGCTTCTCTTCGCTGGGGAAACGTCAAGCTTGATGTCGGTGAGTATGCCAACAAGGGCGATGTTGCGAGCATCGAAGCGACTGGCGAGGCTATCATGCGCGGATTAGTGGCCTACGGGTCAATGGGCGCGTCGGAAGCTACAAGAGCGATAGTAATGGCATCTCTTAAGGGTTCATCCACGAACGCTGTAGAGGCTATCTGTTCGCCTGGCAACCCTTCGGCATGCGCATTACCATCAACGCCACAAACTGCGCCTAAGACGTTGCCGCAGGCGAATAGGGATAAACCATGCGACCCCGCTACGGGAGCAGCCTGTGAGCTTGCAAAGCCCACCGCGCCAGCCGTTGACCCTCTTTGCGTTCCACAGACACCGTTCGTCAAACAGGAGTAATCCATGGGAACATTCTACACGCCTGAATCATGTGAAGTAGTCAGGCAGTCTGCCGTAAAGCTTGGCATGATTGCCGTGTCCTCTTTCTGGAAGGTTACGAAAGAACGCCTTTCGGAAGTGATGAATGGATGCGGTCCGGACAGTTGGACTGACTCAATGCGCAGTCTGGCCTCGTGGGTTTATCGGAACTTTCCAGAAGAGATAGGGATTCATGACTGGGATTTTGAACACAGTGACGGAATGCCGAAAACGCTTATTATTGTAAACCAACGCTTCTGGGACAATGCAAAGATCAAGCTGGACTATCTGTATCCGGCAGAGGTCTACACGTGGAAGTTATGGCAGTGGAAGAAGGTATACAACGCCCCAGTCCGCGCTTGGGCATGGAGCAAGTTGCGTCTGGCCTTCGTCGCCCTAAAGAACGGATCGGAAGAAGCGTGGAAAGAAGCGCACGAACGTTGCAAGCCTAAAGAGGAATGCGGCGAGCCTCAAAAAGGCGAAAGCGTTTAAACACCAAAACCCTGCTGCGGTTGACCTGTGGCATGGTTTTTGCTATTATGCGGCACCTTTAAGAGATGCTGCAACCGCCTCAAGTTTGGACATAAGTCTTTCTAGGTGCGCCATCTTAAAAATTACAAGGGCAACGGTGCGATCATAATATGTTTGAGGATCGGCGTTCTTTAGCTCATTTTGCCCTAATTCCGCTAATTTTCCGTTATATTTGGCCTGTAACGGGCAACCCGTATTTCAGAATATCCACACATCTTGAACTCTATAATGCTTCGACCTTCATTTGCGGAATACGCGCCAGCGACATTCACATCCAGAATGGTCCCTTCGACTAATTTTTCCGGCAAACCGTGAAGAACCGAAATGGCAGGGCTACTCGAAGTCGAAAATAGTCTGAATGACGGGACTCCGATATTCGGCAGGCCCTGTTACAGTGGTCAGATTGGGCAAGATCTGAGAGGTCCCGCCCCCATGGGTGTGTCCACAAAGGACGGTCATTCTGCGGTTCGGGTACTGTTGCATGAACTCGGAGAGGACGTCTCCGACTGCCTTGCAGGAAAAAAAAGGCAGCCAATAAGGATCACATGGTCTTCCATTGTACCAAGCCGACTCTCTTTAGGTCGTTTCCCTTCTTCAGCAGGTAATTTGTCGCCACTTCAATGGCCGTGGCAAGCTTCTGTGATATTGTGGCAAGCGTGGCAATCGCCTCTTCAGTCGCGTTGATAAGGTCGGATGCCTTGATATTGGCGTGACCGTTAGGACAGCGATAGTAAGGGTACAGACATCCATTCTTTGACCGTGCGTTTGAACCTTTAAGCCGCGATCCGCACACCGAGCATGTTATCAGGGACAGGTGGAACCCAGCGTTTGACGGCTTGTCCCTCCTTGGTTTGCGCTTGTCATCCGCATAACGGGCTTCCAGCTTATACCATGTTTGAGGCGTGACATATCCAGGGAACGCGGCAAGTATGTCAGAATTTGAAAGCCGTGTCCGGATGATGCCTCCGTAAATGGGCTCGTGGAATATCCGGTTCGCTTTCCCTCGGTCAAACCCCATGGCCTTGAAACCCGCTATAGTGGCCGTCAGTGAGCTTGCACCGCTGGCGTATGTCTTTAGCAGGGTGGACAGCCTAGAAGCGTCTGGGCTTGAAATTTCGAGCACTGGGAGGCCGTCTGACCTCCTAGCGATCTTGAAACCTGTCGGGGCGTGATAATTCCACCCTCCTTTGGCTGTCGTGGCAGTCATGCCGGAACGGGATCGAGCGGACCGGATATCATTATCGAATTGAGCTGTAGCAAACATGATGGAGGTCATGAACTGTCCGGCTGGATCGTCTGACACAGGTTCAGACACGCTTAGAATCTGAGTTTTGTGCGAGGCCAGCTTTGCGCGGATGGCCAGCCCGTCTGTAGCATTGCGCGAAAGCCTGTCCAGCCTGTGGACGATGAAGAAGGCCGCTTTGCGCTTCCGGCATTCGTCCAAGGCCTTAATAAGTCCGGGGCGGTCCGCAGTCTTGGCAGACTCGCCAGCGTCTGATTTGTGAACAGTTTACAGCACCCCCTATCGGCTTGCAAGACGCAAAGAAAAAAAAACACAAATTGTTACAAATTGTGCTTGCAATAGGTGATAACACCTGATAAATTAGGCGACATCGAAAGGATACAAGGATTATGAAGGCGGCGCGGGATTATTGGTTCAGGTACACGTATCAACTGCGCAGGTATCAATTTGAAATGATGGAGTATGCACATCGCCTGACACGCTACGGTCAAGGCCGAATCTAAGGAGGCAACATGGACAAGACAATCACGCTGACAAGCCTACAAACAAAACTCCTCAAAGAGTACCGAAACATTGACGATGGCTTTGAATGGGCAAAGCGCAAGGTCAAATCAAAGACGCCCAGGGATGTCGATTACGACGTGGCCGTCAAAGATTACACGACAGCCTTGGAGGCTCGGAATTACGCCGCATGCGTATTCGCCTCCAGTATGGCAGCGGAGGTGAAGTAATGAGGCGCAGCTATGCGATATGGCGCGAGGGGATGATGACGGGTGTCATCCTCGGGATGCTGGCAGGAATCACTATCGGATATCTGATGTGCAACGGTGGAAGTTGGTAAACAGGCGTTCCACGGGTGTGGGATGCGAACAAGGGAGAAGGAACATGGCAAAGACAGACAAGCTTACAGAACGCGTTCACCTGTCGATGACGGCAGCGGAAAAGAATGAGGTCGAGCGTACCGCCGAAAAGAACGGTCGCAACGTCCAGCAGGAAATCCGTTACCGCATCCGCAGGGGTCGCGACAAATAGCGCGGTGTCTTCGCAGAAGTCAAAAGGAGAAAGACGGATGAAGACTATGACCAATGGAATAGAGGTGCGGCGCGTCAAGGATGAAGACGCAGAAGCCCTCGCAACAAAAGGGTTCAGCTACTGCCCTAAAAGCGTGTGGAAGCGCACGGTGCGCAACCGCAAGGAGGTGAAGCATGGCTAACAGGGAACTGTTGACTGCAAGCCGCATGACGGCGTTGCTCGGGTGCCCGCGCAAGCATTACTTCCGGTATGAGCTCGGGCTCGTGACGGATTCGCCTTCCGGCGCGTTGCGCTTCGGGAGCGCGTTCCACACGGCAATGGAGGCCCGCTGGAACGGATTGCCTTATGAGGAAGCTTTGGCGGCGGCTCTGGCATCCGCTGACCGCTTCACGGAGATCGACATTGCAATCCTGTCGGGTTTGCTTGCGGGCTACTATGCTCGGTATTCCGGTGCATGGGAACTGGTGGCGAGTGTACAGCCTGAAATCCAATTCGGCTATCCGATTGAGCGGTCGCTTTCTTTCGAGGCGGCTGGAAAGATCGACGGCCTTGGGACGCTTGCGGACGGGCGGCTGTGTTTGATCGAGCACAAGACCTCGGGCGAGGACATCTCGCCGGATTCTGATTACTGGATGCGTCTGCGGTTCAATCCGCAAATCTACCAGTATGTGACGGCGGCCCGCCAGCTCGGTTATGACGTGCAGACCATCATCTATGACGTGACGCGCAAACCCGCGATCCGGCAGAAGCAGGGAGAGACTGCTGAACAATTCGCAGACCGCCTTGCCGCTGATACGCAGGAGCGTCCTGAATTCTACTTCGCACGGCGCGAGGTGGCAGTCATGGAGGATGACCTGACGCAGTTCACGGAGCAGCGTCTGAACCTCGGCAAGATGATTCTGCATTTCCGCGCCTCGGCTAAACGCCAGAAGTCGCCCGAGTGGGCATGGCCGCGCAACTGCAACGGCGTAACGTGCCGCATGTGTGAATATTCCGGCTTCTGCCTTGCCAACGTGAGCGTTGATGTGAATCAGCCTCCCGCAGGTTTCAAGGCCGGAGTCTTCAACCCTGAACTTTCAGCAACAACAACGGAGTAACAAATGACAATGACGCCCCCTATGAGAAAGCCGCCAGCGGCGGTAACTGCGGCACAACCGCAGACGGCGACGAAGCCGAACAGCGTAACCTTCGGAAAGATTGAAAAGAACATACTAGGACATCGGTTTGTGTTTTTCGGAACTGGAGGTATTGGAAAATCAACGCTTGCTTGTTCTATGCCGGGACCAGTCGCATTCTTTGACCTTGACGAAAGCCTTGGCAAGATCCAAAAGGGTCTCGAAGAGCGCAACTTCCTTGACAATGTTGTCCCAGTTACGGGCATCACGACATGGCAGGGAATCCGCGACGCGCTTCACGCCCCTGGATGGGACGGAATCAAGAGCATCGTGATTGACACTGGCAACGTCGCTGAAGGATTGGCATTGCTCTGGATGTATGAAAACGTCAAATACAATGGCGCAATCGTCAACCGTCTTGAAGACTACGGGTACAAGAGCGGATACCGTCATCTGTTTGATACGTTCTGCCTTCTTCTTGCAGACCTTGACGTTCATGTCCGTGCTGGCCGTAACGTCATGCTAATCTGCAATGAAACCACCGTCAAGGTTGCGAACCCCGAGGGCACGGACTGGATTCGTTACGAACCGCGCTTGGCACAGGATGACAAAAGCTGTCAGCTTCGCTTGCGCGTGAAGGAATGGGCTGACCACGTTCTTTACATCCATTACGACATCAATGTCAGCAAGGATGGCAAGGCTGTCGGTTCAGGTACGCGGACTGTTTACGCAACAGAGCGTCCGCTTTGTATGGCAAAGAGTCGCACGGCTCAAGGCGACTTCCCTTTAATCGAGGGCGAGGATTTTTGGGCTAACTTCATCAAGTAACAACGAAGGCCCCTTTATCGGGGCCGTCATAACACAAGGTAAAACATGAGTAACTGGGAAGAAGGAAACTACGAGGCAGTGACAAAGGCTGCGACGGTTTATGAGAATGAAAAACAAAAACTCATTCTTGCCGTTGCATTCGATGTGGGTGGAACGGAAATGAAAAACCGTTTTGTCCTTGTTGAATCAGACGGTGTATTGAATACAGTAAATATTGCAAAAGTACGTGAATGGTCTGGATGGGACGGCATTGACCCCTATTGGTTTATTGAAGCTGCAAAGACTTCAATCAAGTGCATGGTGAAGGTCAAGATGGAGCCAGGATTCAGAGATCCAACTACTATGTATCCCGTGATAAAGTGGGTTAACAAAGCTGGTTGTGAAGGTTCTGCTCTCCCGGAAGAAGCAGACCGCAGGGCGGTGCTGTCAAAGTACGGCGCGAAGTTCCGTGCAATCGCAGGGCCGCAGCCGATGGGTGCGCAGACTAAGCCGCAGACGGCTACACCTCCGCAGCGTCCTCAATCGACCGTTACGCCTCCTGTGCGTCCTGTCGAGCAGAAGACCGAGCATGCGACTCTTGAGGAATGCTGGCGGCTGATGCAGCAGCATAACCAGAAGCTGAAACCTGAAGAGGTGACGGAAAAATGGTATGGCTACATCGATGCTACCGGAATGGATCAAGCGGACATGACACCGGAAGGCTGGGACAAGGTCAAGGCTTCCATCCTCGCGGCGGTCGGATCAAACGCGGAAACACAGGATGACGGCGAACCGATGCCGTTCTAAAGGGGAACTATGATTCTTTCTATTGAAATCAATATCGCACCTGAAAAGGTGCGAGAAGCAAAATTCACGCTCGATAAACTGTTTAACGAAGCGTCAAACAGAATCAAGCGCGATATTGACGCTCGCCGTCAACCAACACAGGTTGAAGAGCAGCACGTTGAATCACTCGGCACGGCTTCGGCTGTGCTTGGTATCATGTGGAGGGCAATGCCGTTATGAGCGTATCCTACTTGAAAATTGACGAAGTGAAGACCGCTGGCATGCAGGTGCGGGCTTCCATGAGCGAGGATACGATTGCCGAGTACATGGAAGCCATGGCGGGGGGGGCGGTGTTCCCCCCTGTCCTGTGCTTCCATGACGGAACGGCGTATTGGCTCGCGGACGGCTTCCACCGTCTTGAGGCATGGCGGCGCACTGGCTGCAAGAAGTGCAAGGCCGAAGTCAAGACAGGCGAACGGCTGGACGCTCTGCGCTATGCCTTGCGGGCTAACCTTGACCATGGCTTGCGCCGGACGAACGCGGACAAGAAACGCGCAGTCATGGTGGCTTATGAAAACCGCCAAGACCTGGGGCTCGGGGATGTTCCTAGCGCGAGGGCGATAGCTGATTTGATTGGCACAAGCAATCATTTCGTTACCAATCAACTTGGAACGGTTCCAAGTTGGAACGGGTCAAAAGAGCGGACGGGAACGGACGGAAAGACTTATTCCGTACCACCTCCACGGCCCTTGAAACCGTCTAATCAGGTGGGAACCGTTCCCACCTGTGATGGTGGAAAACAGGGGGAAGAGCAGCCGGAACTCGGCATGCCTGATATCCCTCCGGCGCGTCCGCTTCCACCTCCCCAGCGTCCACAAGCGTCCGGTGAGCGTCCACAAGCGTCCACGCCGCCGGAACGGACTAAGGGGCCGGAACTGAAGCTCGGGCCGCGTGACAGCCTCGGCAACCCGATACCGTCAAGCCTTACAGACCACTGGGGGCGGCGTGTCGAGGTTCAGGCTGTTTCGGCTTCATTGCGTCAGGCGCGTCTTGCAATCCGCAAAGCGCAGGATGGTCACGATCCGGCATGGGCGGGGCTGAACTTCAGCTCCACGCAGATGCATCTTGACAACGCAATCGCGCAGGTCGAGGGGGCGGTACCTCATTGCGTGTGCCTTTACTGCAAGGGCATCGGGTGCAGGGCTTGCGGCGGGTCCGGAATCATGACGGAGTTTCAGCATTCAAACGTGCCGCGTGACATAAAGGGGAGCTGAAAACAATGAAGATGCGACCCTATCAGCAGGAAGCCGTGGACGGCGTTTTCGCCGCATGGAGGGAAGCGAGGTCAGCCCTTGTCGTACTGCCCACAGGGTGCGGCAAGACGGTTGTCTTCGCGGAGATCGCACGGAGGGTGTGCAAGGATGAGAAAAAGCGCGTCATGGTTCTGGCGCATCGCGAGGAGCTTGTCTTTCAGGCGAAAGAGAAGATTCACGCGGTGACTGGGCTTGACGCGCATGTCGAGATGGGCGAATACAAAGCGGATACGGGGCTGTTCGGTGCATCCCCTGTCGTGGTCAGCACGGTGCAGACGCACACGGCTGGCGGCGACGGCGGCGGGCGAATGACCAAATTTGACCCTATGGACTTCGGTCTACTGATTATCGACGAGGCCCACCACGCGACGGCTGGCAGCTACAAACGCTGCATTGATTGGTACATGCGCAACCCTGAAATGAAGATGCTGGGGGTTACGGCCACGCCTGACAGGGCAGACGAGGAAGCATTGGGACAGGTGTTTGATGCGGTTGCAAAAAACTATGAAGTCTTGGACGCAATTCACGACGGATGGCTTGTAAATGTTCAACAGGAAATGGTTAGCGTCGGGCACCTTGACCTTTCACAGGTGCGCACGACGGCTGGCGACCTGAACGCTGGAGACCTTGCCAAGGTGCTGAATGACGAGCAGACGCTCCACGAGATAGCCTACCCAACCATTGACATCTGCGGAACCAGGCGGGCTCTCGTGTTCGCCGCGACCGTGGATCAAGCGGAACGCCTGTGCGAGATCTTCAACCGACACCGTAACGGGTGCTCTGGGTGGCTTTGCGGCAAGACGGATAAAGACGAGCGCAAGAAGACGCTGGCGGCGTTCAGGGAAGGGGCTTTGCAATTCGTGTGCAACGTCGGGGTGCTTACCGAGGGATTTGATGATGACGGCGTTGAGGTGGTCGTGATGGCACGGCCTACAAAGTCACGTTCGCTTTATGCGCAGATGGCAGGGCGCGGGACAAGGCCTCACTCTTCAATAGCGCACTCGCTGGGTGATATGCATTCAGCAGCCGAACGTGTGTCTGCGATTCAGTCAAGTCCGAAACCAAACTGCCTTGTTATCGACTTCGTAGGAAACTCTGGACGGCACCAACTTTGCACGACCGCTGACATTCTCGGTGGAAACTACACAGACGAAGAGGTTGCCATGGCTTCACTCAAGGCGCGTGAATGCGGAAAGCCTGTGGACATGGCAGACGCTCTGGACGATGCACGGAAAGAGATTGCAGAGAAGCGTCTGCGCGAAGCCGCTAAACGTGCAGCCATCGTATGCCGTGCGAAATATACTACCAAGAACGTGAACCCGTTTGATGTGTTCGACATGACACCAACCATTGAGCGCGGCTGGGACAAGGGGCGGCACCTTACGGAGAAGCAGACCCAGCTACTTGAGCGAAACGGCATTTCAACGGACGGCATTTCGTATACGCAGGGTCGCCAGCTCCTTTCTGAACTGTTCAGGCGTTGGGACAGCAAGCTCCCGACATTCAAGCAGCAGCGAGTGCTTAACACCGCTGGATTTGTCGCGCCGCTGCGTCCGAGCGAGACAAAGAAAGTCATGGATAAACTGGCGCAGAAATGGGGGACTAAATGAGCGTGATAATTTTAATATTGGCATGTTTAATAGCAGGTATCATCGTGACGGTTCCTTTCATGGGAGATGACAAATGAAAATCAGACTGGATAAGAAGATGTACGGGCAAGCGCAGCGGCTTGCGGACTCAAAAGGGATGACGTTTTCAAGATGGGTTGTCAGAATGATGAACGATGATGATCCGTCCGCTAAATACGATCTTCCAAAGCTGACTAGAGACAACAGCGTAAGCGTATTTTTCAATGACGGCAAACTGCCTGTCAATCCGGAGTGGGTTCGGATTGTGATAGCGAGAGCAGTTGCGAAAGACAACAAGACGAGCTGGCCTTACCGCTATGACCGTTCCTCTCTTGAGGCCGTGATTCAGCTTGAGACAATCCTCGGCAGGTCGTGCAGCTATGAGAATGCCCAAGCGTACATAGACCGCAGGATCGAAGAGCGCAAAGAGGAAATCCGTGTGTCAGAAAAAGGTAAACGCAACAAATGACACACGCAGACATAAGGCGAATTCTTGACAGGTGCGAGGAATGCGGAGCCATCGCCGGATGGGAAGAAGAGTGCGACCACACCCGAGCCCGTTGCACCGAGTGCTCAAACACTGGGGAATGGCTACCAACAAAGTGGGATACGGTTATCCCTTGGAATCTTGAACAACGCAAAATGAAGAAGGCCAAATAATGAGTAAAGAACTGAACCTGAAACCAGCCATGACACCCGAGCAGGTGGCAGAGGAACTGGAACGCAGAATCGAAGCCAAGGGCTGCAAAGATGACTGCGATAAGTGCCAGCTCGACATGTGCGCACGTGAAGGCGGCGGTGCTTTCATTGCAGAGGACGGAACAATCACGTTTCTATGAGGAGAACTACACCTATGACACAACCAACCTTATTCGACGGATACAGGCAGACCATGACAGCCGGAATTGAAAAGACGATTGAGTCTTTGAAGACATACGCGACCCTGTTTGATAGCTGGGTCATCTGCTACAGCGGTGGCAAGGATTCAAGCGCGGTGGCTACTCTCATACCTCAACTGATTGAGACAGGCAAGGTGCCACGGCCTAAAGAGCTTCGATTGCTCTATGCAGATACGCGGATGGAGTTGCCGCCTCTTCGCAATGCAGCCATGGGCGTTATGGATGTTCTACGCTCAAAAGGCTACCAGTGCGACGTTGTTTTGCCTGAAATGAAAGATCGCTTCTTTGTCTACATGTTCGGTCGAGGTGTTCCCCCTCCGTCAAACACCTTCCGTTGGTGCACGTCACAAATCAAGATTGAACCCATGATGAACGCCTTGAAGGAACTGCGCGAAAAGAACGGCAAGAAGTTTCTCATGCTGACAGGCGTGAGAGTCGGGGAAAGCGCGGCGCGTGACGCACGTATTGCTTTGAGTTGCGGACGTGACGGCGCGGAATGCGGTCAAGGATGGTTTCAGGTGTCAACGCCTGAATCGGTAGCCGATACGCTTGCACCGATCCTGCATTGGCGCGTGTGCCATGTCTGGAACTGGTTAAGGAACTGGGCTCCCATTGGTGGCTATCCTACCGAGCGCGTAGCCGAGTCATACGGCGGGGATGAAGCAGAAGAGATCAACGCACGTACTGGGTGCGTCGGATGCAACCTTGCCAGCCGTGACACTGCTCTTGAGACGCTCCTACAGAATGAACGCTGGGAGTATCTAAGACCTCTCACAGGTTTGAGGAAGCTTTACGCTGAATTGAAGCTTCCGGCTAACCGACTGCGAAAGACAGGCAAGGAACTTCGCAAGGATGGAACGATGTGCACCAATCCAAACCGTATGGGGCCGCTGACCATGGAAGCGCGTCGAATGGGGCTGGCCCGAGTCATAGCGATTCAAGACGAGATCAACGCGAACAAGCCGGATGAAGACCTTGAATATTTGCTTATCGATGCAGAGGAACGGAAGGTTATAGAGCAGATGATTGAGGCAAACACATGGCCAAACGGCTGGGATGGTAAAGAACAGAGGGCAGACCTTCCATTTGAAGAGATACGGAAAGACGGGGCGATTCAAAAGAGCCTGTTCTTTGATGATGATTGTTCAACAGAGATCGGAAACGCGGTCCCGGTCAACACGGCACGTGAGCTGGTAAAGGCCGCGCTAACAGCATAAAGGAAAGGAACAAAGTTATGAAAGTGAACGGTAAAGACGGCGGGGCTTTCATTGCAGAGGACGGAACAATCACCTTTATGGGGGTGGAACCATGAAACAGCTTAAAGCTCCTTTCCCGTGGTTCGGTGGAAAATCGAAGGTCGCCTCTGTCGTGTGGCAGAGGTTCGGAATGGTTGACAATTACGTAGAACCTTTCTTTGGATCAGGAGCTATGCTCTTAGGTAGGCCATCGGAGCATTTCGGCGTGGAGACCGTAAACGATAAAGACGGATGGCTTACAAACTTCTGGCGGGCCGTGAAGAATGACCCCGTACAGGTCGCGCATTACGCCGACTGGCCTGTCAATGAGGTTGACCTTGCAGCGCGACGGGACTGGCTTTTCGCGCAGGATGGCCACATAGAGCGTATGAATCGCGACCCCGATTATTACGACTGCAAGCTGGCAGGGATATGGGTCTGGGGCGTATCATCCACCATCGGCAACGCATGGGGCAAGAAGTCAACCCACCTCGGCGACGCGGGAATGGGCGTTCACCGCGCAAGCACCCACCTCGGCGACGCGGGAAGGGGAGTGGCACTTGCGGAGTATTTCACAGCTCTATCCATACGCCTTGAACGCGTACGCGTCATGTGCGGCGACTGGAAGCGCGTAACAAGCCCGACCGTCACAACGCACAACGGCCTTACCGCAATGTTCCTTGACCCGCCCTATCTCGACAACTGCACCGCGACATATAACCACAACGACGATGTTCGTTCGGAGGTGCGCGAGTATTGCCTTGCAAACGGCGGCAAGATGCGTATTGCATTATGCGGATATGAAGGCGAGCATGACATGTTATCCGACTGGGACGTGCATGTCTGGAAAGCCTCGGGTGGTTACGGAAATCAATCGAACAAGGCTGGCCGTGAAAACTGCAAGCGTGAGCGGATTTGGTTTTCACCCGCCTGTATTAATCAGGTTGAATTGGAGTTGGGATTATGATCGTAAACGCGGTCCCGGTCAACACGGCACGTGAGCTGGTAAAGGCCGCGCTAACAGCATAAAGGAAAGGAACAAAGTTATGAAAGTGAACGGTAAAGACTGGATGGACGCAATTATTGAGGACTATGAGAATGCTCGAAACCAAGCTGGGGCTTGGTGGTTAAAAGAAAGAAATCTCTTTAAGCTAATCAGAGACTCTCTAAACAAGCGGTACTCTTCAATGGTGGCGAAAAAGCTTAACGCCTTGTGTGAAAAGTATTTCGTTTCTGAAAATCGGCACTGGACGTTGATTAACCATTCGATTTCAGACGGCATGGATTACTCAACGACACCTCCAAAAATCAACCCATGTGTATATGCTGAATTTCTGCTTTATATCCATGAAGATGACGCGGTATGCCGTGACGAAATAAAGACCCATTTCAACATTTCGGAAATGGACTCTGCGCTTGAGCGAATCGGGAAGATGATGGAGTCCGGGACAAAGAAAGGCGGTGCTAAGTGAACATTATCCTAATTGGGGCGGTGTCTGGCAACGTGGAACTTGCCAAGCGTTTGTTCGCGCAAGTCGAAGAAGAAATCATTGAGAACGGCGACGTTGTCGTGCACAACCCCATGCGAGACCATGAAGCTGGTCATAGCGAAGCATGGTACATGAAGCAGTCTCTGTCCAGCATCTGTGATTTGGTAGATGCGAAAACACCGAATCTTCTCGGCGTCTTGCTGCCAGGCTGGAGGGACTCTGATGGATCCTTTTGCGAAATTATGCTCTGTCGCAAGTTGGGGATTACCTACACAAGTCTGGAATGGAGATAATTTTATGACGGATCAAGAAAAATGGGAGTGGCTGGTTCGAGATTCCATAGACAATATTGAGGACTCTGACGGCTATAGCGACGATCAAGCAATCGTATGGGCAAACAACCGGATTAAGGAGCTTGAGATTGCGCACAACCGTTACGAGGCTTTGCGCAAGTTGAACCCAGTCCAGTACACAAAACTTTGCCAGATGAACATCAGCACGGGACAAGCGTTCGACACACTTGTCGACAGGCTTGCAAAAGGGGAGCTTGCACTGTAATGAAATACAACTTTGGCGGCTTTAAGAACTGGCAACCTGCAAGCGGCGAGCTTGACATGCTTCAAGGCTTTGACGTTTTCAGGGCTTCGGAAGGCCAGCACATCCCGCGTGACGTGTGCGAGGGCTGCGTATGCTGGCGCGTATGGGGAACTTGCGTTCAGGTGCAGGTCGAGGACTGGGAGGCTGACGCTGAAACAGATCGAGGCGAAGGATACGAAGGCATACCCAAGTCGCATTGCCTTACATGGCGCAACTGCTGCCCTATCCTTTTCTTTGACTTCATCGGCAAGAAACTGCCAGAGCTGGAAACAGCGGAAATGGAGGAGCACGTATGAAGCGCGTGACACGCTCTAACCCCTGCCCAGTCTGCGGTAAGCCTGATTGGTGCGGAATATCTGAAGACGGCTGCATGGCGGTCTGCATGCGCCTCCCCTCTTCCACGCCTTCCAAGAACGGCGGCTGGGCTCACGTCGTGAAGGCAAGCACTGAACGCGCACCTTTCCAGCCTCCACCCCCTACCCGCCTGAAACGCCTGTTTGATGCTGCAAAGTATCATGCCGCGATCCGTGCGGACTGGGATCATGTCTGGAATGACGGTACAGCCTTGTCACTTGACGTGGATATGGACGCGCTTGACAGGCTTCAACCAGGCTATGACGGCTTTAACAAGGCGGTCGGGTTCCCCATGCGTGACGCTGACGGCAAGGTGATCGGGATTCGCCTCCGTAACTTCATGGCGCAAAAGTGGGCGGTATCCGGTTCCATGGACGGCCTGTTCTTTGACCCGTCCTTGACACTCGGGCCTGAAAAGGAACTGGTTGTCTGTGAGGGTCCGACCGATACGGCTGCTGCCTACACGCTGGGCCTGTGCGCCGTTGGGCGGTCCGCTTGCAAGACAGGTACTGACCTGCTGAAAGCCCTTTGCAAGCGTCTGGGGGCACGGTTGGTGACGATTATAAGCGATAACGACGGCTGGAAGGAATGTGCTGGCAAACAGGTGCGTCCAGGGCTTGACGGTGCCGTGTCACTCGGCAAGGACTTAGGCAGGTATTACCGCATCGTGGTACCGCCGAAGAAGGATTTACGGGCGTGGCTGGCAGACGGCTTGTCCTTGAAGAATTTCAACAACTATGCAGATGTGGCATTAAAAAGGGTCGGGTGATTATGGGAACTGAACATTGGATCAAAGTACGCAAGGGATTGAACGACAGCCCCAAGATGGTAGCCATCAGCCGGATATGCGGATGCTCACGCGAGAGGGCGTTTGACGCATGGTTCCGGCTGTACTGCTATTTCGACGGGCATACCGAGGACGGGCGTATCCCGTTCTTGGATGAACACGAGATTGACCGGATAGCAGGGGTGCAGGGATGCGGACATGCCATGCAGACGGTAGGCTGGATTACCTTCGACGGTTGCGGGTGCACGGTCGAGGACTGGGAGAAGCATAACGGGAATTCTGCAAAGAAGCGTCTTTTATCAAGTGAACGGCAGGTAAAAAGCCGAAAAAACAGGCAGTAACGTTTCTGTCACATTTTTTTGTGACATGTGTCACAAAATTTTGTGACAAAAGCGTTAACAAGAGTAAGAGTAAGAGTATTACTCATATAGTTAGATTAACAAGAGAGACTACACGCATGTGCGTACGCACACGTACGTGGCGCGAGGGAGGGAAACAGATGGGCAGGAAAATAATGCTGGATGATTTGAGCGGCTGGGCGCGTGAACAGGTTGAACGGAAGCTTGGCATAAATCGCGCAGGAACGCAGGTTGCTGGCAAGGACGGCTCATTATGCGCACCATTACCCTCCGAGGGCAAGGCGAGGCCAGTACGCTCGGCTGTGCGCGTTCCAAACAAGACCGAGGCTGACTACAACCGCCGCCACTTGAACGGGCATGGTATTTATGAGGCCGTGACCCTGCGTCTACCAGGAGGGTCAAGGTACACGCCTGACTATATGACCGTCGACAGTTCAGGCCGTGTGACCCTCCATGAGGTCAAGGGCTCCTACCGTCTGCATTCACAAGGTCGGGCGATGACCGCTTTCCGCGAGTGCGCGGCATTTTTCAAGATGTTCGGATTTGTCTGGGCAGCCCGCCAGAAGGATGGTACATATCAGGTCAACATTATAACAACGGCTATTGCCATGGAGGTATGAAGATGCTTTGCCACGCTTGCGAATTCAACGGGATGAACAGCACAGCATGTCTGACATGCCATGACACATGCAAGAAGCAGTACAACAAGGGGCGCGTCCATGTGTCGCTTGACGCGGAGTCGGGTGTCATGAAAGAGGCGGCAAGGGCTGTCAGGACAGCGTCTGTTTCAAAGACGAAGTTCGACATACGCAGATACCTACCGGAGTGCTGCTCCTCGACTGCTGAAATGCTGATTTACATGTTCACAGAGCTTGACGAGCATCAGCTTTGCCTCGTCATGGCAGTATTGCGCGGCGAGACGCTGACGGATTACGCGAACCGTAAGCGCGTATCGGTTCCGGCTGTGTCCCAGATGCTGAAACGGATCGTAGACGGCCAAGAGCATCTTGGATTTTTGAGGGAAATGATATGAGACGTAAGCAACTGAAGGTCACTGACAGGCAGATTGCCATTGCGCTTGAACTGTCAGGCGGCGTAGTGCTCCATGCTGCTGAAACGCTTGGAATCCACCGCAACACGATCCACCTGCGCATGATTCGCAATCCAAAGCTTCGTAAGATCGCCTTGGACTGCGTCGAGGATAACTTGGACAAGTGCGAGCACTGGATTGCAAAGTACATCCAAAAGGGCGACAAAGATATGATTCGCTTCTACCTGAACAACAAGGGCCGTTCACGCGGGTACAGCCCGAGGGTTGACCTAGGTGTCCCGCCGAATGTTGAACCGCCGTCCATCATCGATGACATACCGATATGCCAGCCATCAACCTTAGCAACGTAATTGCACCGTCTTTCTTTTCGGTCCACCAGGCTGTTAAAAGAAACGCCCATCAGCATTTCATGCTCGCTGGCGGTCGCGGTTCTACCAAGTCCTCTTTCGTGTCTGTCGAAATAATCATGCTGATGTGCCGGAATTCAGGAATGCATGCTGTCTGCTTCCGGAAGGTTGGCAATTCCGTGCGCGAAAGCGTGTTCAACCAGATGAAGTGGGCAATATCGCGCCTCGGGATGGAAGCGTACTGGAAAGAGAAGGCCTCCCCTCTTCAACTGACCTACATCCCGACAGGTCAGAAGATCTTTTTCAGAGGCCTTGACGATGCCCACAAAGCCAAGTCTTTGAAGATGCCCTTCGGTTATGTTGGCGTGACATGGTTTGAGGAGCTTGACCAATTCGACGGGATGAACGAAATCCGCACGGTTTTGCAGACAACCATGCGCGGGGGTGAGAAGTTCTGGAACTTCATGAACTTCAACCCGCCGAACACGGCAAGCAATTGGGTCAATTCAGAGTTCCGGCAGCCCGTAGACAACAGGCTTACCCACAATTCCACCTATCTTGACGTTCCACGGCAATGGCTTGGCGAGCAGTTCCACATTGAAGCCGAACTTCTCAAGAAGACTGACGAGATTGCCTATCGCCACGAATACATGGGCGAGGTGACGGGCACAGGCGGCACGATCTTTACGAACCTGACCTCGAGGAAGATGCAGGATCAAGAATTTAAGGCATTCTGCAACCAGCGCGAGGGGCTTGACTGGGGCTATGCTACCGATCCGTTCTGCTGGATAAGGATGAACTATGACAAGACGCGCCGGACGGTCTACATTTACGACGAGGTCTATGGCATGGGGCTCCTTAACGACGCGGCTGCAACACGGATCAAGGCAAAGGGCCGTGGTGCTCCTGTCATCATCGCTGACAGCGCGGAGCCCAAGAGCATAGCAGACCTCCGGCGCGAAGGATTGAATGTGAGGGGGGCAGTAAAGGGCAAGGGCTCTGTCGAGCATGGAATTAAGAACCTTCAGTCCATGCATTCAATCGTGATTGATCCAGAGCGAACACCTAACGCATGGCGCGAGTTCAGCCTTTATGAGTTTGCCAAGGCAAAGGACGGCACGTTCAGGGCTGAATATCCTGACTTGAACAATCACACCATCGATGCGTCACGTTACGCCTTGGAGTCAAACGCGGGTTCCGGATTGCTGATGTGATTCCCCTTGTCACTGGCAACCGTTGCCAGTCGTTTTGTCGCAAGTTGTTGAAATACAAGGCAACCTTAAAAAACAGACTGCCATTTTTTCACGTCGCGTGTTTATGTTTTGGCTATTGACATGAAAGATTTGATCTTGTCAAGAAGCCACGCCGTTTACTCTTCACGCAAATCGCAGATCGCATTGAACGCCATCGCCTTCAGGGGTGGACGTAAATACGTTGACTCGCGCCTGTGGAGGCAGCCGAACGAAACAGACCTGTCCTGGACGGGCAAGACTTCCACGGAAATAACCGTCATTGGCACGGTCGGGCGCAAAGAGCGGGCCTGCTGCGTGAACGATGCCGGACGCGTGTCGAACAAGATTTCGCAGTACCTGTTCAAGAACAAAGCCAAGCGCGAGGGCATAAGCGAGACCTTTGAACAGGATTGCACTGGCACAGGTACGAGCATTACCTCTTTCTGGATGGACATCTGCGACCAAATCACGACTTGCCAATGGTGCTGGGTTCAGATTGATTACATCGGGCAGTCAACCACGCTTGCAGAGAAGCTGAAAAGCAAGGGCATCGTATGGCGCATGTGGAACGCCCTTTCTGTGCCGGACTGGCGTTTCGGATCGGACGGTAAGCTTGACTGGATTGTCTTAGAGTCCTACATCTATGACAACGAAAACCCGACAATCGCCGCAGAGTCCTACCGGATACGCACCCTCTTTCGTCGCATGGAAGGAAAGGTCTATTGCTGGGAATTCGCGGAAAACTCTTCTTACAAGGGCGAACTTCGCAACGGCGTTGAGGTTACGGGTTATACGGAGATCCCTTTCATTCTGGTTGGAAAGATATCCGATGACGGCTGGTGGTTTGATGACATTGAAAACATGCAAGCCCAGTGCCTGAATCTGGACAGCCTGAACAATGAGAACTTGAGCAAGGGCAGCTATCCGCAGCTCGTTATCCCGCCTTCCATGGTTGAAGCCCTTGAAATGAAGATCGTCAACATGAGCGGCACGACCAACGGGAAGGTTGACTATGGCGTGATACGCGAACTTGTGCGCGGTCTTGAGTTCCCGTTCATCGAATCCGCAGAGGAAAAGGGCGTATGCCGCTACATCTATCCCGGCAGCGACCTTACCAAGAGCATCCCCGAGGAGCTTACGCGCAAACGCTCCCTGTTGTTCGACACTGCCGGACTTGCCTTGTTCAACAAGGAATCCCGCCAGATGCAGACAGCCGAAAGCAAGCAGTTCGACCACCTTGACACGGCTTCAACTCTGTCCAACCGCGCCTTGCTGATGCAAGAGGCAGAGGTGCGGCTTGTTGGCATGTCCAAGACGATTGACCGCGATTTCAAAGAGTACTCGCCAGTATGGCCCAAGGACTTCTCTATTGTCGACATGACCCAGATGACGGCTGCAATCATGCAGGTAGGCAATCAGCCTGACCTTACGCCGTCCATGCGCAAGATGGTGCTTGTTGCTGGTGTGCACATGCTCGAGGAGACCTGCAAGTTTGACAGCGACCTTGTGAATGAGGCCATGCAAGAGATTGCCGATATGAAGGCCGACGCGCCTTCCGATGTTAATGATTCGGCTATTGATACGAATACGAAACCCAAAGAGGATGTTAAAGTATGAAGATCAAAGACATTTTAAGCAAGGTCATCAAGGGCGAGGCGTTAACGGATGCTGAAAAGCAGTTCCTGACAGCGTATGACGAGGACAAGGCCGTCAACGAAACACGCACGGAGCTTGAAAAGAAGGTTAAAGCAGCAGAGGACAAGGCCAAGGAGCTTGAGGCCGAGGCGGGCAAGGCAAAGGGCGCAGACGCGACCGTGCAAGCCTTGCAAAAGAAGGTGGACGATCTTCTGAAGAAGAATGCTGACGTTGAGGCAAAGGAAAAGTCACGCTCGCGCATGGATGCCATCAAGGCGAAGGCTTCTGAAAAGGGCGTGTCCCCTCTTGACGGTTTCAGCGAAAAAACGTTTGAGGCTCTTCTTGACCGCGCAATTGGAGAGGTCGACGTGTCCAACGCCACCGCGCTTGATGCAGCAATCGAAGCTTTCAAGACAGAGAACGCCGTGATTATCAAGGCGCAGGCCGGAAACACAACGGCTGTAAAGGGCAATCCCAATCCCGCACCGTCAGCAGGGCCGAATCCCTTCAAGAAGGATTCTTTCAACCTGACCAAGCAGATTGAGCTTTCAACGGCAAACCCGACAGAGGCCAAACGCTTGGCCACTGAAGCAGGGGTCACAATCGATTAACAATGTTGGTTAAAACAAAA